>Ga0102953_1000232_pt1 | contig 40022 bp, 38 predicted proteins | sample SalPon2A_C_D2_MG_FD_78509 | JGI IMG/M metagenome (GOLD analysis project Ga0102953, IMG submission 78509) | Soil microbial communities from South San Francisco under conditions of wetland restoration - Salt Pond MetaG R2A_C_D2_MG | ecosystem: Environmental > Terrestrial > Soil > Wetlands | place... | reverse complement strand
TCCTTTTATCGTTGGTCTTGCGAATGCCAAAACAATAAAAAGAATAATTAAAATTCTCAAAGCAAGCAGAAGCCATTGCTTAAATTTTATTTTACGAATCTTGTTTTTTTGAAGTTCTTTCAGAAATGCAAGAGTGCTGAAATCAATTCTTTTTAATTTTCTGAGATTCAGCATGTGAATCAAAACCGGTATTGACGCCGCAAAAAGTCCAAATAGTATTGCCGGGTTCAGGAAAATCATTTATTGCAAAAACCGTAAAAATTTCGAAAATTAAAGTTATCGTTAAAAATAAAGATATAAATTACACAATACCACACAGGAAAATCGTAAATTCAGTTAAGAAAAAAATATTTTATTTTTTTCTTGCTTTTAGCCTGAAGCCATGTTATGTTTGTGTTGTAACACATATATTTATTTATGGGAAAAATTTTAGCAAATAGATTAAAGCAGGAAAAGTTTGAAAGCCCTGAACAGGAAGCGGTTCTGAATATCCTGGTAACTTCAAATTTTTTCAAAACCAAACTGGAGTCAGTTTGTTCAAATTATGGTATTACACAAGCACAGTATAATGTCTTGAGAATTTTGAAAGGGATTTATCCCGACGGCTACCCGAGATGTGAGATTATCAGCAGAATGATAGATCCCTCTCCAGATGTTACCAGGCTGCTTGACAGACTTATAAAAGCCAGACTTGTTGAAAGGTTTAATTCGAACGAAGACAGGCGTTTATCAATTGCCCGGATTACAAAGAAAGGAATTGAATTACTGGAAAAAATGTATCCTGAAATTTCAGTTTTTAATAATTTGTTAAAAAACAACTTAACTGCTGAAGAGAGCAAAATGATTTCTAATATTTGTGAAAAAATTTACGGATCTGAAAAGTAAAAATTTTTGAATATATATGTGTTATAACACGTTTATAATATTATAAAACATAAAAAAGAGGATAATAATGAAAAGTACAAGTTGGTTCGAAATGTTGTTTGATACTGACGATAGCAATGTTATCGCATTTCAAAGAATAGTAGCGGGTATAGTTTTCTTTCCGCACGGTGCACAAAAATTATTGGGATGGTTCGGCGGATATGGATTTGAAGGAACTATGGGATTTTTTACAGGCACAATGGGAATACCGGCATTTTTTGCATTCCTGGCAATTATGGCTGAGTTCTTCGGCTCGCTCGGATTAATAACAGGATTATTAACAAGAGTTTCCGCATTTGCTTTAACTGTAAATATGCTCGTTGCAATATTCACAACACACATTGCAAACGGATTTTTTATGAACTGGACCGGGCAGCAGGCTGGTGAAGGTTTTGAATATCATCTTCTTGCACTAGCAATACTATTAGTTCTGTTTGTTAAGGGTGCAGGTAATTTTTCAATTGATAAAATCTTGGCTGGTAAGAACAAAAATAAACTTGCAAAAGATTAAGCAGAGCAATAAATCGCAAAACCTTGAAGGTCGCTAATTAGACCTTCAAGGTTGCTACACAAAATTTTATTTTTTCTCAAAAGAAACCTTCGGGGTTGCTTTTTAAAACCCCGAAGGTTTGTAAAATTTAAAGTTGTGAGATTTGCAGAGACGCATCGCAACCTGTCTTTGCCTGCGGTAGGTGTTTCTCTACTTATTTATAAACTCAAGGATATCCCCGGGTTGGCATTCAAGCACTTCACAGATTTTATTTAATGTTGAAAATCTTATTGCTTTCGCTTTTTCTGTTTTCAGGATGGAAAGATTCGCCTGCGTGATTCCCACTTTTTCTGCGAGCTCTGTGAGAGAAATTTTTCTTTTCGCCATCATTACATCAAGATTCACTCTTATTGCCATAAATTCCTCATACAGTTAAATCCTGTTCTTCTTTCATCATAACGCCTACACGAAATACTTCTGCAATTACTAATAACAACAAACCAAAAACAAAACCGACACTTGCGTAAGTTCCATAGCTACTGGAGAATGAATTTACCCCCCTTTGATCCCACAATTCTAATAGAGTTTAAAACTATGTGAGACGCAATCTGTAAAACAATTGGTAAAGCAATAAGAATGATCCCAATTATTCTTAGTCTTACACCATTTATCTTTTTAAAAGGATTACCTTCCAGTACAGAAGAAATTATTTTACGCGTAATCAGTATTACATATGTAAATGCCCCGGCAATGATCGCCATATACAAGTAAGAATATAGCGCTAATCCAAAGGAAGGATTAAAAACTATAATTGATGATTCAGCGGAACCGAGCCAAATATTTTCTGTAAGTTTTTTCGCAACTCCTAAAGTCTGCAAATTCAGGTTAGCAGATAATCCCCACATTATAGGCATTAATTCTTTAGAAAATAAAACACTATATAAAAACAAACCTGTCCAAACAATTAAAAGAGTTACTACCATACTCAGCGTAAAACTCAGTATTGAATAAATAACCATTAAACCAGTGTATTTCGTTTGTATAGATTTCATAAAAGCTCCGAGTAATTATTACGGAGCAATAATAAAAAATATTTTATTGTTTGTCAAGTTATTTTTATTGAAAAACAATAAATAATTGGCTTTTATCAATATTTTAATGAATTTGAGGGTTTTAAAATAAAAAACCCGATTCTGTAAATTTAGAACCGGGCTAGAAAACAAACCTTGAAGGTCACTTATTAGACCTTCAAGGTTGCCATACATAATTTAAGCAACCTTCGGGGTTTCAAAAAGCAACCCCCGAAGGTTTGTTATATTTATTTCTTATTCATCTTTGCAATCAGGTTCAATGCACTGCCTGCTTTAAACCATTCAATCTGCGCTTTGTTAAATGTCTGGTTTAGCATAGCTTCATCAGTTGAACCGTCCTTGTGTTTAATAACAAGCTTTAACTGTTTTTCGGGAGCGAGTTCTGTAATCCCGATTATGCTCAGTTTGTCATCTTCTTTTATTTTATCGTAATCAGCTGGATTTACAAAAGTCAGCGGAAGCATTCCCTGTTTCTTCAGGTTTGTTTCGTGAATTCTTGCAAAGCTTTTTACTATGATTACCCTGCCGCCAAGAAATCTCGGTTCCATTGCTGCGTGCTCGCGGCTTGAACCTTCACCGTAATTTTCGTCACCAACGACAATCCAGTTAACGCCTATTGCTTTGTATTCGCGTGCAACTTCAGGAACTGATTTTGTTTCACCTGTAAAAGTATTTTTGACTTTACCAGCATCGCCTGTAAATGCATTAATGGCACCGATAAACATATTGTTTGAAATGTTATCGAGATGACCACGGAATCTAAGCCATGGACCTGCCATTGAAATATGATCAGTTGTACATTTTCCTTTTGCTTTTAGCAGCAATGGAAAGTCAACAAAATCTTTTCCGTCCCACGGTTTAAAAGGAGTAAGTAATTGCAATCTTTCGCTGTCATCTTTTACAATTACCTCAACATTTGATCCGTCTTTTGCCGGAGGAACAAATCCCTCTTCGCCTTTATCGAATCCTTTTGGAGGAAGTTCTTCGCCGGTCGGAGGATCAAGTTTTACCTCTTCTCCCTTTTCATTTACAAGTGTGTCAGTCATCGGGTTAAATGAAAGACTACCTGCGATTGCGAGAACAGTTGTAATCTCTGGACTTGCAACAAATGCAAGTGTTTCAGGATTTCCATCATTTCTTTTAGCAAAATTCCTGTTAAATGAAGTAACTATTGTATTTTTTTCGCCTGTTTTAATGTCCATTCTTTTCCACATTCCGATACAAGGTCCGCAAGCGTTAGCCAGAGTAACTCCACCAACTTCGTTCAGTGTTTCGAGCAAACCGTCTCTTTCAATTGTTGCTCTTACCTGTTCTGAGCCGGGAGTAATTGTGTACTGTGATTTTGCTTTTAATCCTTTTGATAATGCTTGCTTTGCAATGCTTGCCGCACGGTCGATATCTTCATAACTTGAATTTGTACAACTACCAATCAAAGCAACACTTACTTTATCCGGGAAGTTGTTTTCTTTAACTGCTTCTTTCATTTTTGAAATCGGCCATGCTTTATCGGGAGTAAAAGGTCCGTTCAAATGAGGTTCGAGTTCTGAAAGATTAATTTCGATTACCTGGTCGTAATATTTTTCCGGATTCTCGAACACTTCTTTATCTGCTTTCAAATTATCAATATTACTTTCTGCAAGTGAAGCTACATCAGCGCGGTCTGTAATTCTTAAATAAGAAGACATCCTTTCGTCAAAAGGAAACAGAGAAGTTGTTGCACCGATTTCGGCACCCATATTACAAATAGTTCCTTTTCCTGTTGCGGAAATTGAAGTAGCGCCTTCTCCAAAATATTCAACAATTGCTCCTGTGCCGCCTTTTACAGTAAGAATGCCGGCTAGTTTTAGAATAACATCTTTTGCAGAAGTCCAGCCGTTCATTTTCCCTGTTAATTTTACACCGATAAGTTTCGGCCATTTTAATTCCCACGGCATTCCTGCCATAACATCCACAGCATCAGCACCGCCGACACCGATTGCGATCATTCCCAGTCCGCCCGCATTGGGAGTATGCGAATCAGTTCCGATCATCATTCCGCCCGGGAATGCATAATTTTCTAAAACTACCTGGTGAATAATTCCGGCTCCCGGCTTCCAGAAACCTACACCATATTTTTTGGAGATGCTCTCGAGAAAATCATAAACTTCTTTGTTTTCATCTGTAGCTCTTAAAAGATCTTCTTTTGCACCAACCTGTGCCTGTATTAAGTGATCGCAATGTACTGTTGAAGGAACTGCTGTAGTTGCTCGTCCTGCGGACATAAACTGCAAAAGTGCCATTTGTGCAGTAGCATCCTGCATTGCAACCCTGTCAGGTGATAATTCAGAGTAGTCTTTTCCCCTGCTTAATTCTTTTTTTGCTTCATCCCATAAATGGGTGTAAAGTATTTTTTCGGCGTAAGTCAGAGGTCTGTTAACTACTTTCCTAACCTTTTCAAGTTTACTTCCGAATCCAGAGTAAACTTTCTTAATCATATCTATATTTGCTGCCATAATTCTATCCCTGGAAAATATATTACTTAAAAATTTCTTATCTCTAAAAATACAAAATTTCAGATGAAATTGTTTAATGTTTACTATAATAATATTTTCAAAAAATGAAAATGCAATTCAAAAAGAAGTAAATATTAGTTAACTTTATTAAGCTTATAAATAAAGGGAAATAATAATTAACATCAATCCCGGAGCTCCGGATGTACAACAATTCCATCCTTATAGTAGATGATGAAACATCGTACCTGGAATTAATGAAAGGCCTTATAAATGATGAAGGCTACAAATATGTTTATACAGAACAAGACCCTCTAAAAGTTCTGGATGCCATTGAAAGAAAATATATTGACCTGGTTCTATGTGATGTTTATATGCCTCAAATGAACGGGATGGAACTTCTTGAAAAAATCATTCAGAAATATCCTAGTTTACCCGTAATAATGGTAACCGCAATTAATGATGTGAAAATAGCTCTCAAAGCAATTGATCAAGGAGCGTACGAATTTATTACAAAACCACCGGACATTGACAGGTTATTTTTAACTATTAAACGTGCACTTGAAAAACGACTCTTAGATCTTGAAAGAAATGCCCTGAGAGAAGTTAGTAATATTCAAGAGAAGAAGTTTACCAAAGATTTTTCCGATATCATTACAAACTCTAAACAAATGCACAAAGTTTTTGAACTCGTGGAAATATTTGCACCTACAAATGAGACGGTTTTGATAACAGGGGAAACAGGAACAGGAAAAGACCTGATCGCTAAAAAAATTCATGATCTATCGCCTAGAAACTCAAAACCTATGGTAGTTGTAAATCTTGCATCCATTTCTCCATCCCTTTTTGAAAGTGAACTTTTTGGACATGAAAGGGGCTCATTTACAGGTGCGACAAATGAAAAGATCGGATATTTTGAATCGGCAAACGGCAGTACAATTTTTTTAGACGAAATAGGTGAGTTACCAAAAGAACTTCAAGGTAAATTGTTGAGAACAATACAGTATAATGAAATATATAGAATTGGCAGCTCCAAACCGATAAAACTTAATACAAGAATAATTGCTGCAACTAATAAAGACCTTTCTGAAGCGATATCAAAGGAGGAATTCAGAACTGATCTTTATTACAGATTAACACGCGGTTTTATAAATCTGCCTCCTCTTCGTGAAAGGGGAACTGACATCGGTTTACTTGCAAATTATTTTCTAACGGCCGGCAATATGATTTATAACAAGAACATACACGGGTTTAGTGAAGAGATAGAAAAATTATTGAATCACTATACATTTCCGGGCAATGTTCGAGAACTGGAAAATGTAATTTTAAATGCTGTAGCAAAAACTGATGATCATTCACTCATAACAAAAGTAGAATTACCATCTGAAAAATTAAAAACCAAAACACCAAAAACTCATTCTACACTTCAAAAATTGCACACTATAGAAGAGGCGATAAAGGAACATATTAGATTTGTAATAAATCACACAAACGGGAATGTTCAAAAAGCTGCTTCTATACTTGGAGTGAGCGAGAGAACACTTCAGAGAAGACTTCAACAAATGCGCAACGAAAAATAGTCCCTCCCGTCAAAATTGACGTCAAATTTGACGTTTGTCATTTATCTCTTGTAATGAGAACTATTCTAAACTCAAAATATTAATCATTAGCAGCGTTATAGTTACTAAATAATCAGGCACACAAATTGCGACTCTCAGTACAGCTAAATTATTTAATCACAAACTGCTAACAACTATTATGAATAACTTACAATCTTTCTTAACTATTGGCGGTCTTTTGCTTCTCTCATTAACATCACTCAGATTTAACCAGGCTATATTAGAGACCTCAACAACCGATGTAGAAAATAAAGTTTACCTGACTGCCTTTTCACTTGCGGATGATATGATTGAAGAGATTAAAGTTAAAAGTTTTGACGAGTCGACAATACAATTTCCTACGACTAACACAGCCAGTCTTACTCCAGTTGCAGATTTAGGACCTGAAAGCGGTGAAACATTTAGTAGTTATGATGATATTGATGATTTTAACGGTTACACCCGTGCAGTAAATGCACCTCATGCTGAAGGTTATAGCATTTCCTGTTTAGTTGAATATGTCGATAAAGATGATCCTGATGATGTCAGCTCAGATCAAACATTTTACAAAAGGGCAAAAATAACTGTTACCAGCCCGTATATGCAGCATCCTGTTACTCTGTCATTCATATTCACGCTTAAATAATGGATACAATTTTAGACCTGATTGGTGCCACAATAATAGCCGGTTTAATAATGCTGGGAATAGCAAATATTAATATCTATTCTTCGCAAATACGTTTTAAATCGGATTCAGGATTAAAACTACAGCAGGATGCAAAAACTATAGCTGATATTCTCGATAACGATTTGAGAAAAATAGGCTTTGGTTACAGCGGCACAGCTATAATAACTGCAAATGAAAAAAAATTAAAATTTTATGCTGATATTGATTCAAACGGAACTGTTAATCAGATAACTTATTTACTAAGTGATTCAACAGAAGTTTCGAATACTGAGAATCCTTCAGACAAGATTTTATATCGGGTTGTAGATGGTGATACATCAAAGGGACCTTCCCTGGGCATTACAGATCTGAAGTTCACTTATAATACTTTACAGGGAAATACTACAACAGTTCCGGATAGCATCAAGTATATTAGAGCTGAAATCTGGGTTCAAACGCCAACAAAAGTAGATGATAACGGTGAGAATAAATTTTTATTTACTTACTGGGAATTGACAATTAATCCAAGGAATATTTAAAAACAATTAATCATTATCATTATGGGAAAAGCAGTAATAATTATAGCAGTAGGAATGTCAGTAATAATTTCATTGCTAATTGTTAATTTAAATTCAAATTCAAGTTCAGGTGCTCAGACCACATTTAATTCATACAATTCAACAAGAGCGAGATTAATCGCAAATTCAGGTATTGAAATTTATCTTGAAAAACTTAGAAGAAATAAATCGCTGAAGGGGGAATATTCAAACAACTCTCTAATGAATGGATCATATGACATAAATATTTATGGGAATGATTCTTTGCTTACTATCAGGTCTACAGCAACATTTGATGACGCTGAACATACGAGTGTTGCAACTGCTACAAGGGACAAAATTGGGCTTCCAAACATAAATTCTTCTGTATATGTGTCATCAAATAATTTAAGCTTAAATTTAAATGGTAATATGGACATTAGTGGAAATGATCACGATATAAACGGGGCTTCTGTTCCCGGTACACCTCTTCCAGGGATAGCAGTAGATGATCCTTCTGACAGTGCTTACATAATTAACAATTTAAAATCCAAACTAACTTCTGCAATTTCAGGTGAAGGAGGAGCGCCAAGTGTAAGTGTTGCGGATGACAGTACTGACTGGTTATCGCTTGCTGAAAGTTATATATTTGCAGCCGATATTACACTTCCTACGGGAACATATTCAACAGGCACCATCTTAGGTACAGCGTCTGAACCAAAGATTACTTATGTATCCGGAGATGTTGATTTAGCTGGTACGGCATACGGTTATGGGATAATGGTAGTTAATGGTGATATTTCCTTAAGCGGAAACTTCACTTATCACGGAATTGTCATCGCATACGGCAATTCCACAATTACAACAAAAACTACCGGTAATTCAGGAATTTTCGGTGCGTCTATTTTTGTCGGTCAAAGCGTTGATATGCAGGCTACAGGAAATGCCAAGCTTTACTATAGTTCAGAAGCAATTAATAATGCAAAAGTAAATTTAAAATCTTCCAGATTTAAAATATTAAGTTGGTGGGAATAATCGGACCTAATAAATAAAATCATCATTTCTAATTAACATTAGAACAGCGCTTTGGGGAACTATAAGAAATTTTTCCTTCTCAAACTCAATTTCATAAGCTTCTTTACGAAGAAAGATCGCGAGGTCACCTTCTTTAACTTGAAGCGGAATAAATTTTATAGGATCTTTTGATTCTTTCCACGGTTCATCTTCACCCTGTGTTGCAATTGGATACCCCGGACCTGCTTTAATTACATATCCACTTTGAATTTTTTCTTTTTCGGAAACCCCGGGTGGTAAGTAAAGTCCGCTCGCAGTTTTATCAGTCGCTTCTTCCGGCCTGATTAATACGCGGTCGCCTATAACAACAAACTTATCTATGTTTTTCAATTTTAATTCCATGCAATTCAAATTTTATAATTTAAAAATATAAAACATTTCCAACAATCCGAAGTTATTACCCTCTTGTAGTTCTAACTAAAATTGGTAATAGTCCCGGAATTCTATTAACTATTCCAATCCCGATATTCTTCATTTTACTTTGCAGAATCATCTTTTGAATAAATCCAGCCATTATAAGCCTTCTTCTGAAATTTCTGTTCCAGTTTCTCTCATGGATTTCTTCAATTTCTTTATTAGGATAATTATTTTTTCTGCTTTCAATTAAAATACCTGAAAGAATTGCTGAGCTTTCCAGTGCCATTCCAATTCCATCGCCGGCTAGTGGAGCAATTACTCTGGCGGCGTCTCCAATCATAAAAACCCCATCTTTTACCAGTTCCCTTTTCCCGAAATAAATATTTCCTGTCCCGTAAACTTTTACATCTATTTCAACCAGATTAAAATCTCTTGAAAATAGTTTAGAAAATTTCTCATTGCGGCTAAATAGTTTATTAAAATGATCAATAGGAGAACCACTAAAATCTTTACGGCTTTCTAAAAAACAAACCGTTACTGCATTTTCACTAACTGCATTTAAGCCACAATAAATTCCTTCCGATGCATAAACATCTATTCTATCAGTAGAAAAACCAGGCAGGAATTTTTTATCAATGTGAAATTTTATTCCATTTAATCCAGATCTTTCGTTTGCAAATCTCCTGTTTAACTGTTTATCAAGAAGATTTCTTTTCCCGTAAGCAGCTATTACAAATCCGGCATCTATCAAAATGTCTTCGTTATTACTTGTTTTAACCTCAAGCTTGTGTTTTGAATTTTCATATATAATTCTTTTCACTTCCGCCGGTTGAATTAACTCAGCCCCGGATAGTTTTGCTTCTTCAATCAGGAATTTATCAAATATTGATCTTTTCATTCCGAAAGATTCAAAATTAAAATCTGTTTCAAGTTCTTTACCGTCGTCATTTATAAATCTGAATGAATTTATTTTGTTAGGCTTTAATTTCAAGAACTTATCGTAAAGTTCCAGTGATTTTAATTCTTCGGTAACTTCTTTTGATAAAAATTCCCCGCATAAAACTTCCCTTGGAAATTGAAATTTTTCAACCAGGCAGACTTTAAACCCGCTTCTTGCAAGTCTGATAGCCATGGTTGAGCCGGCAGGACCGCCTCCAATAATTGCTATTTCAAATTGCTTCCTATTCATTATAAATTACCAAAAGCCATCTGAATGCCCATTTTCTTTTAATTACATAATTATTTATTCCCATTTCACCAAGAATCTGCATCCAGTCATTTTTAATGAACCCTCTTTTAACTGACTGTGGCGCATCGTTTTTATAAAGTTCGCTTCTTGAAAAAAGTGAGGCTATTATTTTAATGCCGGCTAATGCAATTACCGATCTCCTCAGATCATTTATGATTATACCTTTCCGGGAAACTTCAATCAGGTTTTTCAGAATAGCTTTAATTTCATCTTCTTTAAAATGATGCAGGAATAATGACAAATGTACTATATCAAATTTTTTATTTTTAACAGGCAGATTAAATGTATCCCCACATATTACACTTACTTCAGAATTAATTTTTAGATATTTGCATGCACCTTTATTCAGGTCAATTCCTGTAATGTTCAATTGCGGCAGTTTTATTTTTAAATATAAAAGAATATCAGAAGCACCGGAACCTAAATCAAGAATTGTTAATTTTTTAGTCAGGGTCTTATTTTCATTAACTGAACTATTACTAATTATAAGTTCCAGTCCTTTACTTGTAGTTGAAATTCCGCCAAGATATTTGTTCGTATTTTTTAATTCATCTAGTGCCCTGACAATTCTTTCATCCTTTATTGAAAAATCATCCATCATTTCAGGCGCGTAGCTTCTTTTAAGAATCATTATTTCCCTTCTAAAAATGCAACTTCCATTGTTAGCCCGGGACCAAAAGCAACCGCACAACAAATTTCACCCGGCTTAACATCAGAATTTTCCATAATTTCTTTAAGAACAAAAAGAATCGACGCTGATGACATATTGCCAAAATTTTTCAATACTTTCCTTGAAGGAATCATTTTATCATTCTGCAATTTTAATCCTTCTTGCATTGCATCTAATATTGCCCTTCCGCCGGGGTGCAATGCCCAGTGTTTTATTTTTTCCACACTAAGATTTTTTGAGCTAATTATCTCCTTAAGCATTGGAACAGCCGATTCTAAAATCATTCGTGGAAGATTAGATGACAACATCATTTCAAAACCGAAATTCCCTATTTTCCAGCCCATTGCACCGGACGAATCTTTAAACAAGACAGAATCGGTAGTCAATAAATTCAGTTTAATGTTTCCTGATTTAGAAAATAATGCTGCCGCGCAACCATCGGCAAAAACAATATTTGCTAATATATTATCCCTGGTCGGTTCCGTTTGAAGATGAAGACTGCATAATTCCACAGAGACCATCAATGTATTTAGATTTTTATCGTTTACAGAATTCATTGCTTCAAGTACGGAATTAAATCCTACGAGTGAGGCGGCGCATCCCATAAAACCAATATTTGTGCGTTTAACTGCTAAAGGAATCCCAAATTCATTTATGATGTGAAGATCAAGCCCGGGCGCAAAAAATCCTGTACAGGAAATAGTAATCAGCCTTTCAATATCAGAAGCATTGAAATTATTTTTCTTTAATATTTTTTCAACCGCATTTTTGGTTAACTGTTTTGACCATTTTTCATACTCAAACATTCTGCTTTGGGTATCCGGCTTTAAGTAAGAATTACCATTGGAGAAGAATTTATTTTCAGCTTCAGGGTCGCCATCAGGAACAACAAAAAAACGGTTCTCTATACCGGAATGTTTTGCTGCCATATCAATCATCCTGGAAACCGCAGGTCTGTTCCCCATTCTTTTTTTGAGTTCTTCCTTTACTATTTCCTGCGAAGCTTTAAATGGTGGCGAAGAAGTTTGTATATCAACAATCATAATAACCCTGGGTAATTTAATGAACAGGTTTTTTATTAAAGTATATCAAATTTTTTGAATCGATTTTTATTATTTTGAGGTGTTGCTATTATAAAGTAGGGAAAAATTAATGAATAAGATAGATGGGAAATTTTGGGATGAGAGATACGCAAGCGAAAAAACTGTTTACGGGTATGAACCAAATGTGTTTTTCAAAGAACAATTAGACAAATTAAACCCCGGGCATATATTAATGCCGGGAGATGGTGAAGGCAGGAACGGTGTTTACGCTGCAAAAAACGGCTGGCTGGTAGATTCTGTTGACTTTAGCAATGTTGCCAGAGATAAAGCGCTTGACCTGGCTAAAATCTCAGAAGTAAATATCAGTTACCTTGTAAAAGATCTTGCTGAATATGAACCGCATAAAAATTATTACGATGCGGCAGGGATAATATTTCTACACCTAGATAAAGTTTTGAGCAAAATTTTTTTCAACAAAGTTGTTGAATCTCTGAAACCTGGAGGTGTACTGATCTTTGAAGCATATTCGGAAGAACAGTTGGGAAGAAATTCCGGTGGACCGCAGGATTTATCAGTGCTTTATGGACTAGATGAAATCAAAAATATATTTCAAGAATTGAATCCGATTTTATCTGTAAAAGAAGAAATTTTCCTCAATGAAAGTCATTTTCATACCGGCAATGCTTCTGTAATAAGATTCGTTGGAACTAAATAATATAAATGAAAAAAGTATTATTCATATCATATTACTGGCCACCTTCCGGTAAAGCATCCTTGCATTGGCCAATTGATATTATAAATTATTTGTCCGGCTTCGGCTGGAAAGCTTCAGTTTTAACGGTAGATGAAGATACTTTTTCTCAAAAAGATGAAAGCATTCTTACTAAAATTCCAAAAGACTTAACTGTGCTAAAATCACGTTCATTTGAACCTTTTGATATTTACAGAAAATTTACAGGAAAAAGTAAAGACGAACAATTAGTGGCGTCCGAAACTATTTCAAAATCCAACGATAGCTTGACGCACAAAATATCAATCTGGATTAGAATGAATTTATTCATCCCTGATGCGCGTATTGGCTGGTATTTTTCTGCAGTCCCGGCCGGTAATAAAATATTAATAAAAGAAAAATATGATGCTATCATTTCTATCGGACCGCCTCACACAACTCATTTAATAGGAATGAGTTTGAGTAAGAAAAACAAGATTCCACACATCCCGGTTTTTATAGATCCCTGGGTGGATATAGCATACTATAGAGACTTTAAAAGAAATCCTTTAACACTTACAATAGATAATCATTTAGAAAAATCGGTTCTGAAAAATTCAGCATCAGCCGTTTTTGTTACTAATACAATGAAAGAGGATTACGTTAAAAAATATCCTTTTATAGAGAATAAGAGTAATGTTCTATACTGGGGGTATAACGAAGAGGATTTTGAAAAAGTAACTATCGAAAATCATGGAGATAAAACTGAAGTATTAGTGCACGCGGGAAATATTTTTGATTTTCAGAATCCTGCAAATCTCTGGAAACAGCTAAAATCTGAAATTGATAAGGGTAGAAAACTCCAGATTAAATTTATCGGTACTGTAAGTCCTGAAATTAAAAATGAAATCGGTAAAAACTGCCTCACGGCTTATACCGAGTACCTGGGATTTTTACCTTATGATAAATTATTAAATGAGTTACAAAATGCTTCATACCTTTTGGTTTGTGCTACAGAGAGAAGGCACGTTCCCGGTAAATTGTTCGAATACCTGCGTACCGGGAAACCGATTATAGCTTTTGGAGATGACAACGATGAAGTAAAAGAAATTTTATCACTGACGAATTCCGGAATGATTTTTAATTATAGAGAAAGGGGAAAAGAATTTTTTGATAATTCCAAAAATTTTAAAACTGATCTTGAAAAAGTTAAAACATTCGACAGGAAGAATATTTCTCATAAACTTTCAGAGATTCTTAATAATATGAAACACTAAATTCTAAATGACAAATCCTAAACAAGGATGAAATTTTAATTCAGAAATTCAAAATTGTTTAGGATTTAGAAATTTGTAATTAGTTTTTGTTTCTTTTATTCTTCCCTGTACACCATAGTAGAAGATCCCTGAGCAGTTGGAGTAACTACAATCTCATTAATATTTACATGCTGCGGTCTTGTTGCAGCAAACAAAACAAGATTTGAAATATCCCCAGCTACCAGCGGTTGAAATCCTTTATAAACCTGTTTTGCTCTATCTTTATCTCCGGAAAATCTCACTTCGCTGAATTCTGTTTCAACAAGTCCCGGTGATATTGTTGTTACTTTTATTTTTTTGTCCAGCATATCCAGCCGGATTCCTTTACTCAAAGCATCAACAGCAAATTTTGTTGCACAATAAACATTTCCATTAGGATAAACTTCATGCCCGGCAACAGAGCCAATATTAATAACATGTCCCTGGTTCCTTATTGCCATTAACGGCAACACTTTTCTTGTAACATACAGCAGACCTTTTACGTTTGTATCGATCATTTCTTCCCAGTCTTCAATATTACCGCTATCCAGTTTGCTGAATCCCCTTGCCAAACCTGCGTTGTTTACAAGAATATCAATCTTTTTCCACTCTTCAGGAAATGAATCAATTATATTATTAACAGCATTTTTATCGCGTACATCAAGCTGGAAGAAATATACTTTAACAGAAAATTCATTTTTTATTTTTTCAGCGAGTTTTTCAAGGACCTCAATTCGTCTTCCGCATAAAATAAGATCAGCTCTCTCTCTTGCTAAATCTAAAGCACACGCTTCTCCAATTCCTGCTGTAGCTCCCGTTACAAAAGCTATTTTATTTTTCAACATTCCCATAAATAATTCTCCGTATTTTCATTCATTTAAAATTATTACTCTTTGACAATCGTCATATACTTTTTTAACCTGTTTGCACAGAAATTTATATACACAAAAAGTAAAATTAAAATAACAAGCATCAATAATATTTGCTTAGTATATTTAAAATTTGCGTAATCTAACAATTTTACCCAACCATTAATTAATAAACCCCTGAAAGCAACTGCGATTATTGCTATAAAAATATTTACAACAAGATATCCAATGTTTACAAGCTGAAAAATTACAAGACCAAGCCTGAAGTTTATATTATTATTTTTTTTAAGTATTACCGAGGTAACTTCAATAAAAACAAGGCTGACAAGCAACGGGATAATTAGTAAAAATGCATATGTAAATATTGTTGTACTTTCTGAGAAACCCATATCAACATTTAACAGAATTCCCTTTAAATAATAATGCGACTCTTTTCCTGTTATTAAAGAAGCAATTACACCTTTAACAAAAGGATTGAAATACAGGACTATCAGCAGCCCAACAAAAATTGAGGATAATACTAAACCGATTTTTTTCAAAATGGTTTTATTTAATTATTTAACTAGTAATTTTAATCTAACCATAAAATTAAGAATAAATTAGAAAAGATTTAATATTTATTGCGGGCTTATTTAAAACACACCGGGAATTTCTGTTTTACAGCTTTTACATTTATTACCCGAAAGGCTGTTGTAATAAACGTTGTGCCAGTCTCTTTTTATTAGAGGGCTCCCACACTCAGGACAAAAAGTTGTCTGTCCTTCTGTGTTATGAATATTACCCACATAGCAATATTTTATCCCTATTTCCGTTGCAATTTTTCGCGCACGCGTTAAAGTTTCGGCAGGTGTACTTTCTTTATTTTTCATTCTGAAATCAGGATGAAAAGCTGTGAAATGCAGCGGAATAGAATCGCCGAGGTTTTCAAGTATCCAGTTGCATTCATTTTTAATTTCTTCAGTGGAATCATTTTCGCCCGGAATTAAAAGTGTGGTCATTTCAAACCACACATCGGTTTCATTTTTCAGCCAGATTAAAGTATCAAGTACATCTTTGAGATGAGAAAGAGTTTGTTTATAATAAAATTTTTCAGTGAATCCTTTTAAATCTACATTCGCAGCATCTATGTTTTTATAAATATCTTTTCTTGCTTGTTTATCTATGTAACCTGCGGTAACCATAACTGATTTTATATTTTCCTGTTTGGCAATTTCTGCTATATCAATTACATATTCTCCAAAAATTGTTGGATCGTTGTAAGTGAATGCAATTGATGGAGCATTATATTTTATTGCTAATGCAACAACTTCTTCCGGGGAAGTTTCAAGTGAATTGAGTTCATCAAGTTTTGCTTTGCTTATTGACCAGTTTTGACAAAACTTGCAGCCAAGGTTACAGCCGGCAGTTCCAAAACTCAGAACGCTGCTGCCGGGAAGAAAATGATTTAATGGTTTTTTCTCAATTGGATCAATTGCAAATCCGGTTGGATGACCATAGCCGGTCGTGTATAATTTGCCACCGTGGTTTTGTCTTATGTAACAAAAACCCGGCTGTCCTTCTCCAATTTTACAATAACGCGGACAAAGTGTGCATAAGAGTTTGTCCTTTTCAGCAGGCTCCCACCATTTAGCCGGCTTCATATTTTCAGTAATCACATTCATCTTATTCTTAATCATAATCTGTCTTTTAAGAAATTTGCAGACAATAATTAATATTTATTCTTAAATGAATAATAAAGTCAATTATTTATATCACTTCAAACCTGAGCCAGTTTGCACGGCTTTTTTCTGAATAAGGCGCTCCTGCAGCAAATATAACAATATCTCCTTCTTTCACCTGTCCGTCTTCAAGAATCATTTTTTTAATTATGTCAATTGCAAAATGTTCTTTATCAATATCTGCGCAATACATTGAAGTTACTCCCCATCTCAGGCAAAGTTTGTTCATTGTATCAAAACTGTTTGATATTGCTATTATCCTGGCTTTTGGTCTGTATTTTGAAAGATTAATTGCAGTTCTGCCCTGGAATGTAAATACAACAATGGCTGCTGCATTTATCTGCCTGCTCATTGCTACAATTGCACGGCCGACAGAATCAAACAAAATTCTCTCGGTAGTTTTTGGAGTTTCAAATTCATTTTCTTCCCGCGGGATAAAATGAGGATCGGTACTTCTAATAATATCATTCATTATCTGCACTGTCTTTAAAGGAAATTTACCTACAGACGTTTCTCCGCTTAACATTACAACATCAGTTCCATCAAGCACTGCATTTGCAACATCAGAAGCTTCTGCTCTTGTAGGTATTGGATTATGAATCATTGAATCGAGCATTTGGGTTGCCGTGATAACCAACTTACCGTTTGCATTACATTTTTTTATGAACTCCTTCTGAAGAATCGGCACATCTTGCGGTGGTAATTCTACTCCAAGATCTCCGCGTGCAACCATAATTCCATCTGCAACTTCAAGGATTTCATCAATACTGTCACAGGCCTCCTTTTTTTCAATTTTAGCAATTACAGGAACTTCACTTCCCCTTTCCTTCAGCCAGTTTTTTAAAAAAGTTATATCTCCTGCGGATCTTACAAAAGACAAAGCCACAAAGTCCACCCTGTGCTTCAAAGCAAATTCAAGATTCTTTAAATCTTTTTCTGTGACCGAAGGAGTTGATAAAGTCATTCCAGGTAAATTCATTCCTTTCTTTGGTCTGAGAGTCCCGCCGTTTTCAATTAAGCAGATTACCGAGCTTTTCTTTTTCTTAATAATTTTTAGTCGAAGTAAGCCGTCATCAATTAAAACTGAATTACCTACTTTAGCATCATCAACCAATGACTTATAAGATGTTGAAATTAATTTTTTGGTGCCTATAACATCGTTCGTAGTAATTTCAATCTCTTCACCTTTAACAATTTCAATTTCCGGATCAGACAAATTTCCTATTCTAATTTTTGGTCCCTGCAGATCAATTAGAATTGAGATTGGGGTGTGTTCATCAACGCAGGCATTATGAATTTCATCAAATATATTTTTATAAAAATCAAAATCACCGTGAGAAAAATTAAGCCTGATTCCATCCATTCCTGAAATAATTAATTGCTTAATCATCTCTGAAGTATTTGTCGCTGGACCAAGCGTGCAAAGTATTTTGGTTTTTGCAAAATTTTCCATTATCTCATTTTTCATTATTTCTTTTTAACCGGCTTTTTGGTGACAGGTTTAATTTTGGGTTTCATTTTATTTTCAGTTTTTGGTTTAGCTTTTGAATACATCAGCCTTATCTTCTTTTCCACAAGTGCAAAGATTGTATTTTTTTGATACCCTTTTGCCGATGGCTTTCCTGCTTTTACACCGGTAAGAATTTCAATTCCTTCTTCAACTCTGGAAATTGACCAGATATGAAATTTCTTATTCTTAACAGCCTGAACAACATCTTCTCTCAACATTAAGTCTTTTACATTCTGAACAGGTATTATTACTCCTTGTTTGCCAGTTAATTTTCTTGATTTACAAACGTCATAAAATCCTTCAATTTTTTCATTTACACCGCCAATAGGCTGTACATCCCCTTTTTGATTTAATGACCCAGTAACTGCTATTGACTGTTTTAGGGGCAGATCTGCAAGAGTCGAGAGTAAAGCGAATATTTCAGCGCACGATGCACTGTCACCGTCTATTCCGCCATAAGATTGTTCAAAGACAAGGTTTGCATTAAAAGCAAGAGGATGATCTTTACCAAATGTTTCTTTAAAGTAACCAGTAATTATCAGGACACCTTTGTTATAAGATTTTCCCCCCATTCCAGATTCACGGTCTACATTAATAATATTTCCTGAACCGAGTGAAATTGTTGCTGTAATTCGTGTGGGTCTTCCAAATGAATGAGCATCATTTCCGTAAACTGCCAGTCCATTAATCTGTCCTATCCGTTCTCCTTCGGTATCAATCAAAATTGAATTCTCCTCAATCATATCGCTGATCTTGGATTCCATCATACCATGTCTTTCCTTGGAAGAATTGTAGGCTTTTAGAATAAATTCTACCGTCACTTCTTTTTCATCGCTTGCTTTTGCCCAGAAATTTGCTTCCCGCGCAATATCAGCTATGACAGAAAACCTGGTAGTAAGTTTTGTTTTTTGTCCTGCATATCTCGATCCTATTTCAATTAGTCGCGCAATTGCTGAATTATTAAATTCAAGCAGATTTTCTTCTTTAATTAATTTTTTAATTACTCTTGCGTAATCAACAAGAATAGAATCAGTTCGTTTAATTTCATAGTCAAAATCAGCCTTAATTTTAAACATCTTTTTAAAATCGTCTTCATATTCTGATAAAAGATTATAAACTGATTGACTTCCGTTTAATATTACCTTTGTATCAACTTCAATCGGCTCTGGTTGAAGAATAGAAGTCGCAAGCTGAAAAACATTATGCATATCCTGTATTTCAGTTTTGCCGTAAGTAAGCACTCTCTTTAAAGTTTTCCATGCACCCGGTTCTTCAAAAAGGTGGTTTGCATTAAGTACAAGATAACCACCGTTAGCTCTCAATATTGAGCCTGCTTTAATTTTTGTAAAGTCACTGTACCAGCCTCCGCGCCCGTCATTTATTTTTTCAATAGTTCCAAAAAGATTTACATAAGTTGGTGAAGTTTCAATAATAACCGGGCAATAGTTTGAATCTGTATTATCAAGAATAATATTTACATCGTATTCTTTGTAATAATCGATTATAAAACCATCCTGGTTGGTTTCTCCCTGAGGCTTATTTCCTTTAAATACATCAAGGTTATCGAGTATATTTTCTTCCACCTGTTCAAGGTATGTTATAATTTTTTTATAACCATACTTTTCTTTGATGTTTTCAATCACTCCACGAACAACTTCTTCTGCTGCTTTTTTTTCAAGTTCCTGTAATTTTACCTGGAACTCCTGGCTGACAATAATACTTTTCTTAAATAGTGATTGTAACTCGTGCTGATGCTCGTTGTATTTTGACAGAATTTCCTTCGCCTGTTCTTCTGTCAGTTTTTTCTTTTTTACCATTTCCTCAAGTTGATAAATAGGAATAGCCTCACCATCAACAATAGGAAAAAGATCAGGTCTTGCTGTTTCACCCTGTTTTATTTGTCCAAGTTGAAAATTTTCCTTTTTCATTTCTTCCTGGAAGCCTGCCATTAATTTTTGTTCTTTTTCAGTGTACTGTTTTATCAGTTTGTTTTTTTGATTTATGTAATGCTGATTATCAAGGCATTGCGGAATTTTATCCATTAATATTTCAATTGCAGAATTCATATCCTGCTTAAATTCCTTCGCCTTACCTTTCATAAAAATCAGCAAGCTAGGACGATCAGGATCTTTGAAATTATTTACATATGCGTAATCATATAAAAGCGGACATTTTGAACTAACCTTTTCTAGCATTTTTTTTACGGTTGTTGCTTTTCCTGTGCCCGAAAGTCCAGCTATATAAATATTGTAGCCGGGACTCCGTAACTCTACCCCAACTCGAAGTGCGTTTAATGCTCTTTCCTGTCCTAATATTCCTTCTATCGGTTCTATTTCATTAGTTGATTTAAAGTCAAAAATTTCCGGATCACATTGCCATCTTAATTCTTCAGGTTTTAACTCTTTATGTTTTGGGGCTTTTATGGTTGTCATTCAGAACTCCAAATAAATTTGAATTATTTTACGCGGAAAAAATTACATTTTCTTCTGAGAATATTGAAAATCTAACTATTAAAGATACTAATATCAAAACAGATAATTTTTCCGGAATTGACATTTATTAATCTATAATTATTTAATTTAGGTAAATCGATTACAGATAAAATACCAGGAATATTAAATGGATTTGAGCAAAGCCAGAAGTTATTTCCCACATATTAAAGAGGGAATAATTTATTTTAACCACGCTGCAACAAGCCCTCTTTCTACTCTCGTCACAGAAAAAATAAGCGAATACACGAGTGAAAGAAGTTATAAATGGATTGATAACTTTCCCAGGGTAGGTCAATTTGCAAAATCAACTAAAGAAGATCTCGGGCAGATGCTGAACTGTTCACCCGACAGAATTGCGTATACAGATAATACAACTACTGGAATTAATATTTTAGCACGCGGACTGAAACTTGAAAGGGGTGACAGAATATTATTAAATGATATTGAATTTCCGGCAAATGTTTATCCATTTCTTAATCTTCAAAAAGAAGGTATTGAAATAGATTTTATAAAATCTCACGATGGTGTCGTATCTTCTGAAGATATTATTCAAAATATTAAGGCAAAAACGAAAGTTGTTTCAATTAGTTTTGTGCAATTTTTAACAGGCTATAAAGCTGATCTTGAAAAGATCGGGAACTATTGCCATAAGAATAATATAATATTTTGTGTAGATGCTATACAGGGACTTGGCGCTTTTAGGCTTGATGTCCAAAAATGTAAAATTGATTTTCTTTCTGCTGGGACACAAAAATGGTTGATGGGATTACAGGGACTGGCATTCGTTTATCTTACTGAAGAACTGCAAAATAAAATCGATATGAAATACGTTGGGTGGTTATCTGTTGAAAATGCCTGGGATATTTTGGATTACAATCTCAAACCACTTGAGTCTGCTGATAGATACCAAAACGGAACTATTACACATATTGGTGTTTATGCATTAAGAGGTGCATTAGATCTGTTCCTGGAATTTGGATGGGAAGAAATTGAGAAACAGGTTTTGGGAAACTCCATTTATCTTTCTGAACAATTAAATAAAGCAGGGATAAAAACATTATTGTCCGATTGTTCAAAGGAATTTTATTCCGGGATTGTCTCTTTCAAACATGACAAATCACAAAAGCTATATGAAAATTTAGCAGAGAATAAAATAAATTGCGCAGTGAGAGAGGGAATGGTTAGGCTTTCACCACATTTTTATAATTCTAAAGAAGAATGTGATAAAGTAGCAAAAGTAATTAAGGATTTTAATAACTAAAAGAAAGTTTTATCTGCTTGATATTAACAAATAAAACCTCGTCCCATACATTACTGAAGAGCTTTAATATTTTCTTCAAATTTGCCTTCCAAATCCTTTTCGTAGCCACGATAATCATACTTAACAACTGAATTTTTATCTATCACCAGCACTTGAGGTGTAATTGTTATATCCAGGATTTTATCAAAGATATCGCTGAACTTTATGATAGTCTGATTATTCAAAAAAGAGAATTCAACTTCTCTAATAAACTTGTTTTTAATTTCTTCCACGCTTTCATTTAAATTTACAAATAAAAATTTAATCCCCGGATATTTCTTTATCAGATTCGCAATAGTAGGAAATTCCTTTTTGCAATATGGACAATCAAAACTAAAGAAGATCATTGAAACAATTTGTCCCGTGAATTCTGACATAGAAATATTTTTGCCATTAATATCATTAATATTAAAATTCTTTAGTGAGACATCAATGTTTTTATCAATTTTCAAATCTGCTATTTTTTTTCCGAATTTTTCAGCTCCTTTTGGTTTGCCTAAAAATTTATAAGCTTGTTGGAGTCCTTCGTAAGCATCTACTCTTTCCGGATCTAAATTTACGGCATAGTTTAAGTATTTGATAGCTGACTTGTAATCATTAAGATGCATCTTTGCGGCAGCCATCAATAAATTAATATCATAAGCCTTGGGATTATTTTCTTGTTCAGTAGCTATTGGTTTTAATAACTCAATAGCTTTTTTAATGTCAATTTGCCTTTGAATCAATACTTTGGAAACTCTCATTATCGTATTTTCTGAATTATCATATTCCAAAAGAGAATCTACTGATCTTATTAAAACATCATGAGGCTCACCAACGGCTGCTTTCATTTCAAAAAGATATCCCAGCAAACCCGGTTTAATTGCAGTATTTGGATTTCTATTTAAATAATTTTCACAATCAGATATCAGCCCCGCAAATACCTTTTGATAATTATTCTTTGTTGCAGAATGCCAGACCTCTCTAACATGTTCTGACATTACTCTGTCTTCAGCCGTAATATTATTTTGTGCTAGAGTTATTCCAGTTAAAAACAAGAGAAATATTAAAAATTTCATTTAATCCCTTTTTTATTCATTTTTTTTAGAAATATGCATTTTACTAAGGGTTGCCTAAAATAAAAAGAGCAATTGATGCTTTAAACATATAGTCATACTAACAGGTTCCAATATCTCTTTTTTTTAGGATTTCACTTTTTTCAATTTTTGAAATTCAGAATAATCACTTATCTTAAAGCAAATTAATTTATATATTATTCTTTTGCCAAAAATTGTGTAATTTAATTTTGCATTTCAAAGGATTTAACATTACAAAAAATATCAGGAGAATCAAATGGTATTGTGCTTAAAAATGATTCGTAGCTTTTTAATATTATTTCTTGTTATTTCATTTATTATATCACAAAGCATTGAGGCGCAGAACAAACAGGATAAAAAACCTGAAGTTCGTGTAAGCCCGAAAGCTACTATTATGCAGACGATCGGTTTTACTGATATATCAATTTCGTACAGCAGGCCTGGAGTAAAAGGCAGAAAAATCTGGGGCGGCTTGGTTCCATATGACAAAGTCTGGCGTGCTGGTGCAAATGAAGCGACTAAATTTACTTTCAGGACAGACGTAATGATAGCCGGGAAAAAACTTGCTAAAGGTTCTTATTCATTTTTTGCAATTCCCGGTAAAAAAGAATGGACACTTATTTTTAATAAAGTTGCCGATCAATGGGGTGCATTTACTTACAACGAAGGTCAGGATGCTTTAAGATTTAAAGTTAAGCCAGTGCAAAGTAAATATACTGAATGGCTTAAATATGATTTTACCGGTATGGATGTTCAGAAAGCAGGAATGAATAACTCAGCAGTAATTAATCTAAACTGGGAAAAACTTAGAGTCCCTTTTAAAATTGAAGTTGAAACTAAAGATTAAATCTTAAAAAGATTCGGGAAAAGAATGTATTGCAAATTTAGATATTTGTTTTTTTTAGTAACTTTTCTTCTGCTGGGTTCAATAAGTAATGCCCAGACAAAGGACGAAATACTTGCAGGAAAAATGAGAGTAAGCCCGAAAGCTTCTGTATCTGAAACTGTTGGATTTACAAAAATATCCATAGAATATAGCAGACCTGGAGTTAAAGGTAGAAAGATATGGGGAAGCTTAGTACCGTACAACAAAGTTTGGCGTGCCGGCGCAAACGAGGCAACAACAATCACTTTTAGTACAAATGTTATTGTTGGAGGGAAAAAACTATTAAAAGGTACTTATTCATTTTTTGTCATACCAGCAAAAGATCAATGGACTCTAATTTTCAACAAGGTCGCCGATCAGTGGGGAGCCTTTACTTACAATGAGGCTAAAGATGCAATACGGGTAAAAGTTAAACCTGTAGCAAATAGTTGCTGGCAGGAACTACTTGCATATACTTTCGATAAAATTGATGTTGAGTCTGTAGGGGAGAAAAATACGGTGTTTGTAAATCTTGTCTGGGAGAAGCTTAAAATTCCTTTTAAAGTTACAGTTTCCACTTCATCAAAATAAATTTAATAAAGGCTCGCCCTGCAGCGAGTCTTTAAAAATTAACCTCTTATTGCTTTTAATAATTCGTCTGTCTTTTCTTTCATTAAATCTATATCACCACGGCTTTCAACATTTAACCTTATAATCGGTTCTGTATTTGAAATTCTCAAATTAAATCGCCAGTTATCATATTCAACACTCAGACCATCTGAATAATTTTTTTTTCCACCGGTATATTTTTCATCAATTTCTTTTAGTTTTTCTTTAGGATTATCAATAGTTGAATTTATTTCACCTGAACATGGATAGGCGGCAATCATTTCATCAACCAGATCAGATAATTTTTTGTTTTCCTCTGACATTAATTGCATAATTAAAAGAAATGGAATCATTCCGCTATCAGAATAAGAATTTTCCCTGAAGTAATGATGTGCGGACATTTCGCCTCCGTAAATTGCATTAACTTCTCTCATCTTTTCTTTTATATAAGCATGACCACTAACTGATTGGACAGCTATACCTCCTGCCTTTTCTACAACTTCGAGTGTATTCCATGTAAGTCTCGGATCGTGTACTATATTCTCTCCCGGATGTTTTTTTAGAATTGATTTTGCCAGAAGACCAACTATATAATAGCCTTCTATAAAATTTCCTTTTTCATCAAAGAAAAAACACCTGTCATAATCACCATCCCAAGCAACTCCAAGATCAGCTTTATTATTAAGAACTGCATCAATTGTTGCCCGGCGGTTTTCCTGCAATAATGGATTTGGTACCCCGTTTGGAAAATTTGAATCAGGTTCATTAAAAACCTTGATCATTTTAATTGGCAGATCTTTTTCAATCGCATTCAAGGCTAAACCAGCGCAGCCGTTCCCGGCATTTACTACGACATTATATGAATTTATTTTTTGGGGATCATAAAATTGTTTCAGGTGTTCCATAAACTTATCCATAATATCCTGAGTTGTAGTTTTGCCGGGATTATCGGAAATTTTTCCCAAGCTATCATTTACAATCATTTTTTCAATTTCATTTAAACCGGAATTATAGCCAACCGGAACCGATCCTTTTTTTACAAATTTCATCCCGTTGTATTCGGGAGGATTATGACTTGCAGTAATCATTATTCCTCCGTCTGCATCAAAAAAAGGAGTGCCGAAATAAATCATTTCAGTTCCACATAACCCGATATCAAATACATCGGCCCCGCTTTCATTCAACCCTTTTGCAAGTGATGCTGATATTTCTTCTGAGGATTTTCTTATATCGTGCCCGATAACAACTCTCTTTGCGCTTAAATAACTTCCATAAGTTCGACCAATTTTATAAGCGAAATCAGTATTTAATTCAGAAGGAACTTTACCTCTTATATCGTAAGCTTTAAAGGAATTAATTTTATCCATTACCATTCACTCCCGGGTTTTATCAAAATTATTGAAAAATAAATCGTAGATTTAAATTTGAATTTGTTTATGAAAGATAACCATTTATTTTTGAACCATAAATAGAAATATCTGCCAAAGTCACAAACTTGACAGAAAAGTCAATTATGGAGATTATTTTTTCAATAGACTTTATAATAATAACTTTATATGTTTGGTGATCAAATAAACAACCGGAGATAGTTATCGCTAACAAGGATACTGTTAAGTGGCACTTCGCAAAATGCAACAATTCTAAATGCAACTCAATTTTCCTGGTAAACCCTGAAGAAAAACCAGGGGAGTTAGGTTTCATTTGCCCTGAATGCAGCACTAAAACGACAACTTCACACATTATTCAATGTTCAAGTTGCAGAACTATTTTGAATTTTGTCAGGGCATCGGTTAGTGAGGAAAAAGTTGTCTTTAATGTTCCAAAGTGCTCACATTGCGTTGGTACAATTGAAGATGAGTGGGAAATTGAACCACTCTATCAACCGGATTCATACATCTGAGTTTGAATTGTTTAATAAAAGAATACCTGCTGATTAATTAATTTATCAGAGGCTTTCATTGTGGCTCTTCTATTGATTTTTAAGCCTTATTAAGATCAAATAATAATAAGGCTTTTGTTTTTAAAAAATTTATTAATTGAAGCGGATTTAAAAAGAGCTTATTTTGAAGTTGCAATTAATTATAATTATTCTGGTGTTGCTACATAAATAACTTCAATCATCACCTACAAACTTAGTTAACCTTTCAAGAGGATAAAATGAAAAAACTATCATTAAAAATGCTGATTATTGTTTCTGCTTTTTTATTAGCAGGGACTTTTGCAATAACTTCAGCACAGGATAAATCAGCTTCTGATAATTACAGCTGGTTGAATCTTGACACAGTTAAAGCAGGTAAATTTGATACAGGTAAAATGTGGACGTTCGATTACCCCCCTGTTGATTATTTTGAAAAAGAATACGGTTTTAAACCATCCGAAGAATGGCTTAATAACGTTAGAATGTCAGCTCTTCGTTTTGCTAATTATTGTACCGCTTCTTTTGTTTCTGCCAATGGCCTTGTAATGACAAATCATCACTGTGGACGCGGACCAGTTACACAGGTTACAAAAGATGGCGAAAATTTAATGGACAATGGTTTTGTTGCTGAAACTCTGGAAGATGAAAGACCTGTCCCCGGTTTATACGTTGAACAGCTTGAACTTATAAAAGATGTTACAGACCAGGTTCAGGCAGCAATTGATGAAGGTAAAACTCCAGAAGAAAGGGCTGCAAAAACAAAAGAAATAATTAATGAAATTCAAACTAAAGAAAGCGAAGCAACCGGTTTAAAATGTTCAGTTATTACTTTCTTCAACGGCGGTAAATATTCACTTTATGGATACAAGAGATATACAGACGTTCGACTGGTTTTTGCTCCGGAAGAACAGGCTGCATATTTCGGAGGAGATCCTGATAACTTTACATATCCACGTTATGATGTCGATTGTTCATTCTTCCGCGTTTATGATGAAAACGGAAATCCATTAAAGACTAAAAATCATTTTACCTGGAGCGAGAATGGTGCAAAAGTAGGTGAACCTGTTTTTGTTGTAGGTAACCCTGGAAGAACTGCAAGACTTAACACAGTTGCACAGCTAGAATACACAAGAGATATTCAGATTCCATATACACTCGATCTATTAGCAGGATTAATTGATGTTTACAGGACATTATTGAACAATCACCCCGACAGAAGAGCTGAATTAGAAAACAGGATCTTTGGATTTGCAAATTCACAAAAAGCTTATACAGGACAGCTCAAAGGATTACGTGATCCTATTCTGATGCAAAAGAAAGTTGATTTCGAAAAAACCTTTAAAAAAACAATTCAATCTGATCCAGAATTAAATAAAAAATATGGTGACCTCTGGACTAAAATTGCTCAATCGAGAAAAGAATTAAGAGGGATAGCATTTGAACTATACGGACTATCAACAAGTCCGTTTACCGCCCCTGAATATTTTAACATTGCTAATTCAGTAATAAAATTAGCTAATGAGTTAAAGCAGCCGGAAGATCAAAGATCAGCATTGTACCAGGGTGCTGAACTTGATTCTACAATTGCGCATTTATTCCCAGCTAATTTTGACCAGGAAAAGAATGATCTTATGCTGCAATTCTTTATCGAAAATATTACAAAAACTCTTGGCGAAAATAGTCCTGTTGTTAAGCATTTTACCGGCGGAAAAACTGGTAAGGAAGCTTTCGAATATGTAATGTCAAACTCTTACCTGACAAGTCAGAACAAAACAAATGAATTGGTAGACAAAGGGGCTGATGCAATTCTAAATTCAGATGATCCATTTATTTACTTCGTTCAAACAACAGAAGCAAGAAAAGAAGAACTTCAGAAAAAAGCCAAAGAAATAACAACTGAAGAAGCAACATACAACCAGCAACTTGGAAAAGCTTTCTTTGAAGTTTACGGAACTTCAATTCCACCTGATGCTAATTTTACTCTGAGATTGCAGGATGGTGTAGTAAAAGGATACGACTATAACGGAACCCAGGCTCCGCCATTCACAACATTCTATGGAATGTATGACAGGTATTATTCTTTTAACAGTAAAGACTGGGAATTACCTGAAAGATGGAAAAATCCACCTGCAGATTTTAATTTATCAACACATATGGACATGGTTTCCACAAACGATATTATCGGTGGAAATTCCGGAAGCGCCATAATTAATAAAAATGCAGAAGTTGTAGGACTGGCTTTTGATGGTAATATCCAGAGTCTTCCGGGCAATTTCATTTTTGATGACACACAGAATAGAACAGTTTCTGTTACTTCTACAGGATTAATGGAGGTAATCAGAAACTTATTTAAAGATACAAGGCTTGCGGACGAATTGCAGAACGGAATGATGAAATAATTAAAATATTATGACCGCCATGGTCGTACCATGGCGGTTTTTTTGTGTCACAGTATGATAGTGAAATACTCCAAAAGAGAAAGTAGAATTAAGATATCTTAAAAGGGACGCTTCCAAAAAAGCGTCCCTTTTTTATTTTTAATCAAAAAAGATACTCTAATTGTAAATGAAGTGAGTAATATTTTGCAAAAGTATTTGCAAAAGAAAAGCCAAACTCGGTGCCGACGCCAACTCTGAATCCAAGGTTGGATTCATCTCTAAAATCAATCCCAAGTACTAACGAGCCAACCACACCGTAATTCCACACATCTATATCATTGAAAGTATGATCATTCAATGCTAGGAATCCTGCTCCCTCTTCAATAAAATAATCTTCAGAGATTAGCTGGGAAGCAATTCCTTTTAAAGAAAATCCTTTAAGAAACGGAAAGTATTTATTGGTTGAACCCGGGAGAAGTTTATTAAAATCCTGCGCATAAATAAAACCTATCCTAGGAATTATATTATTGCTAAACGGAGTTTTAAATTCGAAGAAAACTGATGTAGTAAAACTCCCCTGATTTGGCGAATTTCCGCTGATAACCCCTCCTCCTATGAATCCGCCTACTCCAAAATTACCCTGCGCAAATTTCAATTGCGACATAAATAGTATAAAAAAAACAATAATTTCTATTTTGATAATGATATTTTTCATTTATATTCTATACGGACGCTTAAAGCTAACTTCTCCAAAAATTTTAATCCTTCTTATTAAGATAAAATTGCAGTGTGTTAAAATAAAGGTGGAAAAATGAATAATGTACTTTATCAATATAAGGCATTTGTAACATCTGTTTATAATGGGAATACGTGTACAGTTGATATTGATCTTGGACTCCATACCTGGGTACAGGAAGAAAAAATTCGGCTAATGAGAATTGATGCCCCGGAAATCAGAGGAAAAAACAGGCCAAAAGGAATTCTATCAAGAGATTTTCTTATTAATTTAATTCTTGGAAAAGAAATCATAATCTGCACTTTTAAAGATAAAAAAGGAAAATCCGGAGGATATCTGGGGGAAATTTGGTTACTTGAAGATGAAAAAGAGCCACTGAATGTAAATGACTACCTGGTTGAACAGGGTTATGCTGTTTTTAAAGAAGACTAGCAGCAAATTCTTAATAATATTAAACTGCCTTTTCCCCCAGTATCATAATACTTATTTTGATAATAGAATTGTAATTTATTAAACGGAAAAATAATGCAGAAAAAATCTAAAATAAATTTTACAGTAGAACTCGACGAAAAGAATCTGCCGAAAAAAATTGAATGGGATGCAACGGATTCGAATTTTGAAGGGAAGAAAGAATGCAAAGCAATGATGCTCTCTATCTGGGATAAAGAAGAAAATGTAACATTGGGTATAGATCTCTGGACGGAAAAAATGCTCGTTGAAGAAATGGATATCTTTTTCCACCAGGTTTTTAAAAAAATGTCCGATACTTACCTGCGCTCCACTTCAAATAATGATGTTGCAAAATTCATCAGCGAATTCAGCGAAAAATTTGCAGATAAAGTACAACTGGGAAAAAAGAAATAATTGATACCTAAATTCTTACAGATTGGTTTTCACTTCCTGCTATTCCATTTCTCTTACTTACAATTTTGCTTATTTTTGAATAGATAATTTTAATCTTTCCCTAAAATTAGGTAAAGTACGATGACTACTGAATTTCTCGCTAGACTTCAATTTGCTTTTACAATTGGTTTCCATTACATATATCCGCCGCTCAGTATCGGGCTCGGGGTAATAATTGTAATGATGGAAGGTATGTACCTTAAAACAAAAAATCCTTTGTATGAAAATATGACGAAATTCTGGGTGAAGATTTTCGCCCTTACTTTTGCAATGGGTGTTGCTACCGGAATAGTTATGGAATTTGAATTTGGAACTAACTGGGCTACATATTCAAGATATGTCGGTGATGTTTTTGGAAGTGCACTTGCTGCTGAAGGAATTTTTGCATTCTTTCTTGAATCAGGATTTTTAGCAATACTTGTTTTCGGGTGGGATAAGGTCAGTCCAAAGATACATTTTCTTTCAGCAATAATGGTCTCGCTAGGTGCAATGCTAAGCGCAGTGTGGATAGTTGTTGCAAACTCCTGGCAGCAGACACCGGCTGGTTATCATATTGTGGGGCATGGATTATCAGCGAGAGCCGAGATTACAAATTTCTGGGAACTGCTGTTCAATCCTTCAAGTGTTGACAGGTTATCGCACGTACTTTCGGGTGCATGGCTTGCGGGAGCATTTTTAGTGATTAGCGTTAGCGCATATTACATTTTAAAAAACAAACATCTTGAATTTGCTAAAAGCTCATTGAAGATTGCACTTTTGTTAGCGCTGTTTGCTTCTTTGTTCCAGCTATACACCGGACACGCAAGCGCCGTTGGTGTGAGCAAAAATCAACCTGTAAAACTTGCAGCAATGGAAGCTCATTATGATTCTTCCTCGGTTGCACCACTATATCTATTTGGATGGGTCAATAACAATAATCAAGAAGTAAATTACGGAATAAAAATCCCCGGAATGTTAAGCTACCTTATATCAGGAAATTTTAATTACAAAGTTACAGGGCTTAACAAATTTAAACCAGATAATAGACCGCCTGTGAATATTGTTTTTCAGGCTTATCATTTAATGGTTGCAATTGGGTTTGCGTTAATCGCAATTAGTTTGCTCGGGGTAATTTTATGGTGGCGTGGTGCTTTATTTAAGTACAAATGGCTTTTATGGATTTTCGTGGTTTCCGTACTCGGTCCGCAAATCGCGAATCAGGTAGGCTGGATTACTGCAGAAGTCGGTAGACAACCCTGGATTGTCTACGGACTATTGAAGACTTCAGAGGCATTATCAAAAGCAGTAGAGACTAATCAGATTGTATTTTCGTTAATACTCTTTGCAATTATTTACCTTCTGTTATTCATTCTATTTATTTTTCTTTTGGATCAGAAAATTAAACATGGACCGGAAGATGCCGATACAATCGATTCAGAATATGAACATCAAAAACAACTTTTTAAGACATAAATTAATTCCACCGGAGTAAATAATGTTTTTAGGGCTTGATCTGAATATTATTTGGTTTGTTTTAATAGGAATACTTTTAACAGGTTATGCTATCCTTGATGGATTTGATCTTGGAATAGGTTCACTTCATTTGTTGGTTAAAGAAGATAATGAAAGAAGACTGCTTATTAATTCTATCGGGCCAGTTTGGGATGGAAATGAAGTCTGGCTTGTTACCGGTGGAGGAGCATTATTTGCTGCGTTTCCGGATGTGTATGCTACAGTGTTTTCTGGATTTTATACAGCTTTTATGCTTTTACTATTCGTTCTGATTTTTAGAGCTGTTGCAATTGAGTTTCGCAGCAAACAGCCGATGAAATGGTGGAGACAAATGTGGGATATTGCTTTCAGTATTTCAAGCATTCTAATAGCATTTCTAATGGGAGTTGCACTCGGAAATATTGTAACAGGTATACCACTTGATGCACATAAAGAATTTACAGGAACATTTTTAGGAATGATAAACCCATATACAATTTTAGTCGGAATAACTACCGTTGCTTTATTTATGATGCACGGAGCTATTTATGGAGTAATGAAAACAGAAAATGAACTTCACAACAAAATGAGAGGATGGGTAAATAACACAATAATATTTTTTGCTATTTGCTATATAACAACCACAATGGCAACACTTGTATATTTTCCTCATATGACAGAACATTTTAAGGATTATCCATATATGTTTATTGTAGCATTATTAAATATGCTTGCGGTTGCAAATATTCCAAGAGAAATTACTAAAGGAAATGATTTCAAAGCCTTTTTATCATCATGCGCTTCTATTGCCGCATTACTGGCTTTATTTGCAATAGGATTATTCCCGTATATTGTAATTTCAAATCCGCACCCGGAATTCAGCTTAACAATTTATAACGCTGCTTCCTCACAAAAGACATTAAATATAATGCTTATAATCGCATTAATAGGAATTCCGTTTGTATTGGCTTATACTGTCAGTATTTACTGGATATTCAGAGGTAAGGTGAAGCTTACTAATATGAGTTACTGAATTGTATTTCCTGCTCTTAATCTTATTCTTAATCATATTTTTTTTCGCCCTGTGTTAAGTTAGAAGAGTAAGTGCATAATTAAGAGAAAGAATTTCAATCAGAATATGTTATCCTGTAAATCACACCACCATAATCATCTGAAACAAGCATTGAGCCATCCGGCATAATTTGAAGATCGACGGGTCTCCCTGAAACCGATTCACCTTTCAGCCAACCTTCGGCAAAAACAGAATAACTTACAGGCTTATTATTTACAAGTTTAACAAGTGTGACACGATAACCAATTTTCTGACTTCTGTTCCAGCTTCCATGTTCGGCAATGAAAATCTGGTTTTTGTATTGACCAGGAAACATATCCCCGGCATAAAATCTCATTCCTAATGAAGCCACATGAGGACCTAAATCCTGAGCTGCGGGCGAATAATTTAAAGGATCTTTTCCTGAGTTTGCAAATTCCGGGTTCGGAATATTATTTCCATAAAAATAAGGGAATCCAAAATTCATTCCCTGAATAGGTGCATGATTTAATTCATCGGGAGGAATATTATCACCCAGCATATCTCTTCCATTATCCGTAAACCACAATTCATTTGTTTGCGGATCCCAGTCAAAGCCAACTGAATTTCTTACTCCTCTTGCAAAGACTTCGAGGCTGGTTCCATCCGGGTTCATTCTCATTATAGATTCATATGGATCCGGTTTTTCACAAATATTGCATGGAGCGCCAACCGGGACATACAATTTATCATCAGGTCCGAATTTTATAAATTTCCAGCCATGGTGCGAATCAGAAGGAAAGTTATTATTTACAACAACAGGCTGGGGTGGATCATTCAGACTAGTTTCGATATTATCATATCTTAAAACACGGTTTATTTCCGCTACAAATAGCGACCCATTTCTAAAAGCTACTCCGTTGGGCGAATTAAGACCCGAAGCAATTGTGATTATCTCATCAGCTTTAAAATCTTTATTTGTATCCAGGATCGCATATACTTTTCCTTCACCCCTTGTTCCCACAAATAAAATTCCGGAAGAACTTATTGACATTGACCTGGCTCCGCTTACATTATCAGCAAAAACACTAATATGAAAACCGGGTGGTAGTTTAATCCCACTTACATCATTATTATTTTCATTTCCGTTTGGATTACAATAAATGTTAAAACTGAACGCAAGTAATAAAAAAACATGGCCCAAATAATATTTAAATGATCTTATCATTTCAAATCTCTATGGTTTAGGAATCAGCAGGAGGCATAACTATCATCAATATTATATAAACAAGAATTCCCGGAAAAGCTACACTAAAAATAGAAACTAAGACGTAAACTATACGAACAATAGTGGGATCCCAGCCCTGCCATTCTGCAATTCCGCCACAAACTCCTGCAATCATTTTATCGTGTGATTTCTTTAAAGACATAACTCCTCCCAAATCAGCCAAAAAACATGAATGAATTTACAAAAAGATATATATTTATCTTTAAATAAGGTAGTCGTTTAAATATTTGAGGTAAAAAAAATATTTGAAAGATTGGTCAGATCTTCCAAATATTGTTATGGAGGCTTAACTAATTATGAAAGGGATTATCTAAATCTTTCTTTGAGTTTCGTTGCATATCTTCTGCTCATCTGAAATGGTTCTTCCCTGTTTTTTAAAAAAACATGATATGAGTAATTAAACCATTTTTCGACTTTTTCAACATGATCAAGATTGACAATTGTTGATCTATGAATTCTTACAAAATATTTATTTGGCAGTCTGGTTTCCCATTCTATCATAGGCCGAAGTACCAGAAACCTCTTTTCATCTTTTGTACAAATATAAGTGTAATCTTTTTCTGCGGTTATGCATTGAATATCGCATACTTTAATAAACCTTGATGTTGAGTTAACTGTTATAAAAATTCTGTCATTATAATCCAATTTACTCAGGAATCCATTTGATTTTTTTTCTCTATTACTTGTCTCCTCTTTACGGTGATCATTATTATGATCTTTCAACTGAATAATCTTCGACTCATTTTGTTTTGCATTATCACCTGAGAGAGTGGAATTTAATTTTTTAGTATTTGATTTCATAGCGCTCCCATTTCTATTACGACTTTTTGTGTTAATAGAATCATCAATATTATAATTGAATGTGCTTTTGCCAGATTTCATAAAAACTCTATTATTTATTTTTTATTTACTTCTGAGGTGGTTTTTGCAACATCCATGCCAAAATCAAATTATACGACAAACGGTCTAATAAGAGGATAAAAAAGGGGATTAAATTGGAAAAATGAGGGTTTAAATTATTTGACAAATGATTAAGTATAAATAGTAAAATATTTCCTGAAGTTTATTTTGAGATTATTCTTTTTACCTGTTTTAATGTGATACACATTAATAAATGTTCATTAGTTGCTTTTAATAAGCTTTTTGGCCGGAATTTTGAACTCTTTCCCATATCCGATTTTATATTTTGTACCCGGCAAAGAAATAGGAAGTCTGCCCGAAATTTTGATTTCGCCAAGTAAAGCTTTTATCATTGCCTTTTGTGAAACAGGTGAATCACTAAAGGCTGAAAGATAAGTCCTGGACTTGACATACCTTGATAAAAGGTAAGGATCCCCAAAACTCAGCAGAATAGTAGGTGCTTTAGCTGCCAGTAATCTATCAATAATTGTATTAAATTTTTTAAATAATATTTCAGATTTATCATCTGAAGGAGGTCGCATAAAGTAAGGCACAAGAATTAAATCAGACCTTTTAGCTTTTGCCAGCACATCACTAAATTGTTTACTACTGCTGTTATTGTTAAGAATAAATATTGAGGGATTATTAAATTTTTCTTTAACCAGCGTTTGAAAAGTAAGTGCGGAATCTTCTTCAATTCCAAAAGTAAATACAACAGATAGAACGTTTTTATATTTTAAAGGTTTTAAAGGAATATATTTCCCGGAATTTTTAATTAGTGTTATAGATCTATCTGCGATCAATTCAGACAGCTTTATATTTTCTTTTGTTGAAATTCGATCTTTTAATTTATCAATATTTACAAATTTATTGTCCTGCAATTTCAACCATCTTTTTGCTGACAGTATTTTCACTACACTTTCATTAATTCTCTTTATCTCTATCTCACCAGATTGCACAGCTCCAACCAGGGAATCAAGAGCGATATCCACATCCGGAGGCATTAGCAAAATATCGTTTCCAGCTTTAACTGCCATTTTAACTGCTTCAGATTCAGAAAAATATTTTGTCACAGCCTGCATATCAAGAGCATCGGTAACAATCAGTCCATCGAATCCCAGTTTATCCTTTAAAAGATTTGTAACAATTGACCTGGAAAGAGATGAGGGAATTATTTTATTTTTTTCCAGTGAAGGAACCGAGAGATGACCAATCATAATTGATTGAACCCCTGCTTTTATAGCACGGATAAATGGATAAATTTCATTCTTCATTAAGTCTGTACTATCTCCCTCCACAACCGGAAGATCAAGATGAGAATCCACTACAGTATTTCCCTGCCCCGGAAAATGTTTTGCAGTTGTAATTACTCTTTCGTTTAGTGATCCTTTAATAAATGCTTCAGCAAATTTCGAAACTATCTTTTTATCTTCAGAATACGAACGGATATTTATTATCGGGTTATCTGGGTTATTATTTATATCAACATCGGGAGCATAATTTTGAAGCACACCTATCGCCCTGCTTTCCCTGGCAACTATTTTTCCCATTTTAAAAGCAAATGAAGTATCACCCGTTGCCGCTAATGCCATATTGTATGGAAAGCCGGTTCCGTCTGATAAACGCATTCCCAACCCGGACTCAAAATCGGCAGAAATTAATAAAGGTATTTCTGCCAGTTCCTGCATTTTATTAATTGAAACTGCTTCATTAAAAACGTCTCCAAGTGAATAAAGTAATCCTCCAACTTTCAGATCTTTTACGTAATGAATCATCTTGTTCAGGCTTGCCGTATCCTTTGAATAATCCTTTCCGTAAACCAGCGGTACAATCATTTGGGCGCATTTTTCTCGCGTAGTCATTTTAGCGAGTTGATCTTCAATCCATTTTTTATCTTTCTGGGTAAGCGGGAAAACAGATGGAAATTCTATTTTATTTTCGGATTTCATTATATCACCGTGATTGGAATTATTAAAGATTTCTTGAAAATCAGAATTTGAAGGTAACAGCAAGATTACAAACAGTATTATAAAACTGAATTGTAAATTATTTAAAACTTTATTTTTAAACATCAATTCTATGGTTAATTATTTTAATCTAATTCTGATTATTATTATCAATTGTTTCAATTATGGCATTGTGCAAAGCAGGACGCACTTTGAATAATTTGTGATTTTCCCGTGTAGGATAAACTCTGTTTGTAAGAAATATTACAAATAAATTCCTGGTCGGATCTGTCCAGACAGAAGTTCCGGTAAATCCCGTGTGTCCGTATGAAATATCACTAAATAGATTTCCAGCAGATGAACCTTCGGGAGATTTTGTATCCCAACCAAGCGCGCGTGTACTTTTTTCTAATTGTCTTTTTATAAAAAGTTCAACAGTTGCAGAATCAATAATTCTTTTACCTTCAAAAGTTCCTTTGTCCAGAAGCATTTGAAGAACTTTTGAAATGTCTCCGGCTGTTGAGAATAATCCTGCATGCCCTGCTACTCCGCCCAGCATAGATGCAGTTTCATCGTGAACTTCTCCCTGTATTTGTCTGTGTCTCCAGTAATTATCGTATTCTGTCGGTGCACAATATTTTTTTAAGGAATCAGGTGGATTATACATTGTATTTTTCATATCAAGCGGAATAAATATTTCCTGTTTTGCAAACTCATTAAGCGTTTTGCCCGTAACTTTTTCAATAATTTTTCCGAGTGTAATTATTCCAAGATCAGAATAAATTGTTTTTGTACCGATTGGATATTCTAATTCTGTTGCATAGATATCTTTCAGCACATCTTCCGAATTATCATACATTTTGTAATAACGTTTGTAAGCGGGTAACCCGCTGTTGTGTAGTAACAAATTCCTGATCGTAATATTTTCTTTTCCGTTCTGAGCAAATTCCGGGATATATCCTGCAGCTTTGTCATCCAGTTTGAACAAACTCCTGTCTATGCAGATCATCGCACAGGTTGTTGTGGAAATAACTTTTGAAACAGAAGCAAGGTCAAATAAAGTATTTAATTTCATTCTCGGGGAGCTTTTTTCGTAAGTGAAATGCCCGAAAGCTTTTTCAAATATTACTTTGTCGTGTTTTTGAACAAGTACAACCGCCCCGGGAAAAGAGCTGTCGCTTATTGCATCATTTACAATATTTTCAACGCTTGAAAAATTATAATTTTCATTCCCTTTCTGCTGGGCACAGGCTGAAAATAATGCAATGAGCAAAAAAGAAAATATTTTTGTTTTATTTATCAATTATTCCATCGCTTTCTTTTTCCAAACTCAGGGTTGAGCGGGATGAACTTCGTTAATACAAATGCAGGGATAGTTGAGATTAAAACCCAAACGAAAAAATGTTGATAGCCAATTAATTCCTGCATCCATCCACTTATCATTCCGGGAATCATCATTCCAAGCGCCATTATTCCTGTGGCAATTGCATAATGTGATGTTTTATGTTCACCTTCAGAAACAAAAATTAAAAATAATAAAAATGCAGTAAAGCCAAATCCATATCCAAATTGTTCAATTGCAACACAAATATTCACAAGATATAAATTTGAAGTTTGGGTATAGGAGAGAAAAACATACACAAGGTCGGGAATATTTATTGCGGCAACCATCCACCATATCCAAAATTTCAAACCTTTTTTTGATGCAACTATTCCCCCGGCAATTCCACCAATTACAAGAAAGATCACCCCGACAGTTCCGTAAATAAAACCGACCTGCTCTGTTGCTAATCCAAGTCCGCCTACACTTTTCGAATCAAGAAGAAACAAAGGAGCAATTTTTGCAAGTTGCGCCTCACCGAGCCTGTAAATAAGTATATATAAAAGGACTATTACTATTTTGTTTTTCTTAAAGAAGACTACGAATGTTTTAAAATAGTTTTTTAAAAAACTCAGGTTATCATCACCAGCAATTGCCTTGTCATTAGGAGGATATGGAAAGATAAAATGGTGGTAAATAAAAAATAAAACAAATAAACCTGCCAGTACAAAAAAACAAATCATCCACGCGTTAAAGTTATTTCCCAAAGTATTTTCAAAGTAACCGGCAAGAATTACAAGCAAACCGTTTCCCGCAAGCATTGCAGTACGGTAAAATGTTGATCTTATTCCCACAAAAAATGATTGATGGTGTTCTGAAAGTGCGATCATATAAAAACCATCCGCAGCAATATCGTGTGTCGCAGAACTGAAAGCCATTAACCAGAAAAATGCCAAAGTATACTGAAAGAATCCTGAAACCGGGATTGTAAAAGCTACACCTGCAAAGGCAATTCCGATTACAGATTGCATCAAAATAATCCAGTATCTCTTGGTTTTTAAAATATCTACAACAGGGCTCCAGAAAGGTTTTATTACCCACGGCAGGTAGAGCCAGCTCGTGTAAAATGCAATATCTGTATTGGAAATTCCAAGCCTTTTATACATTATAACTGAAACGGACATAACAACAATGTATGGCAAGCCTTCTGCGAAGTATAAAGAAGGTACCCATGACCAGGGATTGCGGGGAATACTTTTATTGTTTATCATTTATTGTTTTTGATTTTGCGATAATAACAGCACCAATTTCGGGAGAATTATCAGGCTCAACAATTTCTATCTGCGGAAATTTTATTTTAATTTTTGATTTTAATAACCTTGAATAAAAATTTGAATTAGAAATAAGTGACCCAATAAACGCAAGCTTCATTTTTTCCATCTTTAACAGATCGAACATTCGTTTTACACATAACACCAGTTCATCACTTTCTTCATCCAGG
>Ga0102953_1000231_pt1 | contig 40061 bp, 39 predicted proteins | sample SalPon2A_C_D2_MG_FD_78509 | JGI IMG/M metagenome (GOLD analysis project Ga0102953, IMG submission 78509) | Soil microbial communities from South San Francisco under conditions of wetland restoration - Salt Pond MetaG R2A_C_D2_MG | ecosystem: Environmental > Terrestrial > Soil > Wetlands | place... | reverse complement strand
GTCGCCTTCCTGGAGACGCGAAAGCCGAAGCTGACCGAGGGACGCTAGGCGGCAGCGGCGCGGATGCGCGCCGAACGCCAGCAGAAGGGGCGCGGGCTCGATGGCCCGCGCCCCTCGTGCATGCGCTCGGTCGGTGGGGTCGCTACAGGTCCAGCTCGGCGCGGTGGGCGTTGTCCTCGATGAACTCCCGGCGGGGCGGCACCTCGGTCCCCATGAGCATCTCGAAGGTCTCGCTCGCCTCCAGGACGTCCTCGATGCTCACACGCCTGAGGACGCGCCCCTCGGGGTTCATGGTGGTCTCCCAGAGCTGCTCGGGGTTCATCTCCCCCAATCCCTTGAAGCGCTGGATCTCCAGCTTCTTCCCCTTGTTCTCCTTGAGCAGGGTCTGAAGCGCGGCGTCGTCGAAGACGTAGGTCAGATCCTTCTGACGCCCGAAGCGCACCCCGTAGAGCGGCGGCTGCGCGATGTAGAGGTAGCCGGCGTCGATGATGGGACGCATGTAGCGGTAGAAGAACGTGAGCAGCAGCGTGCGGATGTGACTTCCGTCGACATCGGCGTCGGTCATGATGATGATGCGGTGGTAGCGCACGTCCTCGATGTTGAAGTGGGCGTCGTCGCCGGTGCCGTCGAGGCCCGCGCCGATGGCGGCGATCATGGCGCGGATCTCGGTGTTCTTCAGGATCCTGCCGATGTTCGCCTTCTCCACGTTCAGGATCTTGCCGCGTAGCGGCAGGATGGCCTGGAAGCGGCGCTCGCGCCCCTGCTTGGCGCTGCCGCCCGCGGAGTCCCCCTCGACGATGTAGATCTCGCTCTGCGAAGGGTCCTGCGACTGGCAGTCGGCCAGCTTCCCGGGAAGGTCGTCGTTCTCCAGCGGGTTGGCGCGCCGCACCAGGTCCCGCGCCTTGCGCGCGGCCTCACGGGCGCGCGCCGCGTTCGCCGCCTTCTCGATGATGGCGCGGCCGACGCGCGGGTTCTCCTCGAGCACCTCGGCGAACTTCTCGTAGACGACCGACTGCACGGCCGTCTGCGCCTCCGGGTTGAGCAGCTTCACCTTCGCCTGCGACTCGAACTGGGGATCGGGCAGCTTCACCGAGATGATGCAGGAGATCCCCTCCAGGAAGTCGTCGCCGGTCGGTGCCGGATCGCCCTTCTTGAGCAGGTTCTTGGACTTGGCGTAGTTGTTGAGCACGCGCGTGTAGGCGGTCTTGAAGCCCGTCAGGTGGGTGCCGCCGTCGCGGTTGGTGATCATGTTGGCGTAGGTGAGGACGTTCTGCCCGTAGCCGCCGGTGTGGATGAGGCCGACCTCCACCTCGATGTCGTGCCTGGTCGCATCGGACTCGACCACGGCCGTACCTCCGATGAACACCGGATTGTCGTAGAGGACCTTGCTGTCCTTGGCCAGGTAGGCCGCGAACGCGCCCAGGCCACCGTGCTCCTGGTAGACCTCGTGGCGCTTCTCGTCGCCTCGGTCGTCCTCCAGCACGATCTTCAGGCCGCCGGTGAGGAAGGCGAGCTCGCGCAGGCGGCGCTTGATGCGCTGGTAGTCGAACGAGCGCACGTCCTTGAAGACGGCCGGGTCCGGGCGGAAGGTCACGGTGGAGCCGGAGACGCCCTTGGGCGTTTCGCCCACCACATGGACCGGCTCGACCACGTCCCCCCTGTCGAACCGGATACGGTGGAGCTTGCCGTCCACCGCCACCTCGGCCGTAAGGAAGGCCGACAGCGCGTTCACGACCGAGCTGCCAACGCCGTGCAGGCCTCCCGAGACCTTGTACGAGCTGTTGTCGAACTTGCCGCCGGCGTGCAGCTCGGTGAAGATCACCTCGATGGCCGGGCGGCCCTCCTTCCTCATCACCTCGACGGGGATACCCCGCCCGTTGTCCGCCACGGTCGCCGAGCCATCGGCGTTGAGGGTCACCGACACGGTATCGGCGTAGCCCGCCAGGGCCTCGTCGATGGCGTTGTCGATGATCTCGGTGAGGAGCTGGTGGTAGCCGTCGACGCCCGTCCCACCCTGGACGTACATGGCCGGGCGCTTGCGTACGCCCTCCAGCCCCTTCAACACCTTGATGCTCTCGGCACTGTAGGTACTCAAGTCATGCCTCCACTCACGGTTCAGACGATACGCGTGGGAAAAGGGGCGCAGCCCCAAACACGTCATTATACCCTGCCGTCCACCTGCGGGTCAAAAGGAAATTGCTGTCAGGGACGCAACTATCAGCCGTGAACATGGCGGCATCCGCGCCCCTGCGCCCACCCCCGGCGAACAGAGCCGCGCTGCCGTCCGCGCGGGCCCTGGAAGGCTCGGGAAGGCGCGCCTGGCGCCCGAACTCGAAGCTACGAAGGAGACCCATGCGCCGACGGACGCTCCTGGCGGCCCTGATCGCGGTCGTTGCCCTCACGGCTCTCATCCAGTTCATCTTGGTTCGCGGTCTCGGCCGGAACCCCAACCCGCCCGCCGCCCTCGCCTGGAACAACACCCGCGCCCGAACGCCGCCGCGCAGGCGCGTCCCCGAACGCCCGGTACCGGGCCGAATGTCTGTTGTCCCACGGTGGGTCAGCCGCTAGGCTCAGCTCGGGGGGGACACGTGATCGCGCCGTGAACGAGACCGTGCTCATCGTCGAGGACGAGCCGCGCATCGCGGACGTGCTCGAACGCTACCTCAAGGACGCCGGATACCGGACGGAGCGGGCGACGAGCGGCCGGCGCGCGCTGGAGTTGTGGCGCGCAGCCGGGCCCGCGGCGATCCTGCTCGACCTCATGATCCCGGACATGGACGGCCTCGAGGTCACCCGCCGCGTGCGGGCCAGCTCCGACGTTCCCATCCTCATGCTCACCGCCAGGGCCGAGGAGGTGGACCGGCTCATCGGCCTCGAGCTCGGCGCGGACGACTACATCGTCAAACCGTTCAGCCCGCGCGAGGTGGTGGCGCGGGTGCGGGCCGTGCTGCGCCGCGCGCACGGCGATCTCAAGCCCCCGCAGCGATTCCAGGTAGGCGAGCTCGAGGTCGACATGGGCAGCTTCGAGGCCCGCTGCCGGGGTCGCGCTCTCGCCCTGAGCCCCACGCAGCTCCGCGTGCTGGCGGCGCTGGCGGCGGCGCCGAACCGCGCATTCCACCGCTCCGAGCTTCTCGACGTGCTTGCCGACCCCTCGGCGGACCTCCGCACGGTGGACGCGCACGTCAAGAACCTGCGCCAGCGCCTGGGCCCGTGCGCGGCCATGCTCGAGACGGTACGGGGCGTCGGCTACAGGCTGAGGGGTTGAGCGTGCGCCTGCGCGCCCGCCTGACGTTGGTGGTGACGCTGGTGGCGATCGCCGCCGTGGCCGTGACCGCGCTTCTCAGCGTGCAGGTCGCGACCCGGCGCGTGGGCCGCCTCCTCGAGACGTCCGCCGCTTCCGGCGGCCCGGTGGCCGGCGTGCCGCAGGCGGGCGCGGGCATCGGGCGCGGCCCCGCCACGAACCGCGCCGGCGCCGGGCCGCCCGATAGCGGCGGGGCGACTCTGGCCGGACCGGCGGGGGCCGCGTCCCGACGGACCGCGTTGGTCCGCGACCTGTGGCGTGCCAACGCCCAGGCCGCGGCCATCGCCCTGCTGATGGCCGCGGCCGCCGGTACGCTGCTCGCCGCGCGCCTGAGCCGGCCGCTGAATCGCCTCACCGAGGTCACGGACCGCTACGCCTCGGGGGAGCGCACGGCGCGGGCCAACGCGACGGGGCGCGACGAGGTCGCGGAGGTCGGCGCCGCCTTCAATGCCCTGGCCGATCGGCTGCAGGCCGAGGAGTCCCAGCAGCAACGCCTCATCGCCGACATCGCGCACGAGCTGCGCACCCCGCTCACCGTCCTCCGTGGCGAGCTCGAGGCGCTCGAGGACGGGCTCCAACGGGGAGACGCCGAGACGTATCGGCGTCTGGGCGAAGAGGTGACGCTGCTGACGCGGTTGGTGCAGGACCTGCGGCTCCTGAGCCAGGCGGAGAGCGGCGCGCTCAGCCTCGAGCGCGGCCGTGTCGACCTGCGCGCGCTGGTCGCGGAGGTGGCGGCGTCGTTCCGGGCGCATGCCCGCGGCTCCGGCCCCGCGCTCGCCACCGACCTGGATTCCGCCCATGTGAACGGCGATGCCGACCGGCTCAAGCAGGTGCTCGTCAACCTTCTCGACAACGCCGCGCGCCACGCGCCCGACGGCAGCCGCATCGACGTCACCTTGCGCCGCGAGGGGGAGCGGGCGATTCTGCGGGTGCGCGATCGCGGTCCCGGCATCCCCGAGGGGGAGCGCGAGCGCATCTTCCAGCGCTTCTACCGCACCGACGGGGCCCGCACGCGGGCCACCGGAGGGAGCGGCCTGGGGCTCAGCATCGTACACAGCCTGGTGACGCTCCACGGCGGCACCGTCACGGCCGACGACCACCCCGAGGGCGGAGCCGTGCTGAGCGTGAGCCTCCCGCTGGCCCGCGGCGCCGTCGACGGCGGCGCTCGCGACCAGGCGCCGTCGGGCGAGCGCGACGAGGCGGCCGGCAGCCTCTAGTCTCGGACCTGCCCCTCGCCGTCGACCAGGTACTTGTAGGTGACGATCTCGGCCAGCCCCATGGGGCCGCGGGCGTGGAGCTTCTGCGTGCTGATGCCGATCTCCGCGCCGAACCCGAAGGCGAAGCCGTCGGTGAAACGCGTCGAGGCGTTGACGTACACCGCCGCCGCGTCCACCTCCTGCCGGAAGCGCTCGGCGGCCGCCAGCTCGCCGGTGACGATGGCCTCGCTGTGCTGCGTCCCGTAACGGGCGATGTGCGCCAGGGCCTCGTCGAGACCGTCCACCACCTTCACGGCAAGGATCAGATCGAGGTACTCGGTCCCCCAGTCCGCCTCGGTCGCCGGTGCGGCGTCGGGCACCAGCCCCAGCGTGCGCTCGCAGCCGCGCAGCTCGACCCCCGCGTCGCGCAGGCGCCCCGCCAACGGCGGCAGGAAGCGCTCGGCGACCGCGGCGTCGACCAGCAGCGTCTCGACGGCGTTGCACACACCGGGCCGCTGCAGCTTGGCGTTCATGACGATGGCGCCGGCGTCGTCCAGATCGGCCGCGGCGTGCACGTAGACATGGCAGTTGCCCACGCCGGTCTCGATGACGGGCACCCGGGCACGCTCGACGACGTGACGGATGAGCCCGGCTCCGCCGCGTGGGATGACCAGGTCGATCTTGCCGCGCGCCTCCAGCAGCTCGGTCACCAGCGCCCTGTCCGGCGAATCGATCAGCTGCACCGCATCCCCGGGCAACCCGGCGCTCGTCAGCGCGGAGCGCATCACCTCCACCAGGGCGCGGTTGCTGGCGAGGGCGTTGGACGAGCCGCGCAGCACGGCGGCGCTGCCGGCCTTCACGGCCAACGCCGCGGCGTCGACGGTGACGTTGGGGCGGGACTCGTAGATCATGCCGATCACGCCGAACGGCACGGTGACCTTGCGGACCCGCAGGCCGTTGGCGAGACGCCAGCCTGCCGACACGCGCCCGAGCGGATCCGGCAGATCGGCTACCTGACGGCAGCCCTCGGCGACGGCCCGGACCCGGGATCGGTCGAGCGACAGGCGGTCGACCAGCGCCGCGGCGGTGCCGCGGGCGCGCTCCGCCTCCACGTCGCGGACGTTGGCCTCGACGATGCCGCCTGCATGCCGCTCCAGGGCGTCGGCGATGGCCCGCAAGGCGGCGTCGCGGTCCGCGGAGGGCAGCGCCCTGCTCGCGACGCGGGCGCGCGCGAGCCGGTCGTCGAGCGCGGTGTTGTGCGCGACGGGCATAGGGGAGTATATCGGTGGCGGTGTCGCTGGTTCGTCGATGCCGGCGCTCTTCCGGGGCTCCTGCCGTCAGGGACGGACGTGCTGGGCACGCCGGGCACCCGTCGGAGCCGCATACGCGCGCGCCTCGTCATCGCGATCCCGGGGATATCTCGCCCGAGAGGACGCGTGCGACGCCAGAACCCGCCGCGTGCCGTTGCCCCCGAGGTTGCCGAACGCACGAGCGCCCCCGGTCAACGCCGCGCCGCTGCTCGATTCGCCCCCATCCCGTGGGGCTCGCCTCGTTCTGGTCCACGCCGTGCGATGCGAGGACCTCGGCGGCCTCGGGATGGGCCTGGAGCAGCTCATCCATCGTCAGATCGACGACGGACCGCGGGCGTTGAGGCTGATCATGCGCCATGGCCTGCAGCTCCCCCTGTCACGCCCCGCTCCCCGGCCGCCCCGCCGGGTGGTCAGGCCGCCGTCCTACCGATGCGGACGCGCCAGACCTCGGGACCGGTCTCCAGAGCCTCCCAGGTGAACTGGCCCTGGAGCTCGGCCTCGAACTGGTAGTAGAGCGGCTTCGGGTCGTGGTCGTTGATGAGGACGAACGCTCGGCTCGGTTGCAGGCCCTCGAACGTCTCGAGGATCAGCTCGTGGCGCCTCGCGGGCGCGAAGCTCCGAACGTCCAGGTCGATGTCCGCCTCGGGCTCGCGATCCGACCGGTCATGCGCCCCCGCCGCGCGGGCATGGAAGCGATCGCGCGTGAGGTAGTGCAGCGTGCCGTTGAGGCGCTCCGCCAGCCTGGGCGAGTCCTGTCGCAGCTGCGCCCACCCCTCGGCCGCGATCTCGCACGCCTCTTCCTTGCGGCCCGCGTCTCCGAGTGAGCGCAGCGCCCGGTCCAGCAAGCGCACCGTCGGGAGGAGGGCGACCGTCGGCGCCTCCTCTCCGTCAGGCCTCATCGTGCCTCCGGATGGCGACCTGCCAGATGTCGGGGCCGCGGTCGAGGTACTCCCACCCGAACTGGCCCGGATGCAAGGCGTCGAGCTGAAAGCGCAGGGGTTGCGGGTCGTGATCCACGGTGATCACGAGCGCCTGCCCGGCGGCCAGCCGCGGCAACACGTTGAAGATGGTCTGATGGCGCTGGAAGTGCGGCAACGCACGTACGTCGAGCGGCACGTCCTCCTGCCGTCGGTGGGCGTCGCTCGCGTTCGGGGGCGTGGATTCGGAGTGGTCGGTCATGGTCTGGTCCTTTCGCGCCTCGGCGTGCGGGGATCAAGAGCGTCCGCGGCGGCACGCGGCGGCCACACGCGTAGCGGCGGGTGCCGCCTTGGCGGTCGGGCAGCTGCGGACTGGGAGCCTGCGCTCCCGGCCCCTCATCGCTTCAGCCACCCTACGTGCCGGTCGAAGCGATGTCCTTGACGTAGGTCAAACGCCGGCGCGTCGTCCTCGACCGGGGCCGCGCCAGAGGGTGCGCGAGCAGCCGCATACCGTTCAAGACCACGAGCAGCACCGAAGCCTCGTGCACCAGCATGCCGGCGGCCATGGTCAGACGGCCCGACAGCGCCCCGGCGAGCAGCCCTAGCACCGTCGCGAGCGCCAGCGCCACGTTCTGACGGACGACGCGCACGGTGGCACGCGCCAGCAACGTGGCTTCCGCCACCAAGGTCAGGTCGTCGCGCATGAGGACCAGACCCGCGGTCTCCAGCGCAACGTCCGTGCCGCCCGCGCCCATGGCGATGCCGACGTCGGCGGCCGCCAGGGCCGGACCGTCGTTCACGCCATCGCCAAGCATGCCTACCCCGTGCCCCGCTCCTTGGAGGCTCCGGATGCGCGCCAGCTTGCCCTCCGGCGAGAGGCGAGCGTGGACCTCATCGATGCCCAACCGCGTTGCGGTCGCCACGGCTGCAGCGGGGGCGTCGCCGGTGAGCATGACGGGCCGGAGGCCGACGGCGTTCCAGGTCGCCACAGCCTCCCGAGCGCCGTCGCGGACGCGGTCGGCAAGCGCCAGGAGGCCGCCCACGGTCCCATCGATCACCACGAAGGCAAGCGACTGACCCTGCGCTCGCGCCCGCTCGGCGACCGGCGCGAGCGAGGGCGGCACGGCCACGCCGAGCTGGCCCAGGAGCCCTTCGTTGCCGATCGCCAGGCGGTGGCCTTCCACCCATGCGTGTGTGCCCAGACCCGCGATGTCCTCCTGTTCGGTCGCCTCTCCGAGGGCAGCGACCCTTCCGCCCGCTTCGGCGATGGCCCTCGCCAGCGGGTGGTTGGCGTGGCGCTCCGCGCTCGCCGCCCACCACAGCAACCGGTCCTCCGGGCTCCACCGGGTCGGCCCGCTATGCGGGCTGACGGCCAGGACCGGTTCCGGGACGGCAACGTGCGGCGTCAAGGCGATCCGCGCCAGGCTCGGCCGGCCCTCGCTCAGCGTCCCCGTCTTGTCGACGGCGAGCACGCTCAGAGACGCCAGCCGCTCGAGGTGGTCGCCGCCCTTGATGAGGATGCCGCGGCGGGCGGCCCGCCCGATGCCGGCCATCGCCGCCACCGGCGTGGCAAGGACCAGAGCGCCGGGGCAGGCGATGACGAGGAGCGTCAGTGCGGTCTCGATGCGACCCGTGACCAGGCCCACGGCGGCGGCCATCACGACCACGACCGGCGTGTACCAGCGGGCCATCCGATCCAGCAGACGCTGCACCGGCGGCTTCGCCTCCTGAGCGTGTTCGATCCTGCGCACGATGCGCGCCAGGGTCGTAGCGGACCCGGCGCGCTCGGCGCGCACCTCGAGGAGCCCGCCGCCGTTGACCGTGCCGGCGAGCACCACGTCCCCCCGCTCCTTCAAGACCGGCAGACTCTCCCCGGTCAACATGCTCTCGTCGACCGTCGAGCGTCCGCTCGCCACGCGCGCGTCGACGGGGATGCGCTCACCGGCCCGCACGCGCACGAGCGCCCCGACAGGCACACGCGCCGCGGGCGTCACCTCCTCGCCACCGCCCCGCACCACCCGCGCGGTGTCCGGCGCCAACGCCACAAGGGCGCTCACGGCGCGCCGGGTGCGGGTAAGGGTCCACGCCTCCAGCACCCCGCCGAGCTGGAACAGGAAGGTGACTGCGGCTGCCTCCCATACGCTGCCGATGATCAGCGCGCCGGCGGCCGCGAGCGTTACCAGCAGCTCGATGCTGGCCTGTCGAGCGCGCGCCAGCCGGTACGCGCGCGCTGCGATGTCCGCGCCGGCCAGGATCGCCGCCGCCGCCAGGAGCGCCGTTCCCCACCACGAGGACGGCAGGGCGCCGCGGAGCCCGACACCCACGGCGACAGCGGCGCCCGAGACCGCCGTCAGGCGCGCCCGGCGCCTCCACGACGCGCTCGGTCCCACGTCAGAACGCCGCTTCGTGCGCTTCGTAGCCGAGGCGCGCGAGTGCGGCGGCCAGCTCGTCGGAGGACACGTCGGGACGGTGGCGAACGTCGATCCTGCCGCTACCGAACGCCACGTGCACGGCCTCGACGCCGGAGAGGCGCTTCAGGCCGCGTTCGATCTTCGCCACGCACGAGGGGCAGGTGAGGGACTCGCTCCGAAGTGTGGTCTCGACCGCCATGGGGAACCTCCTGGCATGAGCCTAGGCGCCGAGCCACGAACGTTCCTTGAGCTACATCAAGTGATGGTGGCTGCGATGGCCGGCTCAGCCGGCGCCGTCTCCGGCGGTCAGCGCGTCCCGCCGCAGCACGCGGACCCAGCCGCGTCCGGTCTCGATCGAGCCGCGCCGACGCAAGCGGGCCAGCGCCCGGTTGACCGTCTCCAGCGTGCTGCCAACCATGCCCGCCAGCTCCTCCTGGGTGACCGGCAAGCGCACGCCTTGCGCGCCGCGCCCCAGGTGCAGGTCCAGGCGCCCCAGCACCGCCGCCACGCGGTCCTCCACCGTGGCGACGCTCAGCCGCCGGATGGCCTCGTGTGCTTCCTCGAGTCGCGAGGCCACCGTCTCGAGAGCACGGCGCGTGACGCTCGGGTAGCGCGCGAGCACCGCGCCGAACGCCGGGGCGCCGAAGACCAGCACGCAGCCGGCGGTCTGGCCGACCACGTCGTCCACTTGGCGCGCGTCGCCCAGCAGCGGCAGGCTGCCACACACGTCACCGGGCCCCAACAAGTCGAGCACCACGTCCTTGCCCTCCGCGGTGGGACGCGACCACCTGAGAGCCCCGCTCGCCACGATCAGCAGCGCGTCTGCGGGCGACCCCGCCGAGATCACGGTCTCGGCCGGTACGAAGCCGCGCGCTCGCGCAATGCCGTGAACCTCGGCCAGCGCCCCCTCGTCCAGGTCCGCGAAGAACGGCGCGCGCCGCAGCGCGTCCAGCCGCTCCTCGGGGCTGCAGTGCTCGCCGCCGCTCGGACCCAGCGCCCACGGGTTCCGCTCGGCCATCAGCGCTCCCCCTGGAGCGGGCCCGCAGCTTCCTGTCTCGCCCGACGCACCATCACTCCACCATGCCTGCCGTGACGGACCTCTCGCCATGACCTGGGTCGGTTCGCGCGCCGCGCTCGCACGGCGGACGAAGGAACCAGCTCCTTGGCCGGCCAGGAGATGCGGACGCCGCCTCTGGTCACGCCTCGCGGCCACGATCGGTCGACGAGCGTGCGCGAGCCGTCATCCTCGATGGCGGCCCCGTAGACGCGCTTGATCCTCATCGCAGCCTGGCCTCCTTCGTGGACAGCGAGCGCGCGGCGACGTCGAGGCCGCCGGTACCCCCGCGCCGCCCGTCATCCATCGTCGGTCCGGTCCCTGACTCACACCGCGCTGCGTCCGCCGGCCCGCCACCTTGCCCCGCGGCAAGGAGGGCTCTCCTCGGACCGCTGCCCAGGATCGAAGACGGCCGCGGCCCTCATTGGACCAACATGTACACGCCCAGCACGACCAGGAACCCCGCGAAGATCCTCTGCGCGGTCCGTCGCGACAGGTGGCGGCCCAACCAGGCGCCCGCCACCCCGCCACCGACGCCGGTCGGGAGCATCGCCAGAGAGGCGCCGGCCGCAACGGACCCCGAGGTCCAGTACTGCACGGCGACCCAGGCAGCGAACAGCGCGACCGGCATGAGCGCGGTGACCGCGGCGTCCATCAGCTCGAGACCGCCGAAGACAGCGAGGGCAGGCACGATCATGAAGCCCCCACCGATGGCGAAGAAGCCGGCAATGGCTCCGACGACGAGCGCCACGCCGCCGAGGGTGACGGTCCGACCGACGCCCCATCCTGCCGCGACACCATGGTCGACCTTGCTCCCGTCGGTGGGCCGGGTGCTGCTGTACGCCAGCCATCCGGCGATCACGAACAGCAGCAGGCCGAGGAGCGACACCAGGTTGTGCCCGGGGAATGCCAGTCCCAGCCGCGCGCCCAGGTAGATCCCGGCGAGCCCGGGAACGGTGAAGGTCAGGGCGGCCCGCAGCGCGACCTGTCTACGCCCCAGGCGCCAGACGAGGAGCACGATCGCCACCATGGCCACGCCCAGAGCGTTCGTCCCGAGCGCGAGATGGGGGCGAAGGCCGCCGAGGAAGAGCAGGATCGGCAGGCCCACCACAGTACCCCCGGCTCCCAGCAGGCCGAGCACGAAGCCCGCCAGGGTGCCGGCTATCAGGGCCGCCTCGACCACCGGCGCCGCCCCTAACCGGCCATGCGGGGCAGCGCCCGGCACACGCGACGGGTGAGTAGTGGCAGCCGCATGGGATGGAGCCTAGCAAGCGCGCGCGGAGCCTTTCCGTAGCTTCAGGTATGGACACGACGACGCCGGCGAGCGTAGACGAGTGTCGGATCGGGACGTGACCGGCCAACCATGGGGAGGTAGCGTCGAACGCGACCGCAGGGCCGCGAGGCGAGGTGACGGGATGCGACACGGCGAGTTCAAGGCGCCGGGCGGGAAGCTGGTGGTCGCCGACATACAGGTGGACGACGGGGAGATCGCGCACGCGGAGCTGAGCGGCGACTTCTTCCTGGAGCCGCCCGAGGCCCTGGCCGCGATGCGCGACGCGCTCGTCGGCGCCCCGGCCACCAGCTCGATCGAGCTGCTCACGGAGCGGGTGTCCCGCGCCGTCCCTGCCAGCGCCGTCATGCTCGGCTTCTCCCCCGGCGACGTGGCCGAGGCCGTCCGGAGGGCCCTCGCGTGACCGACAACGCAGCACGGGAAGTGAGCTCCGCCCTCCAGCGGCTGGGTCACGCCGCCAGCCTCGAACGCTGGCGCCGGTACCCGTGGCAGCTCCTGACCGAACCCCCGGAGACCCCCGCCATGCACATGGCCCAGGACGAAGTCTTGTTGGACGCCGTGGCCCGAGGAGACCGGCCGCCGTCGCTGCGCATCTGGGAGTGGGCGTCCGGGGCGGTGGTGCTGGGAAGGTACCAGTCGGTCCGCAACGAGGTCGACGAGGAGGCCGCCGCGAAGCACGGCCTCGACGTGGTGCGGCGCATCACCGGCGGCGGCGCCATGTTCGTGCTGGCGGGCGGGGTCGTCACCTACTCGCTCTACGCGCCGCTGGACCTCGTGTCGGGGCTGACCTTCCAGGAGTCGTACGCCTTCCTGGACGGGTGGGTGGTGCAGACCCTCAGGGACATGGGGGTGGACGCCACCTGGCAACCGGTAAACGACATCGCCTCGCCAGGCGGGAAGATCGGGGGCGCCGCGCAAACACGGCGCGGCGGTGCGCTGCTCCACCACGTCACCATGGCCTACGATCTCGATCCTCGGGCCATGGCATCGGTCCTCCGGGTCGGGCGCGAGAAGCTGAGCGGCAAGGGCATCGCCAGCGCCGCGTTGCGTCCGGGTCGGTCGGGCTCGGGGTTCGCCGCCGGCCACCTGCGCCGGCAGGCCCGTGAGCGACGGCGAGGTCGTACGCGCTCCGGGAGGCGCCCTCGCCGCCCTCCGGGTCGCACGGACGGATACGCACCGACACCTTCATGAGGCCGCGTTCATCGCGTCCAGGGCCAGATTGGCGTGCGCGTAGGCCGCGCCCGCCCGCATCTCTGCGGCCACCCAGATCGCCTCCATGACTTGCTCGCGGCTGGCGCCGGCCCGGAGCGCCTGCCGGGTGTGGCTGCGGATGCAGTACGGGCATTGCGTGGTGTGGGCCACCGCCACCGCGATGAGCTGCTTGGTCACGGCCGGGAGCGCCCCGTCGGCGAACGCCTGGCGGCTGAAGGCCGTGAACGCGTCGAGCGTGTCGGGGGCCAGGCGCTTGCGTTCGTCGGCGAGCTCCTTGGTAGCGGCCGGGTAGACATCCTTCGACATGGTGTCCTCCTCTATGCGATCGCCTAAATGGCGATGCCTAGGTCCTCGTTTCACGTCCATCATGGTCCCAACCGCCGGCCGGTGTCGGCCCCGGCCGAACATCCCGTGCGCCTGCGTCCCCCGGGGAGGGCACCATCGGCGTGATGAGGCGGGTGTGGCGCTCCCAGGTGAGGTAGTTGTGGGCCCAATCGAGCAGCGCGCCCACGCGGTTGCGGTAACCGGACAGGTGGATGAGATGGACGAGCAGCCACGCCAGCCAGCCGGCGTACCCTCGGACGCGCACGCTCAGCGGTCGAGGGACCAGCTCGGCGATGCCGGCCGAGCGCCCGATGATCGCCATGCGTCCCCTGTCCAGGTACCGGAACTCGCGCGCGGGCCGGCCGCGCAGGCGGCGGGCGATCGCCATGCCTGCATACCGGCCCTCCTGGATAACCACAGGCGCCGTCTGCGGGAGTGTTGGTCCCGGTGGCAACGCCAGGTCGCCGGCCACGAACGCTCGGGAACCCCCGGCAGGCTGAGATCTGCAACGGTGGGGACCCTGCCCGCGGCGTCCGTCGGCACGCCCAGGCTCTCCGCCAGCGGCACGCCGCGCACGCCAGCGACCCGGATCAGGGTCCGGCAGGCAAGACCCATCGAGCCTCGTCGCGCGACGCGATCGCCGTGGACGGCCTCGACGGCGGTACCGAGCCGGACCTCCACCCCGCACCGCTCGAGGAGCCGCCTGGCGTAGACCTGCGAGCGGCTGTGGAAGCCGTCCAGCAGGTGGTCGCGCACCTCCGAGTGGACCACCCTCACGGCCTCTCTCTGAATCGTAGGGACGTCCCTGACGAGGACCTTGCTGCACCGTTCGGCCATCGCTCCGGCGAGCTCGACGCCCGTGGGGCCGCCGCCGGCGATCACGAAGGTGAGGCTGCCGTCGAGAAGGGCGGCAGGGTCCCGCGTCGCCCGTTCGAACGGCTCGAGCACGCGCGAGCGAAGGTTTACGGCTTCCGTCAAGGTCTTCAGGAAGAAGGCGTGCTGGTGCACGCCGGGGACTCCAAAATCGCTGGTGGTCGAGCCTCCTGCGAGCAACAGGTAGTCGAAGGGCAAACGGCCTCCCCGGTCGAGGCTCACGACGCGATCCTGGAGGTCGATGGCGACGGCCCGGCCCTTCCGGAATCGGAGGTTGTCTTGACGGCGGGAGATGGCCCGCACCTGCCGCGTGACCTCGGCCACGTCGAGGCCCGCCGCAGCCACCTGGTGATTGAGCGGAGCGAACGTGTGGTAGTTGTTCTGATCGACGACCGTGACCTCGGCGTCGGCCTCCGGAGCGCCTTGGCGGCGTTGAGCCCCGCGAACCCAGCACCGACGATCACGACCTGCGGACTTTGATCCATCGCGAGCCCCTCTCCCTGCGGACGCAGCGGGGCAACGGCCACGGTCGCCCTGCCCCATACGCCGCGCTCACCGAACGTGAACGTAGAAGCCGTCGCCCCACCGCTCCACCTGACGGCGCTGGCCCTCGTAATGCCCGAACTCCACCGGCGGGCGAGCGAACGCGACCGCGTTCGCCTGGCAACAGAACGGCCCGATCAGCGCCGGCGCCTCGTGGCACCAGCGGTTCGGAGCGACGCACGGAACCCGGGGTCGCCGAGAGCTCCTGCCGGGCGGCATCGGCGCGCGGACGCGGTGCGTGCGGTTGAGCGGTTCGGTGGCGTGCGGCATGTTCGCGCCTCCCAGTCAGGCTCCGGCTCACATCGAGCGGCGCCGAAGACGCCGCCCCGCGCCGGACCGGTTCACGACCACACGCTAGGTCCGAGCCGCAGGGCGCGTCCTTGATGTGCATCAAGCTCGAGGTCGCAGGCAACCCCCACCCGCCTCGGCGCGTCCACGCGGACCCGGTGTCGCGTCAGGGGCCGTCGCCGGACCGACCCGCACCGGCCACGGCCAGCCGTACCCCCGGCGATGAGCCCGCATGCCAGGCAACCAGGGCCGTCGGCAGCGCACCGGCGGCAACCGGGGCCAGCCGAGTGAAGGTGCCCTTCCCGGCCCCGAGGAAGAGGGTCAGGCTGCCGCTTCCGTAGTCCGCTGCGGCCAGGTCCGTGATCCCGTCGCCGTTGACATCGGTTGCGATCAACCCGTCCGGTCCGGAGGCCGTCGGGAGCACGGCGCCAGCGACGAAGGCGCCGTCGCCCCGACCGAGCAGGATCTTCACGCGGTCCCCGGCGAAGTCCGCCGCGACGAGATCGGCGACTCCGTCACCGTTGAGGTCCGCGGCCACGACGGCGTCCGGTTGGCCGCCCAGGTGCACCGTGCGGGCCGGCTGGAGGGCTCCGCCCCCGGACCCCAGCAGGACCGACACCGTTCCCGACCCGAAGTCGCTGCAGGCGAGGTCTAGCGTGCCGTCGCGATCGAAGTCCGCGGCCGTCAGGGCGTCCGGCCTCTGGCCCACCGGGACATCGGCCGCAGGGCGGAAGCCGCCGCCGGCGCGGCCAAACAGCACCGACACGCTACTGCCACCGGTGTCGGCCACCGCCAGATCGGGCACGCCGTCGCCGTTCCAGTCGCCTGCCAGCAGCGCCGTGGGGTGGCTGCCGACGGCGTACCTGGCTGCCACCCGGAAACGACCCGAGCCCAAGCCGTCCAGCACCACAACTTCGTTGTCGCCGCTGTCCGCAACGGCCAGGTCGACGCGGCCGTCACCATCAAGGTCTCTCGCGACAACGCCGGAAGGGCCGCGCCCCACCGCGATCGTCCGCTCCGACCGGAACGCCCCTCCCCGGGCACCCCACAGGATCGACAGCGTCTTGGCATCGGCGTTGGCGGTAACGAGGTCGGTGCGTCCGTCCCCGTTGAGGTCCGCAGCCGCCACCGAGAACGGGTAGTCGCCGACCCGACGCGATCCCTCGCGACGGAAGCCCGTCGCCCCGCTTGCCGACAGGATCGTGACCGACCCGCCCTCATCCGCCGCAAGCGACGCGTTCGACGCGGCCGCCCAGCCCGACGGGGGAGGCGCGGCTGGCAACCCGGCAACCAGCACCCCGACAGCGGCAGCGCGTACGAGCAGCTCAAGCCCGGCTCGCCTGTGGGTGAGCGGCGGCACATCGAGAAGCTAGCGCATCCGGGCCGAGGTGGCGACCGGCTTCGAGACACGACGCCTGCGCCCTGGCGCGGCGCGGGTCGGTCCGGCGGGAGCGTCTGGGTTGCCGAGAGGAACCTCGGCGTCTCGGGGCGATCCCACGCCCGCGCGTGACGTCGACGACTCGGTCGTCCCTGCCGCGCTCCCGCCTGCGTTGGCCTCGAGGGTCGCCACCCTCGCGCCGTCCCCTCGCTTGACCCAGGTCATGGCGTCACCGGCGCACGTTGCGATATCCCACGAGCATGGCTGGCGAACCGGCACAACCCCAGACAGCGTTGTTCGAGAACGTCCTCGACGCCAGACGATGCCGAGAGGAGGCGTTCACTCCCGTTCCCCTCGCGGAGGGGGCGCACTTGAAGGCGCTGCTGGTGTGCTTCCGCCCCGGACAGCGGATCCCGGTGCACGCTCCCGGGATCGACCTCGCCATCCTGGTGCTCGAAGGGGAAGGGACGCTCGCGTCCGGACGAGACGAGATCCCCTTGAAGCCGGGCGCGATGGCGTTCGTCCCCGCCGGTCGATCGCGCGGGATCACGGCCAAGACCCGCATGACGGCCTTCCAGGTCGTGAGCCCGCCCCCGACCGACGTGGACCACCGTGACGTCCGGGCCGGGTTGAGGCATGAGACATGAGGTCGATCTGGCGCGAGAGAGGATGACCGTACGGGCCGACCGGGAGCGGTAGGCGTGCGCGCGCCTCGTGCCACGCTGCCGCGTTGGGGGAGGCCCCGCCTACGCCTGCGGCGGGGTGCGACGGCGCCGCGCGCATCGAGGGCCGCGACCGGCCGGGAGCCCGTACCCTTGAGCTGGAGCGACGAGAGCCGGTGGCAGACCCGGTAGGGAGCGGTTGCGCCTCTCACCCACCGGTCCTGTGGAGCCCGGCCGGACCGCGATGTGCTTGAGTGCGATGTGAGGGAGGCGCTCGCGAACATGGACGGCAGGGCCGAAGACGTGCCGGGCGCGGAGGACGCGCCGCTGCGGATCCCTCGCGTGCTCGAGCGCAACTGCCGGCTGGCACGCGACACGACGGCCTGGCTGGAGGCCCTCCCCGCGACCGTTCACGCCCTGGCGCGGCGCTGGTCGCTGGACGTCGCGCCGCCCTTCGAGCTCGGCGCCGCCGGGCTGGAGGGCAGCTGCGCCTGGGTGGCGCCGGTCGCCACCGCCGAGGGTACGCCCGCCGTGCTGAAGGTGGGGATGCCCCACAGCGAAGGGCGCGACGAGGCTGCCGGCCTGCGCTTCTGGGAGGGCGCGGGCATGGTGCGGCTGCTGCGGGCCGACGAGGAGCTCGGGGCCATGCTGCTCGAGCGCTGCGTGCCGGGCACTCCGCTGCGCGCCCGGCCGCCGGACGAACAGGACAGGGTGATCGCGGAACTGCTGCCCCGGCTGTGGCGCGTGCCGCCCGAGGGTGCGTTCAGGCCGTTGAGCGACATGATCGACGCCTGGGTCGACGGAGCCCGCGAACGCGCGGGCGCGGCGGGGAGCCCGGACGCGGGCCTGCTCGCGGAGGGGATCGCGGCGCTCGTGAGCGCATCCCGGACCCCGGCCGGGAACGTGCTGCTGACGACCGATCTCCACGCCGGCAACGTGCTCGCTTCAAAGCGAGAGCCGTGGCTCGCCATCGACCCCAAACCGTTCGTCGGCGACCCCTGCTACGACGCCAAGCAACATCTCCTGAACGGTCTCCCCCGCCTTCGGGCCGACCCCCGAGGGACGGTCGAGCGGTTCTCGGACATGCTCGGCGTGGACGCCGCCCGCGTGGGACGCTGGGCCTTCGGCCGGCTGGCGCTCGGCGGCATCGCGCCCGGCCAGACCGAAGCCGCCGCGGCGATCGCCCGCCGCCTCGCCCCGTAACGGCGGGCGCACCGCCGATGGCCCCTCCGCTGCAGCAGACCTGCGGCACCGGGATCGTGCCGGCTGCGTGACACCCGCCCTACGCATCGCCCAAGGCCACCGCCCTTACACTGACCGGCGAAGGAGGCCCCGCCATGGCACAGACCGAGCCCACACAACCGCGCACCGTCGCCGTCGCCGGGGCGGCCGGCGCTCTGGCCAGGCGGACCACGGAGCGCTTCGCCCAGCACGGCTGGAACCTGGTCCTGCTCGCTCGCCCGCACCATGAAGCCGAGCTGCGCGAGCGCCATCCGGACGCGGTCGTAGTGGGGGCGGACCTCGCTGACCCCGGCCAGGCAGAGCGCGCGGTGCGGGCCGCCGAGGAGCGCTTCGGCGCGATCGACGCCCTGCTCAACCTCACCGGCGGCTTCGCCATGCAGAGCGCCGTCGAGGTCCAGCCCGAGGACCTCGACGCGCAGATCGAGGCCCACCTGAAGACCGTCATGTTCACCACACGGGCCGCCCTGCCGCGCATGCTCGAGCGGCGCCAGGGCTTCGTCCTGGGCGTGGCGGCGGCACAGCCGATCCGCGGCGGCGCCCGCACCAGCGCCTACTCGGCGGCCAAGGGCGCGGTGCTGGGGTACCTTCGCAGCCTGCGCAGCGAGGTGGAGCCCGAGGGCGTGGCCGTCAGCGTGCTGGTGCCGATGGGGACCATCGATACGCCCGCCAACCGGGACGCCATGCCCAAGGCCGATCCGGCCAAGTGGATCGATCCCGGCGAGCTGGCCGACGCGATCCACTTCCTGACGACCCGCTCCTCTCGGGGCCGCGTCGCCGAGCTGCACGTCCACGCGCGGTGATGCCGGTTTCGGAACGGGTCCCGGCCGGGCCTCAGGCCGAGAACGTCTGCCGACCCGCCAGGAAGGTGGCGCGCACGCTGAGGTCCTCGAGGCTGCGGCGCGGATCGTGCGACAGGACCACCAGGTCGGCATCGAAGCCGCGCGCCAGCTTGCCCGAGCGGTGTTCCCAGGCGATGCCGTGAGCGGCGCCCGTGGTGTAGGCGGCGAGCGCCTGCAACGGCTCGAGCGCCTGCCCGGGAGCCAAGGCGCGCCCCGCCGGGCCCGCACGGTCGCAGGCGGCGCGCAATCCGGCGAGCACGTCGGGCTCGGCGACGGGCGTGTCGGAGCCGAACGCCAGCCGCGCACCCGTCTCGAGCAGCGCCCGCATCGGGTAGGCGCGCGCTTCGCGATCCGGTAGGAGGTCGTGCACGCTGTCCACGTCGAAGGTGAGGTGGACGGGCTGCATCGACGCCGTCACCCCCAGGCGCCCGAACCGTGCGACGTCGTCCGGATGGAGGTGCTGGGCGTGCTCGATGCGCGGCCGCATGCCGGCGGCCCGCCAGGCGGCCGCGGTGCGCTCGAGGGCGTCCAGCACCGCCCGGTTGGCGGCGTCTCCGATCGCGTGGGTGACCGGCGTGAGGCCGGCGGCGATGGCGAGCGGGAAGCGCTCGGCCAGCACCTCCGGTCCGTCGACGCTCACGCCCGACCCGCCGCCGGCGTACGGCTCCAGCATCCACGCCGTGCGGCTCCCGAGGGCGCCGTCGGCGAAGAACTTGGCGCCGCCCACCTGGAACCGCTCGCCGCCCTGGCCGGTCGCCACCCCCAACGCCGCGGCGTGCTCGATGTCCTCCTGAGGCACACAGGCCCACACCCGCAGCGGGTACGTCTCCTGCGAGGCGGCGGCCGCGAGCTCGCGCCAGTAGCTCGGCGGCTCGTAGGCCATGTGGTGCACGGTGGTCACGCCGCGCCTCGCCAGGTCCGCCCCCGCCGCGGCCAGCGCGGCGCGAAGCTCGGCCGGGGTGGGGGCGGGCACGCACCGCCACACCAGCTCGAGCGCCCGCTCGAGCAGCAACCCGGTGGGCGCTCCACCCCCGTCCCTCACGATGGTCCCGTTCGCAGGGTCGAGCGTGTGGTGGCCCACCCCGGCCAGGCGCAGGGCCGCGCCGTTCGCCCAGGCGCTGTGGTGATCCTGGCTGCGCACCAGCACCGGCCGGTCGGGGGTCGCGGCGTCCAGAAGGGCGCGTGCGTCGGCGCCGAGGGTCGTCTCGCCCCAACGCTGCAGCGCGAAGCCGCCCGCGAGGATCCAGCCGCCCGCCGGCGTCCGGCGCGACCGCTCGGCGATCCTGGCGACCGCCTCGCCGACACTGCGTGTGCTCGAGAGGTCGAGCTGGGAGAGCTCGACCCCGTGCTGCGTGAGGTGAACGTGGGCGTCGTGGAAGCCCGGCAGCGCCACCTCCCCGGCCAGCTCCAGCACGCGCGTGCCGGAACCGATGTGCGCGTCCACGCCGCCACGCTCGCCGACGTAGGCGATCCTGCCCCCGGCGACCGCCACCGCCTCCGCGACCGGAGCCTGCGGGTCCATGGTGAGGACGGTGCCCACCAGCACCAGGTCGGCGACCGCCACCGTCAGTTCCCCTCGAAACGCGGCCGGCGCTTCTCCCGGAAGGCGGCCAGACCCTCGCGGACGTCGTTGCTGGCAGCGGCGAGCCCCTGCATCTCCGCCTCCAGGGCCAGCTGCGCTTCGAGGTCGTTCCGAAGCGAGGCGCGGAGCTCCCGCTTGGCGAGCCCGAACGCCCGCGTGGGGCCCTGCGCGAGCGCCTTGACCTCGGCCCAGCACGCCTCGGCGAAGCCTTCGGCCGGGAACACCCGCTCCCCCAGGCCCAGGCGCACGGCCTCCTCGGCATCGACGCGGCGGCCGCTGTAGACCAGCTCGAAGGCGCGGCCCGACCCCACCAGCCGCGGCAGCCAGTAGCTGCAGGAGGCGTCCATGACCAGGCCGATGCCCGTGAAGCCGATCGCGAAGCGCGCCTCGCTGGATAGCAGCCGCACGTCGCAGGCGAGCGCCAGGCTCATGCCCGCCCCGGCGGCGACCCCGTTCACGCCCGCGATCACGGGCTTGGGCAGCTCCGCCAGGGCCCGCACGACGGGGTGGTAGGTGCGCTCCAGCAACGCCTCGATGTCGGCGCTCACGGGCGTACCGGCGAGGTCGGCGCCGGCGCTGAAGCCGCGTCCCTCCCCGGTGAGCAGCACGGCCCTCACCTCGGGAGCTGCCGCCGCCTCCAGCGCGGTCGCGAGCTCCACGAGCAGGTCCGGGGAGAGGGCGTTGAGCACGCGCGGGCGGTCGAGTGTGATGCGCATGGCCGCGCCCTCGCGGTCGACTCGCAGCGTTCGGAAGGTCTCGGGTGCCATCGCTCCTCCTGGGGCGTGCGGCCTGACCCCGGCGGCGCCGGTCACGCCGCGGGGCCAGCGCGAACTCAGTGCGGGCTCGCCGGCGGGCGCCCGCTGGCGAGGGCCACCAGGCGCTCGTGATCGTCGGCCCACAGCGCGTCGTCGAGGGCCGCCCGGTTGCGCCGCACGGCGCCGCACCGCCGGCACCGGTGGACGATGACCCACCCCTTCTTGCCGCTGTGCTCCGCGCCCACGGGCTCCAGCACCCCGCCGCAGTCGCTGGCCCTGTCGCCCGGGTTGACGTCGACGTGGACGGAGTGAAGGCAGGCCGGGCAGTGGTTGCGGTAGCTGCCGTTCGCCAGCGGCGGCACATCGGCCCCGCACACGCTGCAGGTGAACCCCTGGTTCGCGCCTCGCCCGATGAACCGCCTCACCCCGTCAGTGTACCCGCGGCGATCGGGCCCCCGGGAGCGGCGCACCCGCCAGGGTCTCGAAGGCGCCACCCGGCGGCGCTCCCGGTCGCATCCGCCCGCAGGCGCGCTCACCCACGGCTGCGCCATCCGGCCACCGCTCGCGCACGCATCCGCAGCCGGGTTCCGCGCTCGGGCGTCAGTCCGACGGCCACCCGCCGGCCCAGCCGCTCCCCATCGACGGGCTCGAGACGAAGTCGCTGCAGGGCCGACGCGATGACCACGCGGCCCTGCAGGCGGGCGAGCTCCCGGCCGATGCACAGCCGGCCGCCGGCGCCGAACGGCAGGTACGCCGAGCGCGTGCCGGGGGCGCCGTCCAGGAACCGCTCCGGCCGGAATGCCGCGGGCGCGCGCCAGTGGTGGGGGTGGCGGTGCAGCACGTGGATGCTCACGAGCAAGCGCGTTCCCGCCGGCACGAGGGTTCCCCCCAGGAGGCTGTCGCGCAACGCCAGGCGCGGCGCGCTGGGGATCGCCGGGAACAGACGCAGCGCCTCGTCGAGCACCGCGTCGACCCGCGGCAACCTGCGCAGCCGTGCGGCGGTCGGCAGGCCACCCTGCAACACCCTGTCGACCTCCTCGGCCGCCCCCTGCTGGTTCCTGGGGGACCGCGCCAGCAACGCCAGCGCGAACGCCGATGCGGAGGCCGTCGTCTCCACCCCGGCCAGCACCAGCGTCGCCATCTCGTCCAGCACGCCCCGCTCGTCGATCTCCCCGGCCTCGCTCCCTGCGGATAGGAGGCCGAGCACGTCCTCGACGCCGCCCGGCAGCGGCAGGCGGGAGCGGCGGGCGATCTCCTCGCGGACCACCGCGTCCACGCGCGCTCGAGCGGCACGCGCCTCGGCAGCGCCCGCCACGCCCATCGCCAGCGGCAGGCGCAGGCGCGACGGCGCTTCCAGCACGCGCCCGAAGAGCAGGCGCTGCAGCGTCTCGGCCGCCAGCGCCTCCAGCTCCGGGTAGACGTCGAGCGTCGTCGCCGGCACCTCGCCGTCGAGCCAGCGCGCCAACCGGGAGGCGGTGGCGCTCGCCACGGCGGGGGCCAGGGCGTCCACGCGCTCGCGGGTGAAGGCACGCTGCAGCAGGAGGCGCCTGCGCAAGCGCTGCGGCTCGCTTCCGGTGGTGAGCAGCCCCGAACCCAGCACGCCGTGGAGGCCCCGCCCGGGGCGCGGCGGCGCCCCCTTGCCGAAGTCCTCGGGCCGGTCGGCCAGTACGGCCCGAGCCATGGCCGGGTCGGCGACCAGCCATACCTCGCCTCGCGGCCCGGCGATGCGCACCAGGTCGCCGTGGCGTCCGCGGGCGCGCTCCAGCGCCTCCAGGGTATCGGCGCCGCCGAACGCCCTCAGCGCGACGGGCCCCGGTGGAAGCAGCTCAGACATCATCCGCCCCTCCGCCCCGCCTACAATGGTCCGCGGGCGTGCCGTCGCATGCCCGCCGTCCACGATGGAGTTGCTCGAGGCACATCAGATCACACGCTACCAGCGCGGCGAGCCGCTCTTCCAGCCGCTCGACCTGCGGCTGCGGAGCGGTACCCGCCTCGGCGTGGTGGGGCCGAACGGCTGCGGCAAGTCGACGCTGCTCGCCGTGCTGGCCGGCACCCTGCCCGCCGACGAGGGCCGGCTGCTGCGCCGTCCCGGCGTGCGGCTGGCACACCTACCGCAGGACCTGCCGGCCGCCCACGCCGGCAGCGTCTGGAGCGTGGCGGCGACCGGCCTCAGCGCCGTGCGCGAGGCGGAAGCCAGGCTGCGCCACGAGGAGCGACGCCTGGCCGCCGGCGAGAGCCGCGAGGACGCGCTCGCCGACGCGCTCGCCGCCTTCGAGGCACTCGGGGCCTACCGGGCGGAGGCGGGGCTGCGCGCGGTCCTCGCAGCGCTGGGCTTCGGGGAGGATGCCTATGGCTTCCCTGCCGCCCGGCTCTCGGGCGGCGAGAGGCGCCGGCTGGCGCTGGCCGCCAGCCTGGCCGGGACGCCCGACGTGCTGCTGCTGGACGAGCCCACGAACCACCTCGACATCGCCGCGCGCGCCTGGCTCGCCGAGCGGCTGGCGCGCTGGCCGGGTGCCCTGGTCCTGGTGTCGCACGACCGCGCCCTGCTCGACGGCGCGACCAACGCCACGCTGTTCCTGGGGCAGGGCGCGCCGGAGTTCCGCCGCGGCGGCTTCGAGCGCGCCAGCCGCGCGCGAGAGCAAGCCCTCCACGCCCTTCGGCGCAGGGACGCCGAGCGCTCGAAGGAGGCCCGCCGGCTGCGCGCGATGACCGAGGCACTGGCCGCACGCGGCGATCGAGGCGCCTCCCGCCGCCGCCGCGCCGCCGACCGCAAGGCCGCCGCGCTGGCCGCCCTGGCCGCCGACTCCGATGCCACAGCGGGCGCGAGCGAGGTCGACCTCGCGCTGGGGAGCCGGGGACTCCAGGGCGTCCTGCTCGAGGGAACGGCCCTCGAGCGCCGCGGCGTGGTGGCCGTGCCGCGGGTGCGCCTCCTGGCCGGCCGGCGGATCGCTCTGGTGGGGCCGAACGGCTCGGGGAAGTCGACGCTCCTGGGGCTGCTGGAAGGCAGCATCCCGTCCGACGACGCGCGCGCCGAGCTGCACTACGCCCCCCGCCTGCGGCTGGCGGCGCTCACCCAGCTGGAGCGTGGCCTGGCGTCCGGCGAACCGATCCTGGCCCAGCTCGAACGCGTGGCCGGCGCCTCGGAGGCTCGCAGGCTCCTCTCCGAGCTCGGGGTGCGCGCGGCGCGGTGGGAGCTGGCGCCGGAGCGGTTGTCCGGCGGGGAGCGGGCCCGCGCCGGACTGGCGCTGCTGCAGGCTCGCGAGGCCGACCTGCTGCTCCTGGACGAGCCCACCAACGACCTCGACCTCCCCGCGATCGAGGCGCTGGAGCGCGCCTTGCGCGCCAGCCCCGCTGCGGCGGTGATCGCCACGCACGACCGGCGCCTGGTCGAGCACGTCGCCGACGAGGTTTGGGCCCTCGAAGACGGACAGCTGCGCGCCTACGGCAACGTCGCCGCCTATCTCTCCGGGGCCGGGGCCGGCGATCCGGCGACCGTGCCGGACCCGGTCGACGGGGCCCAGGACGAACGGACCGCGCCGCCGCCCTCTGCCGGCGAGCGCGGCGCGCGCGGGCTGGAAGCGTTGGAAGACGAAGCCCGCTACCTCGACCGGGTGCTTGAGGACCCGCTCCTGCTCGCGCCGCGCCGGCTCGAGCGCCTGCTCGCCCGGCGTGCGGCCCTCCAGGACGAGCTCGCGCTCGCGTACGACGCGCGCCTCGAGCCCCCGGCGCCGCGCTTCCGGGTGCGCGAGCACGGCCTGATCATCGTCGCCGACCGCGACGGCGACGGCCTGCTGGTGCTCGCGGCGGACGAGGCCGCCGCGCCCAGGGCGATGACGGCCTTGCGGCGGGTCGCCGCGGGCACCCCCGAGGCCGGGGACGAGGCCGCCGTCGGCGGCCGGCCGTGGGCGCAGCTCACCAAGGCGGGGAACGTGGCCCACGTGGCGCTCCGCGAGCCGCACGGCGCCTGTCTCCTGCCCTGGGCGCGGGTGGCGCTTGCCGACGGCGCCGCGCGCCTCGCCTTCACCCTGCTCGACGTATCGGCCGTCCAGCTCTTCAGCCGGGCGCCACTGGACGGGACCCAGCTCCAGGACGCCGGCAACGGCTGGTGGACGTGGACGCGCGCCGCCTTCGCGCGTCGCGAGGGCCTTCCGGAGTGCGCCCGCGACGCGCCCGCATCCCGCCGCGACCGGACGCGTCGACGTGGCGGCTCGCAGAGGTCGCGCCCCGAGTGAGCGGCCGGGCGGGCGATGTCGGTGGCCGCCGGAGTCCGCGGTCGAGGCGGCGGCTGCCGTTGCTGACCGCGCTCGCGGCCGGGGCGCTGCTGGCGCTGGTACCCTGGCCGCGCCCCTGGGTCGAGCACGCCTTCTCGCGAGGGATCTTCCCCGTCACCAGCCACCTGCTCGCCCCCTGGGTGGGAGCGGCGCCGTTCAGCGTCACGCTCGCCCTGGCGGCCGCCCTCCCGGTAGCCGCGCTCGCCACGCTCATCACGGCGACCGGCCGCGCACGCTTCGGCCGTCGCCTGTTTCGCTACTGGCTGCCGTGGGCGTTCGCCCTGTCGCTCCTCGGCTTCACGCTCGTCTGGGGGCTGGCCTACCGGCGGGCCAGCCTGGCCTCGCTGCTGGGCGTCCCGGCAACCGCGCCTACCGCCGCACAGGTGACGGCGGCGCAGGACCGGCTGCTGGCCACGCTCGCCGAGGCGGCCGCCTCGGCTGCGCCCGGTCCGGACGACGTCGCCGCCGCGGCACGGTGCGTGTCGGCCGAGGTAGGGCGCCTCACCGGCGTGAGCGTGGCGGTTCCCCAGCGCGTGAAGCCGCTCCCGGCGGGCACCCTGCTCCGTTCCGGCTTCGCCGGGGTCACCTCGCCCTGGCTGCTCGAGCCCCACGTGGACGCCGGCCTCCCCGACGTCGCGAAGCTCGCGACCGCCACCCACGAGCTCACCCATGCCGCGGGATTCGCCGGCGAGGCGGACACCGATGCCCTGGCGGTGCTGGCGGGGCTACGGTGCGGCGATCCGGCGGTCCGCTACGCGCTCGCCCTGCACGCGCTCGAGGGGCTGGCCCAGGGGATGCCCCGGGCCCAGACGAGACGGCTGCTGACGGAGCTGCCGCAGCGCGCCCGCGACGACCTGAGCGCAGCGGCCGCCGCCTCGGCACGCTACCGGCTGCCGTGGCTGGAGCGTGCCGCCAGCGCCGCATACGGCACCTACTTGAAGGGCCGCGGCGTCTCAGCCGGCATGGCCGACTACGGCCTGGCGACCACCCTGGTGGTCCAGGCCCTGGCGCGCGGCCTGCGTTGAGCCCGGCTCACGACGGGGTGTCGGGGATCCGCTCCGCTCCGGCGCCGATGTTGCGCCGGATGAGCGCCTCGGGGTCGGGATCGCGACCCATGAAGCGACGGAAGAGCACCTCGGGATCCTCGCTGTCACCGCGCGCGAGCACCGCGTCGACGAACGCGCGCCCCGTCTCCCGGTTGAAGATACCCTCGGCCTGGAAGCGACTGAACACGTCGGCGTCCAGCACCTCGCTCCACTTGTAGCTGTAATAGCCCGAAGCGTAGCCGCCGGCGAAGATGTGGCTGAAGCTCGCCAGGAACTGGGTGTGGGCGAACTCCGGCCGGAGGTTGAACGGCTCCATGAGGTGCTGTCCGAAGGCGATCGGGTCGCCGCCGACGTCCGGGTCGTAGTCGACGTGCAGTGCCAGGTCGACCGTGCCCAGGCTGAGCTGGCGCATCTGCGAGCTGGCCCCGAGGAACGCGCGGCTTCCCGCAAGCGCCCGGTACAGGTCCTCGGGGACGGGCTCGCCGGTGTCCTCGTGACGGGCGAAGAGGTCGAGCCCTTCGCGTTCCCAACACCAGTTCTCCATCAGCTGCGAGGGTAGCTCCACGAAATCCCACGCCACGCTGCCGAGGCTGCCGCGCGCGGGCACCTCCACCTTGCCGAGAACGTGGTGCAGGAGGTGACCGAACTCATGGAAGAGGGTGGTGACCTCGTCGTGCGTGAGCAGCGCTCGCTCGCCTTCGGCGGGCGGCGTCACGTTCGCGGCGATGGCCCCCACATGCGGGGCGAAGGCCGTGGCCTGCCCGTCCCCTCCGGCCGCGCCGGCGGCCACCACGGGCCCGCCGGTGACCATCGGGTTCATCCACGCCCCGTCGCGCTTCGACTCCCGGGGGTAGAGGTCGAGGTAGACGCTCCCCACCTGCACCCCGCCGTCGTCGAGAAGATCGTAGACGCTGACATCGTCGTGCCAGGTGGGAGCGTCGGCCACCGGCTCCACGCGCACCCCGAAGAGCCGCTCGGCGACCGAGAAGATGCCTTCCAACACGGAATCGAGCGGTAGGTAGGGGCGGAGGGCCTCCTCGTCGAAGGCGTAGCGTTGCCGGCGCATGGCCTCGGAGACGTACGCCAGGTCCCACGGCTCGATGCTGGCCAAGCCGAGCTCGTCACGCGCGAAGCGCTCCAGATCCGCCACCTCCTTGCGGAAGTGCGGCAGCGTGCGCGCCGCCAGATCGCGCTCGAAGGCCTGCGCCTCGGCGCCGCTCTTGAGCATGCGGTCCTCGAGGATCAGGTCCGCGAAGTCGTCGAACCCGAGCAAGCGGGCCAGCTCGCGCCGGGCGGCCAGGATGCGGCCGATGATGGGGCGGTTGTCGTGGTCCCCGCCGGCCGCCCTGTCGCTGTAGGCTTCGTACATCTGACGTCGGCGCTCGCGCTCCGCGGCGAACTTCATGAAGGGCCGGTAGGAGGGCGCCTGCAGGGTGAAGCGCCACCCCTCCTCGCCCCGCGCCTCGGCCGCGGCGCGAGCGCGCGCGACGACGCTGGCGGGCAGCCCGGCGAGCTCCGCCTCGTCACGGATGATCATCTCGAAGGCGTTGGTGGCATCGAGCACGTTCTCGCTGAAGCGCGTCGACAGCTGCGTGAGCTCGATCCTGAGCTCTTGCGCCCGCTCGCGCTCCGCGGCGGGGAGCTCTGCGCCCGCACGGCGGAACTCCTGCACGGTCTTGCGCAGATGCCGTTCGCGGACGCCGTCCAGCGCTCTCGCCTCGTCGGTTTCCGCGTACGCCTGCACGGCGCGCCACAACCCCGGGTGGGTCGGCAGCTTCGCCATGAACGCGGAGTAGGACGGCAGCACCTCGTTGTACGCCTTCCTCAGCTCCGGCGAGCTGTTCACCTGGGTCAGGTGGCGCGCGAAGCCGAAGGCGCGGGACACCCGCTCGATCAGGTCGTCGAGGGCGCCCAGGGTGTTGTCGAACGTGCGCGGGGCGCGCAGGGCGACCAGCGCCTCGAGCTCCCTCTCGGCCCTCTCCACCGCCTCGTTCACGCCGGCCGCCAGCGAGCCGGCCGACATGCGGTCGAAAGGGGGACGCACGTCGCGTGACAGGTAAGGGTTCTCGTCCATCTCGTCTCCTCGCCGAGGGGGCCCAACACAGTCTAACGACGCAACGCCGCCTGCATCCGCGGGCGGCGAACGTTGTCGCGATGGGGGTTCCGGCTCAGGCGAACGCGGGTACGTACTCGGCCGGCACCGCCTGAGAGAAAAGGAAGCCTTGACCGTCGTCACAGGCAAGCGTCCGCAAGAGCACGTTCTGCTGGCGCGTCTCGATCCCCTCTGCGGTGACGCGCAGGTGAAGGCTCTTGCCCAGCCCGATGATGGCGCGCACCAGCTCGAGGTCCGCCTCGGCGTCCTGCCCGCCGAGCCGCCCCACGAAGCTGCGGTCGATCTTGAGCCCGTCGAGCGGCATGCCGCGGAGCTGGGACAGCGATCCCCGCTCGACCCCGAAATCGTCGAGGGCGACCCGCACGCCGATACCGCGCAGCTCGCGGAGCTTGTCGCCGGCTGCTTCCAGCACGTCCGGACCCGCGCGTTCGTTGATCTCGATCTCCAGAAGGCCGGGGTGGAGGTCGTAGCGGGTGAGCGCGTCCTTGATCCGCGCGGTGAGGCGGGGATCCTCGAGCGCCTGCGCGCTGGCGTTGATCGCCACGCGGCGTGAGGTGCGCTGCTGCTGCCACCGCATCGCCTGCCGGCAGGCACCCTCCAGCACCCAGCCGAACAGCTCCGCGCCGAGGCGCGCCTCCTCTGCGACGGGGACGAACTCGGCCGGCTTGAGCAGACCCCGTTCGGGATGCGCCCAGCGCACGAGCGCTTCGACGCTGCTGATGGCACCGCTGTTCAGCTCCACCTTCGGCTGGTAGTGCAGGACCAGCTGGTCCTCGAGCACTGCGCGCCTGAGATCGCGGACCAGGCTCGCGCGCTGACGCATGGCGGCGTCGAAGCCGCCTGCATGGAAGCGGTAGCCGCCGCGCTCGCTCGCCTTGGCCTCGGCCAGAGCCTGCTCGGCGTGCGCGAGCAGGGCCTCGGCGGTGTCCGCTCCCTCGGGGAAGACCTCCACCCCGACGGTGGCGCTCAGGCGCAGCATGGCTCCGCCCTCGCGCACGGGGTCCAGCACCGACCCCTGGAGCTTGTCGAGCACCGGCAGCGCGCTTCGCGCCTGCGGCAGCTTGGTGAGCAGCACGGCGAAGACGTCTCCGCCGACGCGCGCCAGCGTGTCGGTGCGGCGGAGCTGCGCGCCCAGCCGGCCGGCCACCTCCCGCAGGACGCGGTCGGCGCGGTGCGTACCGAGCGTGTCGTTGAGGAAGCGGAAGTGGTCCAGGTCGAACAGCGCAAGCGCCACGGCGCCGCCCTCCCGCCGCGCCTCGAACAGCGCTTGCCGAGCCCGGTCCTCGAGCAGGCGGCGGTTGGCGACCCCGGTGAGGGTGTCGTGATGGGCGTCCTGCCGGCTGCCGGCGGCGCGCACCGTGTCCGTCACGTCCTTCTGCAGAACCAGCAGGTAGGCAGGGCGGCCGTCGCCGGGGATCGGCAGGTAGCACTGTTCGTTGAGGAAGAGGGTGCCGTCGCGGCGGTAGTTGCGCACCACGCGGGTGACGCCCCGGCCCTCGAGAAGCGCCGCGCGCGCCTGGGCCGCCGCAGCCTGCCCGACCTCGTCACCCTGCAGGAAGCCCAGGTCGCGCCCCCGGACCTCGTCCAGGGCGTAGCCCGTGAGGGTCAGGAAGGCGTCGCTGGCGTACACGACGGGATGACCGTCGCCGGTGACATCGGAGACGGTGAAGCACTCGCCCCCGAACAGACGAAGCGCCGCCTCGATCACGGCGGCGGTATCGGGGGCGGCGACGCCAGCGAGCGTCCCGAACGCTCCCAACTCACCACCAACGCTGTCGGTCTTCATGCAGCGCTCGCGCCTCCCTCGACGTCGCCTCCGGGCCTCGGCGGGCCCGGAACTCGTTCCGGAGGCTGCTGCGGGCGCGTGCTGATCGAGACTCCCACATCTCGCACGCCACTCCCACTGCCTCCCATGCTCTTCCGAGCCTGACGTTACCATTCTCACACCCTCACACCCGTGAGAAATCTCGGTTGTGGAGGGCGTTCGTCGTCCTCGATCGGGGCCGGGACCGTGCCCGCTCCGCAGGCCTTCCCGCTCGAGCGCTCGTCAGCTGTCCCCCGCCGCCCCCAGGATCAGGCTGCCGAGCTCGCGCGATATCGACAGGCGACGACCGGCGAAACGGACCATCATCACGTCGCCCAACGGCTCGCGTGCCTCGACGTGCAGCACCGAGCCGGGACCGATACCGAGCTCGGTCACGTACCCCAGCACGTCGGCGTCCTGGCTGAGGATGCGGGACACGGTGAAGTCGGCGCCTTCCCGGACGTCGCACAGCGCGGTGCTCGGCGTGGCCGGCACGCTTCCGTCGTCGCCCGGGATGGGGTCGCCGTGCGGGTCGTGAGACGGCTGCCCGAGGTGCTCGGCCAGCCTCTCCGTGAACCGTACGGACATGACGTGCTCCATGCGCTCGGCCTCCTCGTGGACCTCGTCCCAGGTGTAACCCAGGTCGCGGATGAGGAAGGTCTCGAGCAGGCGGTGGCGGCGGACCAGCCGCAGGGCCTCGCCCCGGCCGACGCCGGTGAGCTGGGCGCCGTAGTAGGGCTTGTACCGGATGAGATTCATGCGCTTGAGCTTGCCGAGCATGCCCGTGACCGAGGAAGCGGTGACGCCGAGGGCGCGGGCGATGTCGCCGGTGGCCGCGGGCCCGTCCCTGGCGATCACCCAGATGGCCTTCAGGTAGTCACCCACCGACGTCGACAGCGCCGTCCTCTCCGGCTCTTCCCGCGTCACACCGAAGTCTACGGGCTGCGGGTGGGGGCTGCAAGCGTCGACCTGCCTTCGCGGGGATACCCCCCATAGGTATTCAACCCGACAAACGGGCCGCCGCAACGGGTGCTAGCATCGCTGCAAGTGGAGGTCGCATGCCCAAGAAGTTGCAGCATCACAACGATGTGGTGATCATCGGCGGGGGCCCCGCCGGCTTGACCGCCGGGATCTACGCCGGCCGGGGCCAGCTCGACACCATCATCATCGAGAAGGGCCTTCCCGGCGGCCAGATCGCGCAGACCGACGAGGTGGAGAACTACGCCGGCTTCCCCGAGGGGATCACCGGTCCGGAGCTCTCCCAGCGCATGGTCGAGCAGGCCGAGAAGTTCGGCGCCCGCATCGTCATGGATGAGATCACCACCGTGGAACGCGAGACGGGCGGCGGCTTCGTCGTGAGGGGGTACGACGCCGACTACCACGCCCGCGCGGTCATCGTCGCGTCCGGCGCGAACCCGCGCCGCCTCGGTGTCCCCGGCGAGGACACGTTCTACGGGCGCGGCGTGTCCACCTGCGCCACCTGCGACGGCTTCTTCTACCGCGGCAAGCGCGTCGTGGTGGTGGGCGGCGGCGATGCCGCCATCGAGGAGGGGACCTTCCTCACCAAGTTCGCCGACTCGGTGACCGTGGTGCACCGCCGTGCCGAGCTCCGCGCGCACAAGGCCGCCCAGGAGCGCGCTTTCGCGAACCCCAAGATGCACTTCGTATGGAACGCGGTCGTCACCGAGGTCATCGGCGAGGACGGCCAGGTCACCGGCGTGCGCACCCGGAACGTCGAGACCGGCGAGGAGGCCGTGCTCGCCACCGACGGGGTGTTCGTGTACATCGGCCACGAGCCCAACACCGGCTTCCTGGAAGGGACCGTGCGGCTCCGCGAGAGCGGGTACATCGACGTGCGGGACGAGATCTTTACGGACGTGGAAGGCGTCTACGCCGCCGGCGACGTGTCGGACGAGGTCTACCGTCAGCTGGGCACGTCGGTGGGCGCGGGCACGCGGGCGGCCATGGCGGCCGAGCGCTGGCTCGCCGAGCAGGAGCTGCCCCGCGACCGGCAGGTCGCCGAGGAGGCCGCCACCGAGGGGCGCGGCCAAATCACCCTCAACGTCCCCGTTACGAAGGCCTGATCGGGGACCACGGCCGCAAGGCGGGAGCGCGATGCACGGCGCGCGCCTAGCGTGGCAGGAAGTCGTAGAACAGGAAGGAATCGCGGTATGCGCTGGCCAGGACGTGGCCGTCGGTCCATACCGGCGTTCCCACGGCCTCGCGCCAGCGCTTGCCGTCGCTGCCTTCGACGGCGATGAAATCGCCGTCGCCACGGGCGGTCCAGCCGTCACCCGCGAGCGGGCCGGCGTCCGGCGCGACCAGGCTGAGGGTCGCGGCGTGCGGCGCGTCGGGCAGCTCGCCCGGGTCCAGACCCAGGTACTGAACGGGTCCGGTGGGCGTCATCCCGAGCTCGGGCACACCCAGGGCCAGCAGCTTGCTGGTCTCGGCCCCGCTGCTGCCACGCTCCACACGCTCGAGCACGATCAAGCGCGGCACGCTGTCCGGTCGCGGCTTGTAGATCGTGGCCTTGACGTCGGACAGCGGCAGGCCCAGGCCTTCCGCGACCAGCGAGAGCACCGAGGCCTCGAAGGCGTCGCGTGCCGCCTGGCCGTCCTGCCGGTAGTTGTCGGGCCACAGCGGCAGGTTGCGCAGACGCGTCAGCGAGCCGTCCGCGGACGGGACCGCCAGCCAGGCGTCGAACGCGTCGACCTGACCCCCGCTTAGCACCACGTAGCGCGCTTCGCTCAGGGGCGAGCGCTGCTGCAGGCGCACGGCCACCCCGCCCCGCCATGGCACCACGCCGACGTCGCGGCCGTCGGGGATGATGCGGGTCAGCACCCGCGGCGCCAGCGACACGATGCCCGGAGGGATGGCCTCCGCCAGCGCCGGGATCGGCTTCCCGCCGGCGACCTGCGTCATGGTGTCGGCGAAGACCAGCGCGGCCTGGCGGTTGGCGTAGGCGCCGACGCGCACGCGGTAGACGTCGCCCAGGCCGGTGGTGGAGCGCACCACGTAGGCGGGGAAGCCGTCCCCGTTGAGCTGCGCCTGGACCGACAACGCCGAGTCCTTGTCGGAGAGGGCCACCACCTGGACGGTGTAGGCGATGCTCTGCGCGGCGGCTGCCGCCGCCGCCACCATCAGCGACAGGATGATCGCGACGCGCGCGCCGCGCACCATGTCTGGGACCACTAGAAGTCCTTCCGCTCGAACAGCACCACCGACGCCGCGGCGAAGGCGGCGGCGTAGACCGCGATGAGCGCGGCGACCCACCCCAGGTTCGACACCGGCTTGGCGTAGGCGTTGAGCTGCGTCGTGAGCAGGTACGGCGTCAGCGACGGGAACACGACCAGCAGCTGCATGAAGATGAGCACCGACAGGGTGGCCAGCGCGCCGCCGGCCGCGTTCATGAATACCACGGTCAGCAGCATCGACAGCAGCGCCACCGGCACGAGGCTGTAGCCGGCCACGAGGTACGCCCGCAGCACCTCCACGAAGGCCTGGCCGGCGCCCATGGTGCCCTGGCCGAGCAGGCCCGCCTGCCCCAGGCCGGTGCCGCCGACGAACGAGCCGTAGCCGTAGGGTGCGCCCGCCAGCAGCGAGACCACCAGGAACACCGCCAGGATGGCGAACGGGTAGACGGTGACCACGAGCAGCTTGGAGAGCAGCCACTGTGAGCGGGACACCGGCCGCAGCAGCACCGTCTGGAGCGTGCCGTTGGCGATCTCCACGCCCAGCAGCTCGGCGGCGCTGATGGCCACCAGCAGCGGCAGCAGGAACTGCATGCTGGAGAGCAGGCTGAGCGCCGGGACCTGGAAGGCGGAGACGAGGTAGAAGTCGTACACCTTGTAGATGCCCGGCGCGTAGGCCCAGAGCACCGGGAACAGCACCAGCAGGACCAGCGAGAAGCGCACGCTGCCCAGGCGCAGGACCTTGCCGAACTCCATGCTCAGCAGGCTCTTCACGCGCGGTCCCCCACGTCGGGCGGACGCACGCCGCTGTGCGTGGGGCGGTCGCTGGCGATGCGCTCCCGGTAGTAACCGCGCAGGTCGAAGATGTCGCGGGTCAGTTCGAGTACGCTCAGCTCGTTCTCGGCGAGGAGGCCCGTCACGCGCCCGACCGCGCCCTGCTCCACCGGGATGAACACCACGTCCTGGCCCCGGACGGCGGCGTGCCGGATCCAGGGCTGCGTGTCCAGCAGAGCGCGGGCACGGTGCGGCTCGTCGACGGTGACGCGGTACCGTTCGCGCCGGTCGAGCAAGTTGACCTCGTCGATGAGCCTGCCCTCCTCCAGGATGGCCACGCGCGTGCAGTAGGCGACGACCTCGTCGAGGTGGTGTGTGGAGAGCAGCACCGCTGTGCCGGTCGACGCCGCCTCCCGCAGCACCGCGTGCACCAGGTGCAGGCTCAGGGGGTCCATGCCGCTGGCGGGCTCGTCGAGGATCAGCACCTCCGGCCGCGTCAGCATGGCGGCCGCCACCCCGAGGCGCTGGCGCATCCCGAGGCTGTAGACCCCCACCCTGCGTTCGGCGGCGTTGCCGAGCTCCATCATGTCCAGGACCTCCTGGATGCGCTGATCGGCGACGCCTCCGGCGAGCCGCCCGTGCAGGCGTAGATTGCCCCGGCCCGTCAGGTACGGGTAGAACGCGGCGGGCGCCTCCACCACCGCACCCAGCTTGCGGCGAACGCCGGGATCGCCGTGCGGGTTCACACCCAGCATGCGCACCGTACCCTCGGTCGGGAAGGCCAGCCCGGCCACGAGCCGGATGACGGTCGTCTTGCCGGCGCCGTTCGGACCCACCAGGGCGTACACCTCGCCGGCGTTGACCGTGAAGCTGAGATCCTGGACGACGGGCCGCCCGCCGTAACGCTTCGTCAGGCGGTCGACTTCGATCGATGGCGTGGGCATGGGACTCCTCGGCGAAAGTCTACGGTCGCGGGGCCGCAGCGACGATTACATTCTTCATCCGCCCGCCGCTCATCGGCGTACCTCGTCCTCGACGGCCACGCCCCCGTAGCGCTCGACCAGCAGAACGTCCAGTACGTGATCGATGGTCTTCTCCACCGCGCGGTCGAAGTCCGACGCCTCGACGACCGGCACGCCCTCCAGCTCGGCCTGCTCGACGATGAAGTCGTGGAGGATGCGGATCTCGGTGAAGTGCTCCAGGTAGGGCTTCTGGCGCCGTCGTTGGAAGGTCTGCCCCTCGCGGACGCCGAAGTGGCGCCGGTGATCCTCCTCGTCGGACACGGCCATGACCACCTTCACGATGATGGCGCCCGCCGACTCCTTGCTGGGCGCGAGCCCGGGCACCAGGTGGGCGCCCTCCATCACCAGCGAGGTCGCCTCGGTGACGTTGCGCTCGATGATGGCGCACACCGCGGGATCGAGTTGCTGCACCTGGGCGAGGAAGCCGCGGAGCACCCGCTTGCGCTTCGGCTTCACCGAGTCGCGCTCGCTCGGCAGCAGCTCGGCGCGCCACGCCGAGTAGCTCGAGCTGTGCAGCACCGGGCTGAGGTCGGGACCGATCAGCGACCGCAGCGCCTGGCGCACCGAGTCGGTGGAGACGTTGCGGGGGATGCCCAGGCGGTACCCGACCTCGGAGGCGATCGCCGACTTGCCCACGCCTGGCGCGCCACCGACCGCCAGGATGATGGGCCGGTCGGGCCGGCGCACAGCCCGCATGAGCTCGTAGCGCCGGGCGAACTCCTCCCCCGCCTCGTCATGCAGCAGCCGCGCCACCTCCTCCCGAACCTGCGCGCGCTCCACGCTCGGCCGGCCGACGCGGTAGAGCGCCTCCTCGACGCGCTTGGCGAGGTTGTGCGACAGCTCGGGCCCCAGCCCCACCGCCATCACGGACTGCGCCAGGATGCCGCGCGAGAAGGGGATCTCCACGCCGTCCTCCTCGACCACCTTGAGCTCGAGCGACTGGCGCGTCAACGCCTCGTAGCGAAGCCGCATGTCGCGCCCGTAGCGCCCCTCCAGCGCCACCGCCACGCGCCGCGCCAGCTCCGCCTGGGAGATGCGCTCCACCCCCTCCGCGCGGAGCCCCTGCTCGACCTGGTTGGCGACCGCGTGCGCCTCCTTGAAGCCGAGGTCGAGCTTCTCCAGCGACGCCATCAGGGTACGGCGCGCGAACGGCTCGTTCTCGCCGTCCACCTCGATGAGCAGGGGCACGAACGGCGGCGTCTGCTGCTTCAGGCGCTCGGCCACCTCGGGCGCGACCCGCTCCGAGACCATGCCGGCCAGCTCGTCCATGAGCGCATCGAGCTCGACCTGGCGGGTGCCGGCCTCACGGAAGCGACGCTCCGCCTCGCGCGCGATGCGGATCGCCTCGTCGGTCAGCACGCCGGCCGACTGGAGCGCCTCCACCACCTCGCCGGTGGTGTAGGCGTAGCGCTCGTCGCCACGCAGCACGCGCAGATCGCGCCGCTTCATCGACTCCCTCCTCTCCGGATGCGAGCTCGGAACCCTCGGCTGGGAACAGGTGGCGAGCCTACCACGGATCGAACGGATCCCCCGGGCGCCCCTCCAGCACGTCCAGGAGGTTCTTGACCACGTTGCCGGTGAACCCCCAGATGCGTCTGCCGTGCCACTGGTAGGCGAAGATGCGGCGCCGGTAGTCGCGCAGCTGCTTCACCTCGCTCTCCGGCGCGATCCCCGCGAGCTCCTGCAGCGGAACCGTGAACACCTCCGCCACCTCGACCGGGTTGAGGCGCAGCGGCTGGGGCCAGGCGATGCGCGCCACCACCGGGGTGGCCACGTAGCCGGCCGGGGACGGGTGATCCGACAGCGTGCCCAGCACCGACGCGGGCGCCACCGCGAGGCCGACCTCCTCCTCGGTCTCGCGCAGCGCCGCCGCCTCCAGCGTCTCCCCCGGCTCCGCGCCGCCTCCGGGGAACGCGATCTGGCCGGCGTGGTTGGCCAGCGACGCGGCGCGCACCGTGAACAGCAGCTCGGGGCCGCCGGGCGCTTCCAACAGGGGCACCAGCACCGCCGCTCGACGGAAGCCGGGGATATCCATGCTCACGCGCTCGGCTGCGGCCAGGCGCGCGCCCAGCTCCTGCAGGGTCGCCGTCACCGCAGGCGCCCCCCGTGCTCCGCCTGCGACGCCGCCGAGGCCGTTGCGCTCATGCGCCCAGGATAGCCCGCCGCCACGGCCCGCCCGGTGTCCCTGAGGGCGGCGCTCACGCCTCGGGGACGCCGATGAACGCCCAGTGGCGGCCGGTGGTACCGGCGTCGCGCCGATGGCTGTAGAAGCGCTCCGGGTGGCAGTGGGTGCACAGCTCGGAGCTCCAGATGCGCTCGCCGCGCACGCCCGCCCGCTCGAGGCCCCAACGGTTCGCCGCCGCCAGATCGAGCCGGTGCCTGCCCTCCTCGTCCGGCGTCGCCAGGGACGTCGGGAAGCCCGCCTGGCGGAAGGCGGCCACCACCTCGTCCCCGACCTGGTAGCAGGCCCCTTGGATGCCGGGCCCGATGGCCACCGCCAGGTCCTCCGGCCGGCTGGCGTACCGCTCCGCCATGCGCGCCACGACGGCCGTCGCCAGGCCCCCGAGGGTGCCGCGCCAGCCGCAGTGGGCGGCCCCGACGGCCCCGCTGGCGGGATCGAAGAAGAGCACCGGCAGGCAGTCGGCAACGCTGACCACGAGCAACCTGCCCGCGTCCGCCGTGGTGGCGGCGTCGGCACGCTCTTCGAACCAGCTCGGAGCGCCGTCCAGCACACGCGTGCCATGTACCTGGTGGAAGGCGCAGACCCGCTCGCGGGGCACCCTCAGGGCCGCCAGGACGGCATCGCGGTTCGCCTCCACGCGGCCCGGCTCGTCGCCGGAGCTGAGCCCCAGGTTCAGCGAGGCGTACGGGCCCTGGCTGACCCCGCCGGTCCGCAAGGTGAAGCCGTGCGGCCATGGCAGGTGGGGGGCGGTGAGGACGCGCGGCGCGTCCTCCGGCGGGACGGAGGCTGTGGAGGCGAGAGCGCGCACGGGCATGGCCAGATGCTAGCCTGCCGCCACGCATGCCAAGGACGGCTGCGTTGCGGCGAAGGCCGTCAGTAGTTGCGCGCCTCGAGCCGGAGCCCGGTGGCGGCCAGCAGCCACTGCGTCACGGCGTGGACGGCTCCCCGCACGGTCGGCGTGATGATCGGGTCGCCGAAGGGCTCGAGCCGTACGATCACCTGCTCCGCCGAGCGCTGCTGCACGAGCACCAGCAGGTGCTGGCGGATGTCGGGCTCGTCGACGCTGGCGCGGACCCACCAGCGGCGCGGCGCGCTCTGGCCCGCGGGCGTGGCGTCCGCGGCGGCCTCCGGGGAGCGGGCGGCTTGCCCATCCTCCACGGTGCTCGGGCCGAAGCTGCGCGCGATCTCGTGCAGGATGACGTGCCCCTCGGCGTAGGGGAGCACGACCTTGGCGAACGCCGCTGCCTCGGGCATGCGGCCGGTCAACAGGGCGTGGGGCATGATGGACGGCCTCTCCAGGACCGGGAACGGGTCCGTGGGTCCGCCCGCGAAGACGAACTCCACGTACCGCAGGGGGATGCCCTGCGCCCGCCACTTCAGTGCGTACTTGGTCTCGAACACCGCGTCGGGCGCGGCGGTCTCGCGCACCTCGAAGCCGCCGGCGGCCTGTGCCTCCTCGACCGCGAAGGCGAAGTATTCGGCGTGGTCGGTGGCCAGGCACACCGCACCGCCGGGCCGCAGCCGGCTGGCGGCCAGCCGGAAGAAGTCCCGGCTGAGCAGCCTGCGCTCGGCGTGGCGTTCCTTGGGCCAGGGGTCCGGGAAGTTGATCACGATCCGTTCCAGAGCGTGCTCGGCGAAGAGGTGCCGCAGGGCGAAGCGCGCGCCCGCTTTGGCCAGGCGGACGTTGTCGGCGCCCTCGCGCTTCACGCGCCTCAGGGCGCGCTGCAGGCTGGCGCTCGAGATCTCCAGGCCGATCAGGCAGGCGTCCTGTCGCTCCTTCGCCGCGTGGACGGTGTACCGGCCGTCGCCGAAGCCGATCTCCAGCGTCAGGGGACAGCGCCGCCCGAACGCTCCCTCCCAGTCGATGGGGAACGGCTGCCTTCGCCACGGCAGCAGAACGGGGAGGGTGGCTCGCTCGTCCAACGGGGCCTCCCGGAGGTCAGCTGCTCTTGAGCACGGGGCGCACGAGCAGCGCCTCGTTCGCGGCGAGGTCGGAACGGAACAGGGTGTCGCGCGAGAAGAGGATGTAGGGCCCGGCGCCGTCCACGGCGCTGGCGTGGAACACCAGCACCTTGCCGTCCTGACGGCGGCACGCGATGCGCTCCGGCCAGGCGCCCGTGGCGCGTTGCCAGGTGTTCAGGATGCCGGGATCGAGCCCCGCGACACCGGCCGCGAGATCGGTGTCGCCCAGCCGCGCCACCAGCCGGGCGGTGCGCGGGCGCCGGCCACGCATCTTGAGGACGCCGATGCGCGTGAGCCGCTCGACGATGGCGAGCGTGTCGTCGGGATCGAGTCCGGCGTCGAGGGCGATGCGGGTGACGTTGCGCTGGCCGTTGACGTGGCCCAGCACCTTGCGCTCGTCCTCGTTCAAGGTGAGCTCGGCTGCGCGCTCGTAGGTGGTGTCCAGCGTCGGCACGGCGTCCCGCGCCACCGTCGGCCCTCCCTCGCGGCGCGCCTCGTCGAGACGGCGGATAGCCTCC
>Ga0102953_1000229_pt1 | contig 40121 bp, 35 predicted proteins | sample SalPon2A_C_D2_MG_FD_78509 | JGI IMG/M metagenome (GOLD analysis project Ga0102953, IMG submission 78509) | Soil microbial communities from South San Francisco under conditions of wetland restoration - Salt Pond MetaG R2A_C_D2_MG | ecosystem: Environmental > Terrestrial > Soil > Wetlands | place... | reverse complement strand
TTTAGTTTTGTGCAAAAGCATTCTCAGAATTCAGAATGGCTACTTCCTAAAGTAATTTATAGGCAGGAATAATCCTCCCCTTCACAAGGGGAGGTTGCTCAGGCAGCATGCCTGAGGCGGAGGGGTCGAACCACCCTGTCCCGCCCTTTAGCAGCAGGGGTGTCCCGCAGGGACGGAGGGAGGGGTTTTAACGATCCTGCCCTCGACTCCGCTCGGGATGACAGAACAATGTGACGAAAAAAACCTGTCATGTCGAGCGTAGTCGAGACAGACAGGTGTTAGAGGTAAGTGTTGATACCCCATTATCATGCCAACGGAGCACAGAGATCAGCCCTAATAATTAGCGGCCGGGCAGTAGCAGTCGTAACGGTTTTCACGCTCCGGGCCGAAATCGTACCCCAGGGTGATCTGGTGAAAGCCGCCGTTGTCAAACCGGATGTCCCCGGACTGGTAGGAGTAGTTGTAGGAGAAGAGGAACCGCTTGTAATTGAGGCCTACGATAGGGGTGAACAGCTGTAACCGCTGCTCCCCGAAGGAGCCGTTCGCCTGGTACTGCGCCCCGTCAAAACTCCGCCTGTACGACAATCCGGCCCAAACGGTCCCGAAACTGACATCTTTATATACTTTGGCATTCAGGTCGGCCGTCTTTTCCCGGGTAAATTCCGTCATCTGCAATAGAACCGATGGCTCAAACCGCCATTCGCTCCTCCCGAAAACGTAGCCGACGGAAAACAGGTAGCGCCTGAGGTTATCAAATTCCTGGGCCGTATACAGGTCGCGTCCCGTTCCCAACAGGTTGAGTACCGTGGCATGGGCGTAAAACTCCATATAACTGTAGGACATGCCCAGATCTACATTGAAATACCCCACGCTGTTCTTGCCCCCGGTGATAATAGGGTCGGGGATGACAGACTGGAACTCTGTCTCGTCCAGGCTGCTCAGGATGGCCCCGGCGCTCAGGCCGAAGGACAACTGGTTGAGGATGCGGATATCCTCCCCGAAGGGAAGGTGGTGGGCATAGGTCAGTTTAATACCGGATTGCGAGTGATACCCGTTGGCGTCGTTAAACAGGATCGCTCCTACCCCGCTCCGGGTTTCCGGGATGCGGTAATGGATGCTGAAAGTCTGCAGGCTGGGCGCTTCCTCCACATTAAACCACTGCTTTCGAGCAGTCAGACGGATCTTGCCGCCCATGCCGATCCCGGCCATTGACGGATGTACCAGGTAATAGTTATCCGATAGGTAATCAAAATAAACCGGCAGTCCTTCCTGACCAAAAATGGAGGCACAAAAAAGGAAACAGGGACCAAGAAGGAAAAGGATTTTTTTCATCAAAGATGAGGGCGTCTTATTGCAGGTTCAACCAAATATACTTTATAACGGACTAAACACAACATTATTATTTCAGCCGCCAAGTTGGAAATTCATTGTATTTTTGTGGAAACTGAGCGTATGAATGAGTTTGTGATCACACTGGTACCTACCGATAACCCGGCCATCCTGAAATTTGAGTCGAACCGGTTCCTGGTTTCCTCAGGAAACTACGAATATAAGAATATAGACGAAGCCAACAATTCGCCCCTGGCGCAGCAACTGTTTTACCTGCCGTTTATCAAGGCGGTATACATCTCAGGGAACTTCATTGCCATGGAGCGTTACGACATCGTGGACTGGGCCGATGTACAGGACGAGGTCGCCCAGCAATTGGTGGAGTACCTCAATGCCGGTGAGCCGGTGGTGCTGGAAGAAACCCGCGAGAAGAAGAACCCGGTGACTCTCTACGCCGAGGTAACCCCCAACCCGGCCGTGATGAAATTCGTGGCGAACAAACGGCTCGTCCCCGTTTCCTTTGAATTCAAGAACATAGATGAAGCTGCCCGGGCTCCACTGGCCCTGGAACTTTTCCAACTGCCCTACGTGAAAGAACTCTTTTTTGACGAAAACTACGTTTCGGTGACCAAATATGATATTGCCGACTGGGATGAGGTTATAACCGGTTTGCGGGAACAGATACGGGATTATCTGAGCGTCGGCAAAGAGGTGGTATCCGAGGAGGCCCTGGCGGAACAGTCGGCCAAAGCAGCCGACAAACAGGCCAGTAGTGCCGGGATGGAGGGCACGGCACTGGAAATCATAAATATACTGGAAGAATATGTCCGGCCGGCTGTGGCCAGCGACGGGGGGAATATTATTTTTCAATCGTACGAGGAAGACAGCAAGACCGTTAATGTGATCCTGCAGGGTGCCTGCAGCGGATGCCCGTCATCCACTTACACCCTTAAAAACGGCATTGAGACCATGTTAAAAAATATGCTGGGGGAGAAAGTCCGGGAAGTAGTGGCCATAAACGGCTAATATTCGGTCTGCCCTTTGGTGGTTGCCGGGGATTTTGTTACCTTAAAGCGAACCTTAAAACAGAGAACACTATGGCTGTATTAAAAGTAATTGAATTGTTGGCTAACTCCGATGTAAGCTGGGAAGACGCCACTAAAAAGGCAGTTGCCCAGGCTGCAAAATCTGTTGACAATATCCGCTCCGTATATATCCACGAACAGAGTGCCACGGTCAGCAACGGCAAAATCGATTCATACAGGGTAAACGCGAAGGTTACCTTCGAAGTGAAATAGGCTATTCCACCCAAATCCCTGAAAAGGCGCCTTCATGGCGCTTTTTTTGTCGGCCCGAAGCACAACTTCCCGGGCCCTGTCCCTGACCGGCCGGCCGGAACCCCTATATTGACTTTCCATGAGTAAAAAACACGCCAATTCCCTTATACACGAAAGCAGTCCCTACCTCCTGCAGCACGCCCATAATCCCGTAGCCTGGGAAGCCTGGGGCGACCAAGCTTTGGAGCGGGCGTCCACCGAAAATAAGCTGTTGCTGGTGAGCATCGGATATGCCGCCTGCCACTGGTGCCATGTGATGGAAAAGGAGTGTTTTGAAGATGAAGAGGTGGCTGCGGCCATGAACCGGGATTTCATCCCCATTAAAGTAGACCGGGAAGAACGCCCGGATATTGACCAGATTTATATGGACGCCTTACAGCTTATGACCGGGGGCGGCGGCTGGCCGCTAAACGTGGTGGCCCTCCCGGACGGACGCCCCTTCTGGGGCGCTACCTATGTAAGGAAACCCCAATGGATACAGGTGCTGTCACAGCTGGCGGAATTGTATGCCTCCCAGCCTGAAAAAGTGGAAGGCTATGCGGATAACCTGGCAGAAGGCCTGCAGGAGATCAACCGGATCCTGCCGGGGGATACTTCCACCGGTATAACACGGGAGGAACTGGGATCCATGCTTTCCCAATGGTCGGGCCAGTTCGATCCCTCCTACGGGGGGTACCGCAGGGCCCCCAAATTCATGATGCCCGTACACCTGAATTTCTTCCTGCACTACGCCTCCCTGAACCGGGATAATGCCCTGATGAGACATCTGAACACCACCCTGACCAAAATGGCTTACGGGGGCATCTACGACGCCGTGGCCGGGGGTTTTTCACGGTATTCCACGGACATGAAATGGCATGTGCCCCACTTTGAAAAAATGCTGTATGACAACGCCCAGCTTATCAGCCTTTATGCCAGGGCCTACGCCGCTACCGGGGAGCCGCTCTACCGGGAGGTAGCCACGGCCAGCGTGGCTTTTGTGCGGGAGGAACTCAAAGGCCCGGGGCCCGGTTTCTTCAGCTCCCTGGATGCCGACAGCCCCAATGCGGAAGGTATCCCGGAAGAAGGGGCCTACTATACCTGGCGTAAAAATCAACTGGAACGCCTGTTGGGCGACCGGTTTGCGGCTTTTGCCGAATTCTATAACGTAAACAGTTACGGCCTGTGGGAAGACGGGAAGTATATCCTGATCCGCAACGCGACGGAAGAGGAAGTGGCCCGAAACCATGGCCTCTCCCCCGCTGAATTGAGGGAGTTGCTCGCCTCCTGCCGCCAGATCCTGGCCACGGAACGCAGGAAACGCCAACGCCCCGGGCTGGACAACAAGGTGCTGGCATCCTGGAATGGGCTGATGTTGAGCGCCCTCACGGACGCCCACCGTTACCTGGGGGCTACGGATTGCCTGGACCTCGCCCTGGAGAACGCCCGTTTCCTCCGGGAAAACTTTATGGAGGCAGACGGCCGGATGTACCATAACCAGCCATCCGAAAAACAACAGATCCCGGGTTTCCTGGAAGACTACGCCGCCGTGGCGGAAGCATTTTTACGCCTTTACGAGCTTAGCTTTGACGAGGCCTGGCTTGAGGAGGCCAGGAAACTGGTCGATTTCTGTATGGAACAGCATTACGACCCCGATAGCCGGCTTTTCTTTTTTACCGCCGCAGACCAACCTAAAACTGTACGAAGAACCCTCGAGACTGCCGATAATGTAATCCCTTCGTCCAATGCCATCATGGCCGGGAACCTCTTTAAACTTTCCCGTTATTTCCCCGGAGCCGGATACGGGGAAACCGGGAAGCAGATGCTGGCAAGCATGCAGGAAAACATCCGCAACCACCCCCAAAGCCACGCCCAGTGGCTGCAGGTGTTGCTCTACCATCTCCACCCCTTCCACGAACTGGCCTTTACCGGGCCGGATTACCGGAAACTGGCCGGAACGGTTTCGAGAAACTACCTTCCCCAGGCCGTCCTGGCAGGCAGCGGCGGGGCCAGCGAACTGGCCCTGCTGCGGCAAAGGACGGTCGCGGGAAAATCCCTGGTATACGTATGCCGGGAAGGGAGTTGCCAACTGCCGGCAGAGGATGCCGAAGAGGCATTGCGGCAACTGATGGCCGGATAAATATTAACAATTCTTTAAAAATCGATTTTTACCAACATTCCTTATATTCCCAATATTGAATCCTAAAAACGCTGAAAATGGAAGAAATTGAAAACTACCAGGATTATTTAGACAAGGCTGCGGCCTGGATATGGGACATCCTGCCCCATGTCGTAATGGCTGTCATTATCCTGATCCTCGGGTTATGGCTGATCCGGTTTATCAATAAGATGGTGCGCCGGTTCTTTGACCACAAGGAATACGACCCGGCCCTGGAAAGCTTCCTTCAGAGCTTTATAAACGTAGCCCTCAAGGTGCTCCTCTTCGTGGTGGTGATCACCCAGCTGGGCGTGGAATCCACCTCCCTGGTAGCCATCGTCGGTGCGGCAGGTCTGGCCGTTGGGCTGGCCCTTCAGGGATCCCTGGCCAATTTCGCCGGGGGCGTACTGATCCTCCTGTTCAAACCCTTTCGGGTAGGAGACTGGATCTCGGCCCAGGGTGCCGACGGTGCCGTCAAGGAGATCAATATCTTTTATACCAAGCTTAAGACCTTTGGCAATCAGATCGCCATCATCCCCAACGGGAAACTTTCCAACGACAACATCATCAACTACAGCGCCGAGGACACCAGGAGGGATAAGATCGAAGTGGGCATCGGCTATGGCTCCAACATCAAGAAGGCCAAGGACATCCTGTTGAATCTTTGCGCCGAAAACGAGAACATCGAAAAAGAACCGCCACCCGAGGTCTATGTAGCTGCCCTGGCCGATAGCTCCGTAAACCTCACCCTCCGGTATTGGGCACGGAATGAAAATTTCTGGGCGGCCCACTGGCACGTGATGGAAGAGATGAAGCTCCGGTTCGACGCCGAGAATATCGAAATCCCTTTCCCGCAACGCGTCATCCACAAGGGTTAAAATCTTGCATTTTTCCCGGATTTTTAGTATCTTATTGTGTTAATCCAATAGTAAAAAATTCAGGAAAATGAAAAAAGCACTTTACCTTATCGTCCTGGCAGCCGGGATGGTATACGCCCAGACTCCGTTAAATCCGGAGGTTTATAACTATGTGCCGGGCAATGAAGACCGCGCCTGGCAGGATATGCAGATCGGTACGGTTTTCAAGGATGTCCCCATAAATGGGTCGCCCTATACCGAAGAATTGTACAAAATGGGGATTGCATCAGTCAATGGCAAGAAAATCCGCCTGCTCATGCGATATGACGCCTACAACGACCAGATTGAAATGATCGATAGGAAGCAGAAGTCCTTCAACCTGTTAAAAAAGAAAACCATTGAGGCGGAATTTGAAGGCAAAACCTATAAAGTGGTCGAATTTATGGATCATGGAGATACCAACCTGGTCTATGCCAATCCACTGAACGACGGCCCGGTGGTATTGTATTTCAAACCCCGGAAAGAGTTTATCCAGGCCCGGAAACCAGAAACAGGCTATGACGATTACCAACCCCCGAGGTATCAGGATGATAGCATTTACCTGATCCAGCGACCCGGGGAAGCCGCGACGAAAATCCGCCTGGGCAAAAGACCGCTGCTGCGCTTCCTTCGCGATGAAGCACCGCAGTTAAAAGACTATCTCTCCGGGCAGGACCTGGATTTGTCAACAGAGGATGGAGCGGTGGAACTTATTAACTATTATAACAACCTGGGGCAAAGTTCCTGAGGGCTGCGGAGGTTTCCGTACAACGATGGCGACTTCCTCCCGTGACTACTCTTGATGAAAAGAACATTTTATAGTTGTTGCCTTCTATTTTCACTGCTAGTTTCCGGACAAGAGAATAACGCAGCACAGGTTTGGCAGCGTGGCACCATCCACGAGGAGGTGCCCTTAAGGGGGCATCCATATTTTGAAGAGCCCTTCAAAACCGGTCACCTGACGCTGAACGGAGTGACACGCGTACTGAATTTCCGGTTGAATGCCTATAAGGGACAAATTGAGATTGAAGACAAAAAGGGGAATCACTTCCTGTTGCCCAAGGAAAAAGGGCAGGAGGTGGTTTTTGGCGGAAGAAACTTCCTCCTGATGTCTTATTTTGATGGTGATGTCCTGAAAGAAGACTATTTCATCCCATTGGCGCAGGGAAATGTAAGCCTGTTCCTGTTACCCAGAAAGACATTCATACAGGCAAAACTACCGGAACACGGTTACGATTCTTTCGAGCCCGCCGTATATGACGATACTTCCGTCTATTTCATCCAGAAAGGTATTCAGGATCCGAGCCCGATCCGCCTGGCAACCCGACCGTTGCTCAAATTCCTGGGGGGCCATAAATCAGAATTAAAAGCCTATATCAAAACCCAGGGCCTGGATATCACCGATGCCGGGGGTGCCGTGGCACTCATCAACTATTTTAACAGCCTGGAATAAGTTAGCCCTTAGGCAGGAAATCCTTTAAATAAAACGGTTCAAAGTAAGCCGTATCCTCAAATTCCCGTTCCCGGTACTTCAGGTCGGCAGGCCCGGCCATTTCCCGTGCCGAGGGCACAATGGCATCGTGGAACTCAAAATTTGGATGGGCCAGGACTTCCCGGCATTTTTTGGCGCCGCTCCCCAGCAGGTGCGCCCTGCCGCGGGAAGCATATTCCGCATAGGATTCCGGGGTAATGATCTCGGCCCGGGTAGCCCGTAGTTCTTCATGACCTTCACTGTAGACGGCCGAATAGACCTCCATACGCCTGGCATCGAGCACCGGGATCAATATCCCTTCCGCCTCCTTGAATTGTAAGGCCATCCCCCTTAATGTAGGCAGGGAAATCAATGGGATATCCAGGGCATAGCACAACCCCTTTGCAGCAGATACCCCGATGCGGAGCCCGGTATAGGAACCCGGGCCCTTGCTAACGGCCACCGCATCCAGGGTTTCAAACCCCAGGCCTGCCTTTTGTAGCACGGCCTTTATAAAGGGGTGTAACTGTTCCGAATGCGAGTACCCGGGGCTGTTTTCTTCGGCTATTGCCAACAATTGTCCATCCCGGGCAAGGCTTACCGAGCAATTAGTACCCGCCGTTTCCAAATTGAGAATCAAGGCCATGACGGGCACAAAGATAGTTTAGTTTAAAACAATGGGCAGGCCGAAATAAAACTCGAGGACCTTGATCCTGAAAATATAGTTATACTTGGACCGGATCACTTCAGCTGCCGCATCATCAACCCTGGACTGCGCCTGGGAGAAATCAAAGGCGTTCATCAGGCCCACATTGAAGCGCTCCTTGGAATAATCGTAGGCCAGCCTCCTGGCTTCCAAAGTTTTCTGGGCCGCTTCGTATGCTTTGGCCGAGTTTTGAACATCTGCATAGGCCTGGCTGATATTACTTTCCAGGTCGAGCTTGTTCTGCTCCAGCTGCAACTCGGCACGCGTCACGTCGATCTGGGATCGTTTGACGTTGTTCCGCACGCTCCAGCCATTGAATATAGGGATGTTCAGCTGGGCCCCATAGGAGATCCCGTCATTTACCCAGAGTTGGTCCTTAAACCCGATCTTTTCACCGGTGATGGGATCGCGGGTCTGATCGGAATAGCGGGTATTGTAGTTGATGAAGGCACCAAGGGTGGGAAACCGCGCCCCCTTTGCGATTTCCAGGTCTTTTTCAGCCAGTTCCACATTGGTTTTGGCGAATTGGATGTCATTGCGGAAGGTGAGCGCCTTGTCATAGATCACCTTGGGAGAGTAATTCAGGATGTCTGCCGGGGGCACATCAAATTCCTCATCGGCTATATCAAAATTCTCGTAATCGGTGATCTGCAGCAGCTGTGCCAGGTTGATGCGCGAAATAAGCACCATGTTCTGGGCGTTGACGATCTGCTGTTCCTGGTTGGCCGCAGTGGCCTCAATCTCAAGCAGGTCGCCCCGGGGGCTGACCCCTGATTCCACCAGCTCGGCGGTGCGCTTCATGTCCTGTTCCGTAACCGCGTATTGGGCCTGATACGTTTTCAGGGATTCCTTATTGGAAAGAACCTGCAGGTAGGCGTTGGCCACATTCAGCCGGATATCGTCCACCAGGTTGTCCAGCCGGTACTGGTTGGCAATGGCGTTCAGCTTGGCCCGGTTCAGGCGGTGGATGTTCCTTAGGCCATCGAACAGCGTCATGCTGGAGGTGAGGTTGCTCGAAGCCGAGTAGATGGTGCCGGTGACCAGGCTATTCGTAGTGGGGTCCAGGATGAGCCCGGTATTGCCCGAGGTGCTGACCTGCCCGTTCAGGTTGGGCAGGAAATCTCCCATAGCGTCGCTTTTGTCTATTTTGGCGTCTTCCAGGTCGAGCTCGTACTGTTCAATGGTAAGGTTGTTCTCCACGGCATAGGTCACACATTCTTCCAGGGTCCATTTCCTCTGTTGGGCCATGGCCGTTCCTGCCAGTAAAAGCAACAACATGGATATTCTCGGTATTCTCATTGTTCGTTTTTTGATTTTCATTCTTGGATCGTTGTTTTCAGGATGCCTGCCTATCAGGCGCCGGCTTCATCTTCCCCTTCCTCCCCCTTCTTTATGGGCTCTGTCTTGTTCCATACCTTTACATCGTCCTTATCGGTAAGGCCGGAAAGAATTTCCACGTTCACCCCGTCGGAAATACCGATCTTAACATTCTTCCGTTCAAATTTCTGGTCCCCTACCGCAACTTCCACGTAAGGTTCGTCCGAATCATTGTCAAATTGGAGCAGGGCTTCCGGGATGACCAGCACACTGTCCCTTTTCTCCAATACCAGTGAGGCGTTGGCACTATATCCCGCACGGATCATAAAGTCGTCTTCCACATTCACCACGCCTTCGATCTTGAACTGCACGGCCCCGGATTCCTCCACCCCCTTGGGCGCAATAAAACGCAGCTTGGCATTAAAGGTCTTGTCTTCTATAGCCCCCAGGCTGATAGAAAGAGGCATCCCCAGCCTCAGCTTGTCTACCTCTCCTTCATCTACCTGTCCTTCAAAGATCATTTTCCCAAGGTCGGCAATGGTGGCAATGGTTGTCCCATCGTTAAAGTTGTTACTCTGTATGACCTGGTCCCCTTCCTCAACGGGGATCTCCAGGATGGTCCCGGTGACGGTGGCCCGGATGTTGGTATTGGCACTCGAGGAACCGCCCGCCGAACCCCGGCGGATGATCTGGTAGTCAGCCCGGGCGTTTTCCAGCTCCTGCTCGGCCTGGTCTAACTGTAATTGCAGCTCATTGAAATTCTGGCTGGAGATCACGCCACGTTCGAAGAGCTTTTTGTTGCGGTCGTATTCGATCCGGGTATTGTTCAGTGCCAGTTCGGCATTGCGCACCCGTCCGCTGGCCTGGTTCAAAGCCTGTTCGTTCGGCACCACCTTGATCACGGCGATCAGGTCGCCTGCATTTACCTTGTCCCCTTCTTCAAGGTAGATTTTCTGAATAATCCCGGAGATCTGAGGTTTAATCTCAATTTCATCTTCCGGGACCACTTTCCCGGTCGCCACGGTCTTCTTTTCGATGTTCGAAATAAAAGGCTTTTTAGTGTCGTAGGTTATGGCCGATTTGCTGTTGGATTTTATAAAGAAGGCTGCAGCCCAGAGGACCGCGAGGCCGAGGACGCCAAGGCCGGCATATTTCAGGATTTTTTTCGTGTTCATTGTATGAATTTCAATTATTAATGGATAGCTATTCTTCTCGTAGTGCGTCTATGGGTTTGATGCTGACCGCCCTTTGCGCGGGGATCAGCCCGATCAATGTACCCAGGACCACCATGATGGCCAGGGCACCCAGCACATAGGGGATGGGTACGGTTGGATTGTTGTAGGGGAAATCGATATTCTGGGTTAGTTTATTGATCAGGCTTAATACCCCTGCCCCCAGGATGATACCAAGCACCCCGGCCACCATGGTCAGGAAAACAGACTCCAGGATGATCTGAAGGCGTACCTCTCTGGGCGTGGCCCCGAGGGCCCGCCGTACCCCGAGTTCTTTGGTGCGCTCCTTCACCGAGATCAGCAGGATGTTGCCGATGCCGATCACACCGGCCAAAATGGTAGCGATCCCTACCACCAGAGACAGGAAGGTAATCCCCTTGGCAAACCCCATAATACGGTTAAAGATCTCCCCCAGGTTGAAAGACCCGAAGGCCCGGTCATCATCCGGGTGCACCTTGTGAATCGATTTCAGGACAGCCTTCACCTCTTCCTCCACTTTTACAATATCCGCATTGTCATAGGCGGCTATGGAAAACCAGCCTACATTGTCGCCTGTATTATAGAGCTTCTTGAAGGTGGTGAAGGGGATAAATATATCACCATCGCCCTCAAAACCGCCACCTCCCACAAACTTGTGAACGCCTACTACCTCAAAATAAACCTTGTCTATCCGGATGTAGGCCCCGATAGGGTTTTCATCCTTTTCAAACAATTCCTTCTGGGTACGTTCCCCGATCACACATACTTTACGGGCCTGTTCTATATCCTTGTCGTTCAGGAAACGCCCGTTGTCATAGATCTTTTTCGTGGCGATCTTGGTAAACACGGGGTAATCCCCAAATACCGGATAACTTCCGGATTTCTGCTTCCGTACCACCGTGGCCGGGTCGGACCCGAACTGCCCGATCACGTTCCTGGGGGCAATATATTCGATTTCCGGGATCCGGTTTTTGAGGACGTCGACATCCCCCAGCTTGAGCTGGACCTGCCGCCCTGTCTTATAGCCTGCGTAGGGCATGCTGGTAGTCTGGGCCCAGGCGAACAGGCTGTTCATGGCCACCGTCTCAAATTGCTCTTCAAATCCGTTGTCCATGCCTTTTGCGGCACCGGCGAGTGCGATGTAGATAAAGATGCCCCAAAGCACCCCTACCACGGTGATGGCTGTCCGGACCTTGTTCTTACTGATCGATCCGTAAATTTCCTGCCAGGTATTTCTATCGAAGATAAATCGCATCTTATTCGTCTCTTAGTGCAACAATGGGTTTTATACGGGCGGCCCGGTTGGCCGGGACGTATCCGGCCACCGCCCCGAAAAGGATCAGCAAAAGCGTGGCAAAAACAGCAGTCCCCAGATTGATATAGGGATTGGTAATAAAATAGTCTTTAAGCTTGTCTCCCAGGGAACTCAATAGCGCAATCCCGATCAGCATCCCGACAAAGCCGGAAATGGTTGTGATAAAGACCGATTCCAGCAGGATGGTACTGATCACATTCCCGGGGGTGGCCCCCAGGGCTTTGCGGATGCCGAGCTCCTTGGTTCGTTCCTTTACAACAAAGACCATGATGTTACTGATACCAATAATCCCGGCTATGATGGTACCGAAAGCCACAAAAGCGACTATGAGCTGCAGGACCCCTGCAAATTGCTGGTTCCTTTGCAATTGGTCTGCCACATTGCGGATAAAGATGCCATTTTGATCGTCGGGGCTGATGTATTTCTTTTCCTTCAGGAATTTCATCAGGCTGGTTTCAAAAGCCATGGCCCCCGGATAGCCGATCTCGGGCTTGAAAGCCACAATAAACATGTCGAGCTTATCGGTGTTTTTTTCCATCAGCTGGCGGGTGGTATACGGGATATAGATCAACCGCTCCACATTGTCTCCCCCGTCGTCCTGGAAAACGCCGATCACCTTGAAGGCACTGCCGGCAATATCGACGTATTCCCCTATGGAATTATGGTTCCCGAACAGGTCTTCTTCAACCAGCCGGCCTATAACGGCATATTTTGCCTTGCTCTTGATATCGTTCTTGTTGAGGTAACGCCCCTTCATGATAATCGTCTTCTCTGCAAAAAGATGCCCTGGTGCCACTGCCTGGGTAGTATAGGTATTGGACTCCTCCTTGTATTTTACCAGGCCGCTGCGGTTGATCCTCGGGGTGGTGTATTCCACCACCATATCGAAGTTGCGCTCAATATCGGCTATATCGCTGTTCTCGAATTCGATCTTCCGGTTAGACTTATAGCCTTTGTAGGGCTTGGATGTACGGCCCGGAAACAGGTAGAAGACATTCGTGGCGTCGTCGTTGAAAAAATCGTTGAAGGTGTTGATCAGGCCATTGCCAAACCCATACAGGGTAACAAAGATCAGGATCCCCAAAGCCACAGTAAAGCCCGACAGGAACGTCCGCAGCTTATTTTTACGGATGGTCTCGAAAATCTCGTTCCATGTATCCCTACTAAACATTTGCCGAGGCTCTTACCTGTTTTACCTTCTCATCCCGGACGATGATCCCGTCCTTCAGGTGGATAATGCGTTTGCACATATGCGCGATGTCTTCCTCGTGGGTGACCACCAGGATGGTATTGCCGTCGTCATTGATCTTCTGTATGAGGTCCATGACCTCATAGGAAGTGGTACTGTCCAGGGCTCCGGTAGGTTCGTCTGCCAGTAGGACCTTGGGCTCGGCGGCCATGGCCCTCGCGATGGCCACACGCTGTTTCTGCCCCCCGGACAATTCGCTGGGCAGGTGGTGCGCCCATTCCTTCAGCCCCACCTGCTCCAGGTATTTCATGGCTTTCTCATGCCTTTCCTTGCGTCCCATGCGCTGGTAGTACAAAGGGAGGGCCACATTCTCAAGGGCGCTTTTGTAGTTGATCAGGTTAAAGGATTGGAAGACAAAGCCCAGGAACTTATTCCTGTATTTGGCAGCCTTGGTTTCACTGAGGTTCTTGATGGGCACCCCATCCAGGGTATATTCTCCCGAATCTGCCTCATCCAGCATGCCAAGGATATTCAGGAGGGTCGATTTCCCGGAACCGGAGGAGCCCATAATGGCCACCAGTTCCCCGTCTTCCGCTTTAAAATTGATACCCTTCAGAACGTGCAGTACGTTGCTGCCCATTTTATAGGATTTGTGCAGGTCCTTTATTTCAATCATGCTGGTTGTGTTTCTTTTTTCGACATTCCCCCGGGCTCATAAAAACCAATAGGGAGCCCTTGTTCCCGGAATCCAGTTAATAGGACTGGAACAGGCCAATAATGTTACAAAAAATAGGATAAAAATAATGTTAAGAATTTTAACTACCCACGGCGGGTTCTTCGATCTGGTTCCACACCTTGATGCGGTCATCGGCGGCAATCCCGGATTTGACCTCTACATAGATCCCGTCTGAAATTCCCAATTGTATGTTCTTCCGTTCAAATTGCTGGGGGCCCTTTTCAATTTCCACAAATGGCGCCTTAGTGTCCTTGTCAAACTGCACCAGGGCCTCCTTCACAGCCAGGACGCTGTCTGCACGTCCCAGGATGATCGAGGCATTGGCGCTGAGCCCCGCACGGATAAATATGGAATCCTGCTTTTTAAGGCTTCCTTTGATCTCAAACTGTATCGCCCCGTTCTCTGCCTTCCCCTTGGGCGCAATGTAGTCCAGGACGGCATCAAAAACGTGATCCTCCAGGGCGCCACCGTGATTTCCAACGGGAGGTCTTCCTTGATCTTGCCCACTTCAGACTCGTCTACCTTCCCCTCAAAGATCATTTTATCCACGTCGGCTATGGCCGCAATGGTAGTACCTTCATTGAAGTTGTTGCTTTCGATCACCTGGTTGCCCTTTTCCACAGGTACTTCCAGGACCATCCCGCTTACCGTGGACCGGATCAGGGTATTGGCCGCATCGCCGTAACCGGAGGTGGTACCCGTCTTTACGATGTCGAATCGTTCATTGGCCGCGGCATAGGCCTGCTTGGCCTGGTCGTAACTCACCTGCGCCCGTTCCAGGTCGACCTTGGAAATTACGCCTTTGCCAAACAGCTTGGATTGTCGTTCGTAGTTCCGCATCTGGTCATCCAGGGCGATTTTCGCTTCATCTATCGCAATCCGCGCATTGTTCAGGGCATTGAGGTTAGGCACAACGCGGATTTTGGCCAAAAGGTCGCCCGAACGCACAGAGTCCCCGCCTTCCACATATACTTCTTCAATTACCCCCGAAATATTCGGCTTTATCAAAACCTCCTCCAGGGGCAGGATGCTTCCAGTTGCCACGGTCTTTTTTACGATGTTCCTGATTTCCGGCTTCTCGGTTGCATATACCACCGGGTCTTCCGCATTCTTGGAATATAGATAGTACATGGAACCGCCAAATGCAAACACGATAGCCAGCAGGATGGTGATGGTAATAGATTTTTTCATGGCTCGATTAATTTTATATTTTTTTGATTGATTTATATTGTTTCCTATTCATTGCGCAGGGCTTCGATCGGGCGCACGCGGATGGCGCTCTGGGCTGGGATAAACCCCGCCATCAGGCCCGAAACGGTTAAGATCAGCATGGCGGCACTCACAACCCTCAGGCTAACGCTTGGGTTGATAAACATGTCCACCGGCCCGTTCATTTCGAGGAGAGCATTGACCCCGTAGATAAAAAGGGCCCCGAATACGATCCCGGCCATCCCGGAAATCAGGGTCAGGAAAAGGGATTCCATCAGGATCTGTTTTTTGATAGACCAGGGGTCTTCTCCCAGCGCCCTTCGGATGCCAATCTCCTTGGTGCGTTCCTTCACCACGATCAGCATGATGTTGCTCACCCCGATGATCCCGGAAAGCAAGACGAGGATGCCCACAAAATAGGCCGTGATCTTCATGGCCAGAAAGAGGCTTTCCACCCGGTTGTACTGTTCATACAGATCGAAATACCCAACGGCGCGGGTGTCATCCGGGTGGATCTTCCGATTCTCCTTCACAATAGAGATGATTTGGTCTTTTAAGCTGCTGATCGAGGAACCGTCTTCGGCCGTTATGGCCATCCACCCCACATCATTGCCCTTGTTAAAGGCCTGGGAAAAAGTGGTGAAAGGAATAAAGATCTGTTTCTGCCCTTCTTCCCCGTCCCCGTCATTGGTCTTCTTCTTATACGTGCCCACGACCATAAAGTTCACGCCCTGAATCTTGATATAGGAGCCTAATACAGTCTCGTCTGCCTCGTACAGGCTGGTGCGTACCCCTTCCCCGATGATAGCTATTTTTCGTTTCTCCCCGATATCGCTGTAGTTGATAAACCTACCCGAGGTGATGGTCATGGGGTCTTGCCGGATGATTTCGGGATAATCCCCGTAGACGTTGAAGGCTCCGGTTTTTATCCCCCTGACCACGTTGTTGGCCCCGCGGAAGCCCCCGAGCTGGTTCCTGGGAGAAATAAACCGAAGCCGGGGCACTTTTTCCCGTATCGCCTTCACATCTTCCAGTTTAAAGGAATAGGTGCGGTTGCTGGGCATCCCCTTATACGCTTTGGTGGTATTTCGCGACCACATAAACATGGTGTTGGTGGCAATATCCCCGAAATCGGATTTGATGCCGTTCTCCAAACCCTTGCCGGCCGCGAGTAGGATTATGAGGATCAGAATGCCCCAGAAAACCCCGAATGCAGTAAGCACTGTCCGGAACCAATTGCCGGTCAGTACTTCAAGGATCTCTTTCCATCGGTCTCTGTTAAACATGTTTTCCTGTCTCTAATAAATTACGCCGATTGAATGCCTTCTTTTCTGCGCGCACCCGTTATTCCTCCCTGAGGGCATCGATGGTGTGGATGGTGGCGGCCCTCCAGGCGGGGAAAAAGCCCGCTATGGCTCCCGCTGCGATCAACAGGATGACCGTGTACAGGGCCACGTTGAAATTCACCGAGGGGTTCACAATATAGTCTACCTGTACGTTGGGGCCGATTAGCTCCAGCAGCCCCATGCTCAGGATCAGGCCGCTGAAGCCTGAGAAGGCGGTGATGAAGATGGACTCGTGGAGGATCATCCCCACGACCGACCAGGGTTTGGCGCCCAGGGCCTTCCGGATCCCAATCTCCCGGGTCCGCTCCTTGACCACGATGAGCATGATGTTGCTAACCCCCACTACCCCGGCAATGATGGTACAAATCCCAACAAACCAGAAGAACAAACGGATATTCCCGGTAAGGCTGTAATACCTCCGGGCTTCTTCCAGAGAATTATATACGTTGATGGCACTCTCATCGTCCGGCGCCACGGAATGGGCTTCCTGCAGGTAGCTTTTCAACTGATCTGAAAATTGCATGGAGGCCGCCACCGCCTCGTCGAAGGTTGCGGCCGGCTCCATGGTAAAGGAGAGATTGTCTATTTTATCGGCCCCGTTAAATACCCTCTGGGCCGTACTGACGGGGATAAAAATCCGGTCTTCTTCCCGCTCCCCGCCCTGGTCGCCGTATACCCCAATGATCTGGAATTTGATCCCGGAGATGTCCAGATAGTTTTGCAGGAGATCTTCCCCGTTTTTCACGATCTCATTTTTGATCTTGTTACTGATCAGCACCACCTTGGCTGAGGCCTCCACGTCCATGGGGTTGATATAACGTCCTTCGCTCAGGAACTGGTTCTCGATAAACTGATAGCCCGAGGCCACCCCCTGGACGGAATATCCGAGGTTTTCCTTGCCATACGCCACTACGGCATTGGGGACCCTGTAAACGGGGGACCGGTCTTCCAACTCGCCTCCGTACTGCCGCTCTATGTGACGATAGTTTTCATTCTTGAGGGTTATCGGCCGGCCGGGGTTCAGGCCCTTATATTCCCTGGTGGTCACCTGCGTCCATACCCAGATCCGGTTGACCGCATCCCCGGCAAACTCTTTGGCGATTCCGTTCTGCAAACCCTGCCCGAAGCCCAGGAGGATCACGAGAATAAAAATACCGGAAGCCACCGAAAGCCCGGTCAGGAATGTTCGCAGCTTATTCTTCCGTATGGTGTCGAAAATCTCCGACCACCTTTCTAAATCAAACATGGGATGCCCATCAGGTTTTAATTGCTAATAGCGTTTACCTAAAAGACTATGGCAAAGAGATTTTGTTACAGTGGAATTCCGGATTTATTATGGAATTACCCCAAAGGGTCAGGACTTCAATTTCCTGTAGATGATATACGATATCCCGGCTAAAAGGAAATATGGTACGGCCATCAGGTAGACAATGCCATTGTTGATGCTTTCGGCTGCCGCATTGCTTCCGCCGCTTTCCAAAACGGCCCGGCACATGGCACATTGGGCACCAGCCAGCTGCGGGAGCAGCCATATGGCCCCGAGGAGCAGGATGTGCATGTATCGTTGTAGTCCTTTCATTCCGGTACCTTGCATTAATGGGTGTAATAAGGTGCGATCATCAAATATACGATAACACCCGTAATAGCCACGTATAGCCAGAGCGGAAAGGTTATCCTGGCCAGTTTCCGGTGGCTTTGGAATTTCCCGAGGTATGCCCGCGCATAGGTTTTAAGTACCATGGGGATAATGGCTATAGAAAACATAATATGGGTCAGGAGGATAAAATAATAAACATATCTCAACCCTCCGCGGCCTCCATAGGGGGTGGGGTCTGAAGTCATGTGATAGGCCACGTACATCAGCAGGAAGAGTACCGAGAGCACAATGCAGCCGGTCATCAGCTTTTGATGCAGCCGCTGTTTTTTATTTTTGATTGCCCATACGGCCAGTACGAGCAAAATGGCGGTAAGGCCATTGATGCTTGCGTATATGGGGGGCAAAAAGGAAAGGGGTTCCACGTCCGGGATACGGACTGCGAAAAGTACTGCCACCGCCAGGGGGATGAGGATAGAGACTACGGTGATCCCGCGGTTAAATTTTCGTTCGTCCAGCGCCAGTGATTTCATGTTATTCTTTCAATAATTTCCTGATATCCTCCCTTAGGATCCCAATCTGTTCCGTATCACCCTGCGAATCGGTTACCTGCTCTTCGGGGATGGCACCCCGGTAGTAGATGATAGGGTTCCCGAACTTGTCTTTGCGAGACCGTAAATACCCGTCTTTATCGACCAAAGCGAACAGGCCGGAATGTTCAAACCCTCCCGGAACGTCAGGCGCCTCGGCGGCATAGATATTGAACCCGGCATTGGCCAGCTGGTAGATACTGTCCCGTTCGCCCGTCATCAAATGCCAGTCTATATCGGTAATCCCGTACTTTTCGGCGTATTCCTTCAGAACCTCCGGGGTGTCATATCTCGGGTTGATGCTGAAGGACGCGATCCCGAAATTGTCCGAATCCCCGTAAGTGTCCTGCAAATGTACCAGGTTGCGCGTCATAAGGGGGCAAATGCTCGGGCAGGATGTGAAGAAGAATTCCACCACATAGACCTTGTTCCTGTAATCTGCATTGGTTATCAGCATGCTGTCCTGGTCATAGAACGCAAAGGGAGGTACCTTGCGCCTCTTGCCTCCCAGCACCAGATAGGAAAGCGGTTCTTTCACTACCCCGGCGCTCAGCCGGTCGTTCTGTACAATGGTGCCGCTCCTGATCCGCTCCACGATGAGGGGCACGAACAGGATGCCGAATACCAGCACCACCAGGGACACCCATACGTAGGTATATTTCCTTTTCGCCATTATTTAGACCTTTGCGCGTTGTTCTTTTTCAGTTCCAGGCGGTATTCGGCAAGGATCACCTTCACATCGTCTTCCATCTTATTGCTGATATCGGCCACCGAAACCGCGTCGAAACCGTATTTCGTACCCTCGTCCTCATCCTTTTTTCGGCCCCTGAGTTTGCCTTCCTTATCGATAATAAATACATAGGGGGTGTACAGATGGTCATCCAGTTCAATATTGGTTTTCATGGAATCGAACAGCTCCCGGATGGCATCGGGTTGGCCGAAAACAAACTTCCAGTTGCGGGTATCCACCAGCCGGCCGAGTTCCCTTTTCAGGTCAGCGGCGGCTTCCTGTGTGCCGGTAGGCAGGACCATCACCATCTGGAAATCATGGAATTCATAAAAGGGCTTGTAAATCTTTTCATTAAGATTAAAGGCATTCACCTTCTGGTTGGAGGGGTCGCCGCCCAGGAAACCCAGGATGGTGATCTTACCCTGGAAGGTCTGGGAGGGATCGATCTGTCTGAGGTCAGTAATATCTTCGCTCAGCACGGGCAAGCGGCCGAAATGATGTACCCCTGAAGCAAAAAAGAGGTAGGCCACCAGGGGAAAAACAAACAGGATCACAAGAACCAGGGTTTTTTTCATCTGCTGCATTTACCGGTGCAAAAATAAAAAAGACGGCTGTTAAACCGTCTTTCAATACTGTTAATTCCCTGTCAGAAATTCCATTTTATGTAGCCGTCCTGGTATACATTAAAGATATAGTCGGCCTCGAACAGCAAAATAAAGATCAGGTAGCCTACAAGGAAGATCGGGGTCCAGACCACGGCCCGCTTCAGCGCATTCCGTTCGTCCCGCATGTGCATGAAATCCCAGGTAATATAATAGGCCTTCACCAGGGTCAGGGAAACGAAGATCCAGTTGAGGAGTTTCATGCCAATGAAAAAATGGTGCGTCAGCCAACGGGGTTTGGTGATCCCGAAGGTAACCTCAACGGCGGTTACGATGGTTAAAAAAACCAGGACACCCCAGATTTTCTGGGTGTTTGATTTAAACTTCAGCAGTCCCCTGAAAATTTCCAGTTTATGTTCGTGTGCCATGAATAAAATTATATTGCCTCCGGTTGCCCGAAAAGTTATACCAGATAGAAAAATGTAAAAACGAATACCCAGACCAGATCCACAAAGTGCCAGTAAAGACCAACTTTCTCGACCATCTCATAGTGGCCCCTTCGTTCGTAGGTGCCCAGGATCACGTTAAAGAAAATAATAATGTTGATCACTACGCCGGAAAACACGTGGAAACCGTGAAACCCGGTGATAAAGAAAAAGAAGTCCGCAAAGAGGCGGCTCCCGTATTCGTTCCTGTACAAGTTGGCGCCTTCCACCACCATGGAGGCCTCATTGATCTTTTTCAGTGTTTCTTCCCGTGTAAGCAGGATTTTCTTGCCATCGTCATTTACATTTTCCAAACGGATGAGGATGTTGGGATTGGATCTGAGTCCCTCGGTAACTTCCTGAACCGTATAGGATGGCAAACTTGATTCTTTCATGTACCAGAGCCCCATGGGCCGGGTAAGCCTTTCCCTTTCTCCCGGGATTGATTTGGCGAAGTCGGCCAGGGCCGCCCTTTCGCCCGTGTCTGCCTTGACAAACTGGAGGATCCTTCCCCCTTTGGTTTCTACTGCCCCGTATTCCCCCTTGATAAAAGTAGACCATTCCCAGGCCTGGGAGCCCACGAAGATGGCACCCCCCAGGATGGTTAGGAGCAAATACCAGATCACCTTGTTCTGCTGAAGCCGGTGACCGGCATCTACCGCCAGTACCATGGTCACGGAAGACATGATCAGGATGAAGGTCATAAAGGCCACATAGTACATGGGGTAATTCCCGTGGAAAAACGGTACGTGGGTAAAAACCTGGTCGGCTATGGGCCAGATGTCGATGAATTTAAAACGGGAAAAACCGTAAGACGCCAGAAATCCTGAAAATGTCAGGGCGTCGGAAACAATGAAGAACCACATCATCAATTTACCATAGCTGGCACCCAGGGGCCTGTTGCCCCCACCCCAGACGTTCTCTTCCTCAAGCGTCGCAACCGATGTATCCATAAGCAGAAAAAGGTGTTAAAAAAGTCTAGGCAAATTTACATTTTTTTTAACTAAAGAAAAGCCCGGGGTTGACAATTATGGAAAATTGTGCCCCCCTGCCGGCATTTGCTTCCCGCCCGGGAAGGTACCAGCCCCGGACAGGGCCTACAGCAGGTTGTACCCCAGGATCAGGCTCACGCCACTCCAGTCTGCCGACCAGTATTCATATTCTATCAACAGGTCCTGGCTCAACATATAGCGCACTTCTACGCTCAGCTTGTTATTCCAGTTGTAACCGGCTCCCAGCGTCCAGTAGTTACTCAGCATACTCAATTCCACCTTGAGATCCCTTGTGGTTGCACTCGATAGAACTCTGAAATCACCTTTAAAAGGGAACTCCAGGCCAAAGTTACCATTGATGAAGACTTTGGAGCGTTGGTCGATATAAAAGTAGTGCCGCAGCCCGAATGCCGTTACCAGGGAACTGTAGTCCGCCCGGGTATCATTGTCGTTGTCAGCCTTGAACGATCGGTAAAAAGGCTCCACGGTAAGGGCCCATTTGTTCTTGTTGAAGGGCAGCACCAATTCCATTTCGGCACCAATTTGCCAGGAAACCTGCCCATTGAATTCAGTATCCGGAACATTGTTGCGAAAATAGGATGTAGTCAGGGAAGTGAAGTCCAGGCCAGGTCGCAGGCTGACGTGGAAGAGATTTCTCTCCTCCCGCCGTTCGTAAACTACATTTTCTGATCCGCTGCAGGCATTGTACTTCCTGAAAATGGCCATAAGATCTTTTTCACTGTAGTCCGTATCATTGATCTCCGTGCTCGTGATGCCGTCGCACTTCAGCTCCTTGGAAAGCTGGGATTTGTAGTAAAAATTTTCGAGGATCTTTTGATTTTCCGTCTTATACCGGGTATATATCAATTGTTTCGGCGGCGCACTTTCCAGGCTGTAGAAATAACGGATCAGGTTACCGTCTTCGTAAACATACAAACTCGCCTTTCCCGAAACCAGGGTTTTCAGGAAGAGGCGCTCCTTCTTTAAATCCGGGTTGCGATTAAAATTGAGCTCTCTCGGGAGGTAACTGCGCCGGTCGATCTCCACCTCATAGCGTTTGAATAATACGGTGCCGGGAATCCCGAATTCCCGGACCCCGTTGATATCTGCCGTCTGCGTTTCGCCACTTTCGCTTTCCTTAAAACGGAATTTGCGGGGGTTGTTCTTCCAGTCTGCGTTGCGGATTAAGCAATCTACACGATCGCCGTCGTTTTCAATAAAATACCCTTTTTCAAATAAGATCTGAGAATAGGAAACAGTCGTGAAGAGCCATAACAGGCCCAGGAGGAGGTTGGTTTTCATGTGGTAAAATTTGGTTTTGGGGGCTAATATAATAAAATATGTAAGAATCAGCTTACGGTTTTCCGCCTAAAATATCCTTAGCGGAAGAAGTAAAAGAAAAGGATCAGGTAAAGCCAGAGCCCCCCGAGAAAGTGCCAGAAGGTGATCCCCAGTTCCATGCCCAGGAGATTCCCCCCGGCGTATTTGCCCCTGCTCTGGTTATAGAGGACCACCAGCACGGTAATCAGCCCCGCGACCACATGGACAATGTGCACAATGGCAATCAGGTATACATAAGACATGGTGATGGTACTGGTGGGCCCGGTAAAATAATACCCCATGGCGATCAGCTGTGAAAACCCATAGAATTGCAACCCGATAAACAAAAGCCCCAGGGCCAGGGTAGCCAGCAGCAACAGGGTGCTTTCGCGATGCCGCCCGCGGGTTTCCGCGCGCTTGGCCAGATAGTAGGTCAGGCTGCTGAAGAGGATCACCAATGTACTGTAGAAAAAGGCGGTTGGCAGATCGAAATTATGCAGCCAGTCTTCCCGCCCACTGCTGACGATATAGGCACTGGTCCATCCGGCAAAGGCCATCAGCAGGCTGACGATGCCAATCCAAAGCATCATTTTCCGTGCCCGAACCCTCTTTTCCTCCTGTGTCCCTTCCGTCAGATCCATATATTTCAAATGAATTTATCGATTACATATACCAGCTGCATCAAGGTAATATAGCTCACGCTGGCCAGCATCAGCCGCCTGGCCGTACCGCGGTCCATTTTAACGTACAGCCGGAAAGCATAGGTCAGCATCCCCAGGCCCAGCAGGAAAACAAGCACGGCGGCCGGAACCGACAGGCGAAGCTGCCCGGTTATCCCCAGCACCGGCACCACGGAGATCACCATCATCCAAATCGTATACATGATGATCTGCAGGGCCGTCCCCCGGTCCTTTTTCCCGGTGGGGAGCATTTTGAAACCTGCCCTCTGGTAGTCTTCATCCAACATCCAACCCAGTGCCCAAAAATGTGGAAACTGCCAAAAAAACTGGATCATGAACAAGGTTCCGGGCTCGATGCCAAAATGGTCTGTGGCTGCCACCCACCCCAGCATAAAAGGGATGGCCCCGGGAATAGCCCCTACAAATACCGAAAGAGGCGTCACCGTTTTCAGGGGGGTATAGACACTGGTATATAAAAAAATGGAAATGGCGCCGAACATGGCCGTCCTGGGGTTGAGCACGTAAAGGGTTGCCACCCCCAGCAGGGTCATGAGTACGGCTAGCAGCAAGGTGGTATTCACCGTCATCCGGCCGGCCGGCAGCGGCCGGTTCCTGGTGCGGTACATGCGCGCGTCGAGATCCTTTTCGATAACCTGGTTGAAAGCATTGGATGCCCCCACCATACAGTAGCCTCCAAAGGCCAGCAGGAGAAGCGGGGCCCATTCTATACGCGTAGCCCCGAGCAGGTACCCGGCCAGGGAGGAGAATACCACGCTGAGGGCCAGCCTCGCTTTGGTGATCTCCTTAAAATCGGCAAAGATCAATGACAAGGTCATGCTTTTTGCCGCTCCTATTGCAGTCTTCATCCGGGTTTTTTGAGGGGGCAAAGATACGACCCAGGCTTTTTTTTTGCAACGAATTCAACAGCTTTGTGTTACCTTTAAAAGGCTTAGAAAAATCCATTTAAACCTTTTACAATGAAAGAACCATTACAGCTGGTCCCTTTGATTCTGTATTTCCTGATCCCTTATTTCATCAGCGCCCAGGATGAAAAAGTGTCGATAAAAGTCGATACCCTGTCCCGGGATGTATACATGCTCACCGGCGAAGGCGGCAATATCGGCATCTACGTAGGGGAAGCCTATGTCTTTATGATCGACGACCAGTTCGACCGTATCAGCGAGGAAAATAAGGCGGCCATCCGCACGATCAGCGACAAACCCATCGCCTTCCTTTTTAACACCCATATGCACGGCGACCATTCCGGGGGCAATGCCAGCTTCAATACGGAAAGAACCACCCTGGTTTCACAGACCAACGCCAGGAAGCGTATCGACCTGCAGAACCAGCAGGAACTGCAGGAGGGCAAGATCGATGCCCAGTTCTACAAAAAAATGCTACCCGAAGTAACCTTTTCAGAGGATATTACCTTCTATGACGGGGAAGAAACCATTATGGGCCTGCACGTGCACCACGCGCACACAGATGGGGACGCACTGATCTATTTCCCCTTCAATAATGTCATCCATATGGGTGACACCTATTTCGCGGGAAGGTACCCCTTTATAGATCTCGAGAGCGGGGGCAGCATAGACGGGTATATCGCTGCCATCCAGAAAGCCCTGATGCTTATCAATGATGATACGGCGATCATCCCGGGCCATGGGCGGCCATCCAACAAGGCCGAGATGCAAACCTACCTGGCCATGTTGCAGGACATCCGTGGCCGGGTTCAGGCGGCCGTGGATGCAGGGATATCCCTGGAGGATGCGAAAGCCATGGAATCGCTTACCGAAGGGTATGACGAGAGCTATGGCGGGGGATTCATCAACCCGGAACGGATGCGGGAAACCATCTATACCAGCCTCACCAGCCCGCCAGAGGCGGATACCTCCCCTTGAGAAGGTCCTGGTGGTGGGACCCCTCCGCCCCGGCCGCAAGCGCCGGTGCACCTCCCCTCCATGAGGGGAGGACCAATACTGCCCATAGGTTGCTTAAGAAGCAAAAGCACCTAAGCCATTTCGAACAAAACACAGTGATGGCAGGCTCCACTTAAACCGCTATTTTTCCTTCCAATTCCATTAAAAAAACCCCGGCTTTGCAGCCGGGGTTTTAGATCTATAGCGTAGGGGTGTTTATTGCAATTTAAATGTAATCGGTATACTGAAGGGTACCCGTACCGGGCGGCCCCGTTGCTTGCCGGGAGTCATACGCGGGAGTTTTTCGATGATCCGCAGGGCTTCAGCTTCCAGGTTCTTATCCGGTCCCCGATATCGGATATTCCCGATAGTACCGTCTTTCTGGATGGTAAACATCACATTCACCCTTCCCTGAATTCCCATTTCCTGGGCAATTTCCGGGTAGCGGAAGTTTTTGCGAATATGCTGTTGCATCATCTCGTTGAAGCAGGCCCTTTTATCTTTTGCCCCTTCACAACCGGGGAAAATCGGAACATCCTCAATCACCGCAAAGGGCACATCGATATCTTCTTCCACCTCTTCTACCTGTACATCGTCCACATCCATCACTTCTTCTTCCTGACTGGTTTCGGTAGATTCTATAACAGTTTCCTCAACATCCTGCTCATCCTCCACAACTTCGATCACCTCCGGAGCGGCAGGCGGTGGTGGTGGCGGGGGAGTCTTGATCTGTTCGGTCATAGGTACTTCTTCATCCAATTGATCTTCAACATTCAAAGAAATGTCATACTTATTGGCTTTATCATAGGTCTTCCATTCCAGGGCGCCATAGACCAATGCCATGACCGCCGCCAGTCCGATCACAAAATAAAGCCCGCTATTTCTTCTCAAATCGGCTTTTGGATTCTTTTTCGGTTCCATACGTTCTGTGTTAAGCGTTGCTAATTTAACTTTTTATTGTATAAGACACAATTAATTTTTCCATTTTAACGGCCCTTTTACGGAATAGAAAAGCCTGAGGGCTGCTGCTCCCGCAAGGGCTCCCAGCAAATCGGCCAAAACATCGGTAATATCGCCGCTTCGCCAGCTAGTAAACGCATATTGTATAACCTCAATAATAATGCCATAAATCAGGAGGGAACCCACCACCAGCCAAAGGGTTTGGGGGAGGGAGCGCTTCCGGCTGCTGACCTCCTTTAAAAAGTAGCATCCGAGCACCGTACCAACGGCGTGGAATACAAAGTGTACCACTTTATCGATATAGGGGAAATCCAGCCCTTCCTCCTCCATCCCGGAGATGGGGATAAGGCTGAGAATGGTAATTAAGGTCATCCAGCCGAGGAACAGCCAAGTGTATGGCCAACGGTTAGGCACCTACGAGCTCCTTATAGTCCTCCGCTGATAGCAGGCTGTCTATTTCAGAAGGATCCCCGATCTTCATCCTGATCATCCAGCCAGCCCCGTACGGGTCTGAATTCACAATTTCAGGTTTGTCTTCCAGGGATTCATTCAATTCCACAATCGTACCGCTCAATGGCAGGAACAGGTCTGAAACCGTTTTGACCGCTTCCACCGTCCCGAAAACCTCTTCTCTGTCCAGGGTTTCATCCAGGGTTTCCACTTCCACATAAACGATGTCCCCGAGTTCGCCCTGGGCGAAATCCGTAATGCCCACGGTAGCCGTATCGCCTTCAATCCGTACCCATTCGTGGTCTTTGGTATATTTTAAATCGGCAGGAATATTCATGTTTTCTCTGTTTGATGTGCCAGCAAATGTAACGGTTTCCCCCAAGGTTTTCAAAAAAGATACCCGGGCCACATGGGCATCCTGAAATATTCCTGGGAGCGGGCCCGGGCAATGCCGGCTACAGAGGCCTTTTGCCCCTTTAACCTGCGGTTAATTCCCGAAGGTGTACCGAAGGGTAAAGCCGGTATTGATGGTCGTTTGCGGGAAGGCGGTAGACACGGCGAATTTCGAGAAGCTGTGGTCGTAAAAGAAAAGGGCGTTCAGGGTCTTGCTCAGGGCATAGTCTGCCGTAAACTTGATGGAAAGCAGGTTCTGGCCCGAGGTGATCTGGTTGTTATCTATATCCAGGTTCCGGATGATGGTAATATTGTCCCTGAGGGTCACGTCGGCCTTCAGGTTGAGATCTCCTTTCAGCCGTTGCTTTTCCCCCCCTATGTTGGTAGTGAACTGCACGTCCTTAAACCGGTATCCCAGGCCCACGGTATATTCCTTTCCATTGATCTCTGTGAGCAGGTTATTGTCGAAACTCAGGGACAGGGCGCGGTCCGATCTCACTTCTGCCAGGACGCTCATGGAATTCTTCATCTCAAAGTCCACCCTGAGCAGGGGGTTGAACTGGTCGGTCAGGGTCACGTTGTTGATGATCTGTTCCGGGACACGGTCGCCGGTTGCCTCGTCAACCGCGCTGTTCTGCCGTTCCAGATTGGTCTGGAAGGAATTGATGCTGTAGGCTGCGCGATACCCGTGGCTGAGGGAGAAGCGCACAAATTTTTTCTTAAACCAGGGATTGCGCATCAGCCCGGTATATTTGATGTTCCAGTTAGGGATGGGAATCTCCCGGAACGCATCGAGATTCACCCGGTTCACATCCTGACCTGTGTAGGCGGCAAAAAATGCGGGCAACAATACCTCCTGCTGGGTTTTTCCGTAGCGCACCGGGAAGCCGTCGTCATCGACCCCCAGATTGGGTTCCCCCCGGTCTGCGACCAACCTGTTTGCAACGGTGATGCGGTTCTCTTTAAAAGTTTCGAAATTGGCGGATTCATTCTCGTTGCTCTTGTTCAGCACGGTCCCGATCATCATGGTGGAGATGCTGAAATTCCCGTAGGTATTAGGGGTTTGAACTTGATAAGGTTCCTCTTTGCTGAGATCGATCTTATAATTCTCCTGGTAACTGCTCGAGTATTGCCGGTCTGCCGCAAGGTCGATGGTCAGGTCCTGCACGGGCTGGGCGGTAGCGGTCAGGTTCAATTGCTTGTTGGTGCGCTGAATGTATTGCTCGTTGAATTCAGGGAAGGTGGTGAGCCATCCGTTCCTGGCCGCTTCAAACCGTACATCGGCCTGGCTTCCGAACACAAATCCAAGGCTGGGGCGCGTGGTTCCGATGAAGCCAATAGACTGGGTATACCCCGGCAAGACCTGCCCGTTGTTCTCGCTGTAATTCACATTGAGGCGTTTGACCATGGTGAGTACATCCACCATAGTGTTGAACAGCCCGCTGGTTTTATGCGGGGCTTTGCCCTGGGTACCGGCTGCCGGGTTGCCCGCTTTGTCCAGACGTTCAGGGGCAGCAGGAATGCCTTTCCCATCCCGTTTTTTCAGGCCGATTTTATCGTAAAACCGCTGCATGCTGAGGGCGGCGGTCAGGCTATGCGTATTCGCGTTTTGTATGGTGTTGATGTTTTCGCCTGTCACTTCCCGAATGGCATCCCCTCCCCGCTGCCAGTCGAAATCGCCGGTATAGGTATACTGGGCATTTATAAAGTCCAGGATGGGGATTTTGCTGAAAGGCAGCTCGTAATTTACCTGCAACTGCTGGGCATGGCGGTTTGGTTCCCCGATATCGAAGAAGCCATCCCAGATAGTCAGGTCCTGGTTGATGAGGGAATTGAGGTCGTTCTCATCCTCAAAGTAATTCCTGACAATTCGGTTGTTGGAAGCCGTCAGGTTGATCCGCAGGCTCCGGGTAAGGCTGTAGTTCAGGGCATACTCCCAGTTAAAAAGGTAGTTGCGCTGCTGCAGCAAGGGCAGTTGAAGGCTTTCCACCCCCGGTTCCAACACGTCCCTGAACCGTTGCTGGTTGAACTGCCGGTTGATATTGGATTGCACCGAGAGGCTGGTTGGCAGCAGGTTGATATTCAACTCCTTCAGCCATTGCCAGTACTTGCCGGTAAAGAGGGAATCCTTTTTGGCAAACGGTTCCACAGGCGCCGGTTTGAAGTTGTGATTATATACCAGTCCGGCCTGCACATTCTGGTCCTTAAGGCGGGCGACTTCAAAGTCGCGGTGGTTGGTCTCGTTATAGGAATAGTTGAGGGTGAAATTCTCTATGTCAAAGAAATTCGCCACCGCCTCCTCGCCGCGGTTCTTACGAACGCCGATAAAGTTTATGCTGGTACGTTTGGTATAATCTTCAGCCTGCTCCCGGATGGCATCCGCCTCCTGCGCATTGGCTGCCGCAGCAATCCGGTCATCCAGTTTCAGGTCGTCGTAGACCGGATCAAATTCGGGGGTGACCAGTTGTTCCGAGATGCCGTAATTGAACGGTACCTGCAGCTTCCATTTTTTGGGGAGCAGCTTCCCCAGTTCCACATTGGTTACCACGTCATAAGCCACCGCGTCTTCACGGGCGCGTTCGTTAGGCATCTGGTCTATAGCCCCGAAGCCGGAGGTGCTTTTGTTCCCCGTGGCGGATACATTGGCGAAATCGGCCATGTTGGCATCCACCGCAGCCACCGCAGCCCATCCCCCCTTGTTGTCCAGGCCGGACAACCGCAATTCGTTGAACCATACCTCGGCCCTGGCGGGCAGGTTGTCGACGTTCTTCACCCCCACCATCATGCTCCGGACGCTCCCGAGAGAAGGGTTCCCCCTTATCCCGATCCGCATGCGGCCCGGGGTCCTGGACGCAAATTCGGCCACGGGGACCACTTCCCCGTCAACCACTTCGTAGTAATTGATCTGTCCGAGGCTCTGGTTGGCAATCCCCAGGGATTTCACCTTATTGAGGTCGCTGAGGGCTATATTGATTTCGTTTTCTTCCGGCCAGATCTCCCGTGCCGAACCGGCAGAATACGGCGTAAAGTGAAGGGGCACCTCGATCTGGTAGAAATTCTCCGAAAAATCCGTCCCTATCCGGAGGAAACCTACCAGGGGCTCTTCGTCGTTCATGTAATCCGAATCCACAATCTCCTCGGCATGCAGGAACATCCTGATCTTTTCATACTGCCGCACGTCCATGTTCACATTCTTAAAGACCCCCCGGGCGTCGCCGGGTTCCAGGTTCTCCACCACGAAAGACAGGGACTGCTCATTTTGCCGGATGATGGTGTTGTTGTTGTTCAGTTGCTCCCGCTCCACTCCAGGAGGGAGGACATACGGGATGGGGACCCGGGCGTTGTTCTCCTCAATATTCACGGTATTGACATCCACCAGCGTCCCGTCATCGGCCGGGTCGTCACCCCCCGTTTCGAGAGACCGGGTATACGTCCTCCAGTCGCCCCGAACCAGGTCTAAGGTGGCAAAGCGAAGTACCACATCATTCAAAAATCCTGTGAGGTACATCCTCATAAAACTGATGGAACGGAAGTCGGTGATCCCCCCCACGGCGTTCGTAAAATCGCTTAGCGGGATCTTATACTGTATCCAACGGCGGTTTAGTTGTCCGCCATTGGGGAGGGTGGGGGTAAGCCCTTCCTTGATGTCGGTAACGTACTTGTCATCTATAGTCGTATTCGGTTTGATAGGGATTCGGTACTCATAGTAGCTGTTGATGGTGTTCATGGTGAGGTCCCGGTCTATGTCCTCCACATCGGGAAGGGTGGTGGAACCGCGGTTGGTATTGCTCACTGCCACGGGTGAGTTGCCGTCTGTATTGTTGAAATTATAGTAGCGATCCAGGATATTGCCCTGCCGGTTAAGATAGTATTCATAATTATCCAGGGCCGGGTCGCTAGCCGGGCCATTATACCCCTGGGCGGCTTCACCTGCGTCGTCCAGGCCGTCCAGGCCGATATCCTGCAGGCTGCGGTTCGCCTCATTGGCATCGAAAGCATATACGAGCGACTGGGTGGAAGGCACCTCTCCCCAAACGGTCTGCGCCACCAGGTCATTGCTCTTTACCCCCGGCAAGCCGTTTTCATATTGCTTGCGGCCATCCGCCAGGATGTCTTCCGAAATGTTCCCCAGGTTGATCACCAGCTCCCCCGGGCCGGTCGCGATCCCGTCAACATAGGGATCCATGACCCAGAACTGAACGAATTCCACATTCGACTGTTCAAAGTTGGTGCTGCTGAGCGATCGCATGATCCCCGCCCATTTTTCGTTCGGGGCCTCCGCGGCGAAATTGGGGTTCGCGTTATACGGCCCTTTTTCATTTGGATAGTATACCAAATCGAGGGTGTTCTGAACCGTGGTCTGCCCCTGGGCGATATCGATCTGCGGGAATACCTCATCGATAAAAATCCGGCGGGTCTGGTTGGTTGAAATGTCATTATCCGTAATCCCCGAAGGTCTTTGGTTGGTATAGAATATAGGGTCTATGGTATACCAGGACATCTTGGCGCGCTCGTAACCCGTTTGCAGGTCCTCCTCCCCTTCGTCCAGGAATTCCAGGGGGACGCTGGCCAGGCTCCACCCCAGGGAGGAGCGAATATCGATCATGGCCTGGGCGCCTTCAAAGTCGTCCAGGTAGGTGGTAGTTTCCCCCATAAAATCGGCATGCTTGGGGGAATTGGGTTTGAGGTAGGCGACCTCTCCCCTCAGGGAAATGTTAGAAGGCACATCCGTATCAATATTGGGCAATTTATTCGCCAGGCGCGTCAGGAAAGGGACCTCGGTGGAGAAATTCCCGTTCATCCCGAAGATGGTATTATTCACAGGCTCAACACCGAAATTGGATTTTTGGGTCAGCGGCCGTTCATTCAAATTGAGGAGGGTGGCGCCCAGCATGAAGTTCTTGGTGAACTGGTGTTCTACATTGATTCCGGTAAACCGACGCGTCTGCTGTCCGAAAACGGCATTGTTTTCCACAGAAATATTGATCGGGGTATTGGAAGCCTGCAGGCTGGGGTCGAGGATCTGCACCGTACCGGCCTGGTAGTTCACGGTATAGTCTATCCCTTCCTGAAGCTGACGCCCGCCGGCGGTTACCCGTACCGATCCCCTGGGCACGTTAAAGGCCCCGATAGGGATGCCATTGGTGCCTTCGGATTTATACCGACCCTTGAGTCGGAACCGGTTTTTTTCCGCTTCCTGCAAGGAAGCTGATTTGGTTTTGGTATACATGTTCCTGAACACGTATTTCCGCTGGTTTTCGTTGTATCCCTGGTCATTTTCCGCATCATACGTCCCCCCGCCCAGCAGGTTGAAGAGGTATTCCCCGAAAGGTTCCACCTTGGTAAATATGATTTGCCCGCCCTGGGTATTCACCGTGATCCCGGGGACAAAATCGAAGAAGCCGTCCCCACGGGGCTGCACATCCTTGTAAACATTGAGGCGGTCCAGGTTGAACACGTCCAGGAGGATGCGCTCTTCCAGGGGCACAGGCGTATCCGGCCACCCCACGTTGGGGTTTACCGGGGTGATATAATTCCTGGGCGTGGGGTCGGAATACAGGATGTTGAGGCGAAAGTCGTCTTCGCTCAGCTGAAAAGCCCCCGTGGAATAGATATTTTTCATCATCAGGTCCCAGATGGGATCGCTCACGTTGGTGATGTTGCTCTTCAGCAGCTTGATCACAAGGGTATTGTTGTTGATTTCTGGATTCTGCACCCCGGGAGAAACGGTGGTGGCGTCCAGGCCGCCATTGGCAAATTCACCCACCTGGTAAACCTCGCCATCGTAAGTATACTGAAAGGCCACCCCGAGCACCTCGTCATTACTCAGGCGCTGGCTCAGTGAAATATAGCCCAGTTGGGGGTTAAACTGGTAGTCCCTGCCCTGCTCCAGTTTCCTGGCGTTCTCCAGGATGGCATAGTCGAATCCCTGGTTACTCTGATACCCGGTTCCGAAGGTAAATCCATTGTCTACCGTCGCAATGTTGCGTATGTTGTCATTGAGTACGCCCTGTCCGGAAAGGATTAGGCCGGGGTCGTAGTCGTTTGCGTTGTTGCGGGGGAGAGTTGGGTTGGAAGGGAGGACATTGAAGAAACCGGCCGGTTCGCCATTGGCCAGCCCGATGCGGGTCTGGGCCTTCTGGGCTTCTCCCAGGTCCTGTATCGCCACGATGTTGCGGACGTTTAGCGTTTGCTGGCTGCGGTTGGTCACCCACACCTCGAGCCGGGTGATTTGCACTTTGCTCCGGATATACGGGTAGTTTTCCAGCGCCTCGTTATAGTGGTCCCGGAAATATTGTGACAGGAAGAAATGCCGGTCCTCGTCGTAGTCCAGTGCCGTCAGTTCAAATTCGTTCAACGTTCCCCCACCCTGCGCAACCACCGTATTGCTCTGTGATCGCTGCTCAGAAAAAACCGCGGTAACCGTCGTCTTCCCGAATTGCAATTGTGTCTTTACCCCAAACAGGCTTTGGGCGCCTGTGATAAGCGAACTATTGAGGGGCATGTTCACGTTCCCCACCTCTATCTTCTGGATAATATCGTCTTCCGTTGGGGTGTAATCCAGTTTTACCAGGTTCTGGAAATCGAAGGTTGCCTCTGTGTCGTAATTGGCCGTTACCTGCAGCCTTTCCCCAACCTTCCCAAGCATACTCAGGCTTATGCGCTGATCAAAATCAAAGGAGAGGTTGGTACGGTTCCTGGGAGAAAGGGCCGGGTTGTCGTTTTTCTGCCAGATCACGCCCAGGTCCATGGCAACCGAACCCTGTGGGATCACCTCAATGGTGTTCCCCCCGAAAACCGATTCGAAGAAACTGCTGTTAACATAGAAGTTGGGCAACAAATTTTTACGGGCCTCCTCACTTCCTTCCTTTTTTCCGGAATATGCGTCGATCTTTTCATGGAAGTAGGATTTCATGCCCTCCTTGCGGATGAGCTCCAGGTATTGGTCCGGCGTGAGGATCAGGGGGTAACGGATGTCGTAATCCCCTACGCTCTCGGTGTAGATATAGCAGTTGAGCTGTGGGTCGTAGGTGTATTTGGAAACAATACTTTTGGGGTTCTCCAGGTTGATATGGCCGAGCGAAACCCCTGTTTTGGTGGAGTCTGTCTCCTGTTCCCCCGTATCCTGGGACCATGCAGCCGGCATGGCACCGAGGAAAAGGATCAATAGGAAAAGAAGCTTAAATGTAACCGATTTAAGTGTTGATTGTGCCCCTGTTTTCAAACTCGTTACAAATTTTTCAGCGCCTGTTTTATAATGTCCTCGACGCTAAGCGAGGGATCCTGTTCCAGCACCTTATCTACAGCCTTTTCGGCCTGTTTTCGGGCAAATCCAAGGACCTCTAAAGCTGATAACGCTTCTTCTTTATTTGTATTGTTCGGTTCGTGGGAAACTTCCGCCATGCCCTGGACCTTCATCACTTTGTCCTTCAGGTCGAGGATCACCCGTTGAGCGGTCTTGGCACCTATTCCCTTCACAGCCTGAATGACGGGGACATTTCCCATTGCAATGGCATCCCGCACCTGTAAGGGGGTCAGGGAGGAGAGCATCGTCCTGGCAATGGCCGAACCAATTCCCGACACGGAAATCAACAGGCGGAAGATCTCCCGCTCCTGGCGTTCCACAAAACCAAACAGGGTATGGGCGTCTTCCCGGACCTGGAGGTGGGTATGGAGATAGATATCCTCATCCTTGCCCAGGAGCGAATAGGTATGGAGTGAAATATTTACGAAATAGCCTACTCCGCCGCATTCTATAATGACATGGGTAGGGTTTTTTTCTACCAATTTTCCTCTCAGGTGGTTGATCATGGTTTGAGGTTCAAGGTTTGAGGTTCAAGGTTCAAAGTTCAAGGTTTCAAACTGTCAGTTCCTGCTTCCAGTTTCGCCTTGCGCCTCTTTTCCCGTTCCTGGGCATCGATGACCGCAACCGCTGTCATATTCACCATTTCATTCACGTTGGCCCCCAGCTGCAGCAAGTGCACAGACCGTCGCAGGCCGAGCATGATCGGGCCAATGGACTCGGCCTTGTTAAGTTCCTTGATCAGCTTATAGGTAATGTTTGCCGATTCGAGGTTCGGGAAAATCAGGGTGTTAACTTTCCTGCCGACCAGTTTGGAAAACGGGAACTGGCTCTGGAGCATTTCGCGGTTCAGTGCGAAATCTGTCTGTATTTCGCCGTCCACCACCAGATCGGGGTTCCGCTCATGCAGGATGCGCACCGCTTCACGTACCTTCGTGGCGTGCGGGTGGTTAGAAGAACCGAAGTTGGCGTAAGACAGCAGCGCCAGGATAGGTTCAAATCCAAAAGTGAGGGCCAGGTTGGCTGCCATCTGGGCGATATCAGCTATTTCATTGGCAGTGGGATTGATATTGATAGAGGTATCCGCCAGGAAAAGCGGCCCCCTTTTGGTGATCATGATGTGGACCGCCGCTGCCTTACTCACATTGTTGGTCCTGCCGATCACCTCAAAAATGGGTTTTACCACACGGGGAAAGGACATGGAATGGCCTGAGATCATCCCGTCGGCATCGCCTTCCATGACCATGGAAGCCCCGAAATAATTGCGTTCACGCATCTTGGACCTCGCGTTGTAGAGGGTGGTGCCACTTCTCCGCCGGTTCTGCCAGTATGCCGTGGCATAGTGTTCCCTTTTTTCAACGGCTTCCTTGGAATTGGGGTCGATGATGGGTACGTCCGCATCAAATTCCAGTTCGCGTTTAAGTCCCTTTATCACCTCTCGGTTACCGAGCAGGATGGGCTGGGCGATCCCGTCCTCGTAGGCAATCTGGGCGGCTTTCAGCACATCCAGGTGGTCCGCCTCTGCAAAGATGATCTTCTTGGGGTCGGCCTTGGCCCGGTTCATCAGGAGCCGCATCACCTTGTTATCGTCCCCTGTACGTTGCAGCAGGGTTTCTTCATAGGCATCCCAATCATCTATGGGAGAACCGGCCACCCCGCTTTCCATGGCGGCCCTGGCAACTGCGGGAGGAACTTTGGTAATCAGGCGCGGATCAAAGGGTTTGGGAATGATATAATCACGCCTGAAAGTGAGGCGGGTCTCCCCATAGGCAATATTTACCTGTTCCGGCACCGGTTCCTTGGCCAGTTCGGCCAGGGCTTTCACCGCGGCCATTTTCATGTCTTCGTTGATCTTGGTTGCACGTACGTCCAGGGCACCCCGGAAGATAAACGGGAATCCGAGTACATTGTTCACCTGGTTGGGATGGTCTGAACGTCCGGTTGCCATGATCACATCGCTCCGGGTGGCGCAGGCCAGATCGTAATCGATCTCCGGATCGGGGTTGGCCATCGCAAACACGATGGGATCTGCCGCCATGGATTGCAGCATGTCGGTTGTGAGGATATTGGCCACCGAAAGGCCGATAAAGACATCGGAACCTTTGACTGCTTCCTCGAGGGTGTCTATTTTTCTGGCGGTGGCAAATTCGAGCTTTTCCCCGGCTATCCCTTCCCGGTCCTTGCGGATCACCCCCTTGCTGTCTAACATGACCATGTTTTCAGCCCTGGCCCCAAAGGCCTTATATAGTCGGGAACAGGAGATAGCCGCCGCCCCTGCGCCGCTAATTACGATTTTGACCTTCCCGATCTTTTTCCCGGCCAGCTCCAGGGCGTTGAGCAACGCCGCCGCCGAAATGATCGCTGTTCCGTGCTGGTCGTCATGCATGACGGGGATGTCCAGTTCTTCCTTGAGCCGCCTTTCGATCTCAAAGGCCTCCGGGGCCTTGATGTCTTCCAGGTTGATACCGCCGAATGTAGGGGCGATTATCTTTACAGTCTGCACAAAGGTCTCCACGTCTTTGGTATCCAGCTCGATGTCCATCCCGTCTATATCCGCAAAAATCTTAAAAAGCAGGCTTTTTCCTTCCATTACGGGTTTGGAGGCTTCAGGGCCTATGTCGCCCAGGCCGAGCACGGCCGTCCCATTGGTGATGATCGCCACCATATTTCCCTTGGCTGTGTACCGGTATACGTTATCCTTCTTTTTCTTGATCTCCAGACAGGGCTCGGCCACCCCGGGCGAATACGCCAGGGCCAGGTCGCGCTGAGTGGAATAGGGTTTGGTGGGGACGATCTTGATCTTGCCCGGTTGCGGCTTGGCATGATAGACCAGGGCCTCCCTCCTCTTCTTGTCATTCTTCATACAGTGGTTTTGAAATCAAATTTAAGCGTAATCTTTGGATTAGCGTCGAACCCACCTGGAATTGTGCTCCGGCCGTATCTCGGTCCGTCCCCCAATGTGATCCGCCAGCGACCTCTAAGGTTCCATAACCGAAATACCACTGAATGTGAGGAGGTTAGCCCATTGATAAGCCACGGCTTGGTCCCGTGTTCGGGGTCCTACTTATCATTCTCCGGGAGGGGGTGAAGGGATCCTCAGCCGGGTGGCCAGGACAGCGGCAATAACGAAGAACACTCCGCCAAAAAGGATGGCATTGATGGCACTGTTGCCCAGGAAATGCTTGATGACATACCCGAAGGAGATGGTCTGCAACAACATGGGAATCACGATCATCATATTGACGATCCCCATATAAACGCCCCTCCTTTCCTGGGGAATCACCTGGGAAACCATGGCATAGGGTATGCCCATGATGGCCGCCCATCCGATCCCGAAAAACACCATAGGCAACAGCAACACAAAACGGTTCGTGATGAAAGGCATACTGAATAGGGCCAGGGCGGTGAGGAACAGGCTCAATACATAAACCCACCTGGACCCGTACTTTCTTGCCACTGGGACCAATAAGAGTGCCACGACCATGGTCACCATGTTATAAGTCCCGTTCATCAGGCCGGTCTGAGCCAGGGCTTGTTCAGACCACATCTGTACGTGCTGTGCAAACGATAAATCCGCCGGGGCGACATCAGTTCCGGCCTTGCAGGCGGCCAGGATAGCGTCGTATTTCCCCGTATCGCTGTCACTGATCCCAAATAGGCTGTCGCGGAGCATGGGGGTGATAAATTGCCAGTAAACAAAAAGTGCATACCACTGAAAGAGGTACACGGCAGCCAGGTTCCACATTAGCCGGGGCATGTCGCCAATGGCGCGGAAAATCTCTACCAGGGGCTCGATAGTCCGCTGCAGGAAGGAGGTAGTCCTCTTGTGGTGAGCCAACTGTGCCAATTCCTCATCCGGGGGCGGAATCTCCGGTGTCTTCATCACAGACCACAAAATAGTGGTAACAGAGGCCAGGGCCCCTAAAAAGAACGAATAGTACACCCACCTGGGGATGGCTGTGACCATTTCGGCACCGGTACTGCAAAAGTCGCCGGCTGCGGCCGGGGCACTGAACCAATCCTGGAAAAGGAATAAAGAGAAGTTGGCCAGGGTGATCCCCGCCCCTACAAAAAGGCTTTGCATCTGGAAGCCATAGGTTAGCTGATGGTCCGGGAGTTTGTCCCCCACAAAAGCCCTGTAGGGTTCCATGGCGGTATTGTTGGCAGCATCCAGAATCCACAACAGACCCACGGCAAACCACAATTCAGAACTGAAAGGGAACATGAGCAGACAGAGGCTCGCCAGGATGGCCCCGATCAGGAAGAAAGGCTTCCTCCTACCGTAACGCGGGGACCAGGTTTTATCGGATATCGCACCGATCAGGGGCTGGATCAGCAAGCCCGTTATGGGACCGGCCAGGTTGAGGAGCGGCAATTCTTCGTGGTGGGCTCCCAGAAAGGAAAAAATGGGATTTACGGCGGTTTGTTGCAACCCGAAACTGAATTGAATGCCAAAAAAACCGACATTCATGTTCCAGATTTGCCAAAAGCTTAACTCGGGTTTTCTGAGGGTCATCTCTAGAATCGAGGTTGTGCGGACTTATTCCGGCCAGGCCGGGCCGCCCTGATTGGTTTGGTGGCTTCAATATAAGCCAATCCGCGACATTTTGAGCACAAACCAACGAGAAAATTGGAAAACCGGCCTCTTATGGTTCCCTCTTGTCAGTCTGCTGTACCGGATCCCTTCACAAAATTGATATTGCGCTTCAGGCCACTGTATTTAGTTCGTTTGACTGCCGATTTCCTGAAAATTTTCCTGAATACATCCTCCGTAATTTCCTCCCAGTCCCTGCGGGTCATCTGCAGCATTTCCGGATCGGGATCAAAGCGGGGTTCCGAATGGGGTACCGAAAATCGGTTCCAGGGGCAGACATCCTGGCAAATATCGCACCCAAAGACCCAGTCGTCAAACTGTCCGCGAACGGATGCCGGGATCTCGTTTTTCAGTTCTATGGTGAAATAGGAGATACACTTGCTCCCATCCACCACATAAGGTTGAACGATGGCACCCGTGGGGCAAGCGTCCAGGCAGGCCGTGCAACTGCCGCAGTGGTCTGCCACCGGCAGGTCGTATTCCAGTTCCAGGTCGGTTATCAGTTCTGCGATGAAGTAAAAAGAACCCACCTGCCGGGTGAGGACGTTGGAATGTTTCCCCATCCAGCCGAGGCCGCTGCGTACGGCCCAGGCCTTGTCCAGCACCGGGGCGGAATCCACAAAAGCCCGGCCGTGGACCTCCCCGACCTCCCGGCTGATAAATTCCTGCAATTCCCGTAATTTGGATTTGATGACATGATGGTAGTCCTCTCCGTACGCGTATTTCGAAACTTTGTAAGTTCCTTCCCGCTGTACCTCTTTTGGATAATAATTGAGAAGCAGGGAAATCACCGAACGCGCTCCGTCAACCAGTTTGGTCGGGTCCAGTCGCTTGTCAAAGTGGTTGGCCATATACCCCATTTCACCCTGCATGTTATTTGAGAGCCATTGTTCCAGGCGGGGCGCTTCCTCCTCCAGGAATTCGGCTTTGGAGATGCCACAGGACAGAAAGCCCAGGCGTTTGGCCTCGGTTTTGATCCACTGGGTGTATTGGCTGCGATCCATGGACGAAAGGTACGCCATAACCGCCGGACCGGGAAATTCAACTTCCTGCCGTATGGGATAATGAGCACGGCCCCTGGTACAGTAAAGGCAGGACAGGCCCAAGGCTCGTCATTTCGAAGGAGCAAGGCGACTGAGAAATCCCACTAATAGGGCAACGTGCCATGAATGATGGGATTCCTCACCCTCACTGCGTTCGGTTCGAAATGAACTGTGCTTAAAAGCAAACTTTTATTGGATAATTTTCATTATAATTTTCTTTAGATTTTCCGATTGCAAATGCCTGTTTCAATAGTTTGTTGGCAATGG
>Ga0102953_1000228_pt1 | contig 40157 bp, 23 predicted proteins | sample SalPon2A_C_D2_MG_FD_78509 | JGI IMG/M metagenome (GOLD analysis project Ga0102953, IMG submission 78509) | Soil microbial communities from South San Francisco under conditions of wetland restoration - Salt Pond MetaG R2A_C_D2_MG | ecosystem: Environmental > Terrestrial > Soil > Wetlands | place... | reverse complement strand
TTCCCCATCATCTCCATCTGGGAACTCAAGCTGGGCATGGGGAAAAAGTCGGAAGCCCCTGCGCTTGCTTCGCAGGAACCTGCGGCTGAACAACCTTAGGATGGTTGGAGTGCAATGAGATGAACGCTATCTACGGACTTTATCCCGATCCTGACTCAGCGCAGCGTGCGTTCAATGTGCTGGAGCGTTCACAGGGCGAACTGGGATTCCAGGGCCGCGATATCGCCGTGCTCACTGGCGAGCCTTATGAGGAATACGGGTTCGGCAGGCGTGACAACGTGACGCGCATGCCCTGGATTGCCGCCCTCGGCGGCCTGGTGGGCGGACTCTGTGGCTGGTGGTTCGTTGGCTTCACTCAGAAAAGCTATCCGATGATTTCGGGGGGTATGAACCTGGTAACCAAATGGTCGAACGGCATCATCACCTATGAGCTGACGATGCTGGGGGTCATTCTCACCACACTGTTTACTCTGCTGATCACTGCGCGAATCCCGGACTGGTTCGGGCGCAAGCTCTACGACCCGGCCATCAGCAATGGTAAAATCCTGATCGGAGTCACCAACCCGCCGGAAAACGCGCGAGAAGAGCTTGAAAAACGATTGGCCGCCGCGGGCGCGGAAGTTGTAAAAGAATTCGGACAGTGAGCCTGAGGAGGCATGGTGCAGGCACGTCGATGGAGCGCGGTCATTGGGTCACTTACTGCGGCCCTCGCTTTAATTTTGGTCGCGGTATCGGTTGGTTGGGCACAGCATTCGTTTGCCTCGTCGTTAACGTGAATGGGTCAAAGGTTTCCTTCCGGAGGTCGAAGATGATGAAGCGTTTCGCATTCGTAATCTTCCTGCTGACCACTCCTTGCCTTTTGTGCGCGCAGGAGAGAACGGTCGCTCCCACCTGGCTCCATCGGAACGTTGCAAACGTTCCCGAAAAATCAACAGACATCACGACGCCGAGTTGCCATTACAAACCGTTGTTTGGCGCGGGCGATTCAGAAACCAGGATTGTCCGCAGCGTGGCCCGTTTCGGCGAAGTGACACTTGACGCCGGTGGACATTGCAAAGAGGTCTCCTATCCGGCCGAGGAGCAGATCTACTATATTCTCGCGGGTAATGGGGACGTCAGCTACGGCGGGAAAAAGTCTCGGGTTAAGAAAGCCGACTTTATGTACTTTCCACCGCAAGTTCGCCACGGGATGGAGAATGCGTCGAGTTCGCCGCTCCATTTTGTGTTGATGGGATTCGACATTCCTCATAGTGTGACCGTCCCGGAGCCGCCCGCCAAACTGCAGATTGCCAACGCCAACGACGTCAGGCTGGAGTCGGTTTCAGGGCATCCGAAATCAACTCAATACCGGTTGCTTATTGGAGGCAGCAAGGCCACAAGAGACAAGATTGATTGCGCCACTGTTGTGACCAGCCTGTTCCTGATGCGGTTTGCACCCGGCGGGACCAATTTCCCTCATCATCATGACATGGCCGAAGAAATTTACTTGATCCTCGACGGGCACGGCAACATCGTAGCCGGTGGAGGACAAAACGGTATTGAAGGGCTTCATCCCAGCGGACCCGGCGACGCCTACTTTTTCCGCCTGAATTCGACGGTGGGTTTCTATAACACAGGAAAAACCAGGGCGCACATTCTGGCCGTGCGGTCGTGGTATCCGTTTCCCAAACTCAGATATGGTAAATGAGTGGGGAGCCGAGAATCTACGCGCGAAAGGTTGAGCGCCTGCCTGCGGGACACGGCCAATGATTCGAATTTCACAGAGAGTTTGAGAACCCTGCCGGGGCCCCCACGCGGGCTGAAGTGCAGCTTTCATTAGTTGCCGATGCCCGCTGGAGTTTCGGAGAGATAGGAGGTTAAACAGGAATGAGTAAACAAAGGGCAGGTGATTCGGCCGGAGCCCCATCCAGCCGGCGGGATTTCCTGAAAAAGTCGGTTGCTGCTGCGGCAGCCTCGGTTCCTATTTCGGCAGGGAGTTCTGTGGCGCGCGGCGCCGATGAGAAGTCCTCTGAGATCGGGAGGCGCAAGCCTCCCAACGTCGTGGTCATCATCGCTGACCAGTTTCGCGGGGACTTTATTGGCGCGAACGGTTGCAACCCGATGGGCGTGACGCCGAACCTGGACGCCATGGCCGAACGCGGCGTCACGATGCTGAACGCCGTGACCAACCAGCCTTTGTGTTCTCCTGCTCGGGCCTGCCTGTTTACGGGTATGTACGCCACCGAAACTGGAATGTGGAAGTTGCCGCCGGGGGTGGAACTGAATCGCGATCTGCCCACCCTGGCCAGCGTCCTGCGAGGCCGTGGTTACACGGCCAATTACATCGGCAAGTGGCACCTGGCCCCGATCGATCGGGCCAACCGGAAAGGCCTGGGATTTGTCGAGCCCCAGGACCGCGGAGGCTTTCTCGATCTGTGGCAGGCGTCCAACGTCATCGAGTTGACCTCGCATCCTTATGAAGGAACCATCTGGGACGGCGATGGCAAACCCATGCACTACAAGGATGTCTACCGGGTGGACTATCTCACTGACCTTGCGGTGCGCTTCCTGAAGCAGCGCCATGAGAAGCCGTTTCTGCTCGTTCTTTCGCAACTTGAACCCCACTTCCAGAATGATGCCAATGCTTTTGTGCCGCCCAAGGGTTACCTCGAGCGTTACCAGAATCCCTTCGCTCCTAAAGATCTGCGGTTTTTTCCCGGCGATTGGCAGGCGCAGCTTCCGGGTTACTACGGCGACATCAAGCGCATTGACGAATCGGTTGGAACCATCATGAAAACGCTGACTGAAGAAAGCCTGGAGGATAACACCATCGTATTGTTCATCAGCGATCACGGCTGCCACTTCAGGACCCGGAACACAGAATACAAGCGAAGCCCGCACGAAAGCTCCATCCACATTCCACTGATCCTGCAGGGGCCGGGATTGAACCTGTCGCGGAAGGTCAGCGAAGTCGTCAGCATGGTGGACGTGACGCCGACCTTATTGGATGCGGCGGGCGTACCGGTTCCCGCTTCAATGAAAGGCCGCAGCTTTATGCCGGTGATCAGCCAGCCGAAAGGCCGTGCAAATTGGAGGAACGAAGCCTTCGTTCAGATCAGCGCGTCGATGGTGGCGCGGGCGCTTCGGACCGACCAGTGGACCTATTGCGTGGTCGATCCTACGGGCAACGGAGACCGCGATCCACACAGCACGCACTATCAGGAACACCAGATGTACAACCTTGGCGCCGATCCTCATCAGTTGCTGAACCTGGCCGGCCGCAAGGACCCGCCGCAGCTGGTCCATTACGATGGTGACCGGCCATTGCCCGAGGTTGCCGCCCACTTGCGTGACCGGCTGATCGCGCGCATGGTCGAGGCCGGCGAGGAGGCGCCGCAGATCGCCCCCGCCCGCTTCTATCCGTAAAGCTTTAAAGAGTGAGCCCGCTATGTCCTTTGTAATGCAAACGGCGGAACCGGCGAATGGGCCTCTGCTGCTTTTCGACCTTTAGGCCGAGGCGCTTGAGAATGTGAACCTCATTGGAAATGCTGCGACCCGGGCCCGGAAGCCTTCTACGATTTTCGGATATACCGGCGAACAGCCGTTACGGGCTTGAAGGTGCCTTCACTGGTCAATCAAATGGCTCGTGACGGGAGTACGTTATGGAACGCCGAACGTTCATGAAGTCATTGGTGGCGGGATCGACGGCAAGCGGAGCCCTGGCCCGCAAGGCCGTTTCAGGTGAACCCGCTTCGGAGAGTCGTCCGAATTTTCTTTTCATGATTGCCGACGACCTCACCTATCGCGCCATTCGAGCGCTCTATGACCAGGAAGTTCACACTCCGAACCTGGACCGTTTGGCTGCCCGCGGCTGCGCGTTCACACACTGCTTCCAGCAGGGAAGCTGGACGCCCGCCGTTTGCATTGCCAGCCGGATGATGCTGGTGACGGGCCTGAATACTTTCCGCGCAAACCAGGATCGCGATTTCACTCCGCTGTGGGGCCAGACCTTTCGCGAAGCCGGCTACCACACGTACATCGTGGGGAAATGGCACCTTGATCCAACCATGTTGCAGCGCTGCTTTGATGAGATGGGTCCCATCGGCCTCGGAATGTATGAGTCCACTCCGCAAGCCTATTGCCGCCCCGAGCCGCGGAATACCTGGACGCCCTGGAACAAGAATCTGAAAGGGCACTGGCTTCACACCAAACTTTGGATAGACGCTCGAAAGGATGAAGTTCGCCATTCCTGCCAGATTTATGCCGACTGCGCCGTCGACCACCTGGTGAACAAAGTTCCCCGGCTGCGACAGCCGTTCTATATGTACATCGGTTTCAATTCGCCGCACGACCCCAGACAATCACCCAAAGAGTTCGTCGACATGTTTCCGCGGGACAGGATTGAAATTCCGCCGAACTATCTTCCCGAGTTTCCTTTCGACAACGGGTTCATCCGCGGCCGCGATGAGCAGCTTGCCCCCTTCCCGCGAACCCATACGGCGGTGCGGCTGCATCGCTCAGAGTACTACGCCCTCATCGCCTACCTGGACCAGCAGGTTGGCCGGATTCTTGACGCCCTGGATCGCTCAGGGAAAGCCGACAATACCTATGTGATTTTCACGGCCGATCACGGGCTTGCCGTGGGGCAGCACGGCCTGATGGGGAAGCAGAGCCTGTTTGACCACAGCATTCGCATGCCCTGGATTATTCGGGGTCCCGGAGTTCCGGAAGGGAAGCGCGTGGACGACCTGGTCTACCAGCACTGCACGTTTGCGACAACGTGTGAGCTGGCGGGGATTCCGGTTCCCAGTTCGGTTGAGTTTCCCAGTATCGCCGGGCTCATCAAGGGCCATGGCGCGCCAAAGTATGATGCGGTGTTTTCACGTTATCTGAATTTTCAACGCACGGTCCGCACGCGCGACCACAAACTGATCGTCTATCCTTATGTCAAAAAAGTCCAACTTTTTGACCTGAACAAGAACCCCTGGGAGATGTTGAGCGGCAATCTTGCGGAAGAAGCATCCATGGCGCCCATTCGGGACGATTTGATGAAACGGCTCCGCAATTTTCAAAAGGAGCTTGATGATCCGCTCAATCTGGACGACCCTGCGAAATCAAGAAAGACTCGCCCGATTTGGGAACGGGGAAGATGACTCGCTGCCCGGACCGTTGTCTTGCTACAAATCTAATGCGCATGTTCTGATGCAGCCCGCAGAATTGCTTCGATGCTCTGTTCCACGTCTGCGTCCGTTGTTGACCAGTTGCAGACGCTGATGCGCATGGCTGTTCGGCCCTTCCACACAGTTCCACCGCACCAGCAGGTGCCGTCTTCCTGGATGGCCGTGATGGTGCGCTGCGTCTGTTCCGCACTGCCGAATGAAATCAGAACCTGATTCAGTTCCACATCATTGAGCACTTCATATCCTACACCCGCCAATGCATCGGCAAAACGGCGGGCCTGGCGGCAGTTACGCTCAACAAGTTCGGTGATGCCCTTTCGCCCAAGTGAACGAAGGGCGGCATAGACCGGGACGGCCCTGGCGCGTCGTGATTCTTCCGGCACAAACTCATGAGGATCGCGCTCGCTTCCCGTGGAGAGAATGTAGGCGGCGGGTAGAGACATTGCGCTGCGGTGCGCGGCTTCGTCGGCGCAGAAGGTGATTCCGCAATCGTACGGAACGTTGAGCCACTTGTGCGCATCGGTTGCCACGGAGTCGGCCTTCTCGATTCCGCGCAGCAGGCTAGCCCGTTCAGGCGAAGCGGCGGCCCAAAGACCGAACGCGCCGTCCACGTGCAACCAGGCGCCGTGGTTCTTTGCGCACTCGACGATTTCGCTGAGAGGATCGATAGCGCCTGTGTTCACATTGCCGGCCTGTGCGCACACGATGCATGGCCCCGCAATGCCGCGCAAGGCAGCAGCCAGAGCAGGGGCACTCATCCGGCCCTGACTGTCTGTGGCGATTCGCCGAATCCTATTGGCTCCCATGCCCAGGAATCGAACCGAGGTTGAGATTGTGTAGTGGGCTTCCTCGCTGGCGAAAACCTGAATAGGTGGTGCGCCCAATAGGCCATCTTCTTCGACGTCCCATCCGGCGTCGTGCAGCACCCGATGGCGCGCCGCAGCCAGCGCAGTAAAATTTGCCATGTGGCCGCCGGTCACAAATCCAAAACTCATGCTTGCAGGAAGCCCGGCCAGTTCGCGCAGCCATGCCCCGGTGATCTGCTCAATCACCGAAACCAGTGGTGACAGGACGTAGATGCCGGCGTTCTGGTCCCAGGCCGAGACCAGCCAGTCCGCTGCCAGCGCAGCAGGAAGATTGCCTCCCACCACGAAACCGAAATATCGCGGACCCGTTGAGGCGACATTGCCTTCCATTCCCGCGCGGGCAAGAATTCCGGTGACGGTTTCCGGATCCGATCCTTCCTGCGGGAACGGGCCGCCCAGCGTCTGGCGCAATTCCTCCGCTGATGCGGTGGCGGGTATGGGCCTGTTGCCAACCGACTCAAGCCAGCTTGAAGCCTGTTTCTGGACGCTTGCCAGGAGACTGGGGATTTTCTCGTGCATATCAATGACCTTCTTTGGTGAGATCGGACACACTACAAACAGCGGAATGACGGCGCCTCACTCCTGCAACATCACTCCAGCAGGCCGCCGCTAACGAGTTTTCCATTTTGAGGCCAGCAGCGCAATTTTATCTTCCATTGCGGCTTCTGGTTTCTTTTGTGATTTAGGCGGGCGTTTGGGTGAAGGCCCCTGGAGGGCTTTCATGGAGAGCCCGATGCGTTTGGTTTTGGGATCGGCGCTCAGGACTTTTACTTTCACAATCTGGCCGGCCTTCACAACGTCCGAGGGATCTTTGACGTAGCGATTGGCAAGTTCGCTGATGTGGACCAGGCCATCCTGGTGGACGCCAATGTCCACGAAGGCACCGAACTTGGTCACGTTAGTCACCACGCCCTCCAGCACCATGCCGGGTTGCACGTCAGTGATTTCGCGAACCTGTTCGTCAAAGCTGGGCGCCACAAACTTGTCGCGCGGGTCGCGCCCCGGCCTTCGCAGTTCCTCCAGAATGTCATTCAGCGTGTAGGTGCCGGCCTCGAGGCGATTGCGGTCCACTTTTTCCAGCAGCGCCGGGTTTTGAATCAGCCCCTCGATGGGAACACCCAGCGATTGAGCGATCTGTTCCACAATCTGGTAAGACTCGGGATGGACGGCGGTCATGTCCAGGGGATTGTCGCCGCCGCGAATGCGCAGGAAGCCGGCCGCCTGTTCGAACGTCTTCGGCCCGATGCCCGGAACTTTCTGCAATTGCGCGCGCGAGCGGAAGCTCCCGTTCTCATTCCGGAACGTAACGATGTTTTGCGCGGTCCGCTCCGTAACGCCTGCAACGTAACGCAATAGCGTCCACGATGAAGTATTGAGGTCAACGCCCACGCGGTTCACGCAGCTTTCGATCACGCTTGCGAGCGATGTCTGAAGCTGCCTCTGGTCAACGTCATGCTGGTACTGGCCCACTCCAATCGACTTGGGATCCACCTTCACCAGTTCCGACAGCGGATCCTGCAGCCGACGCGCGATAGAGATGGCGCCGCGCACGGTGAGGTCCAGGTCCGGAAATTCCTGCCGCGCAACCTCTGAAGCCGAGTAGACGCTGGCGCCCGATTCGCTGACGGTCACGGAGAAAACGTTATCCAGTTTTCTCTCGCGCAGAAATTCGCGCACAAAAGCGTCGGTCTCGCGCGAAGCCGTTCCATTGCCGATGGCGATGGCTCGGACGTTGTGTCGCTGCAACAGGCTTTCCAGCGTCCTGGCGGCAGCCTCTTTTTCGCCCTGCGAACGATGCAGGTGTATGACCTCATGGGCAAGGAATTTTCCCGTCTCGTCCACCACCGCAATTTTGCAGCCTGTGCGGATGCCGGGATCGATTCCCAGCACAGAAATAGGTCCTGCCGGCGGAGCCAGCAGCAGGTTGTGCAGGTTGTCACGAAACACCTGGATGGCTTCGCCATCTGAGCGTTGCTTGACCTCCATGCGAATCTCAGCCTGAATGGAGGAATTTAGCAGGCGTTTCCACGCGTCTTCAATGGCCAGTTCAAGCTGCGGCGTCCAGTCGCCCGGCTCGCGTAAAATACGCGACTTCAGCAGCGTGACGGCACGCAAGGGATCCAGCTCGATGAGGAAGTAGAGGACGCCTTCGTTCTCGCCCCGGCGGATGGCCAGCATGCGGTGCGAGGGGATGACCTTCACCGGCTCGCGGTATTCGTAGTACATCTTGAATTTTTCCTGCTCGTCCGCGGCGTCCTTCACTTTGCTGCTCACCACCACGCCTTCTTCAAACATCACCTTTCGCAGGGCCTTGCGCAGGTCGGCGTCTTCGCTGATCATCTCCGCCACAATGTGGCGCGCGCCTTCCAGCGCTTCTTCCACGCTATTCACGCCTTTTTCAGCGTTCACAAAACCGGCCGCCAGGGTTTCGAGCGGATCGTCCGCCGGCTCCTGCGCCCACAGGTAAAGGGCCAGCGGTTCCAGCCCCTTCTCCCGCGCCATGGTTGCCTTGGTGCGGCGTTTGGGCCGGTAGGGCAGGTAGAGGTCTTCCAGCTCGCTATTGTCGAGTGTTGCTTCAATACGCGCTTTGAGTTCATCGGTCAGCTTGCCCTGCTCGGCGATGGAGGCGAGGATCATTTCACGCCGCGCCACAAATTCCCGGAAGTAAGTCAATTTTTCTTCGATGCTGCGCACTTTCACTTCGTCCAGATTGCCGGTGGCTTCCTTGCGGTAGCGTGCGATGAAGGGGACGGTTCCACCCTCATCCAGCAGCTCAATCACGGCCACCAGGCCGCGCATGGGAACTTCAAGTTCTTTTGCGATGTGCAGCAATAGTTCGGTTGAAAGTTCTTTTCGTTCTGTCATGGTGATTTAAAAGGTATCCCGTATCTGCGAAGTGTTCTGCGGCGCTCGACTGCGCCACCATCAGCCAATCATCAAGAATAAACCATAACCCGGCCGTCCGCCAAAGCCGGTGGGTAGCCTTCAGCGCAATATCCCTGTGAGCGTATTTTGAACTTTCAGAATTTCACTCAGGCGGCTGTGTCCTGTTTGCGTGGCGGGTCAGCGGCTGGCTTTCAGCACGCAGGCTTTGCCCGATTTCAAGCTTAATTCTGCATCAGTAAAACCCTCATGGTGCGTAGTTCTAACTGGAGAGCCGGCCAGATGGTCCGTGATGGAAGCATAGGCGCCTCGAAATCTCACGGTGACTTGTTCGTCCGGACCCCAGTTGGTGACGACAGCAACCGGGCCTGAAGGATGATGGAGCGCCCGAAAGCCCACTTGCCCTGATCCTTTTATGATCTGGACGGGAGATTGGGTCCCGGCCTGGACATCGGGCGTGGTGATCCATTTTTCGACCTCGGGATTTCCACGTTCAAAATACGCCAGTGTCAGCGCTGAACCATAATAGAACGCTTTCCCTTTTCCAAAAACGTGCCGGGTGGCAAAGGGTTTCCCACGGCGATCCTCGACGGCCACCTCCGCACCCCGCAGCTTCAGAGGAATTTTCCAGAGTTCGCCCCCTTGTTCGTCTTGTGGAGTTACAGAATAGGGTTCTTCGACCGGCTCGATATCTTTGACGTATGACTCCCACCCAAAAACTTCCGCCAGACCTCCCGGCAGGCTGGGACGGATGACGCCATATTCATTTTTCCAACCCAGGAGTCCATCGGCCCAGAGCGTGCCACCGTTGTTGACGAATTTCTTCAATGCTGAAACAGCATCGTCGTCGATCGAGTAACAGTACGGGAGATAGAGAACTTCATACTGGCCGGCCTCGCCGGACTTGAGTTCATCGATGTCGATGAACGTGACGGGAACGTGCCGGCGGCGGAGGGCCTCATAGCAACCCGTCAGTGAACGGACAGCTTCCTGAGTGCGTTGTTGTGTCTGGCCATCGAGTTCGAGTAGCAGCAAGGTTTCGCGGTTATACAGGATGGCGGTCTTTGGCCGTTGAGGCTCGGCTTCAACAATGAAGGGCATGCGTGCTGTGGCGTCGAGAACATTCTTTGCTGCAGCCGCCCGCCTGGAAGGCACGGCATTGAGGCTGGCCATTTGCCATTCCCCGGCTTCTCGCCCCAGCACTCGCGGGTTCCACAGCCAGAAAACCACTCCCTTGCATCCTGCGCCAAAGGCGTCCCACAACCACAGAGTCAATTCGGCTGATGTGGGGTTCATGGGCCGGCGGCCCGTGTAGATGGTCGGCCCTCCCTGGAGTTCTGTAACCCACCACGGCTTCTTGTCCGCAGCGCTGGCCAGGAGGTCGATGTTGTAGGCAAAGGCCAGGCCGAACTCCTTGCGCTTGAATTCACTGAAAAGCCACGCCGGATGAATCGAAGCGCCGAGAAAATCCACCACCTGTGCTTCTTTCCAACGATTGCCGCCGGTGGGATTGATGTGCGTGGGATGGACCGAATCATACTTCCTGATCTGGCTCTTGATCCACTCGAGGATCTCAACCAGGTTGGCGTCGTTGAACTCATGCCAGTCCACAAACGATGCGTAGTCCACCCAGTAGGAGTTCCACTGATCAGCCGTCACCTGGACGTCGGAAAATTTCTCGAGCGGCCGGAACCATCGCTGGTTCAGTTTGTCCACCGTTCCGTACTTCTGCTCCAGCCACTTGCCAAAAGCTTCCATCGCGGGCCGGTCGTAGAAGTAGATGGGGTGCGGTTCGTTCATCAGCAGCCAGGCCCCATGGGCTGGATGATTCCGATAGCGATTCACCACCTTTTCGAGATAGATTGCCGAATGTTCGCGAAGTTTGGGATCATTCAGGTTGGCGTAATGGTGGTAAAAGGGAGTCCGGTCCATCCAGCCCGGCGGATCTTCTGAACACAAAGTGGCGGCGATCTTGATTCCCGAATCGCGGGCTGCGTTGTAAATCCAGTCATACCGCTCAAAATTCCAAACGCCGGGAGTCCGCTCGATGTCATCCCAGATGACGAAGATCCTGGCCACGGTAAAACCATAAGATTGCATCAGCCGGAAATGCTTCCGGACACTTTCTTTGGTCGCAGTCTTGTTGAGAAAGAACTCTGCACCCAGCCGAATCTTTCCCACGAGTTCGTGAAGATTTGATGAGATTGATTTATTATCGCCAGCCGGGCCGGCCGTTTCTGCACCGGTTCCTGTCCCTGTGAAACCAATGCTCACACCAGCCAGGCCGGCCTTCAGAAATGTTCTCCGCGAAGTTGTCATCGTTTCCCCTTATTGCACTTTCCGCATAGAAGTTTCCGCCTGTTGCCGGCTCTTTCAGCAGACCGGCACAAGCAGAGGATACACAGTTTGCTGTTTGGATGGTACCTGCAAACAGAATCTTTCCTGAGATTTATGAAGTTTTCGGTGTATCGCCACGGGGAAAGGCGCCACAACAAGAACGCCCCAGATGAACGTTGAAGGCTGCTCCGAAATAACCACACGGCGTTCAACCTTTACGCATGCCTCATCATGCCGCGAAGCGGATCAGCTGCTCTTCAATGGCCACATGCGTTTCTTGTAGGCGAGGATGAAATAGCCCGCGATGCCTGCGCAGATGGTGGTGAAGGCATACACCATGAATTTCCATCCGCCGGCCTGGCTGGCGGAACTGCCAAAGATGTAGAGCCAGCCAATCAGGGCGAGTATGGCTGGGAAAGGATAAAGCCACATTTTGAAGGGGAGTTTCTCTTTCGGCTGATTCTTTCTATAGACAAACAAGCCCACAGTGTGCGCGACAAACTGTACGAGGATGCGGGCGACCATCAAGCCGGTGATGATCTCGCCCAGGCTGAACATGCTGGCTATGGCCGCCAGCACTCCCACCAACACCAGCGAGCGGTTGGGAAATTCACCCTTGGGGTGCAGCTTGCCGAACCAGCCGAAGAAAAGTCCGTCGCGCGCCGCCGCGTAGGGAATTCTGGAATAACCGAGCATCAGCGCGAAAACCGATGCGAACGCTGTGAACAGAATCATGGCCGTCACCAGGATTGCCGCCCAGTGTCCGTAAATCTTCTGCATGAACACCGAGGCTACTGAAAGGTTGGCCGGCGTCCCCGGTGTGATCATGTCTTTCCAGGGGACCACGGAAACAAAGCTGAGCGAGAGAAGGAAGTCGATAACAGTGACAGCCAGAATGGAGATGATAACCGCGTAGGGCACGGTGCGTTCCGGCTTCTTGACCTCATCGCCCAGGTAGCACACCTGGTAGTAGCCGAGATAGTTGTAGATCACTACGATGGTGCCGTTGCCAAGCCCGATCAGGAACGCCCAGTTCAGATGGAACGCTCCCGGCGGAAAACTGAAAGCTATCTGCGGGTTCATGTGGATGAGACCGGTGACGATGACCCAGCCCGTGGTGACTAGAGTGGTGATCCACAGGACCAGCATCAGCTTCGCCACGTCGCGGATTTTGCGGTAGAGCGAAATCATCACGACCACAGCAATCGAAGCGGCGACCAGCTTCATTTCCCAGGGATGGTGCGACATGCCCGGCCAAAGGTAACTCATGTACTGCGTCATGCCGATGGTGCCGGAAGCAATTTCAAGCGGGCCAAAAAAGAGGAACTCCCACGCAAAGAGCCACGCCATCAATTTGCCCCAGGTTTCGCGGTTGTAGCTGTCGCGCAGAAAAGTGTAGGTGCCGCCTGAGCCCGGCAGCGCGGCGCCCAGTTCGGAAATCACCAGTCCGTCGGCAATGGCCAGCACCGCGCCGGCAAACCATGCCAGCAGCGCCTGCGGGCCTCCCATGGTGCTCAGGATGATGGGGACGGTGATGAAGGGGCCAATCCCGATCATGTTCGACATGTTGATGGACGTTGCGTTGAGAATCCCAAGCCTGCGGTGGAGATGCGGACTCCGGTTCTGATCGGACGGATTCGTATTGTTCGTAGCTGTTTTCATCAAACTTGCTGACGTGTGCGATTGGGGTCGCCGAACAGTCAGGGGCCCGCTTCCGGATCTTCAGGATGGAACCAGCCTTTCAAATGAAGCGGTGTCATCCGGCTTCAATTGCCTGATGGACTTTTGTAGCGGCGATTCTTCGACAGGTCGAATTGCGTCGTCAGAATACCGCTTACGGTGATGGTAAAGTGCTTGTGGGCTGCAAGGCCGTCAATACCATTAACGATCAGGCTCACTGTGTAAGTTCCTGCGTGCGTATAGGTATGGCTGACGTCCCGGCCGTTCTGGTGCGTCCCATCGCCGAAATTCCAATGATAGGAAACAGCCGGAACAGAGCTGCCGGCGGCCGATGCGGTCAGCTCCAAGGCATGGCCAGTGGTTCCCGTAGCCGGCGCGTGGGCCGTGACGTCGGGCGGCTGCGCGGGAATGCTTTCGTCCACAAGTTTGATGAGGCGGACAGAGTGCGGGGGCTCATCCGTAATCTTCAGCGTCTCGCCATCCATCGGCACCCTTGAGTCATGATTCAATACATCGTAAGCACGATAGGTGGGGATGACCGAAAGGCCCAGACCTGCCATGGTAAATGTGTGGGCAGTTGAATGCTCCGTCCAGTTGAAAACGGCCAGCATGGCCTGGTGCGGGTCTTCACGCAGTAAGAAAACGCTGGGGTCCTCATCCGAGGCAGGGAAGGTCATCAGGTCAAGTGGCAGAGCAGCCCGGCCCAGACGGTTCATATCAATCAGTTCATGGTTCTCCACCAGCGCCAGGCGCCTGGGCTCCGAGCCGAGGGTGGGCAGGTCGTCTCCGATTTCATACATTCCGCCTGTCACCGCAGCCAGCACGATCTGGACTTCCGCCTCATGGAAGGTCAGGGGCGTTTTCCGATTGTGCCACTGCTGCTGCGGCTCAACTTCCTTTGAGACCGAAAACGCGTCAGGATCGGAGACGTAGAAATTGCGGTTCATGTAAAACCGGCTGGCGATGTTCGTCACAGCATCTTTGCTGGCAACAAAAGAGTGTCCGGTGTCCGGCGCGAGGCGGCCTTCGTTGACGAAGCCAACCGGGGCCAGCATCACGCTGCCGTCCTTGTCGAGCAGCACGTGTTTGCCCACCGCCTGGCGAATGATCTTTAGCCCGATGCGCTGGGCCTCAAGCGCCGTCGTGTGCGGCCGGTAATAGTAGCCCTCGATGGCCGAATTATCCATGAAGTCCAGCTTGATATAGCGAATGCCCCATTGGCGGGTGAGAATGTGATAAGTTTTGCGCAGGTACTTCTGGGCGCCTGGGTTGGTGGTATCCAGAACATAGATCCGGGCATATTTGTCATCGACGCGCCCGATGCAAATGGGCTTGCCATGGGCATCGTGGACCAGCCAGTCTTTGTGATGTTCATAAACCCAGGAGCGGTCTGAAGCCTCGAAAGGCGCTGTCCAGATTGCGGGCACAAGCCCCAGGTTGCAGATCTTGTGTTCAACAATCCACATTCCGTTTGGGAAATGCGTGGCATTCGGGGTGGTGTATTCGCCGCGAGCGTATTCGTAACCTTCGTCAATGTGGAAATATTTGTAACCCAGGGCCTTCAGGTGGGTGGACAGCCATTGCGCGTTGGTCATGGCCTCGCCCGCATTGATGCCGGAATAGAACGCCGTCCAGCTCCACCAGCCCATGGGGTCATCGCGATTGGTGAAATGTAGATGATGAAGCCGGCGGACCGCCCTGCCGTAGTTTTCAAGTAGATGGAAATAGTTTGTCCCTGCTGCAAACATCACCCGCTCTGAAGAGAGCGATTTGCCCGGAGCAACGGGAAGGCTCAACATCACCTGCTGGTCTTTCGCAATCGGATCACGGCCGAGCATGGCCTTTGTCGTTCCGGTCGAATCCATGGTGAAAGAGGCGATGCGGGCCGCCCCGGCACTGTCACGGCTGACTCTCAGGTTGGATACGGTGAGGAACCGGCTGGCGGTGACGGCGGCGAGCAGCAGGCTCTGCTTGCTGGCTAGGTTGTAGATGAGATCATCGCGAACTCCGAAATAGTCTCCGTGGGGCGCCTGGGCCAGGCTGCCGATGTGCGCTGAAGGATTTTCGCTCACGATTTCGGCCAACACCCGATCGTCCTTTTCGCTGGCGCCAAGGTTGATGACCGGCTTCCCAACCGCGTCCACGTCGCGAATGTTCTGGACGGTCACGCTGCCGTTCGTGGAGTTCTCCACTTTCACGCTGACGCTGCCATAAGGTTCATCCTGATAAAGGCGAAGCAGACAGAACAGATGGGGCTTGTTCGCCAGGCCGCTGAAGGTAATGGTCAACAAATGGCCGCTGCCCAAAGCGTCCCGGAAAGTTGTCTCAGTTGTTTCATGATGGGGATATTCGGACGAGGACACCCATTGGTGATTGATTTCCGCGCCCACACGAGAAATCAACACCGGGTGTTGAAGTTCGTGCGACAGAATTTCATAAGCTCCGTCGCTTGCTCTCACTTTCACCGTCAGCTGATGGTTCTGCAGCACAGCCCTGGCCTGAGCCAGCGCGGAGAAAGATACACACAAAATGAAAGACCCGACGCATGCAAAAATTGATCTTGTCATTTAGGGACACCTCGCACGAGGAAAATCGGATGGCCCGTGCCGTACAGCCATCCGGTTTGATGGAACCCGATGGCCATGCGGCAGGCCGTTATGGAGCTGATCAGGCAGGTCCGCCTAGAATTTGAACTTCAGCGCAAACTGCATAATTCGAGGTGGTGTTGAAGTATAGTTCAGCTGCCCGAACGACGGATCGGTCAGGAACATATCCGGGTAGCCGAAGTTGACGTTGTTGAATGCGTTGTAGAACTCAGCACGGAACTGCACGTTGTAGCGTTCGCCGATCTTCGTGTTCTTGAGAATGGCCAGATCGGTGTTGAACATTCCGGGCCCCCGCAGATTGTTCTTTCCGCTGGTGCCAAAGGTTCCGAGCGGAAGGTTGGGTCCGAATACCGAGGTATTGAAATACTGCTGAACTAGGGCGCCGTGTAAACGATCGGGATTGAGCACAGCCTGACTGAGGTTGGTGCCGATGAAATTTGCACGGTCCACATAGTCCCCTGTGAAGGAATTGTCGAGTCCGCTCATCACCGTGAACGGATATCCGCTTTGCCAGGTCAGGATGGGAGCCACTTCCCATCCGTTCAAAAGCTTTCCGCTCGCCCCGGTCATGTCGAAATGGGGGACTTCCCAGGTGCCGGAAAACTTGAAGACGGATGGAACATCGCTGTTGGCCGGGCCATAGTTGAAATTCCGGTTGTACGGATTTGTCTGCAGGTAGCTCTCAAAGTTGGGAGACTCAGAGAAGTCATTGAACGTCCGGGACCAGGTGTAATCTGCCAGGAACGAGAGTCCGTGACTCATTCTCTTCTGCAGGCTCAACTGGAGTGAGTTGTAGTTGGAGTTGTACCCTGAATCGATCAATCCCATCGGACCGAAGTTCGGGTAGGGCCGCCGTTGCTGCAGGTTGGCTTCGGTTGAATGGCCGGGAATATACCGGCCCGCATTTATGTCAGCCATGGCTTCCTGGTCTGAGGTGGGATAAAGGTGGGTGCCCTTGTTCCCAAAATAGGCGGCCTTTACCATCATGCTTCTCCCGATCTCGCGTTCCAGAACCAGGTTCCAGACGGCAATGTTGGGCTTCTGGAAATTGTTGGCGAACACATACGAGACCGTCGTCGGAAGGATGAAGTTGACATTCGAAGGCGGTATTTGCGGTCCAAACTGCGCGGGGAAAGGATTTGTGATTCCCGCTGCTCCGTAAGGGTTTGCAAATTTGGTGTCGTTGATGGTGATGATTGGCGCGAACGGAGCCACGCCGGCGGCGTCCTGCCAGGCCAGTGTTTCGGGCGGCTGATAATAGTAGCCCGCGCCGCCGCGAATGCTTGTTTTCCCGTCCTGCGTCAGTTCGTAGGCAAATCCCAGTCGGGGAGCAAAATCACCCCAGCTGGTGTTGACGGTCCCGGCCGGGCAGCCCGGATCACCGGCGAACAACAGGCCCAGGGGAGCATTGGGATAACGAGTGGAACGTTGGCCGGGCCGGAAGCAGGGCAGACGATTCTTGCTGTCCGTGTAGGGCAGGTAGGGGGTCCACCGCAGTCCGGCGGTCAGCATCAGGCGCGAAGTGGCTTGCCATTTATCCTGGGCGAAAGCGGCCCAGTTGTATCCGGTGATGTTGGCATAGATGCCGCCGCCCTGCTGGAACTGGCCGGCGTCGCCCAGCATAAAGTCGGCGAGGTTATTCCCGGAAAAGTTTCCGTTGAAGAAGAACTGGCCGCCCTGCAGATACTGGTTGGCAATGGGCGCGCGGACCCTCAACAGTCCTCCACCGAATGTAAACGTATTCCGGCCTTTGACGAGAGTTGCCACCTCCCGGAACGTCTGGTCACCACGATTGTACGCGCCGACGTTTGAACCCTGGGCGATGAAATACCCGCCTCCGCCTACGCTGATATAAAGCTGGGGCGAGGGCGAGGGTGCAATGTTCACTCCCAGCGCGTTTGCGGAGAAAGGCGTGGACGCAATGTATCCGCCATTCTGCTGGTTCCATCCGAACCAGGTGTTGAACAGCAGGTTGGGCGAAGGCGTGTAGGTGTCATTCACGGCAACGGTCTGCACTCGCACCGCGTTGGCGTTGGGATTGAGGTCCAGGATGTTGTTTCCCAGGGGGGTAGCCGGCTCACTGAATTTGGTATAGAAATACCGGCCGCTGATGTGGTGGTTGCCGTGGTAGAAGTCAAGCTTGCCCAGGAACTGATTGTTGTTCGAGTCCGCCGCGGGTCCCAGATAGTTGAGCTCTCCGCCGGGGCCGTTTGGAAGCGGCAGATATTTCAGCAGATTCTGCGAGGGCTGGGAGAGCATGTTTTGCGGAATCACGTTATACGCGAAGGGAGTGCCCGTACTGGGATTCGTCAACTGGGTCCCGTTCGGGTCCGTACAGAGCCCCCCCGGGCCATAGCTCGAACAGAGCGCGCCGAAATTACCCTGCCGTTCGGCCGCCGTGGGGACAAAAGCAATTTGCCCGTTCGGCGCTGTCCGCGTCCGCGTACCCTGGTAGCTGCCAAAGAAAAACAGCTTGTTGTGAAGAATGGGTCCTCCCAGCGTGCCCCCGAACTGATTTCGCTTCAGTGAGTCGCGGGTGGGAGCGAAGAAGTTGCGCGCGTCAAATTTGTAATTTCGGACAAATTCAAATGCGTCTCCGTGGAAATGGTTGGTCCCGGACTTCGTGACAATATTGACGACGCCGCTTGCTGCGTTGCCATACTCGGCGCTCATGTTTCCGGTCTGGACGTTGAATTCCTTGATGGCATCCGGATCGGGGAAAGGCAGGTTTGTGTTCATGTAAGTGTCATTGTTGTCTGCCCCGTCCATCTGATAGTTCACTCCGTTGGGTCCGCCGCCATTCACGTAGGCGTACTGTTCCCCAGGATAGGCGCCACCCTCGCAGCCCACGCCGCAGTAGTTGCTGGTCACGTTGTTGGCTCCTGGAATCAGGAACACCAGACTTTGCGCCTGGCGCCCGTTCAACGGCAGATTCACTATGCTCTGCTGGTTCACCAACTGGCCGGTGGTCGCTGAATTTGTGGTCACAAGAGGAGCGTTGCCTGACACGTTGACGTGCTGGGTGGTGGCTCCAATTTTCAAAGAGACATTCTGAGTTGCTGACTGGTTTACGGTCAGCACGATTCCGCTTTGGCTGTAAGTCTGGAACCCGCTTTTTACGACGGACAGCTTGTATGTTCCCACCGGCAAAACCGGGAAGGAGTACTCGCCATCATCTCCGGTCTTTGCAACGTGAGTCCGGCCCGTGTTGATGTTCTTTACCGTCACCACAGCTCCGGGAACCGCCGCTCCGGAGGGGTCTTCAACTCTTCCACTCAGGCTGGCTGTCGTGTATTGGGCAAAGAGAGGAATTCCTGTCAAAAGGCCGATCATCAGAGCTGCAACGCAGGTGATGATGTATGACTCCCTTCTTCGTATAGTCCCTGCCATATTCTTGCTCCTTTCAGAACACAGGTTTTATTGAAGGACCTAACCGGCTTTTAAATGGCTTACTTTTGCATGAGTGCCTGTTAGGTCAGAAACCTGCGGCATTATCAACAAACCGCCGCTCATAAATTCCGATATCTCTTCTGCAATCTATTGTTTTCACTTCCATTCAAGGCGTTTCTTCCTGGGAGTACACTGCCTCCTCGTGCAAAATGGGGATTCCCCCATCGCCAAAGTTTTGTTTTGGGGATTGTTAATGTTCCGGCTCGATATAGCTTGAGGGGCTATACTGCCGAATGAATGTTCAGCCGTCTGGCGCGAGTTCTTTGTCTCTGCTGCGCGAAGACATCTGAGTTTTATACGACCCGGGGTACCCCTTATTTCTGTTCGGGTACGCCCGCTATGATGTTGAGATAGGGGGCCAAAATTGTATGCAGCCTAATATTGCTGCTGGAATAATTGAATTTCACTGCTGCAATGCGACCTTACATTCAGATCAGCTTGCAGCCTTATGTAGTGCACATCCCCCCATTTTACAGGCCGGTTTCTGCTCCTTTCCGACCCCAAAATTCCCGACGCATGTACTTACGATGCCGTGCCTTTGAAGAAAGGTTGCAATAGAAAGGGTAATAGTTCGAAAGATTGCGGTAGACTATCACTAAGCCCCGTCTCGAGGCGGTCGATCCTCATCTCTGCGTTCAGTGGGCAGATCCCCTGCGAGCTCAACCGGATATTGATTATCACTATATATCGTGTGTGGAAAACGCTTGACTGCTTATGCATGTGTCGATATGATTGGGATGTTATTAGAACAGTCTCATAATTAGAAGGTAAATCTCAAGACGTTTTCCCTGGTTTTTCTGTTGAGTGATAGAAGGCAGTTGTTGGTGATTATTTGGGAGGGGTACAGCCTTTCAATTGGAGGTACCTCATGAAGTTAGGGGTCGTCAGTCCACAGGTTTTATTCCGCAATTCTCTTTGTGCATATCTTTCCTCTCTGGGGACCTTTGCTATTGTTCTGGAATTTGACAGCGTCTCGGATCTCGTTGACAGAAGCACTGAGTCCCGGTTGCCCGTCCTCATCCTTCACACCACCGGCCTTGATGCAGGGATTGAATCACTGAACCAATTACGCCAATTATTCCCGGAAACGCGAGTTCTGTTCCTGGCCGATAGTCCTGATGAGGAGTTTGGCGCGCAAGCTCTCGAGGCGGGGGCCTCAGGATATTTGTCAATGGAGGAAAGTCCCCAGGTTTTGGTGAGAGCGGTTGGGACCATAGCAAAAGGCGAACGCTGGTTTCCTTCACGGGTGACAAATGCCGTCCTTGACAGACTGATTGCTGGACGGAGAGCGAAACCTATGATGACCAGCAACCTTACTCCCAGGGAATGGGAAGTGTTGACCCTGATCGCCCAGGGACATTCCGACAAAGAAGTGGCCAGCACCCTTTGCATCAGTACAGAGACGGCAAAGTCACATGTGAAATCGATCTATAAGAAGCTTCAGGTCAGCACACGGCGGGCAGCTGCTGTGCTTTATTTTAAACACGTTCGTGGCAAGGCTGTTCCATCGAACAAATCGTACAAAGAGACCCTTGCTTTCGGTCGCATTTAGGCTTCAAATCATTTCCGCCATTATTTTTTTAAACCGCGGCAATTGGTTGACCCGGTGCCCATGGAACTTGCTGTAAACTGGCAGAATTGTCAGCTCCCGTGTCTCTTGGTTTGTTTGGCCTGTTTTTGCCTTCTTTCCTCCACATGGGAATAACGGCTGCAGGACCGAAAACGAAAGTGATTTTCAGCATGCCCGCCCTCGATTATCTGCGAGGGACAAAATAGAAATGCCTGATGAGCAGCGGAAGGCCGGAATTGCTGCAAACGGACGGTCTTTTCGCATGCCTCACCTGGACTCTGTTTATCCCGCCACGCTTCTCGGTAACCGAAGATGATTGGTGAAGCAGGAATTGAAACCCCGGATCAGATCGGTGGAAGCCTGGTTTCGGGTTAACCCTTTACGGGGACCCTCCCGCTAAATTCACCCTTCCAGGGGATTGCGTTGCCAGCGGTGGGCAATGATAAGGTCAACTTTTAGCCTTGGAGGGGGCGCAGTATGCGAACAGTCTATTCTGGCAATGTGATATTTGTGTTGATGTTCGATGAGTGGCAACAGCGAGAACGCTACACGATGGTTTCCTCATCAAAGTCATTACTCCTGGCCGCGGGAAGAAATTGATGACGGGTCGGCGGTGAATCTTGGAACAATGGAACGCACTCGCGTGATTGATGCCCTCCACGCAGTGCCCTGCTACACAAAACGCAGCCTGCGCATCGATCTCCATCCGGAGATGCCAGCCGGCCCCATGAACCGCGTCACCGATAACGCCCGCGCGAAAAAGCCACTGACGCATGGATACTGCCCGGATGTCCCGTGGCGGCCCGGACGTGGCGTCATGGTTTCAGCTTTTGATCGCGGCGGCGTCTGGTTGCGGACTCCTGTATACTTACTGGAATTGTTTTCTCAGCTTGGATGAGAAATGGCAGATCAGACTATGCATGAAACCAGCACGCTGAACCGGCCCGCGAGAGAGAGGTTTTCCGGTGACTACAGGTCGCGCTATAAGTTCACCTGGAGGCTGAGGTTAGGCTCGATGTGGGCGCGCTATCTGCTGGTGGGGCGCGGCTGGGACGTCCCCGAACTGATCGATTTTATTTTCAACAACCATTTTTTCATACCACTCCAGCTTCCCGAGGAGCTCAAGGCGCTGGGCGAGGTTCTTGCTGAATTGCAGCCGCAGCGGGCGCTCGAGATCGGCACGGGGCAGGGTGGCACGCTGCTTTTTCTGACAAGCCTGGCAAGCCCAAGGGCCATTATTGCGAGCATTGATTTGAAAGCAGGGGAGTCCGGCGGCTACAGCGCGACACGCCAGTGGTTCTACGAACGCTTCGCTCGGCGCAAGCAGCACCTGCATCTGATTCGAGGGAGCTCACACTCATTCTGGATGCGCAGGCGGTTGGGCGAGGTATTTGACGGAAGGCCGCTCGACTGCCTGTTTATTGACGGCGACCACCGGTACGAGGGCGTCAAAAAGGACTTCGAAACGTACGGCCGGATGGTCCGCAAGGGTGGCGTGATCGCCTTCCACGGTATTGTGGAACACCCTTCCGAAACAGGCTGCCGGGTTGCACAGTTTTGGAACGAGGTCAAGCCGCAGTATCGCCACTCCGAATTCATCGAAGACAGGAACCAGGGCTGGGGCGGAATCGGAGTGTTGTTTGTCGAATAGTCAGGCGCATTTCAATCCTTCCTTGCAGCGCACGCGGTGCAGCTTGTTGCCTTTTCCACCCTCTCACTCGTGAACCCTGTTGAAACTCTACCCCCGGCCGGCGGCGTGCCGCATTGGCGACCGCATACTGGCGCAACACCGTGCTGACCTCATCGAATGGGTGGCGCCTCTGCTGGCCGATTGACCGCTCAAGATCCCTCCTGACCTTTGCCGGCAGGCCCATCTCATTTTCCTCATCGTGACCCCCACGCTGCCCGTTGATTTTGCCTCGGGCTCGCTGCGCGGAGTGCTGGCCGCTTTTCCTGCGGCATTGTCCCGTCCTCTGCGCGCGCGTCTCGTTCAATCGCAGCGTAGTAGCCCATAAAGTCACAGGAGACTTTCTCATTTCCTGGTGAAAGGCATCCTGTTAATTGGCAACTGACGCACTATACTGCAACGTAAGATTTAGAACAGCTATCGAACGAGAATAAGAGCGTGGGTGGTTCCGGAGTTTAAGCGAATCTTTTATCACATAACTGGAGTTTGACTTGGTCATAACTGAAGTTAAAACGCACCTTATACCTCTAAGTTCCTCGTGGATCAGTGAAAGCCTGATTGCCAGCCCCATGTCGATTTTTGAGGAGTATCGGGAGAAACGCTCGACCTGGTTTGGGCCCTTGACGACAGCATTGATTGAGGTGAAAACGGACAGCGGGCTACAGGGATGGGGAATGGTTGGGGGCGGCAAAGGGAAGCTTGCTGTTCCTATAATCGAGGACCAATTTAAGCAATTGCTGGTAGGCCATAGCCCGTTTGATACAGAGCTCCTTTGGGAACAGATGTTTCGGGCCTCACAATTCTACGGGCGGCGCGGCATCGTGATTGAGGTGATGAGCGGAATTGACCTGGCCTTATGGGACGTCGTCGGCAAAGCAACCGGACAGCCAGTCTACAACTTGCTTGGAGGCAAGACGAAGGATCGCATCCCGGTCTATTTGACAGGAAGCCTGACCAGGGAGCGTATGGCAGCAGGTTTCCAGCATGCAAAGTTGCCCGTTCGGCACGGACCCGCGGATGGTTTGGCAGGCCTGAGAAAGAACGTCGAAATGGTTGAAGAGGCGCGGACGATGATGGGACCGGATGGAGACCTGATGCTCGATTGCTACATGGGTCTGGACGTCCCGTATGCCGTCGCACTTGCAATGGCCGTGGCTGACTTTCGTGTGCCGTGGATGGAGGAGCCGGTTCCTCCTGACCAACCGGACGCCTATCGTCGGATCAAGGACGCGGTCCCAGAAATGTTGATTACAGGCGGAGAGCACGAGTATACGCGCTACGGCTTCCGGAACTTAATTGAGAAGCAGGCTGTAGACATCTTGCAGCCCGACATCTATCGTGCGGGCGGAATGACCGAGTTGAAAAAAATCGCGGCCATGGCAAGCGCTTATGGCCTGCCGGTGATTCCTCACGGCGTCGGGGCCCCTACATACCATTTTGTTATGGTGACTCTCAACTGTCCCCGTGCGGAATATGTAGATGTACTTGCCCAGGGACGGAGGACTTTATTTAGGGGAGATCCGCAGCCGTCAGGGGGTTACGTTGAACTCGGCTCAGCCCCCGGGTTCGGCTATGAACCTGACGAAGAAGTTCTTCAAGGAAAAGCCCCCGCGGCTTTAATTCGCTGATTGCTGGCACATATGGACGTATTACAGGAAGCTCTCAAAATTCAATTCTGCTAAAGAGCATCTCTCCGTCTATTCAGCATCTGGCTAGACCGATGGCATGCATTGAGAAATCGTACGAACCCGGCTTTATGAACCTTTCGAGACTGGGGCGGTATGCCGAATACCGAGAGATCAAGGGCCAAGAATGAGGAACCGAACATGCGGCTAAGAGAGAAAATTGCAATTATAATTGGTGGAGGTGCAGTTATTGGGAAAGCCACAGCTGAATTCTTCGCGGAGGAAGGAGCTTGATTTCCAGCAACACGCCCAAAATTCTTTATGGGTTTTAGGCAGCATGCCCGGAGCGTGATTCTGCTGCCGCCACTCCCACATACTTATCGGCGGCACCATAGTAAAAAAGCCACTTTCCACCCTTGCGGACAAGCCCTTCGACAAATACAACATTAGGCGTCTGTCCTACTTTCTCCCATCTCAAGAACGGGTGGAAAATGGAAGTCTTCGCGCGGGCAATAACCTTTGTGGGGTTCCGGCGATCAAACAGTGTCCAGCCTGTGGAATAAACGAGGTTGTCATTGGCTCCGTTATAAATCAGAAGAATGCCTTGCGGGAGCATCACCGGAGGTGGCCCCGGCTCAGTGACCTGCGAATCAAAGTAGCCCCGGCGAGTATGAATAACCGGCTGATTCGTTGCATCTTTCCAGTGCAGGAGATCATCGGAAACCGCCAGCCCCATCTGGCCGCGACGGCTGCGCGAATCCCCAAGATAATACATCCAGTATTTTCCATTGATTTTTTCTGGCGCTATGGCACCCGACTTGGTCCACCCGATGTTCCATTTTCCCCGGTACGCTGGCATGATGACCCCATGGCGCCGCCAATGGACGAGATCCTCCGAAGTTGCGAGGCATAACTGAGCATCCTTCCCACCGGGACCTTTTCCATTCACATTGTTATAACCCGTGTAGGTCATGTACCAGGTTTTCCCAAATCGCTGCAGCCTGGGGTCTTCGCATCCACCGCCTTTTTCATACGGCGCTTCTGGTCCAAAAACGGGCTTCGACCGCCGCTCAAAATGGATGCCATCCCTGCTTGTGGCGTATCCGAGAGTAGAGGTGCCATGATGGTTCTGCGCCCGGTAGAGCATGACGAATTCATTTCCCTTCATCACGACTGCAGGGTTGAAAGTGCCGGCGGACTGAAATCCACTGCCCCTGGGAGCAATGATGGGTCTGGATGAAAGTCGTTTCCAATTTCCAAATGGGAGGCGGAATGAGCCGCCCGGAAAGCCCAGAAGAGCAGCAAGCGATGATTGGCCAAGATTGCCACTAAAGAGTGAAGACCCCAAATCTTTCATTGAAAACCCTCCGTAATCAGTCACGGGACGAACGACTGAGAATCAGCAAAACAACATGAATAGCCGATACTGGTACCGCATGCGTAGTGCTCACGGCTTAAAGCCGCCATGCATAGGCCATATTCACTGGGCACGCGGGACAAGTTTCACCTGCCCTCGGCCGGGATTAATATTCGGCCTTCAGGCGGAGAAATGCGTGCGGTGCAATCCGGTAATCGTCAGGGAATGGCTGCCCCTCAGCCATAATCTTAACCCCTGCTCCTTTTGCAACAGGAATCGATACAGTAACCTTCCGTTCAGTTTCCGTAGGGTTGAACAGAATAAAATTCAGCTTTCTGGGGGGGAATTCGCGGATGTCGAAAATATCGGGCAAATCCAGATTAACCAACAACAAATCCCGGTCATTTGTGGTGCCCAATGCTTCGAACATGAGGTACATCCAAATGACTTCTCCGCTTCCATAAATCTCTTTCCCCACGCTTCCCGTGTGGCCACCCAACTCCAGTGTTGCCAGATTCTCATAGGGAATATAAGGCAATGGGTTACTCTTCTCCTGACGATAGCAATTCTGGAAAAAGTAGAAATTATTCCGCCGCATCTGGTCCATAAAGCGCAGCAAACCTTCAAAAACAATTCCGCGTTTCATGATCGCGGTCCACGGAAGGATGGATTCAACGTTCTCCTTGAAGGCCGGATACAAAATTGAAGCGCACGCTTGAACCATGCCCCGAATGTCATGGTTCTTTTGACTCGGATCAGAGTACCAGTAAAACAATCTTAACTGTTCATAAAGAAGGTAGTGAGCAACATTGACCGAGCCTAAATGCGCTGCAGCCATGGCTCCGAACGCAAGCTCCTGAGGCTCATGAAAGAGTCGTTCGGCAGGGACATTACCCAGCACCTGGATGGCGTGCTTCGCAGCCTCAAGAGCCTGGGGCTCACCGGTCATGTGGTGCGCAAGGCACCCGGCCCACGCGTACAGCCCGCCAACAGCGTAATTGGTTCCAGCCCCTGACATTTTCATGTTGCCGGTATCATAGTAAATCGGGAACAGGCAGTCGTAACGGCTGGCCAGTTTACCGGCATAGTCGAAGGCATGTAGGAAATTGTCGGTTAGGATTCGTGAAGCGGCCAACTGGCCAATCATCGAATACTTGACCAACCCGTTCTCAAAGTAATACCAAGAATCCACAGTTTCTGTTGGACCATGGATAAAACTGTTGCTGATGGTTCCCAACTTCGGGACGTAAAACGCCGGCATACTTTTCAGAAGAGATTCCACCAACTCCTGAAAACCGGGAGAAGGATGCAAGCGGGCGTAAAGGAGCGACGGCCAGAGCACATCTGATAACGTCATAAGTTCAAAGTTGTCGCTGGGCTCTTTCCACAGTTTCGAGGTTGACTTAACATATGCGCGAAGACCGGTGTGATCCTGAACTTCGATGCGCGCCGCGCCTTTCTTCTGTACATCCTGGACCATTCCAGCCGCATAAGACTTCCATGTCGTCGCACACAGAGGCCACTCAAGACGTTCCTCAAATAAGGGCAACAAGGCTTCCATCCATCGCTGAACGGCTTCGCGCTGATCAATCAGTTTATGGATGGGGCGTTGAAGCATGTTGTATGCGAACCGAACCTTGCCCGGCGGTAATATATTTCCCGCGGCCTGATCTGCGACCAGGCCAAGTCCAATTCTTTCCTTGTGCCCGGGCTCCAATCTGGATGTCATCGTGCATCGATAGACCAGAAACCTTGGGAGATTGCGAAACGACATCCAGTCCATTACGCTCATGTCAAAATACATCATCGTTTCGATGCCGCTGTTTTTGTCCAATAAGTAGACTGCAGGAAGATCATTGCCGTACGTTCCTAGGGAATTTTGTGTTGGCTGGTGGAGCAGAACCCGGCGCCAGCTGAGGGCCTGTCCTTCCATCATTGTCGAAGTTGAGGTCAGCCATAGGATGATTTGCGGTTCGACCCTGGAATGTTGTTGAAGCATCAACGGAGCAGGGAGATCGAGAGTGATCTCAAAACGAAACCAGGAGGGATGGCCAATGACTCGCAAATCGCCACGCCACGTATAGTCCAGGGGACGACCATCCAGCTTTTTCCCGTGCCCGGTGCCACGCAGGCTAACTTGAGATGAGGTGCCAGACGCCACGACCTTCGGGTCTGCCAGTCCAAAACTTGGCCCTTCAAGCAGGGGATTGGCAGCAAGAGAAGCCGCAACCCAGGATCCCTCGGGCTTTCGCACAAAAGTTTGATATGCAATCCCCTTAGATTCTGACGAAAGCACAACCTTCTGGTCATCACTTGAAACAGTCCACAAAGGGTCATGCCCAGTTTTCCCGTTGCGTGGCGCGGCTGGTGTTGCAGCTTCGTCCTCGGCAATTTGTGACCCGCTGAGAACGGGAACTGATAGAGCGCTAGCCATTGACAGGAACTCTCGCCGCTTCATGAAGTGTCGACCTTTCGGCTTCAATTTTATGTGTGAAATGAATCCCTTGAAGGGTCCAGAGAAAAGCCTCGAAGCAGACATAGCCATTCCTGCCGACCCTGAGGGCCCGGGCCGGTATGCTGCGAAGCACACTGGCCCGGAAAGGTGTGCGGCGAGTCCAATCAGTATGTGATCTTAAGTCCGAACTGAATTGTTCTCGGTCCGCTTGAGCTTGTTACGGCACCAAAACCACACGCGAAGGGGCCCGAGCATCCTGGCGACCCGACAGGCTGGAAAGGTGTCGTAATGGGGGTGGAAAAACCATTTGGTGCAGTGTAAATGTGGCGATTGAAAATGTTGAAGAATTCCGCCCGGAAATTGAGCTTGAGCCGATCTCCAACCAGATCCGTCGTCTTTTGAAGGGTGAAATCCTCGTTTTTCGTCGCGAAAGTACGCGCGTGAGGTAGGGACCGCCCTTCATTGCCAAAAGTGTAAGGCGCTGGAATCTGGAAGGCGTTCGGATTATAAAACGGAGTCGTAGCCGGTTGGAAGTTACTGCTCTTATTTGTTTCCGGAATGCCAGGGAGCAGGTTTACTCGGGCAATTCCCGTAAAGTTGCAACCGGCGAAGAGTACGAAACCTGCTGTAGTATTGCTACAAGGTTCGTATACGCCCATGGGGGTGCCTGAGTGATAGGTCAAAATACCACCAACCCCCCAGCCTGAAACCAGGCGACTGGCAAAGCCTGCGTGGGTCAAGAATCGTTTCCCGGAACCAATCGGGAGTTGGTAGAAGAAACTAGTGACCAAGGACTGAGGTGTGTCAAGCTCACTCACAGATTTCTCGGCCCTTCGGTTATAGGAATTCTGTCCGATATAAGCGTTATCACCGATGAATCCCTGCACTCCGGGTCCCATTGAATCTGAAGTGGTAATGTTCTTGGATATCGTGTACCCAACAAGAAAGGTCAATCCTTGTGAGAACTGCTTTGTCACTTTCAGTTGCATTGAATGATACGAAGAGGCGCCTGTCTTGTCCGGCGTGAAGGAATTGTCTTCCTGATTGAAATTGCCATACTGGGGATAAGGGCGAAGTGATTGAGCCACGCTACCCGTAAAGCCAGGGTAAGGTAGGTGGACGCCAGCGGCTGCCGCCTGAGGACAGGTTCCACTGGTTAAGCACGAGATATTCATGCTTAACTCTGACCCCAGCGAGAGGTAAGTGGGGTTAACCTGATTGGGAATAATATTCAAAGCAGGCAGATGGGTGCCCTTGGAACCAACGTATGCAACGCTCACCATCATGCTGCGGGTAATCTGGCGCTGGACGTCGAAGCTCCAGGACTGCATATCGCCGGGCCGCCCACTGTTGGTGGGTACCATAATCACCCCGCTGTTACCGTTTTGCGCCCCCGGGGTAAGCGGTCCTGAAGGGGGCAGAATGTGCGGCATGCCATTATCAATCTGGAATGGGGCGACGTTTGCGGTGGTGATGTCTTCTTTGTTAAAGAAACCAAGGCCATCCTGATCAGCAAAAGAACCTTCCTTCACAGGCTCATAGTAAATACCATAGCCGCTCCGGATGACGGTCTTATTGTTGAGCGCATAAGCAAAACCGATCCTAGGCCCAAAAGCACTGGTGTAGATGCTCTGGGGACGGGTTCGGCCATTGCGGCCCGGACCGTTCCCAAAGTACGTATAGGCCCCGAGAAGGTTCCCTGCCGCCGGATTCTGGAGAAAGGGGTCAACCATGGAGAAGCGATTATAGGCTTCGGAGGCTGGAATCGGCAGATCATACCTCAAGCCCAAATTGAGAGTTAGTTTGTGAGTCGCTCTGTAGTTATCTTGCACGTAGAAGTCATAAGCCTTATAGCGCACGCCGCTGAATGAGCCATAGTTCAGAAAGCCTTGATTCACCAGGCCAAAAAGCGCACTCGCGACAGCATTGCCGCATGAAACGCCGGGGTGGGCCGAAGCAAAGCTGGCGGTCTGGCACACAGGCGCCGAAGTTTCAGGAGAGTTGAAGTTAAATTGCCCGGAGGATTGAGTCAGGCGGCGAACGTTGAATTGCATATCACGTAGACCTCCGCCGAACGTAATGCTGTGTTTCCCATGAATCCAGTTGACCGTATCCGCCACCTGGAAAACGTTATCGGCAAACTGCGAATCGCCACAGTTGTTAAGAGCCTGGCTATACGGTGTCCCCTGGAAAAATATACAGGGGAATGTGGTATTCTGCACCCCCGTCAATCCGAGTTTTTGTGGGTAATTATCACCTATGCCGTTGCTGACCTCACCGCGAAATCGCCGACTGTAGCCCATCAAGAAATGGTTCAGAAGAGTCGGACTGAAAATGTAGTCATGACTGAATCTGGCATAACGAGTGTCTTGCGGTGTGTGGCTTCCGAAAATTGGACCAAGGGAAACGACAGAACCGGTATCCGTATTGTCCCAATCTAATCCGCCTGAAATTCTTTGCTTGTCGGAAATTGTATGGTCCAGATGCAAATCCCACAAATTAGCTGTTGTCTGAGAAGAAGTAAACGCGAACGTGTTGGCGGTGAGCGCGCCATTCGTAGGCGGCAAGTATTGGAATGCCTTTTGCATCACCGAACTCTCTGTGAAGTTCGGGTCGTTCTTGAGGATGTTATAAGGAATCGGCTGCTGCGTTGTGGGATCGTATAGCTGTGTTCCAGTTGAGCCGGTACCAGGCGTGCAAAAACCGCTGGAATCGTAGGACGAACACAACGCTGAGAAATCTCCGTTACGGAAATTCTCGTTGGGGAAACTGCTGATGGAGGTCCCGCCGGTATGGAACCGAAACCCTTCGTAGTCGTACATGAAGAATGTCTTGTTGTGCCCGTTGTACACGTGTGGGATATCGACAGGCCCGGAGACCAGAAAGCCAAAGTCATTTTGTGTATTGGCCGATTTGGGTGCTCCAATGACATTGTTGGTCCAGCTGTTGGCATCAAGCGCCCGATTCCTTAAAAAGTCATAAGCCTCGCCGTGGAATTTGTTCGTTCCTGACTTCAAGGTGAGGCTGATAATCCCATCGCCCGAACTTCCGTACTGGGCGGAGAAATTGCTCTGAAGGGTCTTGAACTGGCTCACCGCAGCAGGTGACACGCCAATGTTCATTTGTGTATTCGGAGAAACCAATGAAATCGAAACTCCATTAACCAATATGTCAGTGCCGGTTTCCTGGCCGCCGTTCAGTTTAAAATCGTCACTATTATTCGACCCTGGATTATTACTCACTGACCCTACAAATCCGGGCACCAATGTGATGAACTGAATGGGGTTGCGGATTGTCCCGGAAACCTCAAGAGGAAGATTATCAATGAGATGGCTGTTTACGACCGTCCCGTGCTCCGATGTGCTTGTCTTTAGCAGTGGGGCTCCGCCCTTTACCGTGACCGATTGACTAACCTGGCCAAGGTGCAGGGAAATGTTCAAGGTTGTTGTTGAGGAAACCTCTACTTGTACGGGCGACTGGTTGAAAGTCTTAAAACCTGACTTGCGGGCTTTAACTGAATACGTGCCCGGAGGAAGATTTGGAATTGAATAAAGGCCTGCTTTAGAAGTACGAGTGCTTTGGGCGAGCCCGGTATTAATATTCGTTACAGAAATCACTGCCCCCGCGACTGACGCGCCGGTCGGGTCTACAACTGTGCCTGTGATTGTGCCTCCATTACTTTGTGCCAGGAGCGTTCCACTCATCGCCAGTATTGTGGCGATCAGAAGCGCCTGACAGATCTTCCTGCTTTGCATCGGTAACTCCCCATTCGGTGATTTTGCTGAGCTTAGACTTCAGTACTAGAAACTTATGCGTTGAACAATCAGCGCGAGGCCAACACTCACGAAATAGTATGGATGTATTATTCTCTTCAAAAGGTTGTTCAAAAAAAATGAGAGGCTACTATTTTGAAACATCACTGGTAACATAAAATAGAAAGAAGGGAGGTATTAAGTAAGGGAACTCGTGACCTTAAAACACTGTTCGATTCTATTCATTCTGGCTACATTCGCATCCATTTTTGCGTGCTGTGTAGGATTCGCGTCACCGGTGACGGGGCAATCATCTCCGAAAGCATTAGACCGTCTCCTTAAGCAGGCCCAGTCCGATGAAGGCCAGCAGAAATATAGCGCCGCTGAGCAAACTTACAAGAAAGCTCTTCAACTGGCTCCAAACAATTCGAAAGTATTGCTACGCCTTGGAGTGCTCTATCAGACAGAACTTAAATTTCAAAATTCCATCAAACTCTTTCAGCGAGTCCTGGCTGCTAATCCCCAATATCCCGAGGCCAATTTTTATATTGGCGTCTCTTACTATGGGCTTAACGATTTCAGGCAGGCCATCCAGAGCTTCCATCGTGAGCTTAGTACTCCGCATCCACACCCAAAGTGCCGTTATTATCTCGCGCTGGCTCTTGAATCAACCGGGCACCCCAACGCAGCCATCACACAGCTGGATAAGCTGGTCGCTACTAATCCAAAGGATGCTGATGCCCTCTATGAACTTGCCCTGTTGCACATGAACGCTTCGTTTGAAGCGATCAAGATGCTCAAGACCCTGGACTCAAACTCTTTTCAATTGCATGCATTGATGGGAAAAATCTATTCGGAAGAACAGCAATACCCGGAGGCGATTAAGGAATATCAACTCTCGCTGAAGAAGCGCCCCGATGCAACAGGAATAAACTACTCCATCGGAATTGCCGAATGGGAGCAGAAACAGTTCGCCGCAGCAAAGTCAGAATTTCTAAAAGTACTCCGGGAATCGCCGAACGATCCTTTAACTAACCTGTATTTAGGTGACATTGCTGTACATCAGGGGGAGTGGAAGCAGGCGCTGAAGTACTTGGAGAAGGCCAACAAAGGGCAGCCGCGTATGGAAGAGGTTCACCTCTTGCTGGGCCGATGTTACGAGGAAATGGGCGAATTGAAAGCAGCCAGATCGCAACTTCTTTTGGCCAGCCGGTTGGATACGAATGATCCACGGCCTCACTATATCCTTGCCCAAGTCTATCAGAGATTACATGAATTGTCCGAAAGCCAACACCAGATGGCTTTATTCAAAAGGCTCTCAGGCAACCAACAGACGAAAGCTTTGCAAAAAGCACAGAAGGCCCTTAAGAGTGAAAGGACGCCTGTTCAGTGAGAAGGTTTCCCTGGCATTTCCCAGTCCGGGTCTGGAAAATCGGGAGACCCAGGCTCATGCGATTTGAGAAACCTGGTTTTTAATTCCTGGGGTGAAACCTGCACTACGTGTTGCGGACTGTGTTCCATCGCGCGAGCCTGGACCAGCAAACGCTGAGCTTGGCGGTTCCCCTTGTTCAAGTGTAAGGCCTTCTCCAGATTTTGAATGGCATCCGGAACCTTCCTCTGTCTGAGTTGCATTGCTCCCAACCAACTTAGTGCGTCGGAACTGTGAGGGTTGAAGTGAACGGCTTGGCGGAACATGGCCGCTGCCTGCTGGGGCTGGCCCGCATGGGCAAAGGCTATTCCCTGAAAGTAAACCAAAAGAAAGCTGGGACCGAGTCGATCCTGTGCCAAGGCAAGTGTGTGCGCCGCCTGGACCGGCCGCCCGGTTCGAAGAAAGACCTGCGCCAAGCCGATTGCGCTAGTAGGAGTGGGGTCTCCCATGTCGATCAGTTTCTGGAAAACTTGCTGCGCTTTGGGGTATTGCCCTGCTTGCATGCAGGCAGCACCCAATCGGACATGAAGAGCATAGGATTTAGGGTTATGGGCCAAGCCATCCTCAGCGGCTGAGATAGCACCTCTTGGATCTTCTTTCTCCATCAGTTCATGCGTCAGATCAAGCCATATCCCTTCCCTGTTCGGATCAAGTACGGCCGCTCGGCGGAAAGCTGCGATCGCACGGTCAGGCTCTTTAAGCCGGGCATAAGCAACTCCGAGCAGAATCCATGGCCCAGCCTCGCCGTCCCTGGATGTCAGCGGAGTGGACAGCGAGATCGCTTTCTGCAGTTGCCCAGTCTTGAGATTCGCCAACGCGAGGTCGAACTGGGCCCATGACGCATCTGGATTCCGGCCAGACAGCTTGCTGAATTCCTCAACGGCCGCTTTGGGGAGCCGGGCCCGGACGAGCAACGAGCCAAGGTGTACACGCTGTCTGTCACTGAGTTGCAGGCTCTGGAGACGAGCCAGCAGTGGCCGGGTGCGCAGGGGCTGATGAAGCCTCAGGTATGCGGCAGCGGCCTCCAACAGGAAATCAGGCTCATTCGGCCAGGGAACACCTGCCCGATTCAAGTCACGCAATCCGGCTGCGTCATGACCCTGATCCAACTCAACGCGTCCAAGGTAGTATCGTGCATAGCGGTCTTTGGGAGCGATCTTCAAGGCTTCTTTCAGATTAAGCGATGCACGAGCAAGATGTCGCTGGGTCCACTCGAGATACCCAAGGTTCTTGTAGGCTTCCGAATTCTTCGGATCGAGCTGGATAGATTTTCGGTATTCTTCGGCTGCAGTGGTGGTCTCGCCCAGCTTAGCCAGCACGATGCCGCGAAAGTTGTGAACCTTAGCATCGCTGGGACCTTCCTTTTCCGCCTTCGTGAGTTCCAGAAGCGCTAAACGCAAATGGTTGTTTTGCAGTGCTATCAACCCACGCCGAAAAGATTGCTGTCCCCCTCCGCTGGCAAGCACCAGGCTTATCAGCATCGGCATTGCCACACGAAGTGCGCCCGCCAAAATCATTTCAGAAGTTCCTCGGCTTTAGCCAGTCGCTGGACCCGTGCGTCATTTTCGGTATGAGATCTGTTATTCAGGTTTGAAGAAACAGCAAACTCGTGTGCGGCTTCCTTACGCTTTCCCTGAGCCTCGTAAATCCTCGCCAAAAGGTAATGGATGTTCCCCGTTTTATCTTGCTTGGCCACCTTTTCGAGTTCAGCCTCTGCCTGCGAATAATCGCCGACGCGCATATAAGCCATTCCCAGAAAATGGTCAACGTCCGGATCATCAGGATCAATTCTGCGAGCCTTCAAGAGGTAGGGCAAAGCTTTTCGGGGTTGGTGTTCATACAGGTATGTTGTCCCCAAGTCGACCAAAGCACCCGCATGGCGGGGATTCATGGCGAGTTCGGCATGAAACTCCTGCCGGGCTGCCTCCAGTTTGAAATTCTTCCACAAAAGATGGCCGATTTCATAATGGAGGTTAGGCAGGTCCGGTCTCTCTTTTAACGCCTCTCGGTACTCTTGAATTGCCTTGGTGTCCTGTCCCCGGGCCCTGAAGGTATCACCTTCCAGTTCATGTACCCGATACGAGTTGGGGGCAACATCGTAGAGCTTCTGATAGTCCTCAAAAGCCAACTTTCTGTATGCGCGTACACGCCAATAGAGAGCTTCAGGTGCGTGCCTCGCGTCGGCGGGGAGAGCATTCAATATTTCCAGAGCTTCTGAGGGACGCCCTGTCAGGAAATGGGCTCGAGCAAGTTGCAGCCTTACCCCGGCTGGAGCAGCGACTGTCACTTTGCGGGCGCAGTGAACTGCTGCCTCAAGATTGTCAGCGTCCAGCCACTCCTTAATTCGCTGGGTATTACATGAAGCCGGCTCTTTAACATGGCGGCCTCCCTCGGAAAGTGAAAATATGCGGTCAGCTGAAACCCCGTTGTCACCAGCATAAAGTTTCAGGAACGTTAGAGCCAGCCGAGCGCCTTTCCCCGTACCTTTCTCGATCTCGGATTGGAGTTCGGGGATTTTACTCTTAAGCGAAGGCGGTAGCGGTTCCGGTCCTGTGTTGGGGAGACCTCCAGGGTGGATGCCCAAAATTGATTCCGTCCTTTGCGCATCAATCATGATAGCCCGTGACCAGTCCGCCATCGCCCCGTCCACATTGTTCTCAAAGAGGCGAACTTCACCACGGCGCACAAGAGCTCGAAGGCTGTGCGGATCAAGCGCCAAGGCCTTCCGGATTTCAGCCTCCGCAAGTTTCAACCTTCCCGCGCGCAGATAAATATCAGCCATTTCAAGGTACAGGTCAGACCTGTTCGGCGAGGTCGAAACAGCGTTCTGCAAATGTACGAGGGCTGCGGATAGGTATCCGCTGTTCACATAGTCTTCCGCCAGCAATTGATCCACATAGCTGGAGTTCCCATGAAGCGCCTTTAAGTGGTCGATTGCCCGGCGTCCCAGGCTTTCATTGGCGTGCCCCAGCAGGTAAAGCATGTTCACGTCGCGCGGATGCAGCTTTAGTCCTTGGTGCAGCGTATTGACTTCTGCTGGAAGATCACCAGCCATCTCTTCCGCCGTGGCTAGTCGTGACCAGATTTCAGCCTGGTTGGGCCTGCCCCTCACAGCAGAACGCAGGAAGGGAAGCGCGCGCCTGCACTGCCCGCGCTGGCAGTAGTCCATGCCCAGAAAAAAATTCGCGCCAATAAGGTCGGGCCTGGACTTGAGTGCCTGCTCAAACATTCTCATTGCGGCGGGGATTTTCTTCTGAAGCTGGTAAACCAGGCCCAGATTCATATAAGCTTCGGCAAAGTGTGGAGAGAGGGCGATTACTTTGCGATATTCCAGTTCAGCCTTTGCATACTCCCCCCTGCTCCTGGCATTTTCGGCTGCTTCGAAGTCGGCCCGCACCTGCGGTGTGATTTTGGGAGCCGGGGAAGTCTGCTGCGCGGCACCAGAAGAAAAGAAGAGAAGCAAAGCAAAAGCTACTGAACCCATCGTTAATATATTATCAGAAGCCATTTCGCAGAAGGGAAAGGCTCCCTCAGAAATGTCATCCTTGACGTGATCTCTTGCGATAATCTGGATCCATTTCTGGCCTTCGCAATTTCGCTACTTCCAGCGCCTGCAGAGCAAAGACGTTCCAGGCGAAGACGCGATGGTAACCAAAGAAGGGATGCGCCGGATCGGTAGCCAGATATTCCTGGCTGGTTGGAAACGGACGAGAGATGTTGATCTCAGCCCACAGCCGGTTTGCGATGGCCTTGTCTGCAGGACTCCACCCATGCATCTTCCCTGTAGCGTAACCACACACCTCGATTCGCATCCAACTGCCGCCGTTATAATAGATGCCATCCATGTTGTGGTTGGCGTAGCTGGCCGCAAAGGAATTGCTGACCATCGGATGCCATTTGTCCGTGAAATAGCTCCAGCCCTTGCCTGCCTCCGTAAGACCAATGAGTATAGGCCGGACAGTGCCTCCTGATTCCGGGTATGGCGCATCCGGGCGAGGCAGCATCACGGGAATCCTGTTGAGGTGGTGCACTATCATCTCGTCTGTCAGCATCTTGTGGTCAAACAGCCAGAGTGAAAGGAACTCCGGAAAGATGGCTCCAAATCCCACAGCATCTGAGATGTTTCGGGCGGGACGAACAAACTTGCGTGAAGTATCGTAATAGCTCTGGTAACCTTTCTCCACCTTCTCAATGTATTGATCGGAGATATGGCGACTGATTCCCGGAATATTCAATTCCTTGATCACGCGTAGTGTGACGGCTAACATTCCCTGATTCTCACAAATGTCCGTGGTGCCTTTGGGATAGTCGATCACGTCGAGTTGACCCATTACAAATTGCGCCCAGCATATCCCATTATGGAATCGGTCGTATGTGCGAAGACAATACTCTGCCGCCTTGCGAACCTTGTCCATTGGCAATCTCGTACCGAACCGGCGGCGATTCTGGAGTGCCCAGATAAGCCATAACGGTGTAGAGTCGTTCGATTTGCGTTCCAGGTTCGCCATGTTCGGCTCGATCAGGGTATTGATCGCGCCGTTCGCGCCCTGGTTATCAGCCCACATGTTAAAAACTCCCTCGTTCAGTTCGCAGTTGTAAACTCCGTTCGCTGCGAAGAAGCTGTCGCGGAGGTACATTTCCCCGGCGGAAGAGTACCAGATGCTTGGAGCAATCATGGGCCTGAAGGTTTCAGGTCCAGCGATCCAGGAGAGCATTGTCACGTCAGCATAAAGCACTTTCTCTGTCGCATTGCCTCCGGCCCCCAGCCCGTCGGCCAGGTGAAGCTCGCTGCTCAAGCGATAGCCTCGCTGGGTGTCTGGTGTCTTGTCGTCCACAAAAATGAAAACTGTCTTTTTCTCGAGACGGCCCATCTCAAGCCGGTGATAGGGTTCGTTGCGTGAATTTAGGCGACGGACCTTGAGATTGCGAATTTCAACTTGATTGGGCTTGCCCTTTGCCGGCAGGCTCAAGGCCTGCTCTGATTGGGGGACTGAGATAAAGAGGGCGCCCTTCTGCCCGAGAGCCGAGAATGCCAACACGGTGGTCTGGAACGTGGACCATTCTTGCGGAGAGGCAGGCACTCGATCGTTATACAAGGTTAGATTTTCAAGCATCCGTAGCTGCTCATCAGCAGTCCAGACATCCAGCGCAAAAGCTGACTGGGACTTGTACTCAAGGCCGACCGAGTAGATCTCGCCTTCTTTCATATTGAAAGGTATCACCACACCGTCTTTTGAACTTTGGGCCGCCAGATGCTTCACCCCTTGCTTTTCTTCCAAGGTGACCTCACCCCGCTTGGTCCATAAAGAAACGGGCGGCAGAGCCACAGCCTCCCCGGAATCGCTGTCTCCGATTTGCTGGAGTGCCTCGCCGAAAGTTTGCTGCACATACAGTTTTCCTTTGGCACGCTCAGCAGGCCCTGCAACCTGATAAAGATTAACGTCCGGCACCTTACGCGGGGCGGGCTTTACTGGATTCCCGTCCGTTCGCACCATGCGGCTCCACTGATTGCGGAATCCGGAATCCGTCAGTAAACCAACGGTCAGGCCTGCGTCCGTGCGGAACCCAGCCGCCGGGTAATACTCGTGCAGAGACCTGCCCCGGCACTCCGGCTGGCCAAAGCTCCAGAACTTTTGGGGTTCCCCTACTGGCTCCAGACGGTTGCTGACCTGATAAAACAGCATGTACATGTCTGCCTGGTGAAAGCGGATTTCTTTTCGCACGACGTGAGGAGAAACCACTTTATATTCAACTTCCGCAAAAACAGTGGTCTTTACCGGCTCGGTCTCTTTGCTTTCCGAAAGGTTCGGGAGGTGGCACTCGCCACGCAGTTTCACATGAGTGGCATCACCGGTCCAGGACTGTGCGCGCCAGTCGACGATGCGATCCACCAGGCTGCGATCCCCGTTCTGAAAAAACGCCGAAAATTCTCCTTTCCCATTGTGGTATGCAACAGGCTGCCCATGGAACAGGATCGTTACATGATAGCCATGCCTTGTGTCGCCGCCGACCTCTAATGAAACCCCTTCGATGTTGCTTCCATTTTCCGAACCGCTGCCCCTTGCTGAAGCCAAGTTCCACGCAAAGCCCGTGCCGAGACCGCCTGCTATTGACTTGCCGATAAACTGCCGACGAGAAATCTGCTTGAAACCCACTGTATCTTTCGTCCTCCCATTCGAGTTGTTGGTCAAAACGCACTGAACAGTGCTCCTATTCTCAGATGCGATTTGGCCCGTGAACGGAAAGAAAAAATCTTACCGGTCTTGATGGAAGATAGTTGCGTCACTGGATTTCTGCGGGAAAGCTCACAATTCCGCACTGGTGATTTTGGCTTTGGAGCGGAAACAAGATTGGGCAGAGCGTTCCGGTCGCGGTCGCACGACCTGTCGTTCAACCATGCACAAACGCCTCCGCGACCTTTACCTTTACGGCGCCCTCAGCCCTTCCCGCCGCCAGATCTCCTGTTTCTGGTCGTTCCCCATTTGCCATCCCGCCTCTTTAAGCAGTGCCGTGATCCACAAATGCCCGTACCACCCATACTGGTCGGCCAAGGGTGATGGTCGCACGAATCAGCACGTCCTCATCGTTCCGCAAAGCCGAAGCATACCGTTGTGTCCTTCGCGTCTGCCCCCGCAGGTGTGCCGTCCGCACAACTGCAGGGTTACGCGCTAGCCGGTTGGAGGATTTTCCTCTGGTCGGGACGACCTGGGTTATTGGGGGTGGCGCTTTGCGAAAAGGACTCAGATTATCAGATTAGATGAGAAAGAAAGAGTCTCGTTGTGGATTTCTACCTTAAGGATTTGAGATTGCTGAATGCTGAACTGAATTTACCGGGAAGTGGAGCTATTTGCGCGGGCACCATCTCAACGAAAAAACACCTTCTGTCCAAGAAAGGTAAGTATGCATCCTCGTGCCACGGTTTTTATTGCACTCTGCCCATTCGGGAGCTGCCCTGTAATAGTGGGATTCTGCCTAATCATCTGAAATTACAAAGAAACGAATGGAGCCGGCGAAGGGAATCGAACCCCCGACCTACGGTTTGCGAATTCCTTAGGCCCCACTGATTCTAAAGAAGATCAGTAACATAGCATTGCAGAAAGTGGACAACTCCGGCAAAATGCGCAATCTAGCCGCAACCAAATGTTTGGTCTAACCAAGGGCCACCTTTCACACTTTCGGGGTTCAACCCTTGCAGGACCTGCAGGGCCGCAGGTTCCTCGCTGTCAGAGTGTCTTCTGGAATGCCGAGCACCTAAAGCAACTTTGAAAGTGGCCAAAGATCCCGGAGTGCATCAATTTGAC
>Ga0102953_1000227_pt1 | contig 40229 bp, 30 predicted proteins | sample SalPon2A_C_D2_MG_FD_78509 | JGI IMG/M metagenome (GOLD analysis project Ga0102953, IMG submission 78509) | Soil microbial communities from South San Francisco under conditions of wetland restoration - Salt Pond MetaG R2A_C_D2_MG | ecosystem: Environmental > Terrestrial > Soil > Wetlands | place... | reverse complement strand
AATAGCATAGAAGATATGTTTTGTCCCTGAAGTTTCAAATAACCAGTATCGTATGAAAATCCGGCACGATATATTAAGGACTGAAAAAATGTCGGATTAATCGATCTTTGGGGAAGAAATTGCCCACCCAGGCCAAACCTCAGGCGATTTGTATAATAATTTACAGGCTGGGAATTTATATCGTGATAATCACCCCACTTTTGATATAATGCCTCGGCTCCCACCATCCAGTGACCGTTTATCCAGTATCCAAGGCCGACTCCCGTCCGTAATGGCAATCGTATGTGCCCGTTTGAAAGACTCCGGTTTTGGTTGTCCTCTGAGCCATTCAAATTGATATAGTCCTCTACCGATTTTTTCGATCTCAAGATAACCGGAAATGACGCCGTTGCACCAATTGATAGCAGGTCGTTTGAATCAAACACACCATTTTTTTGGTAGTATATCCCAAACCTGTTACCCATTCCAATATTGGTGGTGTTTACACTGTAGTGAGTCGGATTATAATAAGAACTATTAAAAGCTGTTGCTACATCGTTTGTCAATTTCCCGAAGACGATTGACGGAGCATATCCGATCGACAGGTTTCCGGCTATATTCCACCCAAACCCAAGTTCAAGGGCATTCAACCCGCCGCTTCCCGTATAAACATTCTGGTAAGTCACATTACTGCCAATATTCGTGATTGCAGAGTCAATAGTCCCGGTATTTTGATAAGCGTAATTGCTTTGGGTTATGGGGTACAGGGCCACAGAAATTCCGAACTTCTGTTTAACGACAGGCAAAATCAGTTGAAAGTGGGTTGCATCGATCACCGAGCGGGAGCTATGGGTGGTCTTGTTGCTGCTTGTAATGGTATTGACTTCAAAACCACCGGTTCCGGTTGCGAGCACCGTTGAACCCCATAACGCGGGATTGGACAGATTTGCACCATTAATCGACAAACCAACGCCATTCATTCCCATTGCTGCAGCATTCGGGTCACGAAAATCAGTGACGGTTCCCACACCGTAATAGGAATAAATAGAACCTGTGCTATACAGACTTTGCGCTGTTGACTCACTAAAAGCCACTAGCAGCATCAGCACTATGATTGAAAAATACTTCACTGATTTGTTGGTTTTACTGAGGTGATGATAAGTTTGGGTGATCTTAATGAATCGGATGAGCTATTAAGCAGCAGTGAGTAAATTATACCTGAATGAGATTGTGGGAGAAGATAATAACTTCCGGCATTTTCCGAACCGGTCAGAATACTGTTAACACGACTAGTTAGATCCAATGTGTAGACCCCCGGAGCCGATTCAAAAGCTGTGCCACCTGATATCGGACCATTTAATATACCAAACTGAATATTATCGCTGTGTAAATAGTATAACAACAGACTGCTTACGGCAGGACGAATGTTATTTACAGGCAGTGTGCTCCTCATTTTCGTGGAATCAGTATACAACATCATCTGAACCCGGGCTATCGCCTTGGTTCCGAGAGATACCCCATTGATACTAAGAGAGCCATTCGTACCCACTGTGATGTCAAATTTTGGGACAGACTCAAACGTGGAATACATTGGCAAATGATTCACGGTATCAGCCGGAACGTTAGTTCTTGTGACGCTATAGGCCCAGTCGTTAATTACAAATCTGGCCGTATCCTTTGGCGTTTCTACAAATAAATGGCTGTTACTTGGATCCACTGCAAGTATCTTGCCCTCAGATTTAGGCACAATAACAAATCCAGGCATTGTGTATGTATAGGAAGAATCACGACTTGTTGCATTATAATAGGCCTGGCGGTACTTTTGCACCCAACTTTGATTTAGGGCAACACTTACCGAGTCGACATCACCCAACGAATCAGCAACCAGTGAATTGATATCGCCAACCGTGAAACTTCCGACAACGGTATTACTGATTGGCGGGGTGTCGTTATACATCCACTCGCGGCCCCGCCATGGGCTCGATGCTTCAACCACATCATATGACTCCGATGCGGTCGTATCACCATATACGTTATTTATGTACAGAACCAGTGATATTTTACTATCGTCCGTTAGTGTATCTAACCCCCCTACTGAAGCCAATGCAGGTTGGATAAGGCCAGTCGCTGTAACCGTACCAAACAACTGATCTTTGTACATACCCACTGAAAATGATGACTGGTCACCGGTATAGGCAGGTATTTTTGTCGTAGTCAGGTTTTTCAGTGGAATGGTATCAACCTGAACTACCGCATTCGGTTGTACCAAATTTCCACCAACCAGGTTATTATCTTTACAACCGCTTATCCATAAGGTACCGATAGTAAGAACTGCAACCACCAGTGGCAGTCGGGCCGCTTTGTGTACGTTCACAAGAAAATCCAAATGTATAGTGTCAGAATTGCGATATTAAAACCTATTATTCCTCACCAATTTTACGGTAAAAGTCCGCAAATTTTGAAGAAATGTCTTGGGGCGAACCTTGGATCTTCACCGGAGTTATATTGAGTTCTTCAAAGTAATGATCAAACTCATCCCTGATCTCATTCCCGGTAACGACATAATCTGCATACTGTAACCCAGCCTTCACAAAGTCGACCTTGCCATCTGTTGTGAACTTATCGACATCGACTGAATCCGCAAGTCCCGTTAAGTCCAGGATTTTCGGATCAAAAAAACCATGATGTTGTGGCGAATGAAGGTTGTATATCACCTTTGTCTTTTTGAAAATCTCGTAGTTACTAAATGTATGCTTCAGAAACACAGGAATAAAACCAGCGGCCCAATCATGACAGTGAATAATGTCGGGTTGCCAGCCAAGTTTCTTTACGGTTTCAAGCACCCCTTTATTGTAGAAGACAAGACGTTCGTCATTATCTTCGAAAAATTTTCCTGATTTAGGTTCCGTAAAGAGTCCTTTGCGCTTGAAATAGGTATCGTTATCAAGAAAATAGACCTGTAATTTTGCATTGGGTATACTGGCTACCTTAATACGCATGCTTTCCGTCTTATCCCCGACCTGCACTTCAATACCAGAGAGTCTTATAACCTCATGCAGTCTGTTTCTTCGATCGTTGATTGAACCATACTTTGGCAGCAGGATACGAATTTCAAATCCCTTATCCTGAAGCGATGCCGGTAAAAAACGTAATAGATCGGCCGTGTTGGTCAACCTTGCGAACGGAGAAATCTCCGCAGCGGCATAGAGAACTTTCATGCGTCTTTCCATCCGTTTTGTTCAAAAAAATTCAATGTTGTTCCCCGGGTGAATTTCCATCTGCATTGAGCCGGAAATCGGAATTCTCTTCATCCAGTGAGAAGAACTCAAACAGCGTATCACTACGCAACCCGAGTCGTAGCGTTTCCAAGGGTATAACTTCTGCAGGTAAGATATTTCCTAAATTAACGTTTGCGCCAAACTTTTTAATAAACCAAACCTGCTGCTCTTTCTGGGGTGCCTCAAAAATAAGACTGTCTATTGGAATCTGATCCACGATCTCGTCCACGAGCCCTGAGCGAACTTCACCGTTGGGCCGAAAGACCCCCACTGTCCCACTCTCACGGGCTTCACAAATAATTTTCCAGGCACCAGCTTCAAGCTCTGCCTTGATCATCTTGACCCATTTGTAAGGCGGGATTATGGCGTTAGGATTTTTGCTGCCAACTTCAGACAGAACCGTAAAATTTTTGCTGAGTTCTGAAATAATTTTGCGTTTTTTCTCTTCCGACAGCCAGATTGTTCCGTTAGAGACTTCGACATGGCCGATATTGTAGCTTTCAAGCAGGCGCAAATAATCCTCAAGTTGATCCCGGAGCACATACGCTTCAAAAAGAGTACCACCGAAGTACACGGGTATGTTTGCTTCGTGATACACCGCAATTTTTTCTTTGAGCCGGGGGGTAACCTGTGAGGTTCCCCAACCAAGTTTTACAATATCCGTGTATGAAGCACAGGTATCGACAAAGTCTTCTACTTGCCGGATGCTGCTACCTTTATCAAGCACGATAACAACGCCGTTGTTTCTCGGCTTAACCGAGCGATGAGGTAGATTTTTCAAATTATAGTCCATGAGACACAGTTTGCTGGAAAATGATCGCAAAAAGGTAACAATTTACAACCAATACTTAAAGATTATCCACACCTTCCGCCTGAATTGACACCAAATTTGCATCCTGATCGCCATTTTTGGCGTCACGATTTGATAATTTAATCAAATAACGTATATGTTCTCGATCCACACCGGCCAACATATCCTCCGTATATCTCCACTCCCAGTTACCGCTGGCCGTGCCGGGGAAATTCATCCGATGCTCAGAATCCAGATTCATATAGTCTTGCAGAGGGAAGATAGCCATATCGGCAACCGATAGCATACCTAATCGGATCATATCCCACACAATATTAGTTCCGTCTACCTGCATGTATTCCCTGGAGTGGTGTTTTTCAAGATCGGTACCCTTGTTATACCAGCCGATGGTTGTATCATTGTCGTGGGTTCCGGTATAAATCACACAATTGCTTGTTTTGTAGTTGTGCGGAAGGAAACTGTTTGCTGCATTATCCGAAAAAGCAAACTGGAGAATTTTCATACCGGGGAAATTGTACGAATCACGAAGCTCAATGACCTCTTTGGTCAGAACCCCAAGATCCTCAGCAATAATTGGCAACTCTCCAAGCCGTTCGCGAATGGTATCAAAAAGCTTATTTCGCGGCCCCTTTACCCAACGGCCCTTTATGGCCGTCTTTTCCGTAGCCTTAACCTCCCAATAGGCCTCAAAACCACGAAAATGATCCACCCTGATGGCATCAAACAACGAAAACATCTGCTCAAATCGCTTTACCCACCACTCAAAGCCATTTTTCTCCATGACCTTCCAGCGATAAAGCGGATTTCCCCAGAGTTGGCCCGTCTCACTGAAATAGTCGGGCGGGACCCCTGAAACAAGTATGCGGTTCCCATCTTTATCCACTTCAAACAGTTCTGAATGTGACCAGACATCGGCACTGTTGTGATCCACAAAAATAGGGATATCACCTATGACAATAATATTCCGGTCGTTGGCATATTCCCGAACCGCGTGCCATTGCTGAAAAAATTCAAACTGACACCATTCATGATAGGCTATGCGGTCTGTCAACTTGTTTCGGTAGTCTTCCAGAGTCATTTTCTTCCGTTTTCTCAGACCTTCCTCCCATTGATTCCACGGACGATAGCCATAGTGTTCCGAACAGGCCATGAACAACGTATAATCGGGAAGCCACCACTGATTATCCTGCCGGAAGTGGGTAAATTGTTCAGCCATGAGCGAATCGTTCTTCTCTTTAAATCGCTCGGCAGCCATTCCAAGCAACCGGTCTTTGATCCGAAATGCGGTATCATAATCCGCTTTGACCGTAGCCGGAATTGTTTCCATACGCACTTCCTGATCGGTGAGCAATCCTTTTTTCACAAGAAGCTCAGGACTGATGAGGTAGTGATTTCCGGCAAATGCAGAATAACTCGCATAAGGTGAATTACCATAACCCGTTGGTCCCAATGGAAGTATTTGCCAAATTGACTGATTGGTATCTACTAAAAAATCGATAAACCGGTAAGCTGCCGGCCCGAGGTCACCCATTCCATAAGCGGAAGGAAATGATGTTGGATGTACGAGCGTACCCGTTGATCTGTGAAACTGCATTTTAAATTAAACTAGTGACGTGATAAAATATGATTAAACTCCAAGCGCTATTGACCATCATGTTTTAGGATGATACCTGCAAGAGGGGGTAATGTAACAGAAATATGACATGGTTGGTTATGCCAGGCACCATTTTGACCTACAATTTCAGAATTATACATGTTACTGCCTCCATATTTGGTAACATCGCTGTTGAAAACTTCACGATAACGTCCCTCTAATGGTACACCGATATTATAATTTTCATGCACAACAGGTGTAAAATTAAAAATCCCAATCACGAAATCATTTTTATTCTTTCCATATCGGATAAATGAGATAATACTGTGGTCGGCATCGGAAAAATCAATCCACTGGAAACCGCTCCATTCATAATCGACTTCATGCATGCTCGGTTCACTCTTATACAATTCGTTTAGCTCCCTGACCAGGGCCTGCAACCCAATGTGACGTTCATACTGCAGCAGGTTCCATTCCAGTTGCCACATACAATTCCATTCTGACCACTGACCGAATTCCCCACCCATGAAGAGCAGCTTCTTACCAGGATGCATATACATATACGTATACAGCAACCGAAGGTTGGCAAATTTCTGCCAATCGTCACCGGGCATTTTACCGAGCATCGACCGTTTCATATGTACGACCTCATCATGAGAGAAGGGCAGAATAAAGTGTTCGGTAAACGCGTAAATCAGTGAAAAGGTGATTTGATTTTGATGATAGCGACGAAATATAGAGTCTACTTCCATGTACTTGAGCGTATCATTCATCCAACCCATGTTCCATTTATAGTCGAACCCGAGGCCACCCGTGTAGGTCGGATGGGAGACCATCGGCCACGCTGTGGATTCCTCTGCAAGAGTTACGATTCCAGGATACTGTTCGTGTGCAATCTCGTTGAAGCGTTTGAGGAAATCTATGGCCTCCAGATTTTCACGCCCTCCGTACTTGTTGGGTATCCACTCTCCATCCTCGCGCGAATAATCCAGGTAAAGCATCGAAGCGACAGCGTCTACACGCAAGCCATCGATATGAAATTTATCCAGCCAAAAGATAGCGTTGGCCAGCAAAAAGTTGCGAACCTCACTCCTCCCGTAATTAAAAATACTTGTTCCCCAGTCGCGGTGTTCGCCTTGCCGGGGATCGGCGTGCTCATACAGATGAGTGCCATCAAACTGGAACAACCCGTGGGCGTCTTTGGTGAAGTGACCAGGCACCCAGTCTATGAGCACTCCAATGCCATTCTCGTGGCAGGTATCCACAAAGTACATGAAGTCTTTGGGTTCACCGAACCGGCTGGTCGTCGCATAATAGCCGGTCTGCTGGTAACCCCAGGAGGGATCGTACGGATGTTCCGCTACGGGCATTAATTCGATGTGCGTATATCCCAGTGACTTAACGTACGAAACGAGTTCATTGGCCAACTCCCGGTATGTCAGAAAGGAACCGTCTTCATGCCGGCGCCACGAGCCCATATGGACCTCATAAACCGAGACAGGCGCACTCATCCCCTGATGTTCCTTGCGTTGTGACATCCAGGTGTCATCACCCCATTTGTAGCCATCCATCTCGTAAACGATTGAGGCGGTTTGCGGTCGTTTCTCTGAATAAAATCCAAAGGGGTCGCTTTTCATCAGAGGAAGATCGGCATAGGGACTCTTTATCTCATACTTATAAAGAGCACCTTCATCTACCCCGGGAATAAAAATTTCCCACAATCCCTGGTCGTAGTATTTCCGCATTATGTGGACACGTCCGTCCCAATTGTTAAAATTACCAATAACACTCACCCTGGCGGCACTTGGAGCCGATACGACGAAATGAGTACCCTTTATCCCATTCACTTCCCGCTTATGGGCACCCATGAACTTATACGCATGGGTATGATTACCCTCTCCCCACAAATGAAGATCAAAATCTGTTAACAATGGACCAAAGCCGTAGGGATCTTCAATTTTTACAACTTCGTCATGAGCATTGGTCACTTCAAAGAAGTAGTCGAAACGATCGCGATTCTCAAAAAAAGCCTCAAAGATACCCGATTCGTGGATTTTTGTCATCTTTCCGCGAAAAGAACCGCTCCGTTCGGAGATCCAAATTTTAGTGGCCCACGGCAGGAAGGCCCTGATACATATGGTATCATTTCCATTCTTTTGTACCTTGTGCTGACCTAATATGGAAAATGGATCCCCATAGCTGCCGTTGCTAATGGCGTCATAAACCGTTTTCTTTGTAGCTTTTTTTTGCCGTGCCATTCTGTTACCCCGTTTTCAAATTGTTCAAAATAATAATAATAATACACGCTATTTTTAAGATGGCAATTTTTCCAGTGCTATAATATAACACCGATTATGCAAGGTATTAGTTTCATCGCACGCCGTTATCTGTTTTCCAGACAACATGTTTCGCTTGTCTCCACCCTGACCTTGATCAGTGTTGGTGGAATCACCATTGGTACCGCATTATTGATCATCGTATTATCGGTATTTAATGGTTTTTATGATCTTGTCAAAGGGCTCCTCCTCACAAATGATCCGGATATACGAATCGAATCGGCCACAGCCCCGGCTTTTACTTATTCCGACAGCCTTCATAACGAGATCGCCAACAGCGCAGATGTCGTTTCTATTTCACCGTATGTTCAAGGAAAATGCCTGATCATAGGGTCCAACGGCAACAACCAGGAACAGGTTGTAACCGTCAAGGGAATTCATCCCAACCTGTTCTTTCCAATCAGAAACCATCCCGGCAGCGTAACATCGGGAGTTTTTAACCTGAGCGTCCAAAACGGCCGGCCCGGCCTGCTTATCCCGCAACGGCTGTTTGGTCAACTCAGCCTCTCCCTTAACGATGATGTGGCCCTCATGAGTTCTGCGGGCATGGAAAAAGCTCTGACCGAGTTCGCCGGACCTCATGGATATCATTTTCAGGTACGTGGTGTCTACAGTCTGAATGAAATCGTTAATGAACCGCAAGTGTACATTGATCTCTATGCAGCGCAACGCCTTTTTCACTATCGAAATAAAATATCCGGAATCGATATCGAGCTAAAGGATCATGATCAGGCGGCCGCGTTCAAACAGACATTGGAAAAGAAACTAGGCAGCAAATACCAGATCGAAACGTGGTATGATCTTCAGAAACCACTTTACGATGTGATGAGCCTCGAGAAATGGGCCGGCTATGGGATTCTCATGATCATCGTTCTGGTAGCCGTGCTAAACATCATTGGCTCACTCACCATGCTGGTTATACAGAAACGGCGGGACATAGGGGTATTGATGTCGATGGGTTACACACGAAAAATGATCAAACACATCTTCGTTCGCCAGGCATTTTACATCGGTATCATGGGCTGCGGACTCGGAGGCATCTTTGGCCTGGTAATCTGCTGGCTGCAAAAACACTACGGTTTGGTGAAACTTGCAGGATCGGGCTCATTTATTATCCAATATTACCCCGTCGCCGTTCAGTGGACCGATATTGCCATGGTTCTCGGCGGCAGCCTCATCCTCTGCATGCTGGCAAGCTGGTATCCCGCACTCCGTGCCTCATGGGTGGAACCGGCTGAAGCGGTGAGGTATGAGTAGAACGCCAAAATATCAAATAGCAATCCCCAGCTTAATCAAAAAGCTTTGCGGCACCCAGTTTTTTTGAGTGATAAAGGGATAGAATTGCTGCGCGTGATCTGATTTAGCCATATCGGTCAATCCCATGAGATAGGAAAACTCGATATACGGACGAACTCTGCCTGGAGCAAAATAGAAACCAAAGCCAGAATCAAGTGCCAGATTAAACCGGTGTACCGCTGGAGTCAGCGATCTGTCATCCGAAACCAACGGCCCGACTCCCGGACCCGAAATTGGATAACGATACTCTGCGTGATACTTCGCACTCATTACGTATCCCAAAACAGGTCCGGTGAATATATACGGACTTCCTCTCTTGAAAGGATGGATCTTCAGTTCGCTGGCAACCTGCAACGAATGAAATACATAATCCGACATTCCATCAGGATTTGAACCATCATAGGGATTGGATTTCGCACTCAAAAGAACAAAAAGGTGGTCATATTTCAGTGAAAAACCATTTTGAAGATAACCAATCCCGGCACGGAGCGACATCCATCCGTTCACGGGTAACTCGGCATTCAGTCCGAAATTAGACGTGCGAACCGACTGTCTGTTAAACTGCATTGACTGTGACGAGAAATCGGATTGATAACGAGCTGTGGCAAAGGTAACCCCTCCTGAAACAGAATAGTGGATCGACTGTGCCCGGGCTAGCGTGGCTTGTGTGTGAATGATTCGGGACAGGCACAAAGCGGTATTACGATGATCTCTCCTTATTACAATCCGTGTGAGTCCGCGTCATCCGCGTTTTCCGTGTTCCATTAGATGATTTTCTTTAATCGTCACTCATTATACGTGTCCGGAAGGTCGTTCTCGTACAGGATTGTATCTCCTTCCTGTGCAAATTCCCTGATGATCTCGTTGGCGTCGAAAAGTGATTTCACCACACGCACCCGTTCGCCGTCAAAACCCTCCTGTTTCAATCCCTCATGAATAGGCTTGGTTCGCTCCGGACCAACCAGTACGACCAGATCCAGGTTCTTTGTTCCTATAAAACTGCCCCAGTTTTTGTTTTCCTCATATTCTGCTTCTCCAAGCTCCACCATTCCAGGCGTAATCAGAATTCGCCTGCCGCCGTTAAACTGTACAAGGATATCAACAGCATTTCGGGCGCCGACAGGATTCGAATTAAAAGCATCGTCAAGGATGGTTATCCCATCCTGCTGTTTAAGCTGGAGCCGGTGTTCAACAGGTTGAATATTAGAAGCTGCCACGGCCATCGTCCGGAGCCTCAGGCCAAGGTGATGACCAACTGTCATGGCCAGCAGCAAGTCGTGCACATTGTGTTTGCCGAGTAATTGAAGTCTTATTTCTACGCTTTGTTGTTCAGGATCTGTTACCCGGAATGTGCACCCGTCATGATCATACCTGATCTGATCCGCTTTAAAATCCCCGTTCTCAAAACCGGCAGTCAGGATCTTTGCATCATCCCGGATGTCGGCCATGCTCATCACCAGCGGGTCATCGGCATTGAGCACCACGGTACCGTTCTCTTTCATGTACTGTACGATCTCCGATTTGGTCTCACGGATACCTTCCTGTGAGCCGAACGTTTCCAGATGAGCCAGTCCGATATTCGTGACCACGGAAATATTGGGTCGGGCGATCTCACATAATTCCTTAATATTTCCCTTGTACCTGGCTCCCATCTCAAGCACCAGGATCTGGTGCGATGCCTGCAGATCCTGATTAATCACCTTGCAAATACCCATCGGCGTGTTGTAGCTGCCGGGCGTGGCCAGCACATTGTATCGTTCTTTCAGCAGGTCCCGGATCATAAATTTGGTGGACGTCTTACCGTAGCTTCCCGTGATCGCAATAATTGTCAGATCCGGCATTGACGCCAGTTTCTTACGGGCCATCTGCTTGAACTGGTTATGCACATATTGCTCCAAAGGCATCATGATAAAACCAGCCAGCAAAAGCCAGAACGGCAGCAGGATATCGGCTTGAATCCAGGTAAGTCCCAGGGTATAGATGTCGAGATACAGGCTGCTGTTGGTCAGGGTCAGAATCGTACCGTAGACGGGAAGGACGGCCGCCAGGATGACAAACAGAATGGCAAGGCGGGTCATCCGCGAGGTGAACACAAGAGGTTTTTTTTGTTTCTGCCGGAAGTCACTCACCGGTCCCATCCAAAACAATGTAAATATCAGTACAATAACAGTTACTGCTGACTCGGTTATTTTCGTCCGGAAAAACGCAAAGGCAACCATTACCACCAGATCCATTAATCCCTGTTCCAGCGAGATGACATGATCCATCCAGTGATCCTTAAGCCAGTACCAGAATTCGCGGATTTTATATCCCGATAACTGAAACGCATGCAGAAGCATGCGGCCGCGGTAGATCATGCGGCGCGTCATGATCAGAATGAATAGGATGTCGAGAATATCTATAAATGTGATGTACCAGCTCGAGAGCATGTAGAATCCGTTTTTTTGACTTATGGCGGTAAGATCTCGCCTGTGATGCTGAACGAATATACGTTCTTCCTGTGTTGGCGGTTGCGCCGGTAGTCGCTTAATATAACAAGTTATAGTATCTTTACAGCCGAAATATCAACCTTGAAAAAAAGACGTGACGCATGAAATTAATTATTCCAATGGCAGGCAAGGGAACCCGTCTTCGACCGCATACCCATACAACACCGAAGCCCCTGCTTCCTGTTGCCGGTACCTCCATTGTTGAGCGCATCATCCAGACTTTTGACCGCACACTCGAACGCACTATTGATGAGTATGTATTTGTTTTAGGAGATTTTGGGGATCAGGTCAAGCATAACCTGACCGAACTGAGTGAGCGCCATGGAGCCAAGGCAACCTTTTACACGCAGGATGAAGCACTCGGAACGGCCCACGCCGTTTATTGCGCCGCCGATTCACTTGAAGGCGAAGTCATTATCGTTTTTGCTGATACTCTTTTTGATACCAAAGGCAGCGTATCGCTCGAGGATGCCGATAGTGTCATCTGGCTGAAAAAGGTGGACGATCCCTCCCGTTTCGGCGTCGCTGTACACCAGGGTGAAACCATCACCGATTTTGTCGAGAAACCAAGCGAACCGATTTCTGATCTGGCAATTATCGGGGTCTATTATTTCAAAGAAGGTAAATATCTGAAGAAAGAGATCGAGTATCTGCTTGAACATAATGTGACAGGTCATGGAAATGAGTATCAGCTTACCGATGCTCTGGATCGCCTGCTGAAGGACGGCAAGCATTTCAAAGTAGCTACTGTTGATGAATGGCTCGACTGTGGAACCATCGAAGCCTGGTCGGAGACCACGCGGATCATCCTGGAGAAGGAAAACCCGCCTTTTGATGCAAGTAAATATCCTGATTCGAAGATAATCGCTCCTGTTTATATCGGGAAGGATGTATCCATCAAGAACTCGACGGTTGGTCCGTATGCAAGCGTTGGACCCAACACTTCCATCACGGACAGCACAGTGACCAAAAGTGTGATTCTTGACCATAGCCAGATCGTGCAATCGAAACTCGACGAGGCGACCGTTGGCAACCATACTTCTGTTTTCAGGTATGTCGGAACGCTTCACATAGGTGATCATTCCATCGTAAAATAGATCTGCCGCGAATCGAATAACAGGATAACGTGCCTTCCTGTAAGGTGCGTGAATTAACGTCACATTGACCGATGACTCGAAACGCAATCGAGACTAAGCAACCGGGCTCTGCCCCCGGGCTTTCAGGCTTGGATATCGACCAGCAACATATCACCCTCTTCCATCTCATATCGGAGACGGCCGCTGAGCTGAATCAGCCTGTTTACGTTGTTGGCGGCTACGTGCGCGACTACTACCTGGGCCGCCTTGATGTCAAAGAAACCCCTGAGATCGATCTGGTCACTGTCGGGCCTGGTGTACGTTTTGCACAGAAACTGAGTAAAAAATTAGAAAATTGCAGCCTCTCTGTATTTAAACAGTTTGGTACGGCACAGATCAGGATACCGGACCTGATCGTTGAATTCGTCGGCGCCCGAAAAGAAAGCTATCGACGCGATTCCCGTAAGCCGATCGTCGAAGATGGCACGCTTGAAGATGACCAGAGACGGCGTGATTTTACGATTAACGCTCTTTATTGGTCACTGAATAAGGAAGATTTTGGTGTACTGCTGGATCCGTTTAGGGGTATCGAAGATTTGAAAGATCGCCTCATCCGTACACCCGTCGATCCAAGGATGACCTTTGATGATGATCCGTTGCGAATGCTTCGTGCCATCCGTTTCGCTGCCCAGCTTGATTTCAGGATTGAACAAGACGCGCTGGATGCCATCGGGGAAATGGCGGAACGCATTACCATTGTCTCCAAAGAGCGGATTATCGATGAGATCAACAAGATTGTTCTGGCTGATAAGCCATCAATTGGCTTCGGTTTGCTTTATAAGACGGGATTGCTCCCGCATATCTTCCCGGAATTGAATAACCTGCAGGGTGCCGAAGAGATCAACGGGATCGGTCATAAGGATAATTTCTGGCACACGCTCCAGGTCCTTGATAACATCTCGGAGAAGACGAACGACCTGTGGCTGCGATGGGCCGCCATCATGCACGACATCGCCAAACCGGCCACCAAGCGCTTCGACGAGCAACAGGGATGGACATTTCACGGTCATGATGCCCTGGGCGCCAAATGGACCAAAAGAATTTTCCGGCGCCTTGGTCTCCCACTCGATGAACGCATGCGATACGTTTCGAAACTGGTGCGCCTGCATCTGCGTCCCATTGCACTGGCCAACGAAGAGGTCACCGACAGCGCTATTCGCCGGTTGATAGTAGACGCGGGCGAGGATCTGAACGATCTCATGCAGCTCTGCCGGGCCGACATCACCAGTAAAAACGACCGGAAGGTTCGCCGTTACTTGAAGAACTTCGATAATGTCGAGAGAAAGATTCATGAGGTCGAGGAAAAGGATCGCCTCCGCAACTGGCAGCCCCCGATTAACGGCGACGAAATCATGAAGGCCTTTGACTTAAAACCCGGCCCTGAAATCGGGAAGATCAAAAAAGCGATAGAAGAAGCTATTCTGAACGGTGATGTTGCCAACGACCATGACGCCGCTTATGCGTATATGTTAGAACACAAAAAGGATTGGTTGCTGTAGGTCGCGGCTGCCAGCCCGACCAGTTCGAGCGTAAACTCTGGTATACATCGTTAGTCTATGCCACGCATAGACCATAAGCGTAAGCCAGTAAAATGTCTACAAGCAGAGGTAGCGTTAACTCACCCTTTTCAAGAAGTCTACCTTCCGTTAAGGGTTTCTTCGCAACCTACACAAGTAACCCCTGCAACAGGTAATAATCACTGATCCTGGAGAAGAAGTGAGTTAATCGCATCGATCCCCGCAACGAACGTTTCATTCGGAAAAAGCTCTCCGACCTACCAACTGATAATTGTTTACTGATTACTGTTTTACTTGCTTTTGTCCATTGATTCGCTAAATTAATTTAGTTTGTCTTGCCAAATGCTAGATAAGGAGAGCTTATGAAAAAGTTAGCGTTACTATCCATCCTGTTAAGCCTGCCCGCTTTTTTACTTGCCCAGTCTTATGTGTACACACCGATGCAGGCATCTTACGAAAATGAATCGTTTTTCTATCAACCGGTGCAATTGGAACCTTCGAATATCGGTCCTCTATCTCAAATTCTACCCGGCTTTCAAACTTCAAATCCACTGAATCAACTGGCGCAGAATCCTGCCTGGCTACCCGGTTTGAACGGACGTGATCTGTATGCTTATGCGAACGTGCAGAGCCGGAACCTATATAAAGCCGATGGGAACCCGAAATTCTATAATCCATGCCCGTATTGTGCTTATACCAATACAGGAGCAACTGATTTTATAGGCGTTCCGGACGCTTACAATCCCTACTTCAATGCCAACGGCAATCGACTAAACCAAAGGCCTTTTCTTTCAGCTGCATTGGTTGGTTATCCGTTTGCTAATAAACGCATATTTGCGGGTATAACATACCAGGGTATTTTCTTTAAAGAAGATTATTATTCTTATCCTTCATTTTCATATCCTGCGGGTTCGTCTTACAGCGATCTTGCAACCGGTGCGGCCAATCCAAGTGTGTTTTTCCAACAAAAAAATTCGTTGAAACAAACTGGACATTTTCTCACCCTGTTAGGTGGCTATAAAATTTCTGAGAAGGCTTCTTTGGGACTGCAAATGGGCGCAACTTTCTTCCAACGTGATGGTGGTTACGGCAATCCTACTTATAATTATCCTGGACCTTCAGTTGATCCTCCTTCTATAGGCACCAATCCCACGAACCTTCTTACTGAACAACGAACGCAGCATTACCGGCACCTGAGCTTTGATCTTGGAGGACGTTATGTTATCAGCAAAAAATTTACCGGGATGGCACACTTGGGATACCTGGTGGGAAGCGGGAATGAAAATCTAAATATATCTTCCCCATATTATAATAAATACACTCCTGGTGGAGCTTCTAATTTTTATTATATAAACCAAAATATCACAACAGCCCTTGATACTTGGAGCAACAGTGGGCATGCTTTTAACGGTGGATTATCGCTCCTATACAACCTATCAGTTAATAGTCAACTCAGTTTCTTTTATGATGGCTACACCGATTATGTTGGATTAGTACCGAGTGCCCGGTTACAGTCATATGCCTATACAATCCAACAATATACTGATGGTACTGTTAATATCTCACCACCCTCTCAATTGTCATCGCTTCATTCTGGTGATGGCAGTCAAAATATATGGCAACACGACTTAAGCCTCTTCTATGAATGGTCTCCAATACCGATGATTACAATAAATCTGGGGACTCAATATGGTCGATACAGAAGGAGTGTACATACACGGGAAACAAATATCATTCGTGGGACATCTTTCTATCAGTCGAGTTCTTCATCTGGTACAGTAAAAACATATAGCCAACCTATAAATAGTCAACAGAACATTGACTGGCATAATCTTTTTCATGAGCACAGCTTTCAGTTCCCATTCATTGCCCAGATTCACCTGTTTGATCGTATAGAACTGTGGGGTGGATTCAATGAACAGATCGAGAGTATCAGGGAAAAAGACAACATTATCAGTCCTAATCCTGTTTATTATTATCCTCTCGAAACTGTGAACACTTCAAGTACGAATACGATTGGCGATCCGGTTCAATATATGAAATATCACTTCATCCGCTACCGGTTCACACTCCTTGCAGGAATCAATTTTGATATAACCAACAGGCTTACCCTGCATCTTTCGGCACTTCCGCTGGACCACCGGTACAGCTACGATACCACTACCCAAACCTCGGGGCTTATCTGGCAGGCCGGGATTAGTTTTTATCCGTGATTCCAATCCTTTAGCCCTCAGACGGTTGGGAAACCGTCTGACGACCTCTTTCTAATCGAGATATTCTCGGTATTCCTGCCTATTTTCCGTTTCTTTCATCCTGACGGGGTGGGTAATCTCTATTACACTAAAAGGGTAAGGAAATTTCTCTTCTGCATGATACAGAATACACGATGGACAGCACGGGCGTATGCCAAGATCAACCTGGGGTTGCATGTCAATGCCCGGCTTGATAATGGCTATCACGATATCACAACAGGTTTTGCATTCATAGACTGGAGTGATCGTTTCGAAGTACAAGAGTCAGATCGGCATCGCATAGAAATGAAAAACACCGATATCGAGGCAGGTCCCGGCAACCTGGTGAACCGTGCAATCGAGTTGTTTGATCTGGAAGTGGGGTTGAAGTCGCACTGGCACATCACTGTTGAGAAACAGATTCCTGCGGGCGCCGGACTTGGTGGAGGCAGCAGCGACGCCGCCTTGACTCTTCGGATGATGAACCAGTTGGAGGGTCATCGCTTGTCAGATTCCGAACTTGCCGAAATAGGAGCAACACTGGGTTCCGATATACCGTTATTTATTTATAATAAAACGGCAATTGGAACGGGCACTGGTACCGATTTGGCATTTGTTGATATCCAGCCAAAATGTTGGATTATTACTGTGTTCGCGGGCATCCACAGCTCTACGGCCGAAGCATATCGCTATTGTGAACCAAACAGCATGCATGATTTTGATCTGACCAGAATCCTTCAAATTGAGCCTATCGAGGAATGGAAATATTTGGTAGCGAATGATCTGGAACCACAAGTCGTTGCTTTACATTCAATGGTCGGCAACGTGAAGGATCAGTTGTATGAAGATGGCGCCTCGTTTGCTCTGATGAGTGGGAGCGGCTCGGCTGTATATGGCCTCTTTGAGCAGGAATTCGTTGCCAATCAATCGTTACGAGGATTTCTGGAGGCGGGCATGCAAGCAAAGATAACTGCCCAGGATTTCAAACCCGACACCAACATCTATGAATTGGTTTAAGCCCTTACTATTTTGCACGATTATCCACGGGAAATCATAACTTTCTACCAGATTCTAAATCACTATCTTCTACAGTAAAAACAATAATGTACTTATTTTGCTGATAACGTTTAAGTAAGCAAAAATTTTTATGGAACAGGCACAAGACGGAAGCGACCGCATTGGAATGGATGTCAATGCTTTTCAACATGATATTGAAAACCACCTTCACTTTACACTGGCGAAAGATCAATATTCAGCGACGGACTGGGATCAATATCGCAGTCTCGTCTTCGCTGTTATGGACCGTCTGAATCACCGTTGGATCAATACGCAGCAGCGTTACTATCAGGCCGATGCCAAGAGGGTTTATTATTTGTCTATGGAGTATTTGTTGGGCCGCATGCTCGACAATGCACTCATCAATCTGGGATTGAAAGACGTCGCACGCGAAGCTCTTGGCAACATGGGCATCGATTACGACAAGCTAAAGGAAAGCGAATGGGATGCAGGTCTGGGCAACGGTGGTCTGGGCCGCCTGGCCGCATGTTTCCTCGATTCGATGGCTTCTCTCGGCATTCCCGGATACGGTTATGGCATCCGTTACGACTTCGGCATTTTCTATCAAAAGATCATCGATGGATACCAGATAGAATCGCCTGACCTTTGGCAGGAATACGGTACGCCATGGGATATTGTCCGGCCCCGAATCAATTATCCTGTTCATTTTTATGGTGAATCGAATGCCTATACCGATGAAGACGGCAATTTGCGATACCGATGGATCAACACGGATACGGTCATCGCTCAGGCGTATGATTTTCCTGTTCCCGGATTTAAAAATGCCGTTGTAAACAACCTGCGTCTCTGGAAGGCTGAGTCATCAAAACATATTGATCTGCACGTCTTCAACCAGGGCGATTATATCAATGCTATTCGGGATGCTGAGCTTCAGGAGAATATTTCCCGCGTACTCTATCCCAACGATAAGGTTTTCGTGGGCCAGGAACTTCGTCTTAAGCAGGAATACTTCCTGGTGGCTGCCACGTTGCGTGACATCATTCGTCGATTCAAGAAGATGCACGATGACTGGCGCAAATTTCCGGAAAAAGTAGCCATTCAGTGTAACGATACGCACCCCAACCTCGCCATACCCGAACTCATGCGGATTCTCATGGATGAGGAACAGCTTGGATGGGATACCAGTTGGGACATCACCGTCAATACGATGGCCTATACGAACCATACCCTCATGCCGGAGGCGCTGGAAAAATGGCCCGTCCACCTGCTTCGCAACATCCTGCCGCGACACCTGCAAATCGTATACGAAATCAATAACAGGTTCCTGAACAAGGTCAGGACAGAACTCGGTGAGGATATTAACCGCATCCGGCGTATGTCCATCATTAGCGAAGGAGAACAACCCAGCGTTCAAATGGCCACTTTGGGGATCGTTGGATCTCATAAGATCAACGGGGTATCGGCATTGCACTCTGATCTGCTGAAGAAAACGCTGTTCAGCGATTATAACGATCTGTGGCCGGACCGATTCACTAACAAGACAAATGGCATCACTCCCCGTCGCTGGCTGAAACAGTGTAATCCCCTGCTGGCCGATGCGATCACCAAACGTATTGGTGAAAGCTGGGTAACTGAGCTCGACGAGCTCAAGAACATAGACAAATTGGCGAACGATGCCGATTTCCGTAAAGAATTTGCTAAGATAAAGCATGAAAACAAGGTAAGGCTCGCTCGCTACATCAAAGGACGTGTAAATGAAACAGTAGATCCTGATTCTCTCTTTGATATCCAGATCAAGCGGATTCACGAATACAAACGCCAGCTTCTTGCTGCTCTTCATGCCGTTACCCTGTACAATCGCATCAAGGAAAATCCGAAAGCCGATATCCAACCGCGTACTATTTTGTTTGCCGGCAAGGCGGCTCCGGGCTATGCGATGGCTAAGCTGCATATCAAACTGATCAACAGTATTGCCAACAAAATTAACCGGGATACGGACGTCAACAAAAAACTGAAGGTGCTCTTCCTTCCGAACTATTGTGTCACCCTGGCCGAACTGATGATTCCAGCCGCCGATCTTTCCGAGCAGATTTCGACGGCCGGGATGGAAGCATCCGGTACCGGCAATATGAAATTCGCTCTCAACGGTGCACTCACAATCGGAACCCTGGATGGCGCCAATATCGAGATCAAGGAAGAGGTGGGTGACGAAAACATCTTCATCTTTGGTCTGACTGTCGAAGACATCGAACGGATGCGGCGGGAAGGGTACAATTCACGTATCTATTACGAAGAAAATGAGGAACTGAAGAAAGCTATTGATCAACTGCAAAGCGGGTTCTTTAGTCCTAATGAACCCGATCTGTTCCAGCCCGTTGTCCATGCGTTGCTCAATGAAAACGACTATTTCATGGTGTTGGCCGATTATCAGAAATATCTGGATATGCAGGCAGAGGTCGAAAAGGTTTACAAGAAACCTGATGAATGGTGGAAACGTGCCATACACAACACCTCCCGCATGGGCAAGTTTTCATCAGACCGCACCATTCTTGATTATGCGGATGATATATGGGATGTTCAACCGCTTGTCGAAGAGTCCGCATCCTGAAATCCGGACTATATCCCGTTACGGAGCGGCAACGATTGTATCCGGCAAACACAATCATTGCCGGATACCACGAGATCCTACTTTCTGCGCCGCAGCGGAGAAATTCAGGATGACATTCTATTCCGGGCTAATAGAAATCAGACATTTTCATTTTTCACATCAGGCGGGATGTAGAAGACGCCAAGGACGAATCCCCAAATTATATGCAACAGGATATCTGTAATTACGATGGCTGCTGAAGTTGGAGCCAGCATTTGAAACGGTTTCGCCCCGAGACCACCGGCTATGGATCCAATAATCAGTAGAAGAACAAGCCACCACAGAAAACCGTAGATGCTCCCCTTAAGCCAACCAGGTCCCGGCAGTTTTTTATAGAGCGGCAGCCAGGCAAATGGAATGGCAAATAATATTGATTCTATGTGGTGAGTTACCATCCAACCCCAGTTACTTGTGCCCGGAAACATTCCAAAGAGGCCGAACAAACCTGCAAACCAGTGATCGATAAAAAACATCATGTAACCGGCAATAAACCCGGCAACAATCAAACTTTTAAAATGTACGTTTTTGATTACCATGGGTTTTCTTCTTGGTTAACACTTTTACATTAAAGTATTAACCTGTAACGTCTGACGGTTTCAATCGTTCCAATTTTAGATTTAACTCTAAGGCAATATTTTAAAAAAGGATCATGGAAGCCGAACTGTAATACCCAGAAATGAAATCCCCCTTATAAGTACGATCATTGGGATATGATAATGCCCACTCCTTCTCATAGACATAACGTACGTCTCAAAATAGGCTTCAGACTATCTCTGGTAAAGAGATGAATAATTTTCAATTAGTATAACCTTTGATCAGATATTAACTAAACGAGAAGTTATTATCACTTCTGCAAATATATATCCCGTGTAACAGGCAGATCAGGTTCCGGCCAGATTTAACGATGCTGTTTCTGCCGGAGGTACAGAATATTTTTTAAGCGTCCGATAGTGGGATTTTATCGCACCGCCAAGAGTCTCATGAGAATGAAAAGGGACGCCATATTTATGTGCCACCTCTTCAACAATGGGACTGATTTCAGGGTAATGGATGCTGCAGACACGTGGAAACAAATGATGTTCAATCTGGAAATTCAGTCCCCCGATATACCACGATATAAGACGACTATTACGGGCAAAGTCGGCAGTTGTCTCCATCTCATGAATCATCCAGCTCTGCTCAATGACGTTCTCCTCATTTACAACAGGAAATGACGTTTGCTCAACCGTATGTGCCAATTGGAATACAATGCCCAGGATAAGTCCGGCAGTGAGGTGCACGACAAGATAACCAATCAATAATTGCCACCACGTAATATTTAACACGAGGGCGGGCAGAACAAAGAAATATCCGTAGTATACTATTTTACCCAAGATGAGAATGGCCCACTCGGAAGCAGGATGCTTTTTGCCAATGTATGGTCCGAGTTTCGTGCGGGAAAATTGATAGTAGTCTTTAAAAAGCACCCACGAAATGGTGGCAAGGCTGTAGGCAAAAAAAGCGAGATACGGCTGAATGCGATGAATTTTTTTATACGGCGCATGAGGGCACAACCTGATGAATCCCGCTACATCCAGATCTTCATCTTTACCGTAAATATTGGTGTAGGTGTGATGAATGACATTATGGGTAATTTTCCAGATATATCCATTGGCCCCCAGGAAATCAAATGAGAACCCCAAAATTTTGTTCACCCAATTTTTCGAAGAATAAGCGCCGTGCAATGCATCGTGAGCAATGGAAAAGCCAATACCTGCCATCCCAATTCCCATTACCACACACAATCCGAGCATTATCCAGATATTAAACAGTCCCGAAATGATTAAACCGTAGGGTATCAGGTAAAGTGCCAGTATAATGATGGTTTTCCTAACCATTGCAGCATTTGCGTTTTCAGAGATGCCTTGATTTACAAAGTACTCGTTAACGCGCTGCTTGACCTCTTTAGCAAATTCACGCGACCGCTTATTATCAAACGTAATTTTTTGAGTTGCCGTAATGTAGTCCTTTTTAATTAATGAGTTAGCCGTTCATTCAAGTTATAACTTCTTAATGTGACAATCTATTGCATACATAATCTTTTAAAGATTTTATAATCACATCACCACGGTCATTCGACACGGAATTTTCATGGTAAACCCAAACACCCACATTTAACGAATTCCAGCTGACTAAATTTTCGTCACACAACAACAGGAATTAACCGATTTTTTTCTGGTAAACCAATAAATATTTGTATAAATCAAATAACTTTGTTCATGCCAGTTAGTTAGATTTTTAGGCGGATGTTTTTTTATTTATGATCACAGTTCTTCTGAAGACAATTCTCTTACCACGGTTCGTGTTGCTTCTCTTACTTTCTAGCTAACGATCACTTTTTTTACGTTGCTTGAGGTCCGAATAAGCAAACAGAATACCTCTAAATCTACAATCCTGAAAGCCTCGGTAGGTCTTTTGAGCAAAATTTGAAATCCACATAATCACGGGTATCTCTGATGATCCCACGATTTTGATAAGGATAGATTTCTTTCTGGGGATCGGGGTTTTGTTCAGAACCTCACAACATCGCATGGTCCACTACCTGTTCTTCTCTTAAAAAGCAATATAAACCGTCACAATGACCCAGCCATATCATATCTGTTTGTATCAGAGTGAGCGAAGAAACACTCTTTTACAGTTCGAAATATAAAACAAACAAATTGGGAAACTAACTTCAATACTTTCAGTTAGATTTGCCTTATTCAGGGTCATATTATCCTTGCAACTAAGTAAATCGATGCCAATATTCAGACCAGTTCAATGGGTTATAAATTCTTAGGACAGTCGGGATCACCCTTGCTGTTTTAAATAGAGATATCTTACGATGTACCTTCTTGGTTATGATATTGGTAGCTCTAGTATTAAGGCTACGCTTATAGACGCTGACAGCGGTAACGTAGAGGCAACTATCCAGTCGCCCGATAAGGAGATGGCTATTCAGTCCCTGCATTCCGGATGGGCGGAACAGGATCCGGAAATGTGGTGGGAACATGTTATTGTTGTTACCCGGCGAATAATACAAGAAACCGGCGCTGATCCTGAATTAATCGCGGCTATCGGCATTTCTTACCAGATGCACGGATTGGTTGTTGTTGACAAGAACCAGCATGTTCTCAGACCGTCTATTATCTGGTGTGACGGGAGAGCCGTTTCAATCGGCGAACAAGCGCTTTCAGAACTTGGTGAAGATTATTGCTTACAGCATTTCCTGAATTCTCCCGGCAACTTTACCGCATCGAAGCTTAAGTGGGTGAAGGATAATGAACCTGATGTGTACAGCAAAATTGACAAAATTATGCTTCCCGGTGATTATATCGCCATGAAATTGACCGGGGAAGTCAAAACGTCTGAATCCGGCTTATCAGAAGGAATCATGTGGGATTATACCCAAAAAGGCCTTGCCGGTTCACTTTTAAACCATTACGGAATTTCTGAAGAGCTCATCCCGGAAGCGGTACCCAATTTCTCCGTACAGGGACAAGTCAGTATTTCGGCAGCTGAAGAACTCGGATTATCTACCAAAACAAAAATTGCATACCGCGCGGGTGATCAGCCCAATAATGCTCTTTCTTTGAATGTGCTGGAACCTGGAGAAGCGGCGGCGACGGCGGGTACATCCGGTGTAATTTATGGAATCATAGACAAACCGCTTTATGATCCAAAATCAAGGGTAAACACTTTTATCCATGTTAACCATAGCGATGAACATCCACGCTATGGTGTTTTGCTTTGCGTAAATGGTACCGGTATCCAGAACAGTTGGATCAAGAATCAGCTTCTTGATAAATCCGGTATCAGTTATGATGATATGAACAAACTTGCCTCGCAGGCACCGGTCGGATCGGACAAACTTGTGGTTTTGCCGTTCGGCAACGGGCCGGAGCGCAGTCTTCAAAACGAAGATATTGGTGGTCACATCAGGGGACTAAACTTCAATCGACACAATACGGCGCATCTTCTGCGGGCAGCGCAGGAGGGCATCGCCTTTGCTCTGAACTATGGATTGAAGGTTATGAAGGAAATGGGCCTCACCATCGAAACAATACGTGTTGGTAAAACCAATATGTTTCTGAGTCCCATCTTTCAGGATGCCTTTACCAATACTACTCAGGCTGTCGTTGAATTGTATCATACACTCGGATCCCAGGGAGCTGCCATCGGCGCAGGTCTTGGTGCAGGCATCTATAAAAACAGGAACCAGGCTTTTTCCGGCCTGGAGAAAGTCCGGACGATAGAACCTGATCGAGACCTTGCCCAACAATATGCCGACGCATATGAATACTGGGAAGAGTCACTAAAAACACTTATCACTAAACATTAGATTAAGGATCTACTAACTATGACTATTGTAAAAGGAAATAATGAATACTTTAACGGGATCGGCAAGATTCCGTTTGAAGGTAAAGACTCGGATAATCCCCTGGCTTTCCGCTTTTACGATGAGAACCGTAAAGTGGCTGGTACCACGATGAAAGAATTTTTTCGCTTCGCCGTGGCGTACTGGCACTCGTTTGTTAATGTCAACGGCGATCCATTTGGTGTTGGAACACGCCAGCTGCCATGGAATGCAAAAACTGATCCCATCGACAGGGCTAAGGATAAGATGGATGCAGCTTTTGAATTTATCACCAAGCTCGGAGTGCCTTTCTATTGCTTCCACGATTATGATCTCGTTGATGAAGCCGGTACGATAGAAGAGTCGGATAAACGTATTCAAACGATGGTTGACTATGCTAAAGCTAAACAGAATGCATCTGGTGTTAAGCTGCTTTGGGGCACAGCCAACCTGTTCGGACATCCCCGCTATATGAACGGGGCTGCTACCAATCCCGACTTTCATGTGCTCACTCATGCCGCTGCCCAGGTCAAGCATGCCCTGGACGCTACTATCGAGCTTGGCGGAGCAAACTATGTGTTCTGGGGTGGCCGTGAAGGATATATGAGCCTGCTCAATACACAGATGAAACGGGAACGTGATCATATTGGAAGATTCCTGGGTATGGCCAGAGATTACGCCCGCAAGAATGGATTTAAAGGGACGTTCCTGATTGAACCGAAACCAATGGAACCGACCAAACACCAATATGATTACGATGTGGCAACGGTAATTGGCTTCCTTCGTGAATATGGGCTTGATAAGGATTTCAAGATTAACATCGAGGTCAATCACGCAATCCTGGCCGGTCATACATTCGAACATGAACTGCAGACCGCAGTTGATGCCGGCCTGCTCGGAAGCATCGATGCCAACCGCGGAGATTACCAAAACGGATGGGACACCGACCAGTTTCCTGTCGATCTGTTTGAACTGACTCAGGCTTTGATGGTCATTCTTGGCAACGGCGGATTCGGAACGGGTGGTGTCAACTTCGATGCAAAGATCCGTCGCAACTCCACCGACCTGGTCGATCTGTTCTACGCGCATATCGGCGGCATGGACGCCTTCGCACGTTCGTTGATCGCTGCAGAAGCTATCCTGAACGAATCCGAATATCCGAAGATGCTCAAAGATCGCTACACATCATACGATTCAGGAGCCGGAGCCGACTATGAAGCAGGAAAACTGAGTTTCGGGGACCTGCGCGAGTATGCTGTTAAGAACGGTGAACCCAAACAGATTAGCGGGCGCCAGGAATACCTGGAAAACCTTATTAACCGGTATATTTAAGTGGTTATCGGTTATTCTGCCGTTGTGTTATTAAAAATGGTCATCACACAGATTGGTGACCATTTTTATATCCGGATGAAGTAGTGGATACTTGTTCTTTTTTGTACTAACGTGGTGATAACGTATTCCTGTACAGACCATTAGGTATTGATATGAAAAAGCTTCATTCCAAATTGCTACTCCTTTCTACCATTGCTATTCTCGTTCCACTTTCTACATTCGCACAATCGTCCGGATGGAGACCGGCTCCTAATCCGATCATGACTCCCTGGGCTAAGGATGTATCCCCTACAAATGCGCATCCCGAATATCCGCGACCACAAATGAGGAGAGATCAATGGTCAAATCTCAACGGCCTTTGGGATTATGTTATTCAACCGCGTAATCAATCGACTCCAACGCATTGGGCCGGCAAGATTCTTGTTCCCTATCCCGTCGAGTCGGCTTTGTCCGGGGTGAAGGATAGCGTTGGCCCCATGCAAAAGCTCTGGTATCACCGGACTTTCACTATAAAGAAATCCTGGACCGGGAAACGCATCTTATTACATTTTGGAGCCGTTGACTGGCGTACTACAGTTTGGGTTAATGGTCAAAAAGTTGGTGTTCATCAGGGAGGATATGACCCGTTTACGTTTGATATTACGAGCCAGTTGACATCAGATGGGCCACAAAACCTGGAAATCTCTGTTTGGGATCCGAGTGATGCCGGCTATCAGCCCCGCGGGAAACAGGTACAGCATCCCAGCGGAATATGGTATACATCGACCACAGGCATCTGGCAAACAGTATGGCTCGAACCCGTCCCGAAAGTATCCGTTAAAAAGCTCATGATGGTGCCGGATATTGATAACGGGACCCTAAAGCTTGTTGTCAACACGCGCGGTGAATCCGAAAGTGGGTATACCGTTCGTGCTGTTGCGTCTCAGAGCGGACATGAAACCACAAGGGCTATTGGCTCAACGGATCAGCCTATTATCCTGCATATCAAAAATCCAAAACTGTGGTCTCCATCGTCACCTTTTCTTTATGATTTGAAAGTTGAACTTATTCATAATGGAAAAGAGATCGATCAGGTCGCCAGTTATTTCGGGATGCGATCGATTTCAGTGGAGAAAGACCAGCAAGGTATTCCGCGGCTTTTCCTTAATCATAAAGCATTGTTTGAATTCGGTCCACTCGACCAGGGATTTTGGCCCGATGGAATTTACACCGCTCCTACCGATGAGGCAATGAAACATGATATAGAAATCATGAAAGATCTTGGCTTCAACATGGCCCGTAAGCACGTCAAAGTCGAACCCGCCCGTTGGTATTACTGGTGTGATAAACTCGGACTGTTAGTCTGGCAGGATATGCCCAGCGGAGATCTGAAACCCATCCCAAAAGGGAAAAAAGAAATTACACGCGTCGCCCAGTCCTCATACGAATATGATTATGAACTCACCAATCTCATACACAACCTCTATGATCATCCATGTATCGTGATGTGGGTTCCATTCAATGAGAGCTGGGGCCAATTCGATACCAAACGGGTAGTCAAACTTATCCAGAGGCTTGATCCGTCACGTTTGGTTGATGATGCGAGCGGGTGGAATGATTTTGGAGTTGGTAATGTACACGACATTCACGTATACCCGGGGCCCGGGGCACCTAAGATCGAATCTGTCCGGGCCGGAGTTCTTGGTGAGTTTGGCGGACTCGGTCTGCCATTGAAAGGTCACACCTGGCAGCAGCAAAAGAACTGGGGATACCGGGCATTTACATCCCGTGACAGTCTTACTTTAGCTTATAAAGATTTGCTCCTGAAATTAAAGGATCTGATAAAAAACAAGGGCCTGTCTGCCGCTGTCTACACCCAACTCACGGATTGTGAAATTGAGGTCAACGGTCTGATGACCTATGATCGTAAGATCATTAAGATGGATACCAGCGTCACCGCCCCACTTGATCGAAGCATCATTCATTCACTGAAATGATAGTGGTATGAGTCGACCATTGTGCTTGGTTTGTTGTATCTCACCTCTTGCTACGCCGAAGCCGTATTAAAGTAAAAGCTTGTACTTAATATGGCTTCGCGAAGGCGATGCCAAGCCCTCTCCATATGCATTGCGAGGCGCTATCTTGATTGCTTGAATGCTCGAATCACTGCCATAAAAAAAGGCGGTAACACCTGCCGTTACCGCCTTTGCCTGGTCAATAGTGGATTATGACTGTTTGGCAAACTGCACGCTTAGCTGCAGCGTAACCATCTCGGAAACCACGATGTTCCCGGCCTCAGTAACCCCATTCCACTTCAACCCGAATTCTTTCCGGTTAACTGCTCCGGTGACTTCAAAACCTGCTTTGGTATTTCCATAAGCATCCAGAACGGTTCCACCATATTCCACATCCAATTCGATGGATTTTGTGACGTCACGAATGGTCAAATCACCAGTCAATTTGTAGGTGTTTTCACCCGTCTTGGTGAACCCAGTCGATTTAAAAATAAGTTTTGGATACTTGTCAGCTGCAAAGAAATCATTTGAAAGAAGATGTTGATCCCGCTGTTCATTGCGTGTTGTCACACTTGTTACGTCTGCTTCAAAGGTGATATCAGCGCCTTCAAAATCATCACCTTCCACTTCAGCGGTTGCATCAAATCTCATAAACTCGCCCTTGACGGTGGAAATGACTAAATGTTTTACTTTAAACTCGATCTCCGAATGTACGGGATCAATTTTCCATACTGTGCTTACTGCGGTACTCATTGGTTAAACCTCTTATAATTTTAATTTAATATCAAACTATTGTTGCTACAATTAACGGGAGAAATATACAAATAGTATGCTTTAATATTAAATTATTTTTCTGTTATCCTGGTTAGCGAATCTAGGGGCTTAACCCAGCCGATAAAATGAATCCGCTAACGGAGATGATGGTCTCCAATAATGATCGTAATCAGGGCAAATGGCGGGGGAACTGTTCATCATCATATGGATTCGCTTCTTCGACACACACGAATACCCTGCCTTTGGGATAATCCGGCAGATTCATTTTACAATCCCTGTGTATAGCCACACAACCCGAAAGATGAATGGCTTTCAGCCGGTTGTTGATATCGATGAAATAATTTCGCTTACGATTTCATCCGGTGCCTGATTAATTTCAACGACGAGTGCCCGCTCCGGCTCCTCCAGTGCCTGAAACTGAGAATCCAACAGTGATTCATCAAAAAAATGGCCGTGCCTCTTTTCTAAACGACTGGCAATCAGAGACTTTGAACCCTTCAGATAAATATACTGAACGGATACACCTGAGTGATTGGTAAGGAGCTCCCGGTACGATTTCTTCAGAGCCGAACAAGCAAGTATGGCGCCGCCCTGTCCTTCCCATTCTTTCATATGATCGGCCAGCGACTCCAGCCACGGCCAGCGGTCGTCATCATCCAGCGGTATTCCATTCTTCATCTTCTCGATGTTCGCTTTAGGGTGGAAGTCATCTGCGTCGTAAAAGGGAACGTTTATTTTACCAGAGAGTTTCTTACCGATCAGAGTCTTCCCACAACCGGAGACACCCATTAAGACAAATACCATGATTCAATAGCTTGGAACGTGATATCATTATCAAACCGGAGACAACAATTGTATTAATCCGGAAATACATTTACTACTGCAGCACAAACCGGAACGTTATGGTTCCCCATTGCGGTACTTGCGGGACTCCGGGAGGAAGCGGATTGAACCGCCAGCTTCGGAGCGTCTTGAATACTTCTTTTTCCAGTTCGGGATTCATTTTCTTAAGCGGGATCATACGTCCCACCGATCCATCCGGCATCACCTGGAAACGAACGGTGATGACAGCTTCCACATCAACAGTATAATCCGGTAGCGGCTGAATGACCGGAGTACGCTGAATATCGCCCTCCCATTCCAATTTATACGGAGCTGATTTCTTTTCCGATGTACCCGTTCCCTGGTCGGCTTTCACATCACCCTGTGTGCCCTTGATGTCACCGCTCGTCTTGGCTCCTTTTTGAATGGTCTCCCCTTTTTCCGTCTTCGGAGCTACATTCACTTCCTTCTGTTTCTTTTCCTCGCTCTTCTCGGGATTTATCTTATCCGTTTCGGGCGTCTTGATGGGCGGTTTCTTGACTGGCTGTTTTTGGTCTGGAAGCTTTACAGCTTTCGATACTTTTTTGTCAGGAGAAGGCTTCTTGGGCTGTTTATCTATTTTTTTTTGTTCCGGCTTCTCCGGCTGCTGTTTCGAAGGATTGGGACGAGTTGCTACTTTTGGTTCTTTCTTTTTTGCAAACTGGGCCGGTTTTCCCTCACTGAAGTTACCGAGAGTGACCTCAAGAAATGCAGCACGACGAGGACTACTGTTCCCAACATAAATGAGAAGAGCTAGTATCACGAGCAACACGTGTACTCCGCCGGTTACCCAGAATCCAAATTTTTCCTCGTCCTTTAATTGCATGTTTGTGTCAGCGCGACGTTCGTTCTGTTGCCATTACCACACGGAGATTCAAAGCCTGGGCCACATTCATTACCTGTACAGCCTCATCGATACGCGCGTCTTTATCAGCCCGAAGAACCAGAACATGTCTGGGGTTCTTCTGATATTCCCGGCGTATGGCCGACGCAAGCAGGCCCCGGCTTACCGGTTTCCCACCAACATAGTAACGGTTACTCTTGGTCAATGTTACCGTAATGTACTGACTGTTTTCCGGTGTCCCGCTTTCCGCTTTTGGGATATTCACTTTGATCCCAAAATGTGTGACGAATGAGGATGTCAACAGGAAAAAAATCAGCAACAACATCACAATGTCCGTCAGCGACGAATGGGAAAACATCGAAAGAGGCTGCAGCCGGTCGTTATCTTCTCGAAATTTCATCGTGATACGGCTTGTTTTTTAGAAGATGGGGTCTGGAGCAATTCCAGGAATTCCGTACTGGCATTTTCCAGATCAAACACCATTCGGTTGATCTTTTTGAGCAGGTAGTTATAAAACCCATAGGCTACGATACCTACCAGCAACCCAAAGGCTGTCGTCAATAACGCTTCCCAGATGCCGCCGGCAAGAACACTCGGGTTCACGTTGCCCTGGAAGGTTTGAATCTGCTGGAACGCCTGGATCATACCGGTCACCGTTCCCAGAAAGCCCAGCATCGGCGCTACCCCGGCGACCGTCGCCAGCCAATCCATGCGTTCTTCAAGTTTATACGTTTCTTTCTTTCCTGTGTTCTTGATAGTATCTTCGATATCCATCAGCGGACGGCCCAGCCGACGGATGCCGCTTTCAAGGATTCGTGCCAGTGGTTTGCCCACATCTTCGCAATAACGTTCCGCGGCACGCACCTCCCCGTTTTCCAGCATATCCCGGATTGTGTGCAGAAACTGATCGGAATCCAGGTTTGAATTACTCAGAAACCGCCAGCGCTCGGCTATCACATAAATTGCAATAATGGAACACAGAGCGATCGGGATCATAATCACCCCGCCACTGACCATCATCTGAAGCAACGACATGTGTTGAGGTGAAGTCGCCTGATTCAGAGAATCCGCCGCAGCGAGAGTATCCTGCAGAAAAAGTAGCATTTGAATCATCGGTAAAGCCATCATCGATTGTCCTGGATTTTATTGGTGAATTCTACGAATGAAGTGATGTTTGTTGTCTTGCAGTCGATTCGGCAGCCCTTTAACAGCATTTTCAGCATCTGAAATAGATGAGAACTGGCCAAGCCCGACACGATACCAAGTCTGACCATGCACTTGTCCCGGGGCAACGACTACTCGATAGTTACGGGTTCCCCACCTTTTACCAACTGACTGAGCCTTACTTTGATCCCGGAGTGAAGCAATCACGATAGTATAATAATCGCCGATATCGTTGCTGGTCTTTCCATGCAGACCATAAAGGGACGTTGCTGTCAGATCATTCATTATGTTCTTTGCTGCTACTGAGTCTTTTGCTGCAACGGATGCGCTTACATCAGCAGTATTTGAAGCCGCAGCTTTTTTTGCTTTTGGCATAGAAGCTGACTGATCACCACTGGAGTTCGTCATGTCAGAAGCCATTTCCGTTGAATCAGGGGCCGTTGCAGTTATCCCCGCTGTGCCAGCGGTTGTATCTTCTTCGTTGGCTCTCTGTCTGTTGCGCACTTCGGGTTTAACATTATCATCCCGTATATAAACAGAATCACCCTGAGATTCTCCAACTGTATTTTCAACAACCGGAGCCCCCCCTCTCTGAACAATTAGATAGTACCCGGCGAACAACACAGCTAAGACCAACACAATAACGACAAACAGGCCAGTCCTGCGTTTAGGCAATTCATCGTCATTGAGAAGCCGGTTGGGTGATCTGTAGATGTGTGCTCTTTCCTGATCTGATTTCCGATCGTTTTTCTTTTCTTCCTGCTGAGTGTCAGAGCTCCCCGCTTCGGCAGCTACCTCGCCCGGAACCCAGTCTGATTCTTGCTCGGGCTGGGCTTCCTCCTCAGGTTCTTCGGCTCCCTCTTCTGATTCCGGTTCTACGGATTCATCCTTCGGGATTTCTTCTTTCTCATAAGATTCCCTCGCAGAGATCTCCTCTTCCGGTTCCGGTTTTTCCAGGGGACCCATTTCCTCGTCGGTAACAGTTGCCGTTTTCCCGCCTTTCAGCTCGACTGGAGTCATGCCGGCGTACTTGAAGTTTATCTCCAGGGCAAAGGTAGGATCGACCTCGAAGGATAACCGGCCGTTTTTCACCTTAAATATCCCAAACTTGTCAATGGTAAACTCGTCGCCCTTTGCAGTCTCTTGCTGTATCTGATCGATTAATTGATTTAGCTCGTCTGAAACCTCTTCTGTATTCAGACCAAGCTTCTCAGCCAATAGCTGAATAAATTGCTCGTGTGTGATAGCCATTTTTATTGTTTATCAGGTGTAAACAGGATGTAGTCGGTCGGCGGCATCATGACCACACGCCCGTTCCGATATTGTGTCTGATACTGTTTGCGATGGATGGGCTTGAATGTACCGAGTCCATCTATCTTCACAGATTGTTTTTTGATGGCCTGTTCCCTGATGATTTCAGCCATCGCTCGGGTAAGTTCTTTGTTCATATCCTTATGGTTTCAAGATAATTCCTCCGTAAAAACGGACCGGCATCTCCTGGTAGGTTGGTAACAGCCGGTAACTTGCATCAAAGGCATTGGTCGTCTTCACATAAATGCCAAGTTGATGAGTTAGTTCAAACTCCACTCGCGCACCTCCAAGCCAGGCTGTACCAAGTTTGTGTTCTGTGAGATCATAGGCCCGTTTGCCAAGGTAGTTGACCCAACCTTTAATGTAAAGACGATCAATCGGCTTAACCGAAAATTCGGTATGCAATCCGACATGTTCATAGAAGGGAATATCTTTCAGATGAGCCAGCTTTGGACGTTGTGCATAAATTGAAAATTTAAAGGCAAATTTTTGGGGAATGGCATCCCAGATAAGCCCGGCTTCCAATCGTAATATATTAGCACCTTTGTCCCAACCCATATTGTAGTGAAAGTCTGTTGAGACACTGGGAATGGGCATCACGGTCGTCGTATACATATACTGAAATGCACTATACCGCCGGTATTGCAGGTTGCCCGTCAGTTTCAGGCTTTTGATCAACTGAAACGATGCCGATCCGCCAACTTCCCAATATCGATTATTCAGTGGGACCATGTTAGAGACGATCATCCGGCGATTTTCAAAATATCCTCTCATCCCGCCATTCTCTACCGAACCCGTCAACCAACCTTTGATCTTGATTCGTTTGATCCCAAAGAATGAATACTCAACCTCTGGATAAATGTTGAGTTTGCTACCCATGCTATCACTGGATGCATAAAAGCTGGCACCAATTTTCAGATGTTGCGCATACCCAAACCGCTGTTCGTAGACGACCTCCGGATGTACAATATACCACTGTTGACCGGACACATTCTGAGTATTGTATTGCGAAGCCGTAAGCCCGACTGAACCGACAAAACCGGAATTCATAGCCGGCCCTTCAAGGCTCTGTTTCAAACCAATATTAAACACATGCTCATAGTTATTCTTGGGCTGTTTTGACAGAAAATATGTGAAGTAATCATACTTGACGTGTGCATCAAACTCATGGTATGCGTTCTTCACATGCTCATATCCAAGCTTGATACCTGTCCCACCGTAATTCGTCTTTTGGGTCAGGCCTGGCAGATAATTGAACGCACTCGTTCCGGAGAGGTTAACTCCCAAACGATCGTTTGAACCGATCTGCCCATCCCATCCGACATGGAAACGCAGGTTTCTGTCCGAATCGGAAAATCCCTTCAGATGGCCATCGGTAGACGCGTAATTCACGCCGGCGACAAAACGGCTGTTTGCCCCTGCCGGTGTTTCAAGGTAAGCTACGCCCTCCGGACTGAAGTACGAACCTAGTCCGAGCCGTGCATAAATATTACCTTCCTTAGGATAAATAAATTTTGGCTGTTGGGGACCTATCGGACTCTCGAGCTTACTGATTGGAATATTTGCAACTGCCTGATCGGGGGATTCCATGAACGGCACCCGGTTGGGATTAATCTGGAACACCGGCGGAGTCGGATTGAATCCGAGTATAGGCTGGCGTCGCAGCCCGGGAAACGTTGCCTGAAAATTGCCCTTAATCTCAATATCCTGAGGATTGATATCCGGCAGGAGAGAATTTGAAATTTTCTTCTTTCCGCCACCTTCCTGGGCGTGAGCTAGAAGGGGAACCACTAAAATGAGTAAGATGAAAGCTAATCGGGTGTACAATTTCATAATCCGTATTCAGTAATCACATCCCAACGATCGGTTTGTCTTTATCAAAAGGAACGCAAATCGGGATCATTGATGACTTTAACAATTTGGTGAAATGGGCAAGAACCAAAGTCCATGCCCGCCGCAATATTCTGGACGAGGATCACGATACGATACAAAAAAATGGGAAATCTTACTACCGTGTATCCGTATTACGTCCAATAAGCTGGCCAATACCGACATTCGCTTTACCAAGATGAAGAAAACGGACCCAATACATGGCCAGCGGAGCAACAGTCAGGAACATAATGAGTGTCATGAAATAAACTACAAATGCATACGCCAACCCTGTTACCTGGGGAACGCCGAACAAAACCCACAGCGTCTGTTTGACCAGCCAGTGGTATGTTCCCATGCCTCCCGGGGATGGTAAAGCGATACCTATTGAGGCGATAGTCGTCAGTGTGAGAGCATCAACCAGTGTGAGATGGTACGTAGCCACCATATTGAACATATAAAAGGGAATGTAGCTCATCAATACGTAGCATATCCACATCACTATTGTGAGGAACAGAAAGAGAGGCCAGTTACGAATTCGTCTGATACTGGTAAGCCCTTCCAAAAATAGTTTTAAAAATCCGGTGATACGATTTTCAATTCTGGCAACAAACGATACCTGTTTCCCCAACCATTTTATTCCGCGGTACATAGCCCAGATGCCCGCAATGATAGCTATCAGCCAAAGGGTCTTCTCTCCCAGGTTTTTCAATGTGAAAGCATTGTCGAACCAGTTAACGGTCTCATTTCCAAAGAGTTGTCGAAGAAGCCTTGGATCGGTTATCAGATATATGGCTACAAAAATAAAGAGTAAAATAAGGCATACAAGATCAACGACTCGTTCCAGAACAACGGATCCTAAAATCGAACTGACTGATTCTTCCTCTTTCCTGCCCACATACACGCAACGAGACACCTCTCCGGCCCGGGGAATGGCATAATTCACCACATACCCAATCATAACACCGGCAAAAAGGATAGGGCGTCTCAGGGAACGGTCTTTCTTATCAACCAGCATCTTCCAGCGTTCGGTACGCAGATAATGGGAGAAAACAGATACAACCAGAAATGGCAGAATCCAGCCGTAATGCATCTGGTCCAGATAAACTACCAATGACGACCACTTCACATTCCGGAATGCCAACCACAGAAATACACAGCCAATACTTAAACCGATTATAACCTGAATGATTCGCTTCATATCCGGCTATTCTTTCCTCAGATCCACGATATGTGCATTAGGTGGGTATTTTAGGTCAAACATTTCTGACGTACCCATCACATACGCTCCATCATTAAACCGGGATATCGTGATATTACCTGTCTGGTCGACCGATTTCACCCATAACGGAGTATCGTTCTTCTTATCCACCATAATATCGACCTGTTTAAATAGACTGAAGGGATCCCTTGAGAACAGAACAACATGATAATTCCCGTCCGGGCTTTTCTGCTGCCGTACCATGTACTCCTTTTGTGTGCCTGCTAAAAAATGGGACGGCGCATAATCGTCTTCGTTTGGATCGTAATTCGAAATAATCAATTGATTCTTCTGGGCACTGTACACCCTTGAAACTTTGCCATCAACAACGATATACCGATCATTCATATGGATTTTATACTCATTTTTCCCAATCCAGATCTCCCCGCTTGTATGTACCGTATCCTTCGTTGTTGGATCAATAAATTTATTATCCAGCTTGGCTTTAAAGACTTTGCCTGCCAACAGATTAGATTTAATTGCATCAAGAGCCGGGCTATCGTTTTGCGCGCGTGGTGCCACAGTCAGTGCACCCATAAAGCCAAACAGGAAGACTGCTGTACCGATTTTAATCATCCAGGTTCCTCAATATATCATCGAGTTCTTCCTCAGTCTCAACCAGTACCTCGCGGGCTGTACTTCCCTGATAGGGGCCCACGATTCCAGCCTGATAAAGCTGATCGATGATTCGACCGGCGCGGTTGTACCCAAGGCGTAATTTCCGCTGCAACAGGGATACGGATCCCTGCTGGTGCATAACAACAACTTGTGCCGCATCTTCGAATAATTCATCGCGTTCTGTTTTACTGAGAGGATCGCCCCGACCATCGGAGCCATCCGACTCATCTACAACGGGCAAAAGGTACGGATCCTTATACCCTATTTGCGTTCCGATGAATTCTGTTATCCGTTCCACCTCCTCAGTGGATACAAACGCGTTTTGGATACGCACCATAGGGCCGCCACCCGAGAAAAGCATGTCGCCACGGCCTATCAGCTGATCTGCTCCCATGGTATCGAGAATCGTGCGTGAGTCGACTTTTGAGGCCACCTGGTACGCGATACGTGCAGGGAAGTTCGCCTTAATGGTACCGGTGATCACATTTACCGACGGACGCTGCGTCGCAATAACCATATGGATACCTACGGCACGTGCCAGCTGTGCGATTCTGGCAATCGGCTCTTCAATCTTTTTACCGGCGGTGATCATCAAATCCGCCAGCTCATCTATTACTACGACGATATAGGGCAAATGCCGATGCCCTTCTTCTTCATCAAGCTGATCTTTTTTGTACTTCTCATTATATGAGTTGATATCGCGGACCATAGCCAGCTTCAGAAGCTCGTAGCGGTCATCCATCTCCTTACAGACACTGGTTAGTGTTTCAAGTACTTTTGATGTGTCCGTGATGATCGGCTCCTCGGCATCCGGCAAATATGCAAGAAAATAATTCTGGATATTGCGATACAGCGACAACTCGATTTTCTTCGGATCGATAAGAACAAACTTCAAGTCCTCCGGATGGCACTTATACAGCAGGCATGTGATAATCGTATTGATCCCCACCGACTTACCTGACCCCGTTGCACCGGCAATAAGCAGGTGAGGCAGTTTACCCAGATCCACCATAAATACTTCATTTTCGATCGTCTTGCCGAAAGCCACCGGCAGATCCATGCTGGTATCGACAAACTTTTTGGTGTTGATGATCGACTTGATATAAACCGTTTCGCGTTTATTGTTCGGCACCTCAATTCCAACGGCAGATTTGCCCGGAATAGGAGCGATAATCCGCAGGCCGTGCGTCGCCATGGCCATCTTCAGGTCGTTGGCGTAACTCTCAATCTTACTGATCTTCACATCGGGAGCCGGCGTCAGCTCGTAAAGTGTAACGGTGGGGCCCACTACGGCATCAATTGAGAGAATTTCGATGCCGTGCCGTTTAAGCTTATCGAGGATGATGTACTTTTTCTCGTTTATCTCCTCGAGGTCGACTTCTTTTCCTTCGTTGGGCGGACTGTCCAGCAGATCGATCGTCGGAAACTTATAGCGGATGACCGGACTTCCCTTTTCTTTATCCTTCTGTTGTTTTTCCAGATCACGTGCACCGGCTTCCTCCTCTTCCTCGCCGATACGTACGTTGAAGGCCGGATCATTTTCGTCGACTTCCACCTCTTCATCCTTCTCCAGGAGGGCACGGCGACCTACATGATCCTCCCTTTGCTCCTCTATTTCTCTTTCAAATCGCTCACGGGCACGGGCATTGGATTCTTCGATGATCTTCTTTGGATCGTCATTATTACCAGGCTGCTTGCCAACACCTACCGGTGTTTTCTTGCTTCTTGCGGCCAGTTTTTCTTCGGCGGTGATACGTTCCTGGTTTGCCGCAATGGTTGCCTTCTGTTTCTGTTTTGCCTCTTTCTTGAGTTGACGCAGCCGTTTCTTCTCGTCAGATCGCTCTTTAAAGTTCATGTAACCATGTTTAAATCGGTCCAGCGTCTGCTGAATATTCCAATCAAGGGTGAATAAAATGGCAATGAACAGGAAGGCAACCAAAAGGATGATCGATCCGTAATATCCCGTCACTTTACGCAGTATCTCCGCAAAAGCGGCCCCGGAAGCACCGTACCAGCTCATAAACACATCTTTCCCCATGAAAACCCACCCGAGGCAGGTGATGATCAAAAGCAACCAGGCGACACACAGTACGGTAAACCGATTCAGTACATTAAGCGGTTTTTGTCTGAAAACAACCCATCCATATGCTATCAAGATAATCGGAAGGATGGTGCTCGGATAACCGAACATAATTACGAAGAAATAGGATATGTACGCACCTACGATACCCAGACCGTTATGTATCCTCAGTGCGGGACCACTATTGGGATTAACAACGTTACTCAGCGACAGGCTATGGATTACACCATAGTCTCCGGGCACGTAAGTAACGATACTTACTGCGAGCAGCAATCCCACGGCGATAAGTAATACGCCAAGGATCTCAAGTTTTTTTTCGGTCGAAATAGCCGGGGTATGGCCGCGGCTTGTCGGGGTTTTCTTTTTGGAGGCAGATTTAGCCATGGACGCCGGATATGATCGTCTCCATTATAATTACAGGGTAATATACTACACTTTCTCAAGCTTTAATCAAGTAGGTATGATACAAAAAACCTGACAGAGTGGTTACACAACCTGTAATCGTGATTATTTATTTTGAATTTGTGATCATGCCTTGTGAATAGACAGGCAACACATCAAGTATACTTACCTGACTACAATAGGTCAGATCTTCATCTCCATTTAAGTTTCTCAGCCGCATAGCGTGATTCGACGAGTGAATCATTTCCTCCAGGCGATTCCGGTAGCTTGCATACAATGAAAATGCGGCAAGCGATCCGTCAGAGGCCCCTTCCGGCAGTTTTCCATCCGTTAATTCGAAGATAATATTACCGGCACATAACGTGTCTTCCAATGAAAACCGGTTCTTCCATCCTGCACACACGAGGAGGATCTCATTGGAATCGGCTTTTAGCGATTCTACAACCGACCCCAGATTCAGAAATGAACCGATGATTAACCGATCTGCGCCGGATGACCGGGTAATGGCTTTGGTTCCATTCGTCGTATTAAAGATGATAATTTTTCCTTTAACTTTCTTTTCATCATACTCAAACGGAGAATTACCCAGATGATAACCTTGAATCTTAACACCATCTTTTTCTCCGCATAGCAAGTATCGCGTCGAATCCAGATTCTGAGCAATTTTGCTGGCCGCTTCCATATCCTCCACAGGGATGACCGCTTTTACCCCATTATGCAGGGCCGTAACAATCGTGGAACTGGCACGCAGCACATCAATCACTACAACTGTTTTTTTACGAACATCTTCTTCCTGCAGTCCCAGTGAAGTGGCAAAAACGTCAACTGATGGAAACATAGTAACAGAATCTGTTATTTTTTATGGATAAATGGTGGCTTCACAACAGTTGCGGAATGCGATTTCCCGCGAATTGTGATAAACACCTGTGAATCTGGCTTACTGAAATCAATCACTACATAACCCATGGCAATACCTTTTTCGGTTGTGATGGATAGTCCGCCGCTTGTCACTT
>Ga0102953_1000226_pt1 | contig 40475 bp, 39 predicted proteins | sample SalPon2A_C_D2_MG_FD_78509 | JGI IMG/M metagenome (GOLD analysis project Ga0102953, IMG submission 78509) | Soil microbial communities from South San Francisco under conditions of wetland restoration - Salt Pond MetaG R2A_C_D2_MG | ecosystem: Environmental > Terrestrial > Soil > Wetlands | place... | reverse complement strand
AGGCCGTCGCCACGCGCGACTTCGAAGTCGACACGAGCTCTCCATCGACGCCGCACCTGTCCGCCACCGACCCGGCCTCGCCGGCCAACGACAACAACCCGAAGGTGATCGGAACCGCCCCGGTCGCCACCACCGTGAAGCTCTACGGCGGCGGCTGCAACGGCTCGCCGCTGGCCACCGCCACTGCCGCCGAGCTGGAAGCCGGCATCGAGGTCACGGTCCCCGACGACTCGACCACGACCTTCCGCGCCACCGCCAGCACCGCGGCCGGGAACACCTCGGGCTGCTCGGAGCCGATCGTCTACGTCGAGGACTCGAGCGCGCCGGGGACCACGATCGACACCCACCCGGCGGCCCTTTCCAACAGCGCTGATGCCGGCTTCGCCTTCTCCGGCAGCGATTCAGGCTCCGGCGTCGCCTCCTTCCAGTGCCGCATCGATTCCGGCTCCTGGGCGTCATGCGCCTCGCCCAAGGCGTACGCCGGACTGTCCGACGGCGCTCACACCTTTGAAGTGCGGGCGCTTGACAGGGCGGGGAATGCCGACGAGACCCCTGGCTCCTTCACCTGGGCGGTCGACACCTCGCCCGCGGAACCGAGCCGGCCTTCGCCTTCGCAGGAAACCGAGCCCTCGACCGACCCGAGCGAACAATCGACGCTCGCGCTCAAGGCTCCACCCGAGCAGGCGGAACTGCTGCGAGTCGTTCGCAACGCCAAGAACGGCACCGCGCTCCTCATCTTCGAGGTGCCGAGCCCGGGCCTGCTATCCGCGCGTCCGCCGGCGATCACGCTGGGCAGGACGAGCAAGCGGCGTCAGACGGCCGCAGCGGTACGCAAGCAGAGGCTGCTCAAGCGCCGGATCAAGCCGCGGAGCATCCGCGTCGCCCATCCCGGCCGTGTCAAGGTGCCGATCGTCCTCGCGCGGGCCGGCAAGCGCCTGCTCGCCAAGTCCCACAGGCTGAGGGTGAAGGTGGTGATCCGCTACCGGGCGGCGAACGGGACCAAGGCGACCTGGAAGATCGCCATCGTCCTGAAGAAGCGGAACGCGCGCCTGGTCGCTGAGTCCCGCCACAGGAAGAAGCGGCGGGGCCGGCGGTAGCCCGGCCCGGTCGGCCCCGCCGGCCGGGGCGGAAGCGCAGGTCGCGTCAGCCGAAGCTCACCACGGCGGCGGCGATGCGCTCGATCTGGGACTGCTCGATCGTCGGGAAGACCGGCAGCGAGCAGATCTCGTGCGCCAGGCGCTCCGCCACCGGCAGGTCCCCTGGTCGCAGCCCCAGCTCCGCGTAGGCGGGCTGGAGGTGGATCGGCGTCGGGTAGTGGATCGCGTTGGAGATGCCCGCGGTGCTGAGGTGCTGGCGCAGGTCCTCGCGTCGTGAAGAGCGCACTACGAAAAGGTGGAAGACGTGGTCGCCATCTCCGGCGGGCGGGGGAGGGGGAGCTACCGGGCTATCTGCAAGTGCCTCGCGCAGCGCGCCGCCGGCCGCCCTGCGACGCTCGTTGGCATCGTCCAGCCGCTCCAGCTTGGCGCGCAGGATCGCCGCCTGGAGCGCGTCGAGGCGGTCGGTTCTCGCCGGCAACTCGTGGTGGTGGCGGGTCGCCTCGCCGTGCGAGCGCAGCAGGCGCAGGCGCTCTGCCAGGTCGGCGTCGTCGGTGACGACCGCGCCCCCGTCGCCCCAGGCGCCGAGGTTCTTGGTCGGGTAGAAGCTGAAGCAGCCGGCGTCCCCCAGCGAGCCGGCCGGCCGGCCGCGGTAGCGGGCGCCGTGGGCCTGACAGGCGTCCTCGACGACGCGGATCCCGTGCTCCCGGCAGAGCGCCAGCAGCGGCTCCATCTCGACCGTGCGGCCGTAGAGATGCACGGGGATCACGCAGCGCGTGCGCGGCGTCAGCGCGGCCTCGACGAGCTCCGCCGTGATCAGCGCGCTCTCCTCGTCGACGTCGACCAGGCGCGGAGTCGCGCCGGCGGCGCTGACCGCCTCGGCGGTGGCGATGAAGCTGTTGGTCGGGACGATCACCTCGTCGCCGGGGCCGATTCCCAGCCCGCGTAGCGCCAGCTCCAGCGCGGCGGTGCCGGAGGAGACGCCGACGGCGTGGTCGGCCTCGCACCATGCGGCGAAGTCCCGCTCGAAGCCCTCGACCTCGGCGCCGAGCGTGAACGCGGCTTCGCGGCTGACCCGCGCGACCACGTCCTGGAGCTCGGCGAGGAGCTGCGGGTCGGCGTTGTCGAGGCGCGTGAACGGCACGCGCACATCGCCGTCGACCGCGACAGTCGCCGAAGCCGGCGATCTGGCGGAGCTCACGCGGGCGCCCGACCCGCCGCCTCGGGGAAGCTGTCTCTGGGCAACGGTCCCCGATCGAGGTCGTCGAGTGCCGTCGCAACCTCCTTGCGCGAGCGTACGCCGAGCTTGGCGAAGATCGACGCGAGGTGGCTCTTGATCGTGCTCTCGGCGAGGTATAGGCGCTCGGCGATCTCCGCATTCGTCAATCCCTTGCGGACCAGCGCGAGCACCTGGTGCTCGCGGTGCGAGAGGGCCGGTCGTTCGACGCCGGCCCGCAGCTTGCCCGGAACCACCGATTGGCCGATCGCCACGGCGAGGACCGTGGTCGCCAACGTGCGCTCGAGTTCGGAGTCGAAGACGACGCCGCGGGCGCCGCCGTCCAGCGCACGACGCACGCCGACGCCGCTGGTCGGCGAGGAGACGATGACGACCGGCGAGTCGGGCGCCTCGCGGCAGAGGCGGCGCAGGCTGGCCATCTCGCGGGGGGCGTCGACCTCGCAGACGAAGACGATCACCGCGTCATCGGCCGGCTGCTCACGTTGCTCACAGAGGTCAGCTGCGGTCCCGGCCCGGAAGTGGACGGACAGGCCCTGTGTGGCCAGCGCCGTGTCGATGCGCTCGTGAAGCTCGGTCCCGGCCGCGATTGCGATCACCGGAGGCAGCGTCGGCGGGCGCGAGTCGTCATCGGTGGGCGTCGCCTCCGTTCGCATATGAGATGTAACGGGGCACGGGGCCGCAAGCTTGTGCGGTTTCTCGTCGGCCGATCCGGCAAAAGGTCCGGCTACGACTGTCCGTTGTGTCCAGGAATGATCCGGCCGAGCTCCGATGCTTCGGGACCGATGCGGAGCGCAGTCGCGCTCCCGGCGAACGAGGCGCCTCACCGCCTGATCGACGACGTCGCATTCGGCGAGGGCGTCGTCGTCCACTCGTTCGTCAACCTCTACGGCTGCCGGATCGGAGCGAGCACGCGAATCGGCACCTTTGTCGAGATCCAGCGCGGGGCCGAGGTCGGCGCCGCCTGCAAGATCCAGAGCCACAGCTTCATCTGCGACGGCGTGCGGATCGAAGATGAGGTCTTCGTCGGCCACGGAGTCGTCTTCGTCAACGACAAGCGGCCACGTGCCACCGATGGCGCAGGCGCGCTGCAGACCGAGTCCGACTGGGAGCTGCTGCGGACGGTGGTCGGGCAGGGCGCCTCGATCGGCTCGGGCGCGACGATCCTCGGTGGGATCCGAATCGGCGCCGGGGCCACGGTCGGCGCGGGCGCGGTTGTGACCCGCGACGTCGGACCGGGGGAGACCGTGGCCGGCAACCCGGCCAGGCCGCTTTCCGCGGGCGCCCGCTGAGCGCACTCCTCCGCCCGCCGGGCGGTCCGCCGATAGCATCCGGCCCGTCCAAATCCGAAGGAGAACCACGCACAGATGAGCGAGCAGACCTACGAGTTGACCACCGACCAGGCCGAGCGCGAGGCTTCCGGCGCGCACAGCTACGGCCGCTACCTCGAGGAGTTCGAGGTCGGCGCCGTCTACAAGCACTGGCCGGCGAAGACCGTGACCGAGGCCGACGACCACCTGTTCTGCCTGATCACGATGAACCACCACCCGCTGCACATCAACGACATCTACGCGGGCAACTCGCAGCAGGGCCGCAACGTCGTCGTCGGGCCGCTCGTCTACTCGCTCGCCCTCGGCATGTCGGTTTCCGACGTCTCCGGCAAGGCGATCGCCAACCTGGCGACCGAAGAGCTCAGCCACCCGAACCCGGTCTTCCACGGCGACACGCTGTTCTGCGAGACCGAGGTGCTCGACGTCAAGCCGTCCAAGTCCAAGCCCGACCGCGGCATCGTCAAGGTCCACACCCGGGTGCTCAACCAGGACGGCGTGCTGGTCGCCGAGTTCAAGCGCCTGGTGCTCGTGCCGCGGCGCGAACCGGGCTCCTGAAGCGGCTCAGGCGCTGCAAGATGCCTGGCGAGGGGGCGGGTTCGCCATCCTCTCGCTAAAGGCATGGCCGGTGAACTGTCGAAAGAGCCGCAGGTGAATCCCGAAGGCGTACTCGAGCAGCTCCTGCGCACGGTGCGCAGGCGCAAATGGATCGTCCTGCAAGCGACGATCGTCGTGCCGCTGCTCGCGCTCGTCTTCTCGCTCAGCCAGGAAGACGAATACACGGCGACCGCGACGCTGCTCTTCCGTCAGGCCCCGAGCGGGATCGCCGAAGGCACCGAAAACGTGATCGACCCGACCCGCGAGGCGGCGACCAACGGCCAGCTCGTCGGCCTGCCGGTGATCGCCGAAAAAGCGGCCGAATCGCTCCCCGGCGCCTCCGGCGAAGAAGTGCTCGAAGACGTCAGCGTCGAACCGAGCTCGGAAGCCGATACGGCGAAGATCATCGCGATCACCGGCTCGGCCGACCTCTCCGCCGAAATGGCCAACGCATACGGCAGCGCCTACATCGACTTCCGCCGCAACGCCGACCGCTCGCAGGTCCAGGACGCGATCGACGTCGCCGAATCCAGCCTGGAAAAGCTCACGCCGGCCGAGCGCGAAGGCAAGGAGGGGGCGGCGCTGGGTGAACAGCTCGACCACCTGAAGCTGAGCCAGGCGCTGCAGACCGGCGGCGCGGAGCTGGTCCAGCCGGCCAGACCACCCTCCGGCCGCTCTTCGCCGCAGCCGCTGCGCAACGTTCTGCTCGGTTTCGTGCTCGGCGCCCTGCTCGGCCTCGGCCTCGCCGCGCTGCTCGAGCGGATCGACCGGCGGGTGCGCACGGTGGATGAGCTCGAAGAGCTCTACGAGGCGCCGATCCTCGCCCGCATCCCGCGCAGTCAGCGGCTGACCAAGCGGCGCGCCGAGGCGATCGGCCCGCAGACGCCGGAGGGCGAGGCCTTCCGCGTGCTGCGCACCAACCTGCGCTACTTCAACCTCGACAAGGGCCTGCGCTCGATCCTCGTCACCAGCCCGGAAGCCGGCGACGGCAAGTCAACGGTCGCCCGCACGCTGGCGACGACGATGGTCGAGATGGGCGACGATGTGATCCTGGTCGAAGGCGACCTGCGCAAAGGCGGCGACCTGATCGACGTCGCCGGCAAGCCGGCCACCGGCCTCTCCAACGTGCTCACCGGCACGCCGGTCGAGAAGGTGCTGATGAAGGTCGACGTTCCGGCGACCGGCGGCCTGCGGGAGCGCACGCTGACCGTCCTCCCCAGCGGCCCGGTGCCGCCGAACCCGTCCGAGCTGCTGGAGAGCGCCCAGATGCGCGAGCTGCTCGCACAGCTGCAGGAGCAGTTCGACGTCGTCGTCCTCGACAGCCCGGCGCTCGCCGCCGTCAGCGATGCGCTGGCGCTGATCTCCGAGGTAACCACCGTGGTCATCGTCGGCGGCCTCGGCCGCACCACCCGCGACGCCGGCCGGGAGCTCAGCAAGCAGTTCGCGCTGCTCGGCAAGAAACCGGTCGGCGTGATCGCCAACTTCACGGAGCCGGAGCGTGGCAAGTACTCGCACTACTACCATTCCGACCTGGCCAGAAGCACGCCGGGTACCTGAAGCGGCGCGGATCGCGGCCTTCCTCGGCGCGGTCCTGCTGCTCGAGGCGGTCCTCGCCCGCGGCGTCGTCTCCTCGGGGATCTCGCGTCCCGCGCTGCTGCTGGCCGGTGTCGGCGCGCTGGCGCTCGTCTTCCGCTTCCCGCTGGCGACCGCCGTCGTCATGCTCGGGCTCACCGACTTCCTCTTCTACCCGACCTTCTTCCAGATGGAAGTCGGCTCGCTCAGCATCCGCCCGCACGAGCTCGCCCTCGCCGGTCTCTTCCTGGTGGCGCTGGTCCGCCCGCGGCGCCGCAGCTGGGGGGGAGGGACGGGGATCGCCCTCGCCGCCTTCCTCGCCATCCTGCTCGCCTCGTCCGGTCTCGCCCTGCTCGACGGGCGCGCCGCGCTGACCGACGTCTTCAACTGGGGCCGGCCGTTCGCCCCGCTGAGCTTCTTCTACGTCGTCGTCAGGCTCTTCCCACGGCCCGAGCAGCGCCGGCAGCTGCTCACCGCGGGGGCGATCCTCGCCGCGCTGACCGGAGTCGTCGCCGTCTTCGTCGCGCTCGGTGCGGGGTTCGGGCACAGCCTGACCGGTGGCGGAGAAACGATCATTAAGGAGGAGGAAGGCGCGGCGGGGCTGCTGCGGGTGCGCCTCGCCGGGCTCTCGCTGGCCTACGCGCTCTTCTGGTACGTCGTCGTGCGCATCACGACGGCGAAGGTCGGGCGCCGAGCGGGCTGGTCGCTGCTTCTGGCGGGGATGGCGCTGGCGGTCGCGATCAGCTTCAACCGCAACATGTGGCTCGGGCTGATCGCCGGCCTGGCGTTGATGATGGTGGTCGGCGGCTCCTTCGTACGCGGTCGCCTGCTCGCCTCGGTCGCCGTCGCCGTGGCCGGCGTCCTGCTGCTCGCCACGTTTGGCTCGGCGACCGAAAGCCGCGTCTTAGAGCCGGTCGTCAAACGCGGGTCGACGCTCTTCAACCCCGGCCGGGTGGAGGCCTCGCGCTCGCTCACCGATCGCGAACGCGAGACCCGCATCGCCTGGCCGGAAGCCAAACGCCACCCCGTGCTGGGGATCGGCCCGGGGGTCGAATTCGGCGTCTTCAACTACAACTTCGTCGGCCCGCACAGCATCAAGGCCGAACCGCAACTCTTCCTCCATAACCAGTACCTCTATTTGCTGTTGATCTGCGGCGTACCGGGCCTCATCGCCTTCGTCATCTTCCTCGGGACCCCGATCGTCCGCTCCTTCCGTCGCTCGCCGACCGACCCGGCGATCACGGCCTGCGGCGTCGGCCTGGCGATGATCATGATCAGCTCGATCGTCGCGATCTACTTCTCGGTCGAGGACATGACCGCGGTGCTCGGCCTGCTCACCGGGGTCATCGTCGCCGATTCCGAGGGTCGTGGGCTCGACCGTCTCGACGCGGGGCTGAGCTGATGGCGAGCATGGACTCGCCGACCGGACCCGCGCTGACGGCGCGGATCGTCGAGGCGACCGGCGAGCTGGCTGAGCTTCGGCGGGAATGGGACGCGCTTGCCGTGCATGCCGGCCGGCCGTTCGCGGCGCCGGCCTGGGCCCTGGGCTGGTGGGAGACCATGCGCCCCGACGCCGCCGAGCTGCGACTCGTGGTCGTGCTCGAGGGGGGCGGTCTGGCTGGAATCGTCCCGCTGTATCGCTTGAAGCGGGCCTACCTTCCGCTCGGCGGTGGGATGGGGCCGGTCGAGCCACTGGCCAGGCCCGGCCTGGAGCGCCGGGTGGCCGAGGCGGCGCGGGCGGCGCTGGCCCAGGAGCAGCCGCGACCGGCGACCGTGGAGGTCGAAATGCACGGCAGCTCGCCCGATTGGGCGGCGCTGCTCGGCGACGCGTGGGCCGGGGGGCGCGGCGCCCGCCGCTGGACGAAGCGCGACACGCCGGTCCCCCGGATCGACCTCGGCGAGGGGTTCGAGCCGTGGCTGGAGGCCAAGAGCGCGCGCTTTCGGCGTGAGATGAGGCGGCGACGGCGCAAGCTCGAAGACGCAGGAGGGACCTTCCGCCTCGCCACTGCGGACTCCCTGCAGCGGGACGTCGAGGCTTTCTTGCGGCTGCACCGGCGGCGCCGCGAGGGTCAAGGTGGAACCAGCCTGGGCGACGAGGGCGTCGAGCGCATGCTCGTCGCCGTCGGCGAAGAACTGCTCGACAGTGGCCGCTTCCGGCTGCTCAGCATCGACCTCGACGGAGAGACGATCGCCGCTCGGCTGCTGCTCGCGGCGGGGCGCGAGGTGAGCGCCTGGAACAGCGGCTTCGACGAGGCGCACTCCAAGCTGTCGCCCTCGACGCTCTCCATTCTGGAGGCGCTCCGGGACGCCTCCGAGCGGGGCGAGCGGACGATGAGCCTCGGCCCCGGCGGCCAGGAGTACAAGTACCGTCTGTCGAACTGGGAGGACAGCTTGTATACGCACGTGCTCATTCTGCCGGGCGCGACCTATCCGCTGGCGAGGCTTCGCCAGGTCCCGGCGCAGCTCAGGGTCGGGCTCAGCGCGAGGCTCTCGGCCGAGACCAAGCGACGCCTGCGCGGGCTGATCCGCCGCTAGGCCTGGATCGTGAACCGATGAAGGAGATCCTCGCCCTCTGCTATCACGCGGTCAGCCCCACCTGGCCCGCGGGGACCACCGTCAGGCCGGAGGACTTCGAGCGCCAGCTCGAGGATCTGGTCGGCCGCGGCTATCGCGGGGCCACCTTCGCGCAGGCGCTGACCGCTCCGGCCGGCGAGCGCGTGGTCGCGGTCACCTTCGACGACGCGCACCGCTCGGTGCTCGAGCTCGCGGCGCCGCCGATGGCGCGCCTGGGAGTGCCGGGAACGGTCTTCGTCCCCACCGAGTACGCGTCGAGCGGACGTCCGATGACCTGGGAGGGGTATGACATCTGGCAGGGGACCGAGCACGAGCACGAGCTTCGCTGCATGAGCTGGGAGGAGCTGGCGGGCCTGGTGGCGCAGGGATGGGAGGTCGGCTCGCACACCCGCACGCACCCGCGGCTGCCCGAGCTCGGCGAGGCGGAGATCGCCGCCGAGCTGACCGGGTCGCGCCGCGAATGCGAGGAGCGCCTCGGCGTCCCCTGCAGGTCGGTTGCCTACCCCTACGGGGACTATGACGACCGGGTTCTGAGGCTCGCGCTCGAGGCGGGCTACTCCTTTGGAGCGGCTGTGCCACGACATGCGGCTGCAGCGTTGCCGCTGGCCTGGCCGCGGGTGGGTGTCTACCACGGAGAGGGACCCCGCCGCCTGCGCCTGCGGGCTCGCTCGCGAAGGCTCGCCCCGCCCGCGGCGCTGCGCGCCGCGCTGAGGCTGCGCCGGCTCGCCCGCTAATCGACGGCGGAGACGGCCGCCTGGGGCGCGTCGCCGCTACAGGCGGCCTCGAACAGGGCCGAGTAGCGGCGAGCCATCACCGAGGCGTCGAACTGACGCGCCCGGCGAGCGCCGGCGGCGCCAAGTCGCGCCCGGAGCTCGTCATCGGTCAGCACCCGCAGCCAGGCGTCGGTGAGCGCCTCCAGGTCGCCGGCCGGGACGCTGATTCCCGCCTCGTCGGTCAGCGCCTCTCGCGTGTCGCCGACGTCGCTGGCGATCACAGGCACCCCGAGCGCCATCGCCTCCAGCACGGTCATCGGCATCGCGTCCGCGGTCGAGGGGAGCAGCATCAGGTCGGCGAGCGCGAGCAGTCCGGGCACATCCCGTCGCGGGCCGAGGAAGTGGATGCCCTCGCCGCTCGCCTGGGCGCGCTCTTCGACGCTCGCTCGGGTCTCGCCTTCGCCGGCGAAGGCGAGCTGGGCGCCCTCGACCCTCTCGCGCACGCGCTCGAATGCCTCCACTGAGCCGATCTGGTTTTTCTCGGGGCGGAAGACGCCGACCTGTAGCGCGACGGAGCCCTGCTCGGGGATCCCCAGCTCACGCCTACTCGGCCCGTTCTCGGCAGCCTCGAGCAGCTCATCGACGGGGATGCCGTTGGGTATGTAGACGGTCTTGTCCGGATCCACGCCCTCCGCCTCGAGAACAGGCCTCTGGCAGGTGGCGCAGGCGACGGTCGCATAGGTGAAGCGGTCGAGCAGCCGGTTGTGAAGCGCGATCCACTTCGCCCGCGGGGCCCCCTTGGCAGAGACCTGGGCGGAGCGCCGTGCGGCGTGGTCGGCGACGATCACCGGACGGCGCGCGGCGATCGCCGCCAGCCGGCCCCAAAGGCTCGCGTCCCACATCGTGCAGTGGACGACATCGGCGCGGCGCGCGAGGCGAGTCAGGCGCGGCAGCACCGCGAGGCGCCGGTAGCGGTTCGTAGCCCCGAGCGAGACGAGCTCGATGCCCTGGTCGGCGAGCTTCCCCGGGTCGGCCGGCGTTGGTTCCAGCGAGCAGAGGGTCACCTCGTATCCCATGCGCGCCAGCCCCCTTGCGAGGTGGACGAGCTGCACCTCGGCGCCGCCGAAGAAGCTGAGCCGGGTGATCACCAGCAGGAGTCTTTGCGCGCGAGGCGAAATCACCGCGAGAGAATAGACCGCGTGGCCGACCAACAGTGGCGGGTGCTGCTCGCCTGCGATTTCTTCCTTCGCTACACCTCGATGCTCGCAGGTGGGCTGAGCCGTGCCGGCGCTTCCGTGGCGTTGCTCAGCCGCGATCACGAGGAGGAGTTCGGCGGCCGTCCTGGCGCGGCGGCGGAGTTCGTCGCCGCGGCCGCCGGCCCGGCCGTCCGCCGCAGCGCGATCACCGGCCGGGTGCGCTCGCCCGTGGCGCTTGGCGGCGCCCTGCGGGCGCGACGCGACCTGCGAGGGTTCGGCGCCGACGTGGTCCACCTCCAGGAGTCGATCGGCAACGACCTGCGCCTCATCTACGCGAGCGGCGCCCGCCCGCGCCGTTTCGCGCTGACGATCCATGACCCGGTCCGGCACCCCGGCGACGACGCCTCGCGCAGCTCGACCGTCGGCAACCGTTGGCTGATCCGGGCCGCAGGCCTGATCTTCGTCCACGGCGCCGCGCTGCGCGACGAGCTGGCCGAGGTGGCGCGGCCGGAGGCGCCGATCGTCGTCGTCCCGCACGGCGTCGACCCGGTCGCGAGCGAGCCGAGGCCGTTGCCCAGCCGGCCCTCGATCCTCTTCTTCGGCCGGCTCGGCCACTACAAGGGGATCGATGTGTTGCTCGACGCGATGGCCGTGATTTGGGCTGAGCAGCCGCAGGCTGCTCTGACGATCGCCGGCGCCGGCGAACTGCCGGACCATCCGGCGCTCGCCGACCCGCGGGTCGAGCTGCGTCACGAGCACGTACCCGACGCCGAGCTGCCCGAGCTGTTTGCCGCCGCGACCTGCGTCGTCCTGCCCTACCGGCAGGCGAGCCAGAGCGGCGTCGGCGCGCTGGCCAAGCGCTACGGGCGGGGTCTCGTCGTCAGCGCGGTCGGCGGGCTGCCGGAGCTGGTCGCCGACGGCTCCGGGCTGACCGTTCCGGCCGAGGACCCGGTGGCGCTGGCACGGGGCCTGCTCGGTCCGCTGGGCGATCGCTCGCTCGCCGAGCGACTAGGCCGCGCCGGCCATCGGACGGCGGTGGCGGGCGCGGACTGGGATTCCGTGGCCGCGACGACCCTGGCCGCTTACGAGGAGCACCTGCTCGTGCCGCGCCGGGTGGGGGGTCGGTAGCGATGCTCTTCCGCAATACCCTCGCCCAGTCGGCCAGCGTGGTCGCCGGCTACCTCTTCAGCTTCCTGCTGGCGCCGATCATGATCTCGCGGCTCGGCCTCGAACCGTTCGGCGTCTGGGCGGTGACCGGCGCCTTCGCGACCTACGCCGGCCTGCTCGACCTGGGCATCGGCCGCTCGCTCGCTCGCTTCATCGCCGTCTTCGACGCCGCCGAGGAGAAGCACCGGATCGACGAGGCGGTGGGGCTCGGCCTGATCGCGACGCTGCTCGTCGGCGTGGTTGCGGCGGGCGTGGCGGCGCTCGCGGCGCCGTTCGTCGCCGACAAGCTGGGGGTTCTCGACAGCGGCGAAATGCGCATCGTGCTGCTCTCCTCGGTGGCGATCTGGACGGTCAACGGAATCGACGGCGTGCTCACCGCGGTTGGGATCGGGTTGCGCCACATGGTCCCGCCGAATGTCGCGACGACCGTCGGCGCGACGATCAACTTCGCCTTCAGCATCGCGGCCCTGGCGCTCAGCTCGAGCCTCGTCGTCTACGCGCTGGCGAACGCCACCGCCGGTGCGGTCGCGCTGCTGCCCGCGGCGCTGGCGATGCGCTACGTCTGGCGCGCCCCCTATGTCGCCTGGCCTTCGCGGACGCTGGTCAAGGAGGTGCTTGCTTTCAGCGTCAAGAACCAGGTCGGGTGGCTCGCCGAGCTGGTCAACTTCCAGACCGACAAAGTCATCATCGCCCTGTTGGTCGATGTGCGGGCGGCGGCGATCTACGAGATCGCCTCGCGAGTCGTGCTGGCGGTGCGCAGCGTCGCCGTGCTCACCGTCTCGGCGATGATCCCGACCGCGGCGGCGCGGATCGTCGAGGAGGGACGCGAGGTGGTCGGCGAGATGTACCGTCGCTACACGCTGCGCAGCTGCGCGATCGCCTTCCCCCTCTACACGCTGGTCTCCGTGACCGCGCCGTTCCTGCTGATCGCCTGGTTGAAGACGTCTCCCGGCGACGCCGCGCTGCTGGTTCCGTTCCTGACGCTCGCCTACCTCGTCGACATGACGACCGGTGTCGGCTCGACGATCTCGATCGGCGCCGGCCATCCCGGGCTGCCCTCGGGCAACGCGCTGCTCGTCGCCGCCGCCAACGTCGCCTTTACGCTGGCGCTGGCGCCGCCCTTCGGCCTCTGGGGCGTCGTCGCCGGCACCTTCCTCGCGGTCACGATCGGCGCTCTGCTATTCAACGCCCGTTTCCTGCGCCTCTTCGAGCTGCCCGTGCGCGACCTGCTCGCCGGGGTGCTTCCGCCTGGGGCCCTCGCGCTCGGGCTCGGCATTCCGCCGGCCGCCCTGGCGCTGGCCGTCGGAATCCCCGGCGGCCGGCCGGGCGCGATCCTCTGGCTGGCCCTCGCGACGACGATCTACGCGCTTCCCTACTGGCTGATCGCCACGCGGCGACGCTACCTGCCCAGGCAGCTCGAGTTCCCGCTCATGCGCCGCCCCGACCCGGTCGCCGACCCGGCGTGAGCGCGGTGGAGCGAGAGCCGGCCGGCGGCGACGGCGGAGCGCTTCGCGCCGTCGTGCTCAGCTACGGCGACGGTGGCGAGGTCGGACCGCTGCTCCTCTCGCTGCTCGCCGAGGGAATGGCGGCGGAGCGAATTCTCGTCGTCCACAACCCGGCGCGGCCGGGCGAGCCCGACCCGGCGCTGCCGGCTGGCGTGGGGCTGTTGCGCTCGAGCCACAACCTCGGCTATGCCGCGGGAATGAACCGCGGAATCGAGCGCCAGCGCGAGTGCGGCTGCGAGCTGCTGCTGCTGCTCACCCACGACGCCCGCCTGTGTCCCGGCGCCCTCGCCCGGCTGCTCGCAGCGGCCGAGGCGCATCCGGACTTCGGCCTGCTCGGCCCCGCGCTCGTCTTCGCCGGCAGTGAGCGGCCGTTCTCCTTCGGCGGCCTGAGCCGCGCCGGTGGCGGGATGGAGCACCGAACCGAGCGCCCCGAGCCCGCGGACGGGATCGCGGCCTGCGACTGGGTCGACGGCGGCACGGTGCTGGTGCGGTCCGCGGTGCTGGAGCGGGTCGGCCGCTTCGACGAGCGCTTCTGGAGCTACTTCGAGGAGGCCGAGCTCTGCCTGCGCGCCCGTCGCGCCGGTTTCCGGGTGGGGGTGGTGCTCGACGCGATCGCCGAGCAGGCGCCGGGCGGGCCCGGGAGGCCCGGCGTCTGGTCCTACCTGATGACCCGCAACGGCATCGCCTACGCCTGGCGGGCGGCCGGTCCCGGCGGCCTCGCCCTGGCCAGCGCCCGCGCGGTCTTCGAGGTCGGGCTGGAGCTGCTCCGCGTGCTCGCCCGCGGACTTCGCCTGCGGCGCGGTTCGCCGACCGAGCCCTGGGCGCTCGCGGTCGGGACCGCGCGCGGCCTGTTCGACTTCTACCGCCGCCGCTGGGGCCCGCCGCCGCCGCTTCCCGGCCCGAGGGACGTCGCCAACCTTGCGCCTCCGGGGGGCGATGGTGGAGCCTGAGCGCCCGCCGGTGCTCCATGTCGGCCCTGATGTGCGCGGCGGCATGCGCGCGGTGATGCGCGGCCTCTTCTCCTCGCCGCTGGCCGAGCGCTACCGGCTCGAGACGCTGGCGACGCACACGGGGACGGGCGCCGCCGAGCGACTCGCGGTCTACTGCGGCGCCCTCTGGCGCCTCTGCTGGTGGAGCCTGCGCCGCCGGGGGCGGATCGTCCATGTCCACGCCACGGTGCGCGGCAGCATGCTGCGCAAGTCCTTCGTCGTCCTGTTCGCGAAGGGCCTGCGGCGGCGGGTCGTCCTGCACATGCACTCCGGCCCCGGCGACCTGGTCGCAGAGCACGCCAAGCTGGGGCCGCTGCGTGTCGCCCTGTTCAGGCTGATGTTCCGCCGCGCCGACGTCGTGCTGGCCGTCTCCGCGGCCAGCGCCGGGGCGCTCGAAGACCTCTACGGCCTGACCGGGGTGGTCGTCGTGCCGAATCCCGCGCCGGCGGCGCCCGAGGCGCCGCTGGACGGAGAGCGGCCACCCGTCGCGCTCTACCTCGGCGGCTTCGCCAACCCCGTCAAGGGCGGCGAGCAGATGCTCGCCGCCCTCGCCCTGCCCGAGCTGGCCGACCTCGACGCGGTGCTGGCGGGGCCGGGCGAGCTTCCCGAGGATGGGCGGGCGCTGCTCGCCGCGCGGCCACGGATCGAGTGGCGGGGCTGGCTCGAGGACGCCGAGCGCGAGGCGGCGCTGCGCGAGGCGGCGATCTTCGTCCTGCCCTCGACCTCGGAGGGCCTGCCGATGGCGTTGCTCGAGGCGATGGCCTGGGGCCGGGCGATCGTCGCCACCGCGGTCGGTGGTGTTCCCGAAGTGCTCAGCGACGACGAGGATGGCCTGGTCGTCCCGCCCGCCGACCCGCTGGCGCTCGCCGCCGCGCTGGCGCGACTCGCGGCCGACGCCGGCCTGCGCGCCCGGCTCGCCGCCGCTGCCCGCGAGCGCGCTCACCGGCTCAACGCCGAGGAAGTCACCGACCGCCTCGAAGCGATTTACCGGCGGCTGCTCAGCTGAGCTTGAGCTCGCCGCGTACGGCGGCGATCAGCTCGGCGCCCGCCTCGAGCGCCGCCCTGGCGCCGCGCGGCGGGGCGGCGGCGACCGCCTCGACAAGCTCGGGTGCGCTCTCGACGACGACCAGGCGTCCGTCCTCCGCCAGCCGGCGGGCCAGTTCGACCTGGTGGTCGTCGACCGTCTCGCCGAAGCGCTGGAGTCGCGGGAAGACGATCGGTATCTGGCCGACGCCGGAGGCGCAGAGGATCGTTCCCGCGCCCGCGTGGCTGACCACGTGCTCGGCTAGCTCCATCTGCTCGACGATCTCGGCGAAGGTCATCCAGGGGACGGCGCGGGCGGCGTTCGCGGGCGGCGTGCCGGGGCCGTACTGGACGACGAGATCCTCGCCCGCCGGGAGGGCTTCGAGCGCGCTGAGGAAGCGCTCGAAGCGGTAGGTCGGGTGGCTGCCGACGGTGGCGAAGATCACAGCAGCCTGCCCTCGAAGCGGGCCCGCCCTGCTTGCGCCAGGTCGGGCCACTGGACGAAGAAGGCGTCGCTCAGCGGGCGGACGAGCCGGCCGCTGAGCGAGAGGCTGGTCGTCCGGGTGAGGCTCTCGACGAAGATCAGGCGGGCGCCGAAGAGCTTGCCGAAGAGGAAGAAGGGCACCGCCAGCGCCGCGCCCGTGGAGATGATCGCGTCGGGGCGCTCGCGCCGCACGACGCGCCAGGCGAGCCACAGGTTCGAGGCGAGCGCGCGCAGGCTGCGGTTCGTCGGCCCGCGGCCGTGGATCGTCCGCTCGTCGCGCAGCAGGTAGTCGGTGTCCGCCGCGGGCAGCGTCACCCAGGCCGTCTCGAAGCCCTCCCACGCGGGCTGCAGGCGCAGGAGCTGCAAGAGGTGACCGCCGGGCGAGCAGACGAGCAGCGCCCGCCGTCGGCGCTCAGCCGCCATCGTCCACGGCGGCGCTCAGCGAGAGGAGATCGAGGCCGCGCTCTCTCGCCGCCGCGGCGATCGGGGGAATCGCCCCGGCGGTGGCGGTCGCCCGGGCGCGTTGGGCGTAGCGCGCCGAGTCGTGCAGGAGCACGATCGCGCCAGGCTCCAGGTCGCGCTCGACCAGCGCGGCGATCCGCTCCGGCGGGCTCTCCTCCCAGTCCTGTCCCCAGGCGCTCCAGTAGGCGAGGCTCAGCCCGAGCTTCCCGCAGAGCGCGGCGAGCGTCGGGGAGGAGGCGCCGAACGGGGGTCGGTACCAAGCGGGCCTGTGGCCCGTGGCAGCCTCGATCGCCTCGATCCCCGCCGTCAGCTCGGCCTCCGCCTGCTCCGGCGAGAGCAGGTCGTGGCGCCGGTGCTCCATGCCGTGCAGGGCGACCTCATGGCCCTCGGCTTCGATCCGGCGCGTCAGCTCCGGCTGCTCGGCGACGTGCCTGCCGAGGACGAAAAACGTCGCGCGCGCGCCGCTCTTCGCCAGCGCCTCGAGCACCGGCGGAGTGCCCTCGGGGTCCGGACCGTCGTCGAAGCTGAGCACGGCGCCCCTCTCGGGGGGCACGGTCAGCAGCCCCGGCACCCGACGCCAGCGCCGCCGCCGCGAGGGGCTCCAGTCGTAGAGGCGCTGGCGCAGCGGTCGGGGGATCAGGCCACGCACGGCGCGGCGGAGCTGGCGGGCATCGGGCATTGCGGCCAGATTAGTCGCCCCGTCCCACGGAGCGGCGGAGCGGCGGCCTAGACTGGGCGCCGTGTCCGCCCGGCGACTCCGCAACCGATCCAGCGGCGCCGTCTTTCTCTGCTACCACTCGATCGCCCCGGCCGGGCCCCGCTACCTGACGATCTCGGCCGACCTCTTCGAGCGCCAGCTCGCGCTCCTGCGGCGGCGCGGCTACCGGGGCGGCGACCTCCGGGCGCTCGTCGAGCTCGCCGCGGGCCGCCCGCTGGGCCGCACCGCCTTCATCACCTTCGACGACGGCTTCCGCGACAACTTCGAGACCGCGTTGCCGCTGCTGCGCGAGTATGGCTTCCCTGCCTTCGTCTTCGTCCTGCCGCCGCTGCTCGAGGCGGGGAGCGCCTTCGAATGGCCGGAGATGCGCGCCGACCTTGTCCACCACGCTGAGACGATGCGCTCGGTCGACTGGGCGACGCTCGAACGGATGAGCGAGGGCGGCTTCGCGGTCGGCAGCCACACGCTCACCCACGCGCATCTGCCGCAGCTCGACGGCGAGCGGCTGCGCGAGGAGCTGTCGCAGTCGCGGGCGGCGATCGTGGAGCGTCTCGGCAGCTGCGACACGCTCGCCTACCCGTTCGGCGAGTGGCGCCCCGAGGTCGCCGCCGCCGCCGCCGAGTGCGGCTACCGCTTCGCCTTCACGCTGCCGACGACGGCGGGGCAGAGGGGGGCGACGCCGCTCTCGATCCCCCGCGTCAACGTCGACTACCGCGACGACGAGCGCCGCTTCGCCGCCAAGCTCTCGCCCTGGGGCCGTCGCCTGCTGCTCTCCAGCGCGGTGGGGGCGCTGCGCAGGCGCCGCCGCGGCTGAGGCGGCCGGGCAGACTCAATTCTCGTCGTCGCCCTCTTCGACATGCAGCGACTCGACGTAGTCGCTGGCGTTGTAGTAGGGACAGGGGGAGCCGCCGATGGCCCAGATCGTGTCGTCGGTGCTCGCCACCTCCTGGCCGTGGCGCGGCGTTCGCATCCCCGCCAGCAGCTTCCAGCGCCCGCTGCGCGGGTCGAATTCTTGTACCGCGCCGGTCACCGTGCCGGCCGCGTCGTTGCCACCGCCGACGGCGAAGACCCTGCCGTTGAGGCCCGCGGCGCCGAGCCCGCCGCTGCGCACGGGCATCCGCGGCAGCTCTTCCCAGCGTTCGGACTTCGCGTCGAAGCGTTCCGCGGTGTCGACGGCAAGCGATTGCGGGGTGCGGCCACCGAGCACGTAGAGCTTGCCGTCGAGCACGGCAGCGCCGACGTGCTCGCGCCGGCTGCCCATGTCCGGTAGGCGCGACCAGCTGCCGCTTTCGAAGTCGTAGGCGTAGGTCGAGGCGAGTGGCGTGTTGTCACGGGCGCCGCCGGCGACGATCAGTCTGTGGCCGACCACGCCGACCGCCATCGCCGCCCGCGGCTCGGGCATGTCGGGCAGGCGGGTCCAGCGATCCGTCGCCGGGACGTAGCGGAAGAAGGACTTGCTCGTGTGGCCGCTGAGTATTCGGCCGTAGCCGCCGACCACGTAGATCTCGCCCCTGTAGGCGACGACGCCGATGTGGTTGAGGCGGCGCGGCATCGGGGCCAAATCTTCGAACCGTTCGCCGGCCGTCCTGAAGCGGGTCAGCTCGTCGCTCGGCTCGAGCAGCAGGCTGCCGTCGTCCTCCTCCTGTAGACCGACGATGCCGCCGACCATGTAGACGTCTTCGCCGATTCCGGCCCCGCGCGGCTCGTCGAGCTTGAACGGCAGCCTCTCCCGCGTCGCCCAGGGCGACGCGAGGTTGGTCATCGGCTCGCATTCGTCCAGGTCGATCCCGAGCAGCTCCTTGAGCTCGTGCTCCGGCGCCGTCTCGGTGAATGCAGCAACCGGGAGCGCGAGGATCAGCAGGACGACCAGGGCGAGCGGAACCCAGAGCCGGCCGCGCATGCCCGCTTTCGATCTACGCACCGTCAGCCGCCCCCAGTCGCAGCGATTCGACCGAGTCCGTCCCGTGGTAGTAGGCGCAGTCGGAGCCGCCGAAGACCCAGATCCTGTCGCCGAGGAAGGCGACGCCATGGCCGTGGCGGGCGATGCGCAGGCCGGACAGCAGCGACCACTCGTCCGACGCCGGATCGAACTCCTGCACGGCGCCGCTGACCGTGCCGCGCCCGTCGTCCCCGCCGCCGACGGCGACGACGCCGCCCCTGGCGGCCACGGCGGCAACGCCACCGACCGGGACGGGCATTCGTGGCAGCGCTTCCCAGCGCCGGCGCGCGGGGTCGTAGCGTTCCGCCGTGTCGACGGCGAGAGATTCGGGGGCACGGCCGCCGAGCACGTAGAGCCTGCCGTCGAGGACCGCGTGGCCGACATGTTCGCGCCGGCTACCCATGTCCGGCAGGCGCGACCAACTGCCGCTTTCGAAGTCGTAGGCGTAGGTGGTCGCCAGGGGGATGCGATCACGGGCGCCGCCGGCGACGATCAGTTCGTGCCCGATGACGCCGGCGGCCATCGCCGCCCGCGGCTCGGGCAGGTCGGGCAGCCGCGTCCAGCGGTTCGTCGCCGGGTCGTAGCGGAAGAATCGCTTGCCCGTGTGGGCGTCGACCCGTTCGCCGTAGCCGCCGAGCGCGTAGACGTCGCCGCGGTAGGCGACGACGCCCATGTGATTGAGGGCTTCCGGCAACGGCGCCAGTTCGGTGTAGCTGCCGGTTCGCGGGTCGAAGCGGGTCAGCTGATCGCTCGGCGTCAGCAGCAGCCGTTCGCCCGGCGAGTGGACGACTTCCAGCGTGCCGCCGACCAGGTAGGCGTCACCGCCGATTACCGCGACCCGTGGCTCGTCGCGCTTCGCGGAGAGCGCCGGCTCTTCGTCCCATGGCGAGGCAAGGTCGGCAGGCGGCTCGCAGTGATCGATGTCGATCCCGAGCGTCGTCTTCACATCCTCCTCGACGCCGGTCTCGGTCAGCGCCGCCACCGGCAGCGCGATCAGGAGAAGGACGACCAGCCCGATCGGGATCAGGTGCCAGCCACGCATCAGGTCGCCCTTGCGGCCGGGGCCGGGTCGAGGAACGGCGGCAGGCGGTCGAGCTCGATGCCCGGCGGGCGCAGGGCGCGCAGCAGCCGTTCGGCCGTCACCTGCCAGGTGAACCCGACGGCGTGCTCGAAGGCCCGCTGGCCGAGCCGGCTCGCGGTCTCGGGGTCGGCCAGCCGCAGCATCGCCGCCGGCAGCGCGCCCGGGTCGTCCGGGTCGACCACGACCCCGCCTTCGCCTACCGCCTCGGGGGAGCCGCCGACCGTGGTGCCGATGCTGGGCAGCCCACCGGACCCGGCGTCGAGGTAGGCGATGCCGAAGGGCTCGTGACTGGAGGGCATGAGAAAGCAGGTCGCGCGGCGCAGCAGCTCGGCGTATTCGCGCTGCCCCCCAGTCGAGCCCAGCGGCAGGCGGCCGTGCCCGGTCACTCCGGCGGCCTCGACCGGCGGGTGGTTGCCGACCAGGTCGAGCGTCGCCTCGGGGCGCCGCTCGCGAACCTGCGCGAAGGCGGCGAGCACGGCATCGCCGCGCTTGCGCCGCCAGTCGGCGCCGACGAAGAGGAAATGGGGAACGCTCCAGTCGCGCTCCAGTCGTCCCGCGTCGATGTTGCGGCCCACGCCCACGACATGGACCTTCGTGTCGGGGGTGCCGTAGTCCTGCCGCACCGACCTTGCCGCCCAGGCGCTGGCCACGCAGCAGCCGCGGGCCTGCTCGTAGATGCGCCGCTGGCGCGCCAGCCAGCGCCGCGCCCCGGCCTCGCCCAGCGAGTCGTAGGGCGGTTCGCCCTGCGCCAGCGCCTGCGCCAGCGTCATGTCCTCGAAGGTGACGATCGGGACCTCGCTGCGAAGGCGGTATCCGCTGCCGATCATCACGATGCCGTCGAGTTTCCCGGCGCGGTGCAGCCAGCGGTGGGCCGTGGCGCCGCAGGCGGCGGCGAAGCCGCGGTTGGTCGCCTGCTTCGCCCACGACATGCCGAGTAGGCGGCCGAGGCGATCTGCCCCAGGGAAGCTCGCGCGGACCGGCACGAGCTCGCAGTCCGCCTGCTCGAAGCCCTTGGCGAGCCGCGCCGGAACGCCCGACCAGGAGGCCGGATCGGTGGGGTCGCCCTGCTGGACAAGCGCTATGCGCGCCCGGGTTTCGGCATGCTCTTCAACGGCCACCTCGGCATCATCGACCAACCGGCCGGCGGGCGTAAGCCGCGTACGGGATCGATCAGCCGGCGTTGACTTCGGTCTGGCTGTGGCCGAGGCGGGCGGCGTCGAGGTGGATTTCCGAGGTGCCCGGGATCGCGCCGCCGTTGCGGTAGAGCCCGTCCTTGATGTAGGCGAAGCTGGCGCCGCCGGCGATCATGCTGACGCCGCTGCGCGAGTCGACCAGGTTGCCGTCGAGAAAGACCTCGTAGAAGCCGGCGCCGACCGCGGAGGCCTTGAAGTGGATCGCGACGTCGTGCCATTCGTGTTCGGCGACGGGGGCGAGGAAGCGGTTGCCGTCCATGGCCGGACCTTCGCTCCAGAGGCCCTTCGATTCGCCGGAATATTCGCCTTCGTCGCCTTCGTAGTCCCAGAGCTGCAGGCCGAAGGCGGGGGAGCCTTCGTCGTTGCCCTTGAACTGCATGATCAGGTTGTGGGCGCCGGGGTGGCCGTAGACCATCTGGTCGATCTCGAAGGAGAAGCCGTACCAGTATTCGGCCCCCTCGCCAAATTCGATCATCCCGTTGGTGCTGCCGCCGCCGTTGCCGCCGAGGATCAGCTCGGATCGGTCCTGGTCGCCGGTGAGGACGAACTTGCCCGAGTGCAGCCCGCTGCGCGCGGTGTCGTCGACGACGCTGGGGAGCGCTTCGCCGACGCCGGCGGTGTTCCAGTTGAGCAGGCCTTCCTCGAAGCCGGCGTCGAGGACGCCCGGTCCGGTGCTGCTGGGAGCGACTGGGGCCTTGGTCTTCGGACGGTTGACTGCGGAGTTGGAGGCAACGGCCAGCCTGCGTCCGGCGCGGCGGGCGCGACGAGCATGGGCGCGGCGGGCTAGGACCTGGAGGCGATGCCGCCGCGCCTGCCGGCGCAGATGCCGGCGGCGGGCCTTGCTCATGTGGCGGTGGCTCGCCCGGAGATGGCTCGAGCTCTTGCCGCTCGCGTTCGCCGGCGCCGTTTGGCCGGCTCCGGCGACGCTCGGCAGGGCGCCAGCGAGGAGGAGGGTAAGAGTCGTCAGGGCCGCCGCGATCAGGGTCACGAGGCGGCTCGGGAAGTGACTCTTGGCGGTGGTTGCCCTCATATGGGCTTGCTCGGCCGGAGGGCCGGGCCACCGCAGTTGTCAAGCCGGTGGTGGACGGATGTTCGAGGCGCCCTGGGGGTGCCTGAAAGGGCCTGTTCAGCCGGCGCTGACGGCCGCGTAGGAGGTGCCGAGGCGAGCGTCGTCGAGGCGGATCTCCGAGGTGCCGGGGATCGTGCCGCCGTTGCGGTAGATGCCGTCCTTGATGTAGGCGTGGTCGGCGGCCGGCACGATCATGCTCGTGCCCGAGCGGCTGTCGACCAGGTTGCCGTCGAGGAAGACTTCGTAGAAGCCGGTGCCGACGCGCGACGCCTTGAAGTGGATCGCGACGTCGTGCCACTGGCGCTCCGCGGCGGGGGCCAGGAAGCGTTCCCCGCCCATCGCGGTGGAGTGGCTCCAAAGGCCGCGATGCCCCTGGTAGTCCCAGAGCTGCAGGCCGAAGGCGGGCGAACCGCCGTCGTTGCTCTTGAGCTGCATGATCAGGTTGTGGGCGCCGGGGTGTCCGTAGACCATCGAGACGATGTAGAAGGAGAAGCCGTACCAGTATTCGTCGCCCTCGTAGAAGCGCACGGCGTCCGCCGTGTCCTCGCTGCCGCTGCCGCCGAGGATCAGCTCGGAGCGGTTCTGGCCGCCCGTGAGCGCGAACTTCGCCGAGTGCGATCCGGAGCGGACGATGTCGCTGACGACGCTGGGCAGCGCTTCGCCGAGGCCGGCGGTGTTCCAGCCTGCGAGGCCCTGCTCGAAGCCTGCTTCGAGCAGCGGCGCCGGGCCGGATTCGGGTCCAGCCGGTTCCGGCTCCGGTCCGGGTTCCGGTCCGACGGGCTCAGCTTCGGGGGCGGGCTCGGGGGTCGGGGTCGGAGCGGGCCTGCCTTCGGCGGGCGACGGATGCCGCCGCCCGCGGGGGGGCGGCGCCGGCGTCGTGACAGGCGCCGTCGCGGGAGCTTCTTCGGTAACGTGGCGATGGTGACGCAGGACCTTCGGCGTCGCGACGCGGGCCGCGGAGATGCCGGTGGCGGCTGCGGCCGGCTCGGTTGCCGCAAGGGAGAGCGCGAGGACTGCGACCGACAGAGCGATGTTCCGGCGGGCTCTCATTGGAGCCCCTTCGTCCGCTCATCGCGACCGGCGAAGCGATCACGCGTATGCCGGACGGATGTCCGGCGCTATCCGGTCACCCCGAGAGTCAGTAGGCGCCGCGGCCCGAGAGAACGGCCGGGATCGTTGCCAGCAGGATCTCGACGTCGCGGGCGAGTGACCAGCCGGCGACGTACTGGTAGTCGAAGCGGACCATCTCCTGAAAGGGGCTCTGCGAGCGGCCGTAGACCTGCCACGGGCCAGTCAGCCCTGGACGCAGCTCGAGCCGGCGCAGGTGCCAGTCTTCTTCCAGCGCCGCGGTCTCGGGAAAGATCAGCGGCCGTGGCCCGACCAGGCTCATCTCACCGCGCAGCACGTTGAACAGCTGCGGCAGCTCGTCGAGTGAGAACCGGCGGATGAAGCTACCGACGCGAGTTATCCGCGGGTCTCTGCGGATCTTGAACATGACGCCGTCGGCGGCCTCGTTGAGCTTCTCCATTTCCGCCTTGCGCTGCTCGGCGTCGACGTACATCGAGCGGAACTTGATCACCTCGAAGCTCGTGTTTCCGCGACCGGCGCGTGGTTGACGGAAGAAAACCGGCCCCCGCGACTCGAGCTTGATCGCGATCGCCGTGGCGATCATCACGGGCGAGAAAACCGCGATCAGCGCGAGCGAGCCGAGCACGTCGAGCACACGCTTGGCCGCGACCGAGGCCGAGGTGAGGACAGGGGAGCCGATTGAGAGCAGCGGCAGGCCGCCGACCTGGTCGAGGGCGCGGACGCCGTCGAGGAACTCGAAAAGACGAGGGACGACGTCGATCGAGACGCCGGCGTCGCGGCAGGCCCGGATCGACTGCAGGAGCTGCTCGTGGCTGGCCTTGGAGAAGGCGATGATCACGCGATCGATCTGCTGCGCCTTGATGATCGTGTCTAGGTCGGAGAAGCGGCCCAGCCACGGCAGGTCCGGGGTGCCGGCGTCGTGTACCTCGTCGTCAACGAGCCCGACCGGGACGAGCCCGAACTGGGCGTTGTTGTGGAGCTTCTCGACAACCTGGCCGGCGACGAAGCCGGAGCCGAGGATCAGCGTGCGCTGGCGCAGCTCCGGCGCCCGGTGCAGGCCGGCGCGGACGACGGTGCGGGCGACCCCGGTCAGCAGAGCTATCCCGACCACCGTAAGGAAGGTGAGCTCGACGACGCGGTTGAGCGGCAGGGCGGAGGCAACGCCGAACAGCGGCCAGGTGATCAGCAGGATTGAGACGAAGCCCCGCGGCACCTCGCTGACCGCGGAGGCCCAGGTGGCGAGCTGGTCGCTGCGGTAGAGGCCGATGCTGAACGCGGCCAGGGGCCAGAGCAGCGTTGCGCAAGCCGCGTAGCCGGCGCCTTGCCAGGAGGCCAGGCCCAGCGTGCCCACGGCGATAGCCGCGGCGCAGCAGGCAGCCAGCGAATCGGCAAACAGAAGCATCCGCGCCAGGACCGCGCCGCGGTGGCGAGCCCGTCCGACATCGACCGAGGTCGACTCGACGCCCGAGGCCGCGGTGGGGCCTTCGGGGCGATTCGGGTGGGTTGCGGTTGAACTCTCCATGGTCGCGATCTCCGAGGGTTTATAAAGCTGTGGCGGGGAAAACTCCAATGCCGCTCAACACATCGACAACGGGCGTCCGCTGTTCAAGTCGGCAAGTACGCTTGCAGGGCCTCCGCGGGGCAGGGCTTCGGACGGATATTCGAACGAAATCGATAGGCGGTTCAGTGCGCCTCGTCCGACGCGTGCGCCGGCGGTCGCGACTCCTCGGCCAGCGAGGTGATCTCGAGCTGGCCGTGGGCGGCGTCTTCCAGCACCTCGGTCGCCTCCTCGGCCGAGCGGGCGTAGAGCTCGACCAGCATGTGGACGACGATCCGCTCCTCCTCGTGCTTGTGGAAGCGCACGTGGGCGAAGAACTCGCGCACGCCGGCCTCGCCGAGGGCGCCGTAGGCGAGCAGCTCGGCCGCTTCCGGTCCGGCGCAGCTCTCGACCCGGTCCTGGTCGACGGTCACCGTGCAGGAGGCGACCCAGGGGGTGCCGGCGACCATCCGCTCCCAGCGACCCTCGATCGGCACGACCCGGTCGTCCTGGAAGGTCAGGTGGGGCTGGTCGTGCATGCAGTCGAGGCACTGCACCGCCGCTTCCTGGATCTCGTCGATCCCCTCCGCCGGGATGCCGGTGTCCGGGTCGACGCGGCGGATCGCGTCGTAGTGCAGCTGGATCTCGAGGTTGCGGGACCAGCAGCGATAGCAGCGCAGCCACGACGCCCGGTCCCCGTTCATCTCAGTCATCGCCCCATTGTGGCGCGGGACGGGCTTCGGCGCAGGGTGGGTGCGCTCAGGCCGCAGCCCCGGCGCTCGCCCGCTGCTCGACCAGGGCGACGATCTCGCCGATGATCTTGTTGAGGTCGAAGTCCTTGGGCGTGTAGACGCCGTCGACGCCGGCCGCGCGCAGGCGCTCGGCGTCGGCGGGGGGGATGATTCCGCCGGCGACGACCGGGGCGTCGACGCCCTCCTCGCGCAGGCGGCGCACGACCTCGGGCACCAGCTCCAGGTGGGAGCCGGAGAGGATCGAGAGGCCGACCACGTCGACGTCCTCCTGCAGCGCCGAAGAGGCGATCTCCTCGGGGGTCAGGCGGATGCCCTGGTAGATCACCTCCATGCCGGCGTCGCGGGCGCGCAGGGCGATCTGCTCGGAGCCGTTGGAGTGGCCGTCGAGGCCGGGCTTGCCGACGAGGATCTTGATCCGGTGGCCGATCCGCGCCGAGACCTCCTCGACCCGGCGGCGGATCGCCGCCAGCTCCTCGGGGTGGCCGGGGGGCGCGGCGCCGTCGACGCCGGTCGGCGCCCGGTAGGCGCCGAAGGCCTCGCGCAGCACACCGGCCCACTCGCCGGTCGTCGCCCCGGCCTTGGCCGCGGCGATCGTCGCCGGCATCACGTTCGCGCTCTCGTCGGCGGCGACCCGGCCGAGCTCCTCGAGCGCCGCCTTCACGGCGCCCTCGTCGCGCTCGGCCTTCCACTGCTCGAGCGCCTCGACCCGCTCGCGCTCGACCTCGGGGTCGGGGGTGAGGATGCCGCCGTCGGCGCCCGCGGTCAGCGGCGAGTCCTCGCTCTCGGTGAAGCTGTTCTGCCCGACCACCTTCTGCTCGCCGCTCTCGATCCGCGCGACCCGCTCGCGGTGCGACTCGACCAGGCGCGCCTTCATGTAGGGGACGGCGGCGACCGCGCCGCCGTGCTCCTCGACCACCGCCATCTCGGCCCGGGCGCCCTCGGCCAACTCCTCGACCAGGCCGTCCATGACGACCGAGCCGGCGAAGATGTCGGGGTACTCGAGCAGGTCGGTCTCGTTCGCCAGCACCTGCTGGATGCGCAGGCTCCACTGCTGGTCCCAGGGGCGCGGCAGGCCCATCGCCTCGTTCCAGGCCGGCAGCTGGATCGCCCGGGCTCGCGCGTCGCGCGAGAGCGTCACCGCCAGCGCCTCGAGCACGATCCGCTGGATGTTGTTCTCCGGCTGCGCCTCGGTCAGGCCGAGCGAGTTGACCTGGACGCCGTAGCGGAAGCGCAGCATCTTCTCGTCGGTCACGCCGTAGCGCTCGCGGCCGATCTCGTTCCACAGCCGGCCCATCGCGCGCAGCTTGGCGATCTCCTCGACCAGGCGGATGCCGGCGTTGACGAAGAAGGAGATGCGGCCGAAGACCCGGGGGAAGTCCGCGTCGGCGACCTGGCCGCGCGCCTTCACTTCGTCGAGCACGGCGATCCCGGTCGAGAGCGCGTAGGCGATCTCCTGCACCGGCGTCGCCCCGGCCTCCTGCAGGTGGTAGCTACAGATGTTGGTCGGGTTCCACATCGGCGCCTCGTTGACGGTGAAGGCGACCATGTCGGCGATCAGCCGCATCGAGGGCTCGGGCGGGAAGGCGTAGGTGCCGCGCGAGAGGTACTCCTTGATGATGTCGTTCTGCGTCGTGCCCTGTAGCTGGGCGCGCTCGACGCCGTTCTCCTCGGCGACGGTGACGTAGAGGCCGAGCAGCCAGGCGGCGGTCGCGTTGATCGTCATCGAGGTGTTCATCTCGTCCAGCGGGATCGCGTCGAAGAGCTGGTGCATGTCGCCCTTGTGGGCGATCGAGACGCCGACCTTGCCGACCTCGCCGCGGGCGAGCACGTGGTCGGGGTCATAGCCCGTCTGCGTCGGCAGGTCGAAGGCGACCGAGAGGCCGGTCTGGCCCTTTTTCAGGTTCTTGCGGTAGAGCTCGTTGGAGCGGCGCGCGTCGGAGTGCCCCGCGTAGGTGCGCATCACCCAGGGGCGGTCGCGCTCGGGCAGTCGGTGCTCGGCCATCGCCCTGAATCTTATTTGGCTGGGCGGGAAAGACGGCGTTCATCGGTCACGCGGCGCATCTTTCGCCCGATTTCGTGTTTAGGCTGCCGAGGTGATGAAGGGACGAATCGCAATCGTGTGCGCCTGCCTGCTGGGCGTCCTGGCCCTCGCGGGGAGCGCCGCCGCGGGCGCGATCGGCCTCTACCGCAACAACATGGAGTCGACCGGCCTGCAGGCGCAGATCGTCAACTTCGCCGGCGAGCGCTGCCAGCGCGGCGGCTCCGGCCACGCCTTCCGCATCTTCGTCGGCAAACAGACCAAGGAATGCGCCTACCGCACGCCGGTGATCGGCCGCGACCTCGAAGTCGCGGCGGTCGGCCGCGTGCTCCAGGGCACGCCGAAACCGGTCCAGCACAAGGCCTTCCTGGCGCTGAACGTTCGCGCCGGGGGCGCCGGCGCTCGCTACCAGCTCACCGTCTTCCCGCTCCAGCACAAGGCCCAGCTGCGCCGCTACACCGGCGAAGGCCAGGTCAAGTACGTGCGCGTCGCGCGCTCGATCCGCACGCAGGGGATCAACCGGCCGAACGAACTTCGGCTGCGCGCCTTCAACGCCACCAACGGGCCCGAAAAGGGCAAGTGCCATGTCGTCGCCTGGGTCGGCAAACAGCTCGTCGCCGACTTCACCGACCCCGCCTCGGGCGAGCTGCAGGGCCGCACCGCGGGCTTCGCACTAGGCGCCGCCGGCAACGCCAAGGGCACGCTAGGCAGCTTCGACGACGTAGTAGTCCGAGTCCCAAGCCCCTACTAGGGGCCGACGGGCCTAAAACCCACCTATTTGGTGGCTTTTAGGCCCATCGGCGGGGATTTCTCTCATAATGGCGGCGATGTCGACGACGATCGAGAAGCCGCGGCAGGCGGGGCCGGGCTCTGGGCTGGGGGGCGAGTGGCGGGTGATCGTGCGCAACGACAACCACAACACCTTCGAACATGTCGCCGAGACGCTGGCGCGGGTGATCCCCGGGGTGACCGTCGCGCGCGGCCACGAGATCGCCCAGGCGATCCACCGGACCGGCCAGGCGATCGTCTGGTCGGGCCAGCGCGAGCCCGCCGAGCACTACTGGGAGCAGCTCAGCGCCGCCGGCCTGACGATGGCCCCGCTCGAGCGCGGCTGACACATGACGCCGCCGCGTCCGGGGGCGGCTACTCAGCAGCGACGAGGGTGTGCCAGGCGGGCAGCAGCGGCAGGTCGTAGAAGTCGATGACCGCCGCGCGGGCGGTCTCGATCTCGGGCGAGAACCAGTAGCGTTCGAAGTCGCTGCGGCTCTCCCAGAGCGAGCTCTGGACGAAGTGCAGCGGGTCGTCGATCGAACGGGTGAGCGACCAGCTCTTGGCGCCGAAGGCGGGCATCCGCGCCGCCGCCGGTTCCCAGAGGTCGAGCCAGCGGTCGGCCTTGAAGGGGGCGATCCGCCAGTCCAGGGTGCAGACCTCAACCATCTCTACGCTCCTACCTCGGCCCGGATCGCGCCGGGGCCGCCCTCGTTGTTTCCCTCGTCCTCGGACTCCGCTCCGACCAGGATCGAGATCTTGCCCAGATGCTTGTTTTCGTGCAGCAGCTGGTGCGCCTCGGGGACGCCCTCGAAGCCCATCGTCTTCCAGAGCACCGGCCGCACCTTGTTCTCGGCCATCAGCTGGTTGGCGCGCATGCACTCGTACGCGTTGGCGAAGTGCGAGCCGATGATCTGCTTCTGGCGCATCCACAGGTAGCGCACATCGAAGTCGAGCTGGAAGCCCGAGGTGGCGCCGCAGATGACGACTTTGCCGAACGGCTTGACGACGAAGACCGAGGTCGGGAAGGTCGCCTGGCCGACATGCTCGAAGACGATGTCGGGGGCGTCGCCGAGGATCTCTTTGACCCGCTTGGCGAAGCCGCGCGAGGCCTGGAAGCGCTCCTTGTCGGCCGCCTTGTCGGCGAGGTTCTCCGGCGTGCGCATCATCTCGCCGAACTCGCGCCGGTTGATGTAGTCGACCGCGCCGAGCTGCTTGACCAGCTCGCCCTTCTCGTCGGAGGAGACGACGCCGATCGCGTTGGCGCCGGCCGCCTTGCAGAGCTGGGTGGCGAAGACGCCGAGGCCGCCGGCCGCGCCCCAGATCAGCACGTTGTGGCCGGGCTGCAGCTTGCACTGGTCGATCAGCATCCGGTAGGCGGTGAAGTAGGTCAGCCCGTAGGCGGAGGAGTCGACCCAGGAGAGGTTCTGCGGGCGGGGGAGGAGCTGCTGCGCCTGCACCTTGGTGAACTGGGCGAAGGAGCCCCAGGTCGTCTCGTAGCCCCAGATCTGCTGGCTCGGCGCGGCCAGCGGGTCGAGCCCGTGTACCTCGACGTCCTCGTAGGAGGCCTGGTTGCAGTGGACCACGACCTCGTCGCCCGGCTTCCAGCGGGTGACGCCCTCGCCGACCTTCCAGACGATCCCCGAGGCGTCGGAGCCGCCGATGTGGTGGCCGAACTCGGGGTGGTCGCCGTAGGGGAAGACCGAGACCGGCTCGCCCAGCGCCGCCCAGACGTTGTTGAAGTTGACCCCGGCGGCCATCACCCGCACGATCACCTCGAAGGCGCCGGGCTCGGGCACCTCGATCTGCTCAAGCTGGAAGGCGTCGGTCGGTTCGCCCTGGCGCTCCTCGCGGATCACCCACGCCGCCATCGTCTCCGGCAGCGTCCCGGGCTCCACATCCAACTTCGCGACTGCGCTCGTGTCGACTGCCAAAACCTTCCTCCGTAGGGTCTCGTTTGCGGGCGCGCGAATCCTAGTTGAGAGAGACGCATCCGACTTTCACCCCACCAGAGGGGGATGAAAGTCGGATGCGTCGCAGGCAGGCCTGAGTTTCGCGAGCCTTCTCAGGCTGCGTTCGAGTTGTTCCGCATTTGCTCGCCCGCTTCGCGATAGCGCTCGGCGATGTCGATCACGTCCTCCCGTGGAGCCTCGATCTCCTTGATCCCGGGCTCGATCGACTTGCTCGGCGTGAACTCGGCCAGTGGCTTGACGATCTGCTGCCAGATCAGGCCGTGGGAAGTGGTCATTGCCGCCCCTTTGTCGAAGGCGGTGACCGATTCCGCCAGCTTCTTGCCCAGCTTGGCGTAGTTGTCCAGGAACTTGCCCATCGCATCTGCCATCAGGTGACCGCGGCTGAGCAGCTCCTCGACGTGCTCCTCTTTGCGCTCGGCATGGCACAACTCCGCGATCAGCATCAGCGAGAGGGCCAGCTGGGAGGGAGTGACGACGCAGACCCGGTGCGTGTTGAAGAACTTGGCGCCATCGAAGTCATCGAGCGCGCCCAGCGCGTGGATCGCCCCCTCGACCGGCACGTACATCAGCGTCAGGCTCGGGCTGCGGTCGAGGTCGCGCCAGTAGTCCTTGCTCGCCAGTGACTTGGCGTGCTCGCGCAGTTTGCGTCCGAAGGGCTTGAGGTGCTCGGGATCGCCTGCGGCGAGCGCCTCCGAGAGGCCGCTGAGCCCCGGGTCGTTGGCCAGTTTCGAGTCGACCGCAACGACTGGTCCGCCGAGCCGGACGATGAAATCGACCCGCTGCAGGCCATCCGGCCCGGGCCGCGCTTGTCGATCGAAATCCCGCCCTTCCTCGAGGCCGAGGGAGATCAGCTGGTTCCGCAGAGCGAGCTCGCCGAAGGCGCCGCGGCCCTGCGGGTTGGCGATTTGGCGAGTCCAATCCAGCAGCGTCGTCTCGATCCGTTGGTTGCTCCCCGCCGCTTCAAGGGTCTGCTTGGTCAGCTGATCCTGCTTCTCCCTGAAGTCGTCGATCGCCTTCTTCATCACCTTCAGCTCGCCGGCTTGGTCGGCGACCGTCTCGCGGTCTTTGGCTTGCTGCTTGCGGGCCTCGGAAAGGTCGCGGTCGCGGTCGGCGACGATCCTCTTCTCGGCTGCGAGCTGCTCGTCTCTACCGCGCAACTCGACCTTCAGGGCTTGCAGTTCGGAGCCCCGTTCCGCGGCGCTTCCGAGCTCTTCCTCAGCGACTTGCAGCTTCCCTTCGGCGGCCCGAGTAGCGGCCTGGCGCTGCGCGGCGAAGGCGATGGCGACGCAGAGACCGAGGATGCAGATGAGCGCGAGGGCGATCATCCACCCAGCATTGCAATCGGACCGGCGGCAGAGTCAAATCTGCAAGGGCGCTTGCTCAGGGAAGGAGAACGTCGTTCTGGGACGACGTCCGGAACGGGCCGACGACGAGCCTTGCCGGCTTGGCGCTCGGGATGTCGGCGGCGCTGACGCGGTAGACGCCGGTCGGCAGGATCGCCTGCATGTTGATGTTGTTGTTGGCGTAGAGCGGCTTCGAGGTGAGGTCTTTGCCGCTGCCCCGCACCCGCAGGTGCGAGTCGACGGTGGTCAGGTTGGCGGCGACGAAGACGACGTCGAGCGGCCCGCCGGAGCGTACCGGCGGCTGGCTCGTGTGGGCGTTCTGCGGGATCTGCTGGGTCGGTTCGGGCCCGACCGCGATCCGCGGCGGCTGCACCCTGACCTCGCCGTCGCTGACCGTGACGCTGACCCGGGTGGGCGGCTGGGGCCGCGGGTCGTTGGCGTGCGTTTCGGTCCCGCAGCCGGCGCCGAGCAGGGCGCTCGCGCCGAGCCCGAGGGACACGGCGGCCACCGACACGCGCGGCGCCGCGAACAGTCGCCTGCCTCTCCAACGACCCATCGCTGCGGAATCTAGCCGAACGGCAGGTCGATGACGCGAGCCGTAACGCCATCTTCACCTACGGCGAGCTCACCGCCCGGCTCGGCCTCGCGGCGAACGACCGCCAGCGCGATCGGCCCGCGGGCGGGGGAGAGGGCGGCGCTGCCGACCCGCCCGACCTCCTTCTCGCCCAGTCGCAGGCTCTCTCCCGGCGCTGCGGGCGCGCTCAGCTCGAGCCCGCGAAGGTGGCGGTTCGGCCGGCCCTTGTAGTGGAGCCGGGCGACCGGCTCCTGGCCGATGTAGCAGCCCTTGGTGAAGCTGACCGCGCGCTCGACGATGCCGGCCTCGGCGGGCATCGTCTCGGCGCTCATCTCGGCGCCGAAGCGCGGCGTTCCGGCCTCGATCCGCAGCACCTCGGCCGCCCCGGCGCCGACCTCCGCCGCGCCCGCGGCGAGCAGCGCCTCGCGCAGCTTCGCCGCGTCGGCCGCCTTGGCGATCAGGTCGATCCCGGCGTCGGTCCCCACGGCGAGGCACTCGACGCCCTCGATCGCGGTCGGCTCGCAGGCGAACTCGGGCAGCGCCGCCGTGCCTGCGACCTCGACGCTGCGCGGCCCGAGCAGCGAGAGGATCGCCCGCTCGCCGCTGACGTCGGCGACGGTGACCTCGCGGCCGATCTTGTACATCTCGAGGTGGCGCAGCGCCGCCGCCAGCGCGACCGCCTCGGTGTCGATCCAGAAGTCCTCGCCGGCCGTGCGCAGCAGCCGCATGTCGGCCTGCATGTGGCCCTTGCGGTCGAGCAGCGCCGCGTACTGGCCCTCGCCGGGCGCCAGTGCCTCGACGTCGTTGGTCAGCTGGCCCTGCAGGTAGTCGGCGGCCTCCGGGCCGCTGAGGATCAGCTTGCCGCGCTCGGAGCGGTCGAGCAGGCCGCACTCCTCGCGCAGCTGCCGGTACTGGGCGTCGAGCTCGACCGCGATCGCATCGCTCATGTGTCGATTGTAGGAACCCACCCAGGGCGCGGTCGAGGTTTGAACCGCATAACGGCCCAAACCTCTACCGCGGCCGGGTGGTGGGCGCCTGTTTTAGATATGTCAAACTCTTTTAGGCATGTCTAAACCTTCCGAGGCGATCGAGGACTACGCGAAGGCGATCTACGCGCTCTCGCGCGACCGCGCCGGGCCGGTGCTGAACGGCGAGGTGGCGGAGCGGCTCGGCGTCGCGCCGGCGACCGCGACCGCGATGCTGCAGAAGCTCGACGGGCTCGGCCTGGTCGAGTACCGGCCCTACCGGGGGGCGACGCTGACCCCGGCGGGCGAGAAGGTGGCGCTCGAGGTGATCCGCCACCACCGCCTGATCGAGGCCTACCTCTCGGAGGCGCTGGGGATGCCCGACGACATGGTCCACGCCGAGGCGGAGGTGCTCGAGCACCACATCTCCGAGGAGCTCGAGGAGCTGATCGCGGCGAAGCTCGGCGAGCCGAGCCACGACCCGCACGGGATGCCGATCCCCGGGCCGGACCTGCGGCCCCCGCCCGAGCCGCGATGAAGCTGCCCGAGGGCCCGCCGCTGGTCGAGAAGGCCCCGACGGTCGAGGATGTCCTGCCCGGCGAGGCCGCCGTGGCGCTGGCGGCCCGCCGCTCGCTCGAGGGCCGCTCGCACGGGGTGCGCCGCATCTGGCCCTTCCTCGGGCCGGCCTTCGTCGCCGCCGTCGCCTACATCGACCCCGGCAACTTCGCCACCAACATCGCCGGCGGCGCCAAGTACGGCTACCTGCTGCTCTGGGTCGTGCTGGCGGCCAACCTGATCGCGATGCTGGTGCAGACGCAATCGGCGAAGCTCGGCATCGCCACCGGCAGCAACCTCGCCGAGCTCTGCCGCGAGACCTTCTCGCGCCGCGTCTCGATCGGCCTCTGGCTGCAGGCCGAGGTGGTCGCGATGGCGACCGACATCGCCGAGGTGGTCGGCGCCGCGCTCGGGCTCAACCTGCTGTTCGGCATCCCGCTCTTCCCCGCCGGGCTGATCGCCGGCGCCGGCGCCTTCGCGATCCTCGCCCTGCAGCAGATGGGCTTCCGCCGGCTCGAGGCGGGGATCACGGCGCTGGTCGGCGTCGTCGTCGCCTCCTTCGTGATCGAGCTCTTCCACGCCAAGCCCGACGCCGGCGAAGTCGCCAAGCACCTCGTCCTGCCCGGCTTCTCCGGCACCGAGAGCATCCTGCTCGCCACCGGGATCATCGGCGCGACGGTGATGCCGCATGTCGTCTACCTGCACTCCGCCCTGACCCAGCGGCGGATCGTCGGCCGCGACGACGCGGAGAAGAAGCGCATCCTCGGCTTCGAGAAGGTCGACGTGGTGATCGCCCTCTCGCTCGCCGGCCTGGTCAACCTCTCGATGATGATCGTCGCCGCGGCGCTCTTCCACGCCGGCGGCCTGACCGGGATCGACTCGATCGAAGGCGCCTTCGAAGGACTCGAAACGCTCGTCTCCGGCAACGCCGCGACGATCTTCGGCGTCGCCCTGCTCGCCTCCGGCTTCGCCTCCTCCTCGGTCGGCACGATGGCCGGCCAGGTGGTCATGCAGGGCTTCATCCGCCGCTCGATCCCGCTCTTCCTGCGCCGCTCGCTGACCCTGGCGCCGGCGCTGGTCGTGCTCGCCGTCGGCTTCAACCCGACCGACGCGCTGGTGCTCAGCCAGGTCGTCCTCTCCTTCGGCATCCCCTTCGCCCTGGTGCCGCTGCTGATGCTGGCGCGGCGCCGCGACATCATGGGCGCCCTGGCGAACCCCGGCTGGCTGACCGCGCTCGCCGGCATCCTCGCGGCGCTGATCATCGCGCTCAACGTCTTCCTGATCGCCGACCTGTTCCTCTAGGCTTGCGGCGATGGGCCTGGCCGCCGACTTCAAGCAGCTGCTCGACTCGCTCCCGCCCGACTGGACGGACCTCGAGGTCGACCTGCGGATCGACGACGAGAGCCACTACGTCGACACGGCGGTGGCGCTGAGCCAGGTCAACGCCCAGCCCTACTCGGAAGCCGATTGGGACTGGCGGCTGCTCGTCGCCCACAGCTTCGGCCACGCCGCCGCGGCGCAGAGCGTCGCCGGCGTTCTGGAGAAGCTCGACGCCGAAGGCACGACCGGCGAGATGCAGGTGCGCGAGGTGCGCGAGGGGCGCTCCGAGGTCGTGCAGATGTGGGGCCGCCCGGAGAGCGTGCGCGAAGAGTTCCGCCAGCGCCGCGCGATCTAGTGGCCAGAGTCGTCGCCGTCGCGCCCGACCTGCTGTTCGGCAGCAAGATCGAAGCGATGCTTTCGGCGGCGGGCCACGAGGTGACGCTTGCGCCGGCTCTGGCGGAAGCTCCGCTCGAAGCGGCAGATCTCCTCGTCGCCGACCTCGACAGCGAGAACCCGGAAGCTCTCGTGGGCCTCGGCATCCCGGTCCTCGGCTACTACTCGCATGTCAACGTCGAGACCAAGCGGGCCGCCGACGCGGCTGGCATCGACCTGGCGGTTCCGCGGTCGCGTATGGCCCGCGAGCTGCCGCAGCTGGCGCAGAAGCTCCTAGCCGCTTAGCCGGAAGGCTTCGTTCACATCCAGCGGTCGCTTCAGCAGGCCGTGCTCGAGGTCCCAGGCCGCCCATTCGCGCAGCACCGCCGGGTCGAACGGCGCCGGCCTCAGGTCGGGCAGCAGCGCCCGCAGCTGCGCCGCCTGGTCGCCGCGATCGAGGCTGGGGACTTCGGCCAGCAGGTCGTCGAGGCCGCGCCGCGGATGCGCCGTGACGAATTCGTAGCCTTCGCTCGTCGCGGCGAGCATCGAGTCGACGAGGCCCGCTTCGCGTTCGATCGTCTCCTGCGAGGCGGTCAGGACGAGCTCGGGGTAGGGCGGTGCCCCGTAGTGGTCGAGTTTGAAGATCCGCACCGGGACGCCCTGGCGCCGCAGCGCCACGCCCTCGGCGTTCCAGAATCCGGTCGCCGCGTCGACCTTGCCGGCGGCCAGCGAGGCGACCGCGTCGAAGCCGATCGTCACCCGGCGCACGCGGCTCGGCTCGCCGCCGTCGGCGCTCACCTCGGAGTCGACCAGGGCTTCGTCGGAGGGCAGGCCGGTGACGCCGGCCGTGCGCCCCGCGAGGTCGCGCGGGCGCCGCACCGGGCCGTCGGCGCGGGCGATCAGCGCCGCCAGCGGTCGCTGCACGATCGGCATCGCGCCGACCACCTCGAGGCCGCGCTCGCGGGCGATCCCGAGGTCGTGGAGGTCGAGGATCGCGAAGTCGGCGCGGCCGGAGGCGAGCAGCTTCGGCGCGGCGGTCGATTCGCCCGGCTGGCGGATCGTCAGGTCGATTCCGGCTTCGCGGTAGTAGCCCTGGCGCCGCGCGGCGTAGATCCCGGAATGGACCGCGTTGGGCACGAAATCGAGCACGAGCGTCGCGCCCTGAGGCGCGCCCGGTTCAGCGCCATCCCCGCCGCAACCGGCCGCGCCGGCGAGCGACAGGGTGGCCGCCAGCAGCGCGACAACCCGTCTCATTCGAAAGGGAAAACTATTCAATCCCAGTTCCGGATACACTGCCGCCCCGGAAATCTGTACTAGGGAACGGGAATCAGAGGAGGCATAACCAGTGCAGCAACGAGGACTTGCGGCATATCTCGCCGAGCTGATCGGCACTTTCTTGCTGGTGTTCTTCATCGCCAGCGTGGTCGTCCTGTTCGTGGCGACCGGCAACCAGGCTCAGTTCGGCTCCGACTATGCCGTGGTCGGCCTTGTCCAGGGGCTGGCGCTGTTCGGCGTGATCGTCATGTTCGGCGCGGTCAGCGGCGGGCACTTCAACCCGGCGGTGACGCTGGCGGCGGCCGTGATCAAACGGATCTCGCCGGTTGACGCGCTGATCTACATGCTCGCCCAGCTCTCCGGCGGTGTGCTCGGCGCGCTGCTGGTCAAGGGGCTGCTGGTCGACGAGGGTCGTGCGTCGCACTACGGCGCACCGGAAGTGACCGGCCTGCTCGGCGGCAACTTCCAGGGCGCGATCATCGAGGCGATCGGCGTCTTCTGCCTCGTCCTCGTGATCCTCGCCGCGGTCTACTCGAAGAAGAGCCTCAAGGACTGGGCGCCGCTGGCGATCGGCACGACCTTCGTCTTCATCGTCATGGTCGGCGGCCCGCTGAGCGGCGGCTCGTTCAACCCCGCCCGCTGGTTCGGCACCGCCCTGGTCGGCAACGAGTGGGGAGGAGTCTGGCCCTACGTCGTCGGCCCGATCGTCGGCTCGCTGCTTGCCGCGGGCGTCTTCCAGTTCATCCTCGAGCCGGGCGGCAAGTCGCCGACCGAGCCGCCCGAGCGCGTCAAAGCGCCCGGCGCGCCGAAACCCGGCTCGGCTGCCTGAGCGCGGCCATCCTCTGATTCTCACGCCGCCGGGCCCACGTGGCCCGGCGGCGGCCTGCCCGCAGTAGTAGCTTGAGCCCCGTGCGCCGGGTCACCTTCTCGCGGAACTACACGCTCTCGCTGTCCCGTACCTGCCAGTGCTACTGCAAGTACTGCGCCTTCGCGACTCGGCAGGCGCATATCCACTCGCCCGAGGCGGTCGAACGCAAGCTCGACGAGGCCGAGCGACGCAACGCCAAGGAGCTTCTGGTGCTCACCGGCGAGCGCCCCGAGGTCAACCCGGAGGTGGCCGCCAAGCTCTCCGAGTGGGGGCACGAGGACTTCACCTCCTACGTCGTCTGGAGCTGCGAGCGGGCCTTGGAGCGCGGCATCCTGCCGCACACCAACATCGGCGTGCTCAGCTCCGAGGACCTGGCGCGCCTGCGGGAGGTGACCGCTTCGCAAGGGCTGATGCTGGAGTCGACCTCGGAGCGGCTGATGGACACGGTCCACGCCGGCTCGCCGACCAAGCATCCGGCCAAGCGCCTGGCGACGATCGAGGCCGCCGGCGAGCTCAAGATCCCGTTCACCAGCGGCATCCTGGTCGGCATCGGTGAGACGGACGACGAGCAAATCGAGTCGTTGGAAGCCCTGGCAGACCTCCACCGCGAGTACGGCCACCTCCAGGAGGTCATCCTGCAGAACTTCGTCCCGCATCCGCGCTACTACGGCCAGGAAGTGGCCGACATCGCCGACCACGCTTCGCGCTTGCGGTGGGGGGGCGCCGGGGACCCCTCCGCCGGAAACCGTACGTTGGGCGGGGGTTCGGAGCCGGGGGGAAGGCAATACCCAGAGCTTCCGTCGGAGGGGTCCCCGGCGCCCCGTCCGGCGTGGGCCACGCCGATCTCCGTGGGTGACATCAAGCGGTTGATCAAGGAGTGCAAGAGGTTGATGCCCGATGTGGGCATTCAAGTACCGCCGAACCTTTCGGAGGCGTGGGCAGAGCTCGTAGAGGCCGGGGCCACCGATCTCGGGGGGCTGTCGGCGAACGGCGATCACATCTCTCCGGAGGACCCGTTCCCGTCGCCGCACCAGGTGCGCAAGGAGCTGGCGCCCAAGGGCTACGCGCTGACCGAGCGGCTCTGCGTCTATCCGCAGTACATGGACCCCGAGTGGATGGAGCAGGGCGTGCTGGATGTCGTGAAGCTGAAGTACTGGAGCTTCATCCCGCGCAGAGGGTCGGGCCGGCGGAGCGAGGAGAAGATCGACGGGAAGCTGGCGCCCCGCGCTATCGAGAAGGGGCGCGAAGGCGAGGAGCTGACGGAGGACGAGCTGACCGCGCTGTTCGCCGAGACGCGGCCGGAGGCGATCGAGGAGATGCGGGTCGCGGCCGATGAGCTGCGGCAGGAGCTCGCGGGGGAGACGGCGACCTTCGTCGTCAACCGCAACATCAACTTCACCAACATCTGCGTCGTCGGCTGCGCCTTCTGCGGCTTCGGCCAGGGCAAGCGCTCGCCCGACGCCTACGAGGTCTCGGAGGAGGACTTCGCCGCGCGGATCCGCGAAGCGGTCGAGTTCGGCGCGACCGAGCTCTGCATGCAGGGCGGCATCCACCCGGACCTGACCCTGGAGGAGTACGGCAAGTGGCTGCGCCTGGCGAAGGAGGTGGCGCCGCAGCTGCACCTGCACGCCTACTCGCCGATGGAGGTCCACTACATGTGCGAGCGCTCGGGCAAGCCGCCCGAGCAGGTGTTCGAATACCTGGTCGAGTGCGGGCTCGGCTCGACGCCGGGCACCGCGGCCGAGGTGCTCGACGACGGGGTGCGCCAGCGGATCTCGCCGAACAAGCTGCCGGCCGATCGCTGGGTGGAGATCGTCGAAGCCTCGCACCGCGCCGGGCTGCGCTCGACCTCGACCGTGATGTTCGGCCACATCGAGGAGCCGCGCGAGCTGGCTCGCCACATGCGCGTCGTGCGGGCGCTGCAGGAGCGCACCGGCGGGATCACCGAGTTCGTGCCGCTCAGCTTCATCCCCTTCAACACGATGCTCGGCCGCACGCACGGGATCGAGGAGATCTCGGCGAGTGAGAACCTCAAGCACACGGCGGCCTTCCGCCTCGCCCTCGGCCGCACGATCCCCAACCTGCAGGCGAGCTGGGTGAAGATGGGGCTGGAGGCGGCGACCGAGGCGCTGCGCTGGGGCGTCAACGACCTCGGCGGCACGCTGATGGAGGAGAACATCTCCCGCATGGCGGGGTCGCAGCATGGCGTGCGGCTCGAGCCCGAGCAGCTGATCGGGGCGGCGCGGGCGGCGGGCAGGACGCCGGCCCAGCGGACGACGCTCTACGAGGTCGTAGAGACGTACTGAGGCGGCGGGCCGAATTGCCCCTGGCCGGATGTTCGATCTGGCGCTAGAGTGCCCGCATCGCTTCGCGTTCCGCAGCGGCGGGGAATGGGTTCCCGGGGCTGGCGATCGTCTCTCTGATCGCCCTGCTCGTCGCGCTCGCGCTCGCTCTCCTGGTCGCCCTGCAGCCCTGGAGCCCGACCCTTGTCGCGCCACGACTCGGTCTCGCGCCGGGCATCGGCGTCGGCCTCGGCGACGCGTCTCCAGTCGCGTCCGGGCGGGCGCTCGCCGTCTCGCCGGCGCACCCGGCCGCCGGCGGCCGGACGGGCGCGCTCGTCTCGACCGCTGCGACCGCGGGCCAGGGGCCGCATCTCGTTGCCGGACTCGGACGCGCTCGGGCGGTCGGTCAGGCGGCGCCGGCCGCGCCGGTCGAAGCGACGCCCGAGGCGCCCGAGGCGCCGCAGCCCGTCGCCGAGCCCGAACCGCCGGCTCCCGCGCCCGAACCCGTGGCGACCCCGATCGCCGCACCCGTGCCGCAAGCCGCGCCGCAGCCCGTCGCCGTGCTCCCCAAGAGCCCGTCCGGTCTCGGCGGCGCCCCCTCGGGCCCCAGCGCCGCCGGCGCCGGTGGGCTCGGCGGGGTCGAAGGCGAAGCGCCCGAACTCGAAGAAGAAGAAGAAGCGGTCGAAGAAGAAGCCGAAGAAGAAGCGACCTCCGAAGGGGAAGGCGAATGCACGCCGCCCTTCTCGCTCTCCCACGAGGGCGCCGAGCACGAAGTCGCGCTCTGCTTCGAGGCCGTCGGCGGGGAAACGCGGCTCTACCTGCTGCT
>Ga0102953_1000225_pt1 | contig 40704 bp, 46 predicted proteins | sample SalPon2A_C_D2_MG_FD_78509 | JGI IMG/M metagenome (GOLD analysis project Ga0102953, IMG submission 78509) | Soil microbial communities from South San Francisco under conditions of wetland restoration - Salt Pond MetaG R2A_C_D2_MG | ecosystem: Environmental > Terrestrial > Soil > Wetlands | place... | reverse complement strand
GCCGCGCGTAGTCGGAGAAGGTCAGGTAGGTCGACCAGAGTGGCCGCAGCTTGGAGAGCGCCAGGCCGTTGGAGATCGCCGCCGCCTCGTGCTCGCGGATGCCGAAGTGGAGCTGGCGGCCGTCGTAGGCGCCGGGCTCGAAGTCGACCGCGCCGTCGACGCCGAGGCGGACCGAGGTCGAGTCGGTGAGGTCGGCGGAGCCGGCGAGCAGCCACGGCACGCGGGCAGCGATCGCGTTCTCGACCTTGTTGGAGGCCTTGCGCGTCGCGAGGCCCTTCTCGTCGGGCTCGAAGCTGGGGATCTCGGCGTCCCAGCCGTCGGGCAGGGCGCGCCGCTGGGTCGCGTCGATCTCGGCGGCGAGGGCGGGCTCGCGCTCGGCGTAGGCGGCGAGCTCCTGCTCCCAGGCGGCGCGCGCCTCGGCGCCGCGCCTGCCGACCCCGGCGGCAAAGTGCTCCTTGACCCCGTCGGGGACGAGGAACTGGGCGTCCTCGGGCCAGCCGTAGGCACGCTTGGTCTCGCGCACCTCCTGCTCGCCGAGCGGCTCGCCGTGCGCGGCGGCGGTGTCCTGCTTGTGCGGCGAGCCGTAGCCGATGTGCGAGTCGACGATGATCAGCGTCGGCCGCCCCTGCTCCCGCTTGAACTCCTCGAAGCCGCGGCTCAGCAGCTCGATGTCGTTGGCGTCGCCGACCCGGGTGACGTTCCAGCCGTAGCCGATGAAGCGGGCGGCGACGTCGTCCTCGTAGGCGAGCCGCGTTTTCCCGTCGATCGTGATGTGGTTGTTGTCGTAGATCCAGCAGAGGTTGTCGAGCTTCAGGTGGCCGGCGATCGAGGCGGCTTCGTTGGAGACGCCCTCCATCAGGCAGCCGTCGCCGGCGATCGCGTAGACGTCGAAGTCGAACAGCTCGGCGCCGTAGCGGGCGCCCTGCCACTTCGAGGCGATCGCCATGCCGACCGAGGTGGCGATGCCCTGGCCGAGCGGGCCGGTGGTCGTCTCGACGCCGGAGGTCCAGCGGTACTCGGGGTGGCCGGGGGCGCGCGAGTCGAGCTGGCGAAAGCTTTCGATGTCCTGCAGCGAGACGGCCGGGCGGCCGACCACCTCGTAGTCGGGTTCGACCGCCTGCACCTCGGCGAGGTAGAGCAGCGCGTAGAGCAGCATCGAGGCGTGCCCGGCGGAGAGCACGAAGCGGTCGCGGCCCGGCCAGATCGGGTCGGCCGGGTCGAAGCGGAGGAAGCGCTGCCAGAGCGTGTAGGCGACGGGCGCCATCGCCATCGGGGTGCCCGGATGCCCCGAGTTCGCCTTCTGGATCGCGTCGATCGACAGCGTGCGGATCGTGTTGATGCAGAGCTGGTCGATGGACGGGAACCTATCGACTCAGAGGGTCGCTCAGGGTTGAACGCGGACGACCGTACCGTCGCCGTTGTCTGCGACCCAGACGGCTTCTGCGCCGACGGCGACTGCGCCTGGGCCAGGACCGACATCGATCGCGTCCCCGACGAGCTTGCCACTCTCGATGTCGATGCGATTGACGCTGCTATCCGCTGAGTTGGCGACCCAGACGGAGTCGGTGCCGGCGTCGATGCCGCCGGGGCGTTCGCCTACGGAGATCGGCAGGCCGACCAGGGTGCGGGTGGCGGGGTCGACGCGGGTGACCTGGTCGGAGCGGCTGTCGGCTACCCAGACGAGGCCGCCGCCGACGGTGACGCCGGCGGGGCCGCGGCCGACCGGGATCGGGCGGCCCGCGGTTGCGGTGGCAGGGTCGATGCGACGCACGGCGCCGGTCGAGGCGCTGCTGACCCAGACGGCGCCGGCGCCGTAGGCGAGCCGCAGGGGCGCGACGTGGGGCGAGATGTCGCGCTTGAAGACCCGGCCGCCCTGGGGGTTGATTGCCGTGACGCCGCCGCCTTCGTCGTCGGCGACCCAGACCCGGCCGCCGCCGAAGACGATCGCGCCCGGCCTGCCGCCGACCTCGATCCGGGCGCCCACCTCGTCGCTCGCCGGATCGACCTGCAGGACCTCGCCGCGCCGCGGGCTGGAGACCCAGACCGAGCCGGCGCCGGTCGCCACACCGGCGATCCCCTTCTCCACGTGCAGCGGCGCGCCAAGCAGGCGCCCCGTCCGCGGATCGATCCGCGACAGCGTCCCGTCCAGCGCGCTCGTCGCCCAGACCGATCCCTGCCCGACGGCGAGCCGCAGCGGCGGCCGGCCGACATCGATCGGCGAGGAGACGGAGGGCCCACCGCCCCCGAGCAGCAGGATCGCCGCCACGACCACCGCCACAGCTCCCACCCCCAGTGCCGCCAGCCAGCGGATGTGGCGTCGGAGGTAGGCCCATGTGGGTGCATTGGCGACGGCACGCCCGGCCGGGTGGCCGGCCGACCCCGAGAGAACCTGGGTAGGCGCCTGCGGAGCGTCGACATGGGCGCGCGCCGCCCCGATCAGCTCGCCCGCCGTTGCGTAGCGGTCGGCCGGGCTCTTGGCGACAGCGCGTTCGATCACTCGGTCGAGGCCGCGAGGCATCTCGGCCTCGGCGTCGCCCTCACGGCGGGCGTAGGGGACGACGCCGGTCAGGCACTCGTAGAGCACGCAGCCGAGCGAGTAGACGTCGGCCGCCGGGCCGATCCGCTCGCCGCGCCACTGCTCGGGCGACATGTATTCGACCGTGCCGACGATCGAGGCGCCGCTGAGCACGCCGCTGTCGCCGAGCGCCTTGGCGAGGCCGAAGTCGGTCAGGTAGGCACGCTCGCCCTCGAGCAGGATGTTGTGCGGCTTGACGTCGCGGTGGACGATGCCCGCGGCGTGGGCGGCGTCGAGCGCGCCGGCGACCTGGTCGAGCAGGGCGACCGCCTCGGCCGGCGGCAGCGGCCCCTGCTCGCGGATCCGCTTCTTCAGGTCGCCGCCCCCGACCAGGCGCATCGCGACGATCAGCTCGCCGTCCTCCTCGCGCGCGTCGTAGACCGGGACGACGGCCGGGTGGTCGAGCTTCGCGGCGAGGCGGGACTCGCGCAGGAAGCGCTCGCGGAAGGCGTCGTCGCCGGCGTACTGGCGGGCGATCACCTTCAGCGCCACCGGCCGGTCGAGCGCCAGGTGGGTCGCCCGGTAGACGACCCCCATCCCGCCCCGCGCGATCAGCGCGTCGAGCCGGTAGCCGGCGAGCGTAGAGCCGATTGAGACAGGTTCAGCCACGCGGCGGTTATACCGCCGCAGGCGGCCTCGGGGGCCGCCAGGCGTTGTCCTCGGTCGGCCAAATAGCGCTGCTATTCGGCCTCCCTGCGTCCTAGCCTGACGACCCCCGAGTCGCGCCTGGGCTCAGCACCGACCTACCGGGCCGGCTGCCATGCGATCACCGGACCGATGGCGATGCCGTGTTCTGCGGAGGCGTCGAAGCCTTCCGCGAGCTGGGTCTGACGGCGCGTCCGCGCATCGATCGCGACCAGCGACTGCTGGTCTTCGACTGCGACGAAGGCGGCCACCCGGCGTCCGTTCGAGGAGAAGACGCCGTTGGTGCGCGAGCCGTCGGGCAGGTCGGTCAGCTTGCGGGCGCGGCCGTGCCCGATCGGCTTCACCCAGAGGCCCAGGTCGCGGCGGAAGAGGACCGAGTGACCGTTCGGCGCGACGTCTTCGACGTAGGCCGAGCCGACGCCGGCGACCAGCGACCTGACCCGGCTGCCGTTGCGCCGCATCGTGTAGATGTCGGCGTATTCGGCCGGACCCGGGCTGCTCTCACCGCGGCTGAAGACGATGCCGGCGGCAAAGTAGCGCGGCTCGAACTCGTCGACGGCGCCCGTGTGCGTGAGGCGGGCGAGCCCGCGTCCCGAGGGGTGGATCGAGTAGATGTCCTCGCTCGTGCCTTCCCCCGCCGCGCTGTCGCGCGCGAAGGCGATCACGTGTCCGTCGGGCGAGAAGGCGGCCTGGTGGTCGTCCTCCGGCCCGCTGGTCAGCGCGTGCAGGCCGCCACCCAGCACCCTCACGGTGTAGAGGTCGGCCGGACCGTCCGCCGCGGCGCGGCGCTCGAAGACGACGAAGCGGCCGTTGGGCGAGACGACCGGCGCCGAGTCGAGCTCGGGGCCGCTGGTCAGGTGCCGCTGGCCGGAGCCGTCGGGGCGGACCGAGTAGAGGTCGCCGTCGCGGACAAAGGCGATCGTGCGGCCGTCGGGAGAGAAGGCCGGTTCGGTGTCGGCGGGGTTGCCGGTCAGCTGGTTGAGGTGCCCGCCGCGAACGGCGTAGAGGCCGCCTTCGGCGACTCCTTCGAGCGTGGTCGATTTGGAGAAGACGACGGCGCGCGGCGCGTGGGCCGCGCCGGCGATACCCGGCACGGCAAGCGACAGCAGGACGACGAACGAGATGAGAAGCGATCGGTGGCGCATGGCAATTCCTTTCGATCGGTTGGTCTTTGACTGCGCCACCGATCCTGCGCCGCCGAAGCGTGCGCGCCAACGACATCCGCGCCCCCCACCGGGCCACGTTTGGCCCGGTCCGGGTCACGCGGGATGCATCGGACCCCTATTTGGGGCTCGATGCATCCCGGGTGGCTTAGGAGGGCCGGTCGAGGCCGAGCTCGATCACGCGCGCGGCGATCAGGCGCGGGCGCTCGCGGCCGGCGTCGCCGCGGACGTCGAGCTTGGCGGCGAGGGCGTCGAGGCGGCGCTGGGCGGTGCGCTCGCTTACATGCAGCGCCTCGGCCAGCTCGGCCCGGGTGGCGGGACGGCCGGCGAACGCCCCCTCGCTGCGGTACGGCGCGACGAGCGCCGCCGCCGTGCCCCGCTCCTCGGCGCTCAGCTCGACCGCCGGCTCGCGCGCCGCGACGGTCGCGCCCGCCCGGCCGGGGACCGGGTCGTTCACTTCAAGCCGGTACTCGGCGACGGTCAATACGTCGCCATCGCGCAGGCGTCGCGGCCGGTCGAGCGGCTCGCCGTTGAGCGCCGTGCCGTTGCGACTGTCGAGGTCGGTCGCCATCAGGACGCCGCCGCGCAGGGCGATCTCGGCGTGGTGCCAGGAGACCGCCTCGTCGTCGAGGAAGACGTCCGCGTCCGGGTCGCGTCCCACGGTGGTCCGCTCCCCCAGCCCGACAGAGCGCGGCTGGCCGCCCTTGCCGGTGATCCACAACCGCGCGTCCACGCCCGCGAGCATAGAGTCCCCGCCGATGGGAGCCGACGAGGAGAAGCGGGCCGCGGCGGAAGCGGCGGCGCAGCTGGTCGAGGACGGGATGACCGTCGGCCTCGGCACCGGCTCGACGGTCGCCCATCTGCTGCCGGCGATCGCGCGGCGCGGGGTCAGCGACATCCGCTGCGTCGCCACCTCGGTCGCCACCGAGCAGCAGGCGCGCGAGCTCGGCATCCCGGTCGAGGAGTTCAGCTCGCTGCAACGGCTCGACATCGCGATCGACGGCGCCGACCAGGTCGACCCCGGCGGCTGGCTGATCAAGGGCGGCGGAGCCGCCCACCAGCGCGAGAAGATCGTCGCCGCCGCGGCCGACCGCTTCATCGTGATCGCCGACTCGAGCAAGCCGGTCGAGGCGCTGACGCCGCCGGTGCCACTGGAGTTGATCGCCTTCGGCCTCGCCTCGACCCTCGCCCGGCTCGGCCCGGACGTAGCGCTGCGCGATGTGCCCCACAGCCCCGACGGCGGCGTGATCGCCGACTACCGCGGCGAGCTCGCCGACCCCGCGGCGCTCGCCGCCCGGCTCGAGGCCGACCCCGGAATTTCCTCGCACGGCCTCTTTCCGCCGAGTATGGTGAGCGAGGTTCTGGTCGGGGCAGGCGACTCGGTACACCGCACGACGTTCGACTGATACTTCGCAGACCCACCCCTCGCACCAGGAGACGCAGATGACTGACTTCACCGGGCTGGCGGTCGCCGGCCGGATCGCCACCCCCGACGACTCCGACTGGGACGAGGCGCGCCTCGCCTGGAACCTCGCCGCCGACCAGCGTCCCGAGGCCGTCGTCTTCGCCGAGAACGCCGACGACGTCGCCGCGACGGTTGCCTTCGCCGCCCGCAACGAGCTCAGGGTCGCCGCCCAGGGCACCGGTCACGGGGCCGCCCCGCTGGCGCCGCTGGAGGGCACGATCCTGCTGAAGACCGAGCGCATGCGCGGCATCGAGGTCGACGCCGAGGCGCGCACCGCGCGGCTCGAGGCCGGCGTCCTCTCGCTCGAGCTCGGTGAGGCGGCGGGCGCGCACGGGATGTGCTCGCTGCCCGGCTCCTCGCCCGACGTCGGCGTGGTCGGCTACACGCTCGGCGGCGGGCTCAGCTGGCTCGGCCGCCGCTACGGCTTCGCCTGCAACCGGGTCGCCGCGATCGAGCTGGTCGACGCCGCGGGCGAGCCGCGCACCGTCGACGCCGAGAACGACCCCGACCTGTTCTGGGCGATGCGCGGCGGCGGGGGCGGCTACGCGGTCGTCACCGCGCTGCAGGTCAGGCTGCTGCCGATCGCCGAGGTCTACGCCGGCGCGCTCGTCTTCCCGGCCGAGGTCGGCGCCGAGGCGGTGCGCGCCTACCGCGACTGGGCCGCGGGCGTCCCCGACGAGGTCAGCACCGTGGTCCGCTTCGTCACGCCGCCGCCGATCCCCGATGTGCCCGAGCCGATCCGCGGCGTGCCGCTCTTGACGATCGACGGCGCCTGCATCGCCGGCCAGGCCGAGGGCGAAGCGACGATCGCGCCGCTGCGCGAGATCGGCGAGACGATCATGGACACCTTCGAGTGGATGCCGACGGCCGGGCTGAGCCGGATCCACATGGACCCGGAGAACCCGGTGCCGGGGATCGGCGAAGGCGGCACCGTGACCGAGCTGTCCGACGCGGCGATCGAGGCCTTCGTCTCGCTCGCCGGGCCGGACTCGGGCTCCCCCCTGCTGCTCAGCGAGCTGCGCCAGCTCGGCGGCGCGCTCGGTCGCCCGGCCGACGGCGGCGGCGCCCTCTCCCACCTCGACGCCGGCTGGGTGCTGTACAGCGTCGGCATGCCGATGACGCCGGAGCTCGGCGAGGCGATCCCCGGCCACCTGCAGAAGATCGAGCAGACGATGGCCCCCTGGCGCGCCGACGGCCACTACTACAACTTCACCGAGGGCCCCTGCGACGTAGACGCGATCCTCCCCCCAGACGTCTGCACCCGCCTCGGCGAGGTGAAGCGCAAGTGGGACCCCGACGCCCGCATAGTCGCCAACCACGCCGTCTCGCTCGGCGAGGCCTGAGCGACTAGCGGACCAGGGACTTCAGCTTCTCGACCGCCGGATCGTCCTCGCTGACCAGATCGGCGATCGTCGTCGCGGCGTCTTCGATGTCCTCGGGAGTGGCGATGGAGATCGCATCGAGGTCCGCCCAGTCCTTGGGGCGGTCGAAGAACGCCTTGAAGATCGCGAGCGAGGCGCAGTCGAGCACGGGAATATCCCGGCCTCCGAGCGGCACCCAGACAACCGACGAGGCGACTGCGTCGTGAAGCGGGACGTTGTTGAGGAAGACGTCGATCGGCGTGTCGTCCCACCAAAGACGAGCCTGGCCATCGCGTTTGACCCGGGCGATGTCCTTTTTTCTCACCCGCACATCCCTCGGAAGCGAACCGAGGGTGGGCTCGGCCTTGGAGGCGTCGATGAAGATATTGACGTCGAGGTCGCGCGTACCGCGTGGCTCCTCGACGCAATACGCGAGCGCGATCGCGCCGCCGAAAGCGTGGGGAAGGGAGGCGGACCTCAGCGCATCGTGGATCGCGAACAGCCTGTCGACGAGAACGCTCATCGGCTCGGTGCCCCTGCGGCGATGCGATCGGGGAGTCGCGGATAGCCGAGCTCCGGCCTCGGTCGATAAGGAAGCGCCTCGGCCAACTCCAGCACCTGGACCAAGATGCGGCCCGCCCGCTCGGCATCCAGAGGCGCCTTTCGTGGTGCAATGGTCAGCTCGGTACCGCCAGCCGCCGCCAACCGGGCGAGAGCATCCGCCCCAGGCTCGCGGCGACCCCGCAGGTATGCGTTGAGCACTGAGCGCGGCAGGCCAGCTCGGCGAGCCAGCTCAGCCTGGTTCAGGCCACTGCTGCGCAGGATCTCCTCGACCAGTGCCGCAGACGGAGTCGCAGCTGCCGGTTTCGCTTTCCACATGTAGCTAGGTTAGCGTATTCGCTAACGATCTCGCCTCAGCCGCCCATCGCCGCCTCGTCGCAGACCAGGACCATGTCGTCGTTCTGCACCAGCCCGGCGGGGATCGAGCTGTCGCCGGCGAGCAGCTTGGCGAGCGGCTCGCGCGCCTTCTCGCCCAGGACCAGCCAGAGGATCCGGCGCGCCGCCGCCAGGGCCGGGTAGGTCAGCGTCATCCGCAGATGGCCTTCGTAGGGCTCCCAGGTCATCGCCACGCGCCGGTCCTCGACTTCAAGCACCGAGTCGCCGGGGACGAGCGAAGCGGTGTGGCCGTCGGGGCCGAGGCCGAGGTGGACGAGGTCGAACTGCTCGGGCACGTGGACTTCGTACTCGGCGGCGGAGAGTTCGAGGTCGCGGCTGGTCACCGGCATCGGCCGCAGCGCCGCCTGGTGGTCGATCGAGAGCATCTGCACCAGGTGGGTGAGGTTGCGCGCCTCGTCGCCCGGCGGCGCGACCCGCTCGTCGACCTGGAAGATGTTGGCGTCCTCCCAGGGCATCTCCTCCATTTCGCCGAGCAGGCCGACCATCCCCCAGGGCGTCCTGCCGCCGCTCAGCGCGAGGTTGAACTCGCCGCGCTCGCCGACCGCCTCACGGCCCGCGCCGGCGACGAGCTCGGCGGCGGCGCGCGAGGCGGCGTCCGCGTCGGGGAAGACCTTCGTCTCGATCGGCATCGCAGTCGGCTGCCCGGCCGGGGCGCTACGAGGCCTTCTCGTCGTGACCGCCGAACTGCTTGCGCATCGCGGAGAGGACCTTGTCGCCGAAGTCGTCGAGCCCGCGCGAGTAGAAGCGCTCGTACAGCGCGGTGGTCAGGACCGGCGCCGGCACGCCCTCGTCGATCGCCGCGATCGAGGTCCAGCGGCCCTCGCCGGAGTCCGAGACGCGGCCGGCGAAATCGGAGAGGTCGGGCGATTCCTGCATCGCCGCCGCGGTCAGGTCGAGCAGCCAGGAGCCGATCACGCTGCCGCGCCGCCAGACCTCGGCCACCTCGGGCAGGTCGAGGTCGTACTGGTAGTACTCGGGCTGCTCGAGCGGCGCCGTCTCGGCGTCCTGCTCGCGCTGCGCCTTGCCGGCGTCGGCGTTCTCGAGGATGTTGAGGCCCTCGGCGTAGGCCGCCATCACGCCGTACTCGATCCCGTTGTGGACCATCTTCACGAAGTGCCCGGCGCCGTTCGGGCCGCAGTGCAGGTAGCCGTTCTCCGACGGCGAGGGGTCGCCCGAGCGGCCGGGCGTGCGCTCCGCCGACTCGACCCCCGGCGCCAGCGTCGCGAAGATCGGATCGAGCCGCTGCACGGCGCCGTCCGGGCCGCCGATCATCAGGCAGTAGCCGCGCTCGAGGCCGAAGACGCCGCCGCTGGTGCCGCAGTCGACGAAGTCGATCCCCTGCTCACGCAGCTTCGCGGCGCGGCGGATGTCGTCGCGGTAGTAGGAGTTGCCGCCGTCGACGATCGCGTCGCCCGGCTCGAGCACCGCGGCGACGTCCTCGACCGTCTTCTCGGTGATCTCGCCCGAGGGGACCATCACCCAGACGGCGCGCGGCGCGCTCAGCTTTTCGGCGACCTCCTGCAGCGAGGAGGCGCCGTCGGCGCCCTCGCCGGCCAGCGCGGAGACAGCGTCCGGGTTGACGTCGTAGGCGACGATGCGGTGACCGTCGGCCATCAACCGGCGCGCCATGTTCGCGCCCATCCGTCCTAGCCCTACTATTCCCAGCTCCATGGACCCCACCCTACCTGCCGACGTCCTGGTGATCTTCGGGATCAGCGGCGACCTGGCCAAGAAGATGACCTTCCGGGCGCTCTACCGGCTGGAGGCCGGCCGCAAGCTCGAATGCCCGATCGTCGGCGTCGCGATCGACGACTGGGACGACGAGAAGCTGCGCAGCCACGCCCACGACGCGATCCACGCCACGGTCAAAGACCCCGACGATGAGGTATTCGAACGGCTCGCCGCCCGCCTCTCCTACATCCAGGGCGACTACGCCGACGCGGCGACCTTCGAAGGCGTCGGCAAGGCGACCGCCGACGCCGAGCGGCCGGTCTTCTACCTGGAGATCCCGCCCTCGCTGTTCGCCACCGTGGTCGACGGTCTCGGCAAGGCCGGGCTGACCGAGCACGCCCATGTGGTGATCGAGAAGCCCTTCGGCCACGACCTCGAATCGGCGCGGGCGCTGAACGCCGAGCTGCACGGGGTGCTGCGTGAGGAGCAGATCCTGCGGATCGACCATTACCTCGGCAAGGAGCCGGTGATGGACATCGCCTACCTGCGCTTCGCCAACTCGCTGCTCGAGCCGGTCTGGAACCGCCAGCATGTCTCGCACGTGCAGGTGACGATCGCCGAGAACTTCGGCGTCGAGGACCGTGGCCGCTTCTACGACGCGGTCGGAGCGATGCGCGATGTGATCCAGAACCACGCCCTGCAGGTGCTCTCGCTGGTCGCGATGTAACCGCCGAAAGACAACCACCCCGACTCGGTGCGCGACAAGAAGGTCGAGCTGTTCCGGGCGATGCGGCCGGCCGACCCGAAGCGCTACGTGCGCGGCCAGTACGACGGCTTCCTCGAAGTGGAGAACGTCGCGCCCGACTCGACCACCGAGACCTTCGCCGCGGTCGAGCTGGCGATCGACAACTGGCGCTGGAGCGGCGTCCCCTTCTTCATCCGCGCCGGCAAGAACATGCCGGTCAAGGCGAGCGAGGTCAACGTCGTCTTCCGCCGGCCGCCGCGGCTCGGCGTCGGCAAAGGCAAGCTGCCGGAACCGAACCAGATGACGATCCGGATCGAGCCGAAGCCGGGCGCGCGGACGCGGCTGTGGGCGAAGAAGGCCGGGGTCGAGGAAGTCGAGCCGGCCGACCTCGAGGTGCTGTTCGAGAAAGAACCGGGCGAGGACCCCGAGCCCTACGAGCGACTGCTCGGCGACGCGCTGGCGGGCCGCAGCCAGCTCTTCACCCGCGAGGACGCGGTCGAGGAGACCTGGCGGATCGTGCAGCCGCTGCTCGACGAGCCGGGACCTGTGCATCCGTACGAGCCGGGCACCTGGGGGCCGAAGCAGGCGGCCGCGCTGACCCGCGGGATCAGCCAGTGGTACGAGCCGTGGCTGCCCTGGGACGAGGACTCGATGTCCAGCGGCGTGCTAGGTTTTTAGTTCCGCTCGTTAGGGAACCCTAATTAGGGTCCCCAGACAGTCCACCCGAAAGGCAGTCTAGCTCGGATGATTCCAACCCTGGTGATCGCACTGCGCGAGGGCGTCGAGGCCTCGCTGATCATCGGCATCGTCGCCGCCTTCCTGGTCAAGGAGGGGCGGCGCGACAAGATCCGGCAGATGTGGGCGGGGGTGGCGATCGCCGTGGCGCTCTGCGTCGGCGTCGCCGTGCTGCTGCGGGTCGTCGGCCAGCAGCTTCCGCAGCGCCAGCAGGAGGGGCTGGAGACGGTGATCGGGCTGATCGCGGTCAGCGCCGTCACCTACATGATCGTCTGGATGCGCCGCCACTCGCGCGGGATCAAGGCCGAGCTCGAAAGCCACGCCGCCGGCGCGCTGGCCGCCGGCTCGGGCATGGCGCTGGTCGCGATGGCCTTCCTCGCCGTGCTGCGCGAGGGCTTCGAGACCTCCGTCTTCCTGCTCGCCGCCTTCCAGGACGCGAGCGACACGACCGCGGCCGGGATCGGCGCCGTGATCGGCCTCGTCGCCGCCGTCGCGATCGGCCTCGGCATCTACCGCGGCGGCGTGCGGATCAACCTGACGCGCTTCTTCCGCGTCACCGGCCTGATCCTCGTCTTCGTCGCCGCCGGCCTGCTCGCGACCTCGCTGCACACGGCGCACGGGGCGGGCTGGTTCAACGGCCTGCAAGGACAGGCGGTCGACCTCTCGTGGCTGGTCCAGCCGGGCACGATCTCCGGCTCGCTGCTGACCGGGATGCTGGGCCTGCAGCCGCAGCCGACCGTCGGCGAGGCGGCGATCTACCTGCTCTACGCGGTGCCGATGGCGCTGTACGTGATCTGGCCCGACCGCCTGCGGCCGAGGCTGCGCGGCCGGGTGCCCCGCCGGGAGCGCCGCGCAGCCGGGTCGCCGGCCGAGATCCCCGCCTGAGCCCGAGCCGTCCACCCCCCCGCCACTGGAGCTGGACCGACCGAGCGCGGTAGAGATTTGAGCCGGATAGCGGGCTAAACCTCTACCGCGGCCATTCCGACTTTCTCTGTCGGGTTTTGTTAGGGTGCCCTAACTCTCGTCCCACCGACCGATAGGAGCACCTCAGATGCAGGGAATCGTCATCCGTATCTCCTTCCTGGCCGCCGCGCTCGGCCTGATCGCGATCATCGCCGGCGGCTGCGGCAGCTCGAGCGAAGACCCGCCGGCGGGAGCGAAGAAGCTGTCGTTCGAGCTGACCGACGCGGGCTGCGAGCCACACGACGCCAAGGCCCCGGCCGGGCCGATCGTCTTCGAAGTGGAAAACGCCGGCGCGTCGAAGCTGAGCGAGTTCGAGGTGCTCGACGGCGAGACGATCCTCGGCGAGAAGGAGAACCTCTCCGAGGGCCTGTCCGGGAGCTTCTGGCTCGACCTGGAAGCGGGGAGCTACACGCTCTACTGCCCCGGCGGGTCGGACGAGCGCGGGACGCTGACCGTCACGGGCTAGGTGACGAGCCCGGAGACGTTCCGAACGCCGCCGGAGAAGCGCATAGCCTGGACGACCATGGTCCAGACGGAGCTACAGGTCGAAGATCGCGCCGACGCGCTGCTCGGAAAGCTGGGCTTCACCGCCTGGCGACCGGGGCAGCGGGAGGCGGTCGAGGCGGCGCTGGAGGGGCGCGACTCGCTGATCGTGATGCCGACCGGCGGCGGCAAGAGCCTCTGCTACCAGCTTCCCGGGCTGGCGACCGAGGACCTGACGATCGTCGTCAGCCCGCTGATCGCGCTGATGAACGACCAGTGGCGGCGGCTGAGCGCCGCCGGGCACCCGGTGGCGATGGTCACCTCGGCGATGAGCGAGGAGGCCGTGCGCCACGCGCTCGCCCAGGTGCGCGGCGGCGCCGCACGGATCGTCTACTGCTCACCCGAGCGCTTCGCCTCGGGCGTCTTCCTCGAGGCGATCGGCCAGCGCCGGATCGACCTGCTGGCGGTCGACGAGGCGCACTGCGTCTCCGAGTGGGGGCACGACTTCCGGCCCGACTACCTGCGCCTGCCGGAGATCGCCGAGCGGCTCGGGCGGCCGACGGTGATGGCCTGCACGGCGACCGCGACCGAGGCGGTGGCGCGCGAGATCGCCGCCCGCTTCCAGATGCGCGAGCCGCTCCAGGTGCGCTCCGGCTTCGACCGGCCGAGCCTCTCCTTCGACGTCGTGCGGCTCGAGGGCAAGGGCTCGAAGGCGCGGCGGACGGCGCTGCTCGAAGCGGGCCTCGCCGACCCGGCCAACCGCCCGGCGATCGTCTACTGCGGCACCCGCCGCGACACCGACGAGGTCGCCGCCACGCTGCGCGAAGCCGGCCTGCGGGCGCTCGGCTACCACGCCGGCATGGAGGCCGAGGACCGGGCCGGCACGCAGGCCCGCTTCATGGCCGGCGAGGTCGACGTCATCGTCGCCACCAACGCCTTCGGCATGGGCGTCGACAAGGCCGACGTGCGCTCGGTCTGGCACATGGCGATCCCGACCAGCCTCGAGGCCTACTACCAGGAGGCCGGCCGCGCCGGGCGCGACGGCCAGCCCGCCCGCGCCGTGCTGCTGGCGATGAAGGCCGACCTCGGCCGGCTCGTGCGCTTCAACCAGCAGCGCGCCGGCAACCCCGACCTGGCGATCGCCCACGAGCGCGGCTGGCGCGACTACCAGACGATCAAATCCTTCATCTACTCCGAGCGCTGCCGGCGGCGCAGCGTGCTCGACCACTTCGGCGACAGCCAGGCCGGCGCGCCGCTCGAGCGCTGCTGCGACGTCTGCGACCCGCAGGACTGGCTGCCCGACCCCGAGACGATCGCGATCCGCCGCCCGGCCAAGGCGAAGCAGCCCGCCGCACCGCCGCCCGAGCTCAGCCCGGCCGACGCCTCGCTCTTCGAGCAGCTGAAGGAGTGGCGCCTGCGCGCCGCCGACGGCAAGCCCGCCTTCACCATCGCCCACAACTCGACCCTGCAGGCGATCGCCGCCACCCGCCCGACCACCGAGGACGCCCTGCTGGCGATAAAAGGCATCGGCCCCAGCTTCGTCACCAAATACGCCTCCGAGGTGCTGGCGCTGGTTGCGTCCGATTTGGAATCTGGTTCCGAGTAGACGAGAATCGTTCGAGATGCGCTCGACAATCCGACTCACGGCACTCGCGGTTGTCGTCCCCTGCTGTCTCGCCTTCGCCGGCTGCTCGGCCGAAGTCAATGTCGGCGGGGGGTCGGACGCCTCGGGCGAGGAGATTGCCGAAGAAATCCGCACCAAGTACGCCGGCAAGACCGGGATCGAGCTGACCCGGCTGACCTGCGAAGGGGTGAAGGCGGACGCCGGCGAGAAGTTCACCTGCTCGGGCCGCAACGCCCGCGGCGTCCAGTTGGAAATCGCAGGCAGGGTGACGGATGCCAGCGGCGACGGCTTCGACTACAGCTGGCATGTGACCGGGGCGGTGGCGCCCGGTGTCCTCTACGAGCGTGCGCTGCGCCGGCAGCTCGAAGAAGAAGGCGTGGTGCTCGCCGAAGTCCGCTGCCCGGTCGAGGTCGAAGTCGGGGTGGGCGAGGAAGTACGTTGCCGGGCGACCGACCGCAGCGGGTCCAGCCGCGATGTGACGCTGCGCCTCAGCGATCTCGACGGCGGCTTCGAATACCGCGTCGCAGACGGGCCCTCCGGCGAAGGCCCGTCCGCCTGACAACGTCAAGCGAAGCTCAACACGACTGAGCCGCCGGCGCAGCGAAGATGGTCCCCGTGAGGTTCCTGCGGGGAATGGGACGGCGTCGCAAGTTCTTGCTGGCCGGGGCCGGCTGCGCCGTGGTGCTGGCGGCGCTCGCCTGGATCGAGCGGCCACGCGACGAACCGGCGCGGGCGACGCTGAGCGAGGCCGTGCGCTCGTTCCGGGCGGAGCGCGGCGCCGGAGGAGGGGACGGCGGAGCCGGCGAACCGGCGCTCGGCGTCTACCGCTACGGGACCCGCGGCTCGGAGAGCATCGACAGCCCGGTGCTCGACACGACGCACGACTACAACGGCGTCTCGACGATCGTCGTCAGCGACGGGCGCTGCGCCGAGCGCGAGCGCTGGCAGGTCCTCTCCGGCCGCTGGACGGAAAGCGAATTCTGCGCCTCGGGCGCGAAGACGACCGGCGCGGTGACCGAATTCCACCAGTTCTTCGGCGTCGGCGAGGAAGACTCGTTCCGCTGCCACAGCGGCGTGCTCGCGCAGCGGCGCGGCGCGCGCGTCTCCAGCGACTGCGAATCGGATGATTCGTCGATCTCGACCACGGGCCGCCTGGTCGGATTCGAGTCCCTGGCCGTCGGCGGCACGACCTTCGAGACTGCCCATGTCGAATCGCGCAGCGAGCTCGGCGGCGCCAACCGGGGCACCGCCAGGCGCGACGAATGGCGGCGTCGCTCCGACGGCCTGCTGGTGCGCCGCTCGGTCGCCAGCGAGGCCGACTCGGACCGCGCCGGGGGCACCCACTACAGCGAGCGCTACACGATCAGGCTGCTCTCGACCAGGCCGCGGCGCTGAGCGCCGCGCTCAGACGTCGTCGCGGCCGAAGTTGGCCAGCGCAACCTGTTCGGCGAGCTTCAGCAGGCCGAGGGTCGAGTGCGGCGAGGAAGCGGTGCTGCGCATGCGGACATGCGAGCCGTGCGGCCCACGGACCTCGACGATCGTGCAGATGTCGCCGACTTCGCAGTCGTCGCCGTAGTCGGCTTCGATCGCTTCCATCTGCGACGCGACATGCTGCCCCACTTTGCTCTGGTCTAGCGGCATATTCCCCATCCCTCCACCGTTGTCGGATCGATCGTCGCTGTCCAGTGTTCCATGTAGGTGGCGAGTTCCCGGTCCAGACGACGGGAAACTCGCCAGACGAATTGCATGGCCGGGGGCGGCCGTTTGCCAGCATCCCCGACTCGCTCGGATGAAGATCACAGGTGACAAGAGGGGTCTGACCGGCGTGCTCTGCGCGCTGGCGGCGCTCTGCCTGCTCGCCGCCGCGCCCGCCGGGGCCGGCGCCTCACTCGTGCCGCGCGGCCACAACGTCTTCTTCGGCATCAGCGACACCGGCGACCCGGCCGACTTCGGCCAGTTCTCCGAGGCGCTGAACAAGCACCCGTCGCTGATCGAGTCCTTCCGCACCTGGGGCTCGGAATTCCCCGACACGATCCAGCGCTGGCAGACGGCGCGGGCGCGGCCGATCCTCCATGTCACCACCGCGGACAACCAGGACGGCCACGAGCTGATCAGCCCGCGCGGGATCGCCACCGGCGGCGGCGACGACTACCTGATCCGCCTCAACAAGCTGTTCGCGACGAAGAAGATGCGCGCCTACATCCGGCCGCTCGGCGAGCCCAACCGCTGCCTCAACGCCTACGCCGCCTACGACTGCGCCGGCAAGCCGCGCGACGCCGCCCACAGCGCGCTCTGGTACAAGCGCGCCTTCCGCCGCATCTACGTGATCGTCCACGGCGGCGGCAAGCGACGCCAGATAGACGCCCGCCTGCGCAGGGCCGGCGTGCCGCCGCTGCGCAGCCGCCTCGGCGGGCTGCCGAAGGCGCCGGTGGAAGTGATCTGGAGCCCGCTGCCGGCAGGCTCGCCGACCAAGCCCCACAACCGGCCGCGCCACTTCTACCCCGGCAGCCGCTGGGTCGACTGGGCCGGAACGGACTTCTACTCCGACAACCAGGATTGGAAGGCGCTGAACGGGCTCTACGAGAAGTTCGCCGGCAAGCCCTTCGCGATCACCGAGTGGGGCGTCTCCAACGGCGACGACTCGGCCTACGTGCGCAAGCTGATGACCTGGGTGAAGCGCCACCGGCGCGCCAAGATGCTCGTCTACTACCAGGACTTCGGCTCGACAAGCTCCTACCGGATCCAGAACTGGCCGGCCAGCCTCGGCGTGCTGCGCAACAAGATCCACAACGGCCGCTTCCCCTCCTACGCGCCCTTCCCGCCGAAGGCGCCGCCACCGCCGCCGGGCGGCGTCGCTCCCCGCAAATAGCGCCGACCCACCCCGGGCGCGGTCGAGCTTTGGTTCGCTATGCGGTCGTAACCTCTACCGCGCTCGGTGGGCGGGTGCCGGGCGCGCCTGGATCCGGTTCGCCAGCCCGCGCCGGTACCGGAACGGCTGCAGGGCGTTGATGCTCGAGTAGCCGGTCAGGTAGATGCGGTGGCCGTCGGAGATCACCGGCGTGTAGGCGCCGGTCTTGTAGCGAAACACCGGGTGGCCGGTCTTCAGCGCGAAGCCGGTCGTCGTCGTGTCTTCGAACTCTGCCGCGTAGACGATGTCGCCGACCACGGTGAGCGAGCCGATCACCGGCCCGCCGGCGGAGTGGATCCAGCGCGGCACGCCGTTCTTCGCGTTGAGCGCGTAGACGTTGCCGTCGAAGGAGCCGATGTAGACGGTCGGGCCGGTGTGGTTGGTGTTGGCGACCGCCGGGCCGGAGTAGGCGTAGCCGCCGGTCGAGTAGCTCCAGGCGAGGGTGCCGTCCTGCTGGTCGAAGCTATACACGCGGGTGTCGTTGTTGCCGGCGTAGACCCGCCCGTAGGCGACCGCCGGGGTCGAGTAGAACTCGCCCGAGGTGCCGAACCCCTGCCCGAGCGAGCCGCTCTGCCAGAGCAGCTTGCCGTCCCGGGCGCGGACCGCGTTCATCTCGCCGCCGTAGTCGCCGACGAAGAGCACGCCACGCCGGTAGGCCGGCGCCGCCTTGATCGCGCCGCCGAGCTGGGTCGCCCAGCGCACGTGCCCGTTGCGGGTGCTGAGCGAGTAGAGGTTGCCGTCCTCGCAGCCGAAGTAGACGCTGCGGCCGACGACCAGCGGCGAGGACTCGGCCCGCCCCGGGAGCGAGCGTTTCCACAGCACGTGGCCGTTGCGGGCGTCGAGCTTGACGATGTGCCCCGGCACCAGGTTGACGATGTAGAGGCGCTGCCGGTGGTAGGCGGGCGAGGAGGCGTTGAGGCGGCCTACCCGGCGGTGCCAGAGGCGCTTGCCGGTGTTCGCGTTCAGCGCGTAGGCATTGCCGTTGTTGTCGACGAAGTAGAGCCGCCCGGCCGCGTAGACCGGCGGGAACTCGAGCAGCGGCTTGTCGCCGTAGTGCCAGAGCAGCCTGTAGGGCGGCTTGACCCGGTTGGCCGGCAGGAAGCGGGTGCGAGCCGGGTTGAGCCCGAAGACCGGCCAGTTGACGGTCCTGCGCTGCGGCTTCGGCGGCTTCTGCGGGGTGAAGGTGGCCTGCGGGTTGTGGACGTCGGCCGGCCGCTTGAGCAGCTCGTAGGCGAGGATGCCGCCGCCGGCCAGCAGGACCAGAGCCACCGCGCCGACGGAGAGCATGAGGCGCCGGTGCTCGCGCCAGAACCAGCGCGGGTGGCGGAGCAGGCGCCCGGCCTCCCGCAGGGCCCGCCGCGCTCGCGAGCCGTCGCTCACCCGGCCGCGGCGCGCCGCTCGGCCTCCGCGGTCACCCCGTTCAGCAGCTGCTCGATGCCCCGCTTGACGACGGCGACGACAAGCCCGCCGCCGAGCGGCACGGTCGGCATCATCCGCACCGAGTAGGTCATGCGGGTGCCGCTGCCCTCGGCGGCCAGCACGGCGGTGCCGAGCTGATCGCGGACCGGCGCGCCCGAGAGGACCTTGTAGGAGAAGCGGCCGGGACGGTCGTAAGCGATCACTTCCTCGCGCAGCGGCGGCCCGATCGCGGTCAGCACGCGGATCGCGCCGACCCCGTTCGGCGCCGGCTCACCCTCCCGCTCGAGCTCCGAGCGGCGCAGCGGCGTGATCTCGGCGTAGCGCCGGTGGTCGGTCAGCACATCGAAGACCGCCTCGGGCGGCGCGTCGATCTCGCGCACCAAGGTAAAGCTGGCCACGACGCGGGAGCCTACCGAGGCAGGCGGGTGGTCATTTGACCAGCCGCCAGCGCCGCGGGTCGCTGCCCTCGACCGGCTCGGCCTCGCCGAGCACCGCCAGGTGGTCGAGCGAGGAGAGGACGATCTGCAGCGCCCAGACGCTGGCGATGCTCTTCTGGCCCTCGGGGCCGATCAGGTCGCCGACGACCTCGTAGGCGGTCTTCTCCCCCGCGCCGAGCGAGGCGCGCACTTTGCCCAGCAGCTCCTCGACCTGCTTGCGCGCCTCGGCGATCTTCGCCTCGGGGTCGCGGAAGGTGCGGCCGTGCCCCGGCAGCACGAGGTCGACCGCGAGCGGCTCGACCTCCTCCAGGCTGCGGAGGAATTCGCCCACCGGGTCGGGGCTGTGGCCGTGGTCGAAGAACAGCACCGTGCGGCCGAGCAGGTGGTCGCCGGAGATCAAGAGCTTGCGCTCGGGCTGGTGCAGGACGACATGAGAGGGGGCGTGGCCGGGCGTCTCGTAGACCTGCCAGGCGCCGAGGTCGGTCTGCACCTCGACCCCGGGGACGAGCTCGCGATCGGGCTCGACGATCGCGTCGATCCCGTTGTCGTCGTCCTCTTCGCGGCGCTCGCGGAAGCTCTCCAGCGAGGCGAGCGGCACGCCGCTCTGGCGGCCGACCTCGATCCGCTGCTCGAGCGCCGCCTGCGGGTCGTCAGCCATCAGCCGCACGTGCTCCCACCGCGGGTGCATCCAGAGCTCGCAGCCTGCCGCCTCGACGATCGGCGCGGCGAGCCCGTAGTGATCGGTGTGCGAGTGGGTGCAGACGACCAACCGCACATCCTCGAGCCCGAAGCCGGCCTGGGAGAGGGCGACGTCGAAGCGGCGCAGGCCGTCCCTGCCGCCGATCCCGGTGTCGAAGAGGACGATGCCGCCGTCGGCTGCGACCGCCCAGACGTTGCCGTGCGGGACGCCCGGCCAGGGCAGCGGCAGGCGCAGCCGCCAGACCCCCGGCAGGACCTTCTCGGCCCGCGGCTGCTCGGGCCGTTTGCGCTCGTCCGCCATGAGCGGCATCCTCCCAGGCGGTGAACTCGTCCGGCGTGACCACTGTCAAGCACGGGGACTCTGCGCCGGCGATCGCCTCGCGCAGTCCCGAGCGCGGCGGGCTCGTGCTCGCGGCGCTGATCCTCGTCGCCGCCGTCGCCAACCTCAACCTCGCCGTCGCCAACGTCGCCCTGCCCGACATCGGCAAGGCCTTCGGCTCCGGGCAGACGACGCTCAACCTGATCGCGGTCGGCTACTCGCTCGGCCTCGCGACCTCGGTCCTCTACCTCGGCGCGCTCGGCGACCGCTACGGGCGCAAGATGATGCTGCTGCTCGGCATGGGTCTCTCGATCCCGGCCTCGCTGCTCGCCGGGCTGGCGCCGAGCGACGGCGTCCTCTTCGTCGCCCGCCTGCTCGGCGGCGTCGCCGCCGGGATGGCCTTCCCGACCACGCTGGCGCTGATCACGGCGCTCTGGGCCGGCAACGCGCGCACCCGCTCGATCGCCCTCTGGTCGGCGATCGGCGGCGCGATCGCCGCGCTCGGGCCGCTGCTCTCCGGCGCCCTGCTCGAGCGCTTCGACTGGGGCTCGGTCTTCCTCGTCACCCTGCCGCTCGCGGTCATCGCCCTCTACCTCGCCTGGCGCTACGTCCCGGCCCATGTCAACGAGGCCAGCGACCGGGTCGACAACCTCGGCGGCGTCCTCTCGATGCTGCTGGTCGCCGCCCTGGTGCTGGGGATCAACCTTGCGCCGGTGCCCGGCAAGGGCGCGCTGGCGGTCGGGCTCGGCGTCGTCGCGCTCGCGGCGACCGGGGCCTTCGTGATCCGCCAGCGCCGGGTCGCCTCGCCGCTCTACGACCTCGATGTCGCGGCGCGGCGAATCTTCTGGGTGGCGGCCTGCGCCGGGATCATCGTCTTCGGCTCGCTGATGGGGGCGATGTTCATCGGCCAGCAGTTCCTGCAGAACGTGCTCGGCTACTCGACCCTCGACTCGGGCCTGGCGATCCTGCCGGCGGCCGTGCTGATGGTCCTCGTCGCGCCGCGCTCGGCGAAGCTGGTCGAGGCGCGCGGCGCCCGCTTCACGCTGCTGCTCGGCTACGCCTTCTGCCTGCTCGGCTTCCTCGCCATGCTGCTGCTCTGGGACCAGGGCGCCGCCTACTGGAAGGTCGGCCTCGGCTACGCCTTCATCGGAATCGGCGTCGGCTTCGCCGGCACGCCCGCCTCGCACTCGCTGACCGGCTCGGTGCCGGTGCGCCGCGCCGGCATGGCCTCGGGCACGGCGGACCTGCAGCGCGACCTCGGCGGGGCGATCATGCAGTCGATCCTCGGCGCCCTGCTGACGGCCGGCTACGCGGCGGCGACCAGCGCCGCGATCGCCTCCTCGCCGAACGCCGGCAAGGTCAACGAACAGATCGAAGGCGAGCTGACCAAGTCGTTCTCCAGCGCCGCCGACCTCGCCCAGCAGTACCCGAGCCACTCGACCCAGATCATCGAAGCCGCCAAGGCGTCCTTCCTGCAGGGCGACAAATGGGCCTACACGGCCGGCATCGTCGCGATCGGGCTCGGCGCCGCGCTGGTCTTCTTCCTCTTCCCGAAGCGGGACGAGGAGGAGGCGCTGCTGGCGCAATACGCTGCGGCGGATGCCTGACGAGCACCCCTCGCGGCTCGGCGCCACGCTGCGCGAAGGCGAGCGGGTGACGCCGCTGGAGCTCTTCTTCGACCTCGTCTTCGTCCTCGCGATCACCCAATGCACGGCGCTGATGTCCCACCACCCGACCTGGGACGGGCTGGCCCAGGGCCTCTTGGTGCTCGGCGTCCTCTGGTGGGCGTGGGTCGGCTACGCCTGGCTGACCAGCGTGATCGACCCCGAGGAGGGCGCGGTGCGCCTGGTCATCTTCGGCGCGATGGCGGCGCTGCTGCTGGTCTCCCTCTGCGTGCCGGAGGCGTTCGGCAACCTGGCGCTCGCCTTCGCCCTGATCTACGGCGTCGTCCGCAGCGCCCACATCGCCCTCTTCATGCTCGCCAGCCCCGACGACGACGGGCTGCGCCACTCGGTGCTCGGCCTCGCGGCCAGCACCGCGGTGGCGGTCGCGCTGCTGGCGCTCGCATCGCTCTTCGACGGCCTCGCCAGGGATCGCTGTGGGCGCTGGCGCTGCTGCTCGACATGGGCGCCCCCTACTTCTTCGGCTCCGATGGCTGGAAACTCGTCCCCGCCCACTTCGCCGAGCGTCACGGCCTGGTCGTGATCATCGCGCTCGGCGAGTCGGTCGTCGCGATCGGCGTCGGCGCGGCCCACGGGCTCGACCTCGGGATCGGAACTGCGGCGGTGCTCGGGATGGCGCTGACCGCGGCGATGTGGTGGACCTACTTCGACATCGTCGCGATCGTCGCCGGCCGTCGCCTCGTCGACGCCGAGCCCGGGCGGGTGCAGAACGCGATGGCGCGCGACTCCTACTCCTACATGCACCTGATCATGGTCGCCGGGATCGTGCTGGTCGCGCTCGGCCTGAAGACGACGATCGGCCATGACGGCGAGCACCTGCACGCCGTCCCCGCCTTCGCCCTGCTCGGCGGGCTGGCGATCTACCTGCTCGGCCACGTGATCTTCCGCTACCGCCACGTGCGCACGGTCAGCCGCCGTCGCCTGCTGGTGGCGATCGTCCTGCTGATCCTCGTCCCGGTCGCGACCGAAGTCCCGGCGCTGCTCGCTCTGGCCGTCGTCAACGTCCTGATCTGGGCGCTGATCGCCTACGAGACGCGCAGCTACGGCGAGGGCCGCCGGCGCGTCCGCCGCCCCACCTAGCCGAGCCCGCCGACGGGCCGATTTCCCACGATATACGTGGCAAATCGGCCCGTCGGCCGCTTACGAGAAGTTGGTGGGGTCGGGGCCGATGCGTTTGCCTACGTCTAGGGCGGCGAGCTCGGTGATGTCCTCGTCGCTCAGCTCGAAGTCGAAGAGCGCGATGTTCTCGCGGATCCGGGCGGGGGTCGCCGATTTGGGGATGACGACGTTGCCCAGCTGCAGGTGCCAGCGCAGGATCACCTGGGCCGGCGTGCGGTCGCGGCGCGAGGCGACCGCGGCGATCGTTCCGTTCGAGAGCAGCCCCGCCTGGGCCAGCGGGCTCCAGGCCTCGGTGGCGACGCGGTGTTCGGCGTGCCACTCGCGCAGCTCCCCCTGCTGGAGGTGCGGATGCAGCTCGATCTGGTTGACCGTCGGCAGGATCTGCGCCTCGCGCTCCAGCATCTCCAGGTCCTCGACGCGGAAGTTGGAGACGCCGATCGTGCGGGCGCGGCCGTCGAGCTGGATCCGTTCGAAGGCGCGCCAGGAGTCGAGCGCGCGACCCTCGGCGGGGGCCGGCCAGTGGATCAGGTAGAGGTCGACGTAGTCGACGTCGAGCCGGGCGACGCTCTTCTCGAAGGCGCCGAGCGCCGGCTCGTAGCCCTGGCTCGAGTTCCACAACTTGGTCGTGACGAAGATCTCCCCGCGGGGGATGCCAGAGGCGGCGATCGCGGCGCCGACGGCGCGCTCGTTGCGGTAGGCGGCGGCGGTGTCGATGTGGCGGTAGCCGGCCTCGAGCGCGCGCTCGACCGTCTCCTGGGTCTTCTCGGGCGGCACCTGGAAGACGCCGAAGCCGAGCTGCGGGATCTCGACGCCGTCGTGCAGCGTCACTGTGGGGACGGAGGTTGCCTGGGTCATCTCCTGCTCCCTTCCGGTTGCGGGATTGGGGGACCGCGGAGGACGGCTACCCACCGGGCCCTTCGATTATGCCTGGCGCCGGCCCGCTAGCTGGTGGCGAGCCCGATTGCCAGCAACGGGAAAGCGAACATGACGCCGAGATAGGCGCCGATCGCGAGACCGGTCGTCGTCGAGGTGGTGCGCGATTTGGCGCCGGAGACGAGGCCGACCAAGACGCAGAAGGCGGCGATTCCGAGGCCGATCCAGAAGACGTCGGGCATGGGCCGCGGCAGCCTATCGAAGAGGGAGGATTCGGAGCGCTCGCGGCAAACCCCAGAGCCATGGAGGGCCGCAGCGGCGCGAACAGGAATCTGATCCTCGCGGCGATGATCTTCGCCGTCTCGATGACCTTCATCGACCAGACGATCGTCGCGATCGCGATCCCGCAGCTACAGCAGGACCTCTCGCTCTCCTCGACCGGGGTGCAGTGGATCATCAACGGCTACCTGCTCTCGCTCGCGGCGCTGTTCGCCTTCGGCGGCAAGCTCGCCGATGTCGCCGGCCACCGCCGCATGGTGACGATCGGCGTCATCGTCTTCGCCACCGCCTCGGCGCTCTGCGGGGCGACGCCGGAGGGCAGCGCGGCGGAGCCGTGGATCATCTTCTTCCGGGTGATCCAGGGGGCCGGCGCGGCGCTGATGTTCCCGGCGGCGCTGGCGATCGTGCTCGGCGCCTTCCCGCTGCGCGAACGCGGCCGCGCCCTGGCGATCTTCTTCGGCCTCGCCGGCGCCTTCACCTCGATCGGGCCGATCGCCGGCGGCTACCTGACCGAGTGGACCTGGCGGGCGATCTTCTGGATCAACGTGCCGGTGGCGATCCTGGCCCTGATCTGCACGGCGATCGCCAAGCCGGCGAACGAGAAGCACCCGGCGCCGCTCGACTACCGCGGCGCGCTGCTCGTCTCCGGCGGCATGGGGTTGGCGGTGCTCGGGCTGCAGCAGTCGAGCGTCTGGGGCTGGGGCAGCCCGGCCACCTGGGTCTGCATCGTCGCCGGCCTCGCCCTGATCGCCGCCTTCGTCCGCTTCGAGCTCGGGCTGGCCAACCCGCTGATGCGGATCCAGACCTTCCGCGACCGTGCCTTCGCGGTCGACAACGTCGTCCTCTTCCTCTTGATGATCGTCTTCGTGCCGCTCTTCTTCTTCGCCAGCATGTACGCGCAGATCGCGCTCGGCGAAAGCGCCTCGGAAACGGGCCTCTACCTGCTGATCTTCTTCGCCGGCTTCTTCGTCGCGACGCAGCGCGGCGGCAGGATCCTCGACAGCAAAGGGGCGCGGCCCACCGTCGTCGCCGGCTGCGCGATCGGGGCGATCGGGTTCGCCCTCTGGGCGCACGCGATGCCCGACCTCTCGGTCGGCTCGCAATGGCCGTTCATGGTGATCTCCGGGATCGGCGTCGGCCTGATCCTCAGCCCCGCCAACACCGATGCGCTGAACCGCGTGCCGCGCAGCCGCTACGGCGAGGCGACCGGGATCACGCAGACGGTGCGCAACTTCGGCTCCAGCCTCGGCCTCGCCGTGCTCGGCACGGTGCTGATCCTCGAAAACAAGTCGCACCTCGAGGCGACCCTGGGCGCCCAGGGGGTGCCGAAGTCACAGGCCGACCAGATCGCCGAAACGCTGAGCGAAGCGGGAAGCGCCGAACCGAGCGGCCTGGCCGGACAGGCCGGCGCCGGGGCGCAGAAGATCTACGCCGCGGTGCCGCACGACTTCGCCCTCTCCTCGCGCACGGTCTTCTACGGCATGGCCGCGGCGCTGGCCGTCGCCTTCGTCGTCTCCCTGATCTGGATGCCCGCGGGCAAAGCCCCCGAGCTGGATGACGAAGGCTCGGCGGCGGACGAGCCGGAGCTCAGCCCACCGGCGTGATCTAGAGGAGGGCGGCGCCCAGCCCGGCCGCCTGTGCGGCGCTGGGTGCGGCGAGTGAGACGAGCAGCGCGGCGAGGGCGCAGAGGGCGACGATGCCGGCGACTCGCAGCGACCGCGTGCGGGGCAGGTCGAATCCGAGCACGGCGGCATCGTAACCAGCGCACCCCCCGGAGCGCGGCAGGGGTTTGCTCCGCCATGCGGCTCAAAGCTCTACCGCGCTGCTGGTTTTCGCTGTACTTTGGTCGGCGATGGGTCGCCGGATGGTCATTGCGAGCGCGACGCTCGCCCTGCTCTGCCTCGTCGTCGCGGCGCCGGCGTCGGCCCAGGACGAAGGCAAGTCCGCCGCCCAGCGCCTGATCGACGCCTACACGCCGCGCCTGATGGTCCGCGACCGCGACGGGATCTGCGACACCAGCGGCGAGCAGTACGAGGCGACGAGCGTGCAGACGGCGCTCGAAGACAACCCTGCGGTGACGCTGACCGAAGCCGACTCCGGCGGCGACGAAACCGTCGTCAAGCACTCCCCCACGATCGCCGACATCGCCGGGCTCGGGCCGCAGCACCACCTCAACCTCCCCGGCAACCCGCTCGGCGACACCTGCGTCTACGCCAAGGACTTCGCCCGGCTGCAGCGCGAAGGCAAGGCGCCTGCGGTCACCTACGCGCACATCGCGCAGCAGAAGGGACGCCCGGGGCTCGCCGTCCAGTACTGGTTCTTCTGGTACTTCAACCAGTTCAACGACCTGCACGAGGGCGACTGGGAGGGGATGCAGGTCGTCTTCGAGGCCTCCGATCCCGCGCAGGCGCTGCGCGAAGGCCCGAGCGAAGTCGGCCTCTTCCAGCACGGCGGCGGCGAGAAGGCGAAGTGGAGCGACGGCAAGGTCGAGAAGGAGGGCACGCACCCGGTCGTCTACCCGGCCGCCGGCTCGCACGCGACCTTCTACGAATCGGCGGTCTACATCCAGAACGGGCGCAAGGGCTCGGGCGTCGGCTGCGACAACACGAGCGCGCCGCTGCGCCGCGTCGTCGTCCACCCGATCCAGGTCCCCACGCACCCCGGCCCGCACGGCCGCTTCGCCTGGCTGACCTACGAAGGCCGCTGGGGGCAGTGGGAGAAGAGCTTCAACAACGGGCCGACCGGGCCGCAGACGAAGACGCGCTGGCTCGAGCCGATGACCTGGATGGAAGAAATCCGCTCGACCAGCCCGCACCTGCCCGCCGGCTCGATCCTGGGGCCGACGGTGACGAAGGACTTCTGCGGCGCGGTGGCGGGCGTCACCTCGTTCCTCAACCACACCCAGGACGCGCCCTGGGTGATCCTGCTGATCCTGCTGGCGGTGCTGGCGCTGCTCGCCTTGATCGCCTGGCGCACCCGCTGGTGGCCACTCGACCTGGGCGACCTGCGGCGCAGCCGCGCCTTCGGCCAGCTGCTGCTCGCCTCGGCCGGCCTCTACTGGCGCCACTGGAAGGTCTTCGCCCCGATCGGGCTGACGGCGATCCCGATCATCGGCGGCTTCAACGCGCTGACCCGGCTGTTGACCGGCGACGCCGGCCGCCGGCTCGACGACAAGGTCGGGCACTCCGGCCTGCACACCGCGCTGGGCGAAATCATCAGCGGCGTCGGCGGCCCGATCGCCTCGGCGATCGTCGCCGCGGTGGTGATCGCCGCGGTGCGCCAGATCGCCGAGCGCGGCGAGGCGAGCTTTGTCGAGTCCTACCGCGGCATGTGGCGGCGCTTCCGCCGCGTCGTCGGCGCCCAGCTGCTGGCGACGCTGGCTGTGTTCGCGATGCTGATCACCGTCATCGGCGCCCCCTTCGCCGCCTGGAAGTACGTCGGCTGGCTCTTCCTCCAGCAGCAGATCATGTTCGAGGACAGGGGCGTGCGCGGGGCCTTCCGCGGCAGCTCGGAGCTGGTCCGGGGCCGCTGGTGGTACACGCTGCGCGTCGCCGCGGTCTTCTGGGCGATCGGCATCGCCACCGGCCCGGTGCTCGGCTTCGCGCTGATCTTCACCAACATCTCGCTGCTGCTGATCAACGCGATCGGCGCCCTCGTCTTCGCCCTGCTCGTCCCCTACATCGCGATCGGCCGCACCCTGCTCTACTTCGACCTGCAGATCGCGGCCGAGGAGGCGCCGGCGAAGCGCTGGCGCGACCGGCTGCCGTGGCGGCGGGGGCGGCCGGTCGAAGCCCCGGCGCCCGCTCGATAGGTTTCGTGGCATGAAGCTGCTCGCCTTCAGCGACCTGCACCGCGACCTCGGCCAGGCGGCGGCGCTGGTCGAGCTGTCGGCCGAGGCCGATGTGGTGATCGGGGCGGGCGACTTCGCCTCGGTCCACGAGGGGCTGGAGGAGACGATCGGGGCGCTGGCGACGATCGAGAAGCCGACCGTGCTGGTGCCCGGCAACAACGAGACCGAGCAGGCGCTGCGCGAGGCCGCGGCCGGCTGGGACGCGGCGACCGTCCTGCACGGCGGCGGCACGACGATCGACGGGGTCGAGTTCTACGGCCTCGGCGCCGGCGTGCCGGTGACCCCCTGGGAGTGGAGCTTCGACCTCGACGACGAGTCGGCGGCCGACAAACTCGCCGCCTGCCCCGAGGGCGCCATGCTCGTCCTCCACTCGCCGCCGCAGGGCCACTGCGACGAGGCCGGCGACGGCAACCACTTCGGCAGCCCGGCGCTGCTCGAGGCGATCGAAGCCAAGCGCCCCCGCCTCGCGGTCTGCGGCCACATCCACGAGTCCTGGGGCTGTCAGAGCCAGATCGGCGAGACGCCGGTCCGCAACCTCGGCCCCAAGGGCACCTGGCTCGAGGTCTGAGCGGCCATTGAGATAGCTTTTTGTCCCAAAATCGCTATCTAGATTCACATAGTTTGCTATTTTCGGGATGTGGCCGCCTCGTCCAAGCGCAAGAAGACCTCGTTTGAGGTGGATACCGAGAAGGTCAGTGCCGCCCGAGAGGTGCTGGGCACCAAGACGTTGACCGACACCGTCGACGCGGCGCTCTCGGAAGTCGTCAAGCTGCGTCAGCGCCGCCAGCTGGTCGAGCTTCTGTTCCGCCCAGGAGCACTTGCGCTGGACGACCCGGAGACGATGGCGGACGCCTGGCGCTGAGCGGCGATCACCCACTCCTATTGCCGTGCCGACCTTCCTCGCCGACAAGAGCGCTCTTGCCCGGCGTGAGACCCGCTCCGAGGTCCGCGAGATCCTCGAGCCGCTGCTCGTGTCCGGTGAAATCGCCACCTGCGGCATCGTCGACCTCGAGCTCCTCTACAGCGCCCGAGATCGCGCAACCTACCGCGCGCTCACCGAGGCGCTGCGGGGAATGCCCAGAGTGAGCGTCACCGACGACGCGGTAAACCGTGCCATCGCCGTTCAGGCGATGCTCGCCGAGCGTTCCCAGCACCGAGCCGTGCCCCTACCCGATCTGCTCGTCGCCGCCTGCGCGGAGCGCGCTGAGCTGACCGTGCTCCATTACGACGCCGACTTCGACCGAGTTGCCGAGTTGACCGGCCAGCCGACGCAGTGGATCGTGCCGCGCGGCAGCGTCTCCTAGCTCGCCGGCTTCAGCAGCCTTTCCCCGCTCAGGTAGACCACGGCGTGGTAGGCGGCGGAGAGCGTTGCCAGGGCGATGCCGAGGGCGTGCTGGCCGGCGGCGTACCAGGCGACAGCGGCGAGGCCCGAGATGGCGAGCTCCTGGGTCAGCCGCAGCGGCTCGGCGGCTCGGCCGGCCCAGCGAAAATCGACCGCGCCCCAGAAGCCGAAGGCGATGACGGGTGCGCCGACCCCCAGGGCGATCTGGGAGAGGGCGCCGTCCCCGGTGGCGAAGCCCCACCAGCCGAGGGCGACGACGATGCCCGTCTCCATCAGCACCCGCAGGGCGAGGATCGCGCCCTGGGCCGCGGTCACGACTCCCCCTCCGCCTGCCGGTGCCAGACCGACGCCTGCGGGAAGGGGATCTCGATGCCCTCCTCGTCGAAGGCGCGCTTGATCCGCTCGCGCAGCTCGCGGCTGATCCGCCACTGCTCCGACGGCGTCGTCTTGACCACCAGGCGGAGCACGACGGCGCTGGCGCCGAGCGCCTCGACCCCCCACATCTGCGGCTCCTCGAGGATCGAGTCGTCCTCCTTCCAGAGCCCGTCGGCGACCCGCTTGACGACGTCCTTGGCGAACCCGAGGTCGGTGTCGTAGGCGACTTCGAGGTCGAGCAGTGAGCGCGACCAGTGCTGACTCCTGTTGCCGACCCGGCGGATCTCGCCGTTCGGCACGTGCCAGACCGTGCCGTCGACGCTGCGCAGACGCGTCGTCCGCAGGCTGACCAGCTCGACCACGCCTTCGGTCTGTTCGTCGAGGCTGACGATGTCACCGACGCCGAACTGGTCTTCGATCAGGATGAAGATGCCGGAGAGGAAGTCGCGCACCAGCGACTGCGAGCCGAAGCCGAGCGCGACGCCGATCACGCCGGCGCCGGCCAGCAGCGGCGCCAGGTTGACCCCGAGCTCGCCGAGGATCATGAAGGCGGCGATCAGCCAGACGGTGAAGGTGGCGATGCTGCGCAGGACGCCGGTCAGCGCCTCGAGCCGCTGCTCGCCGCGCAGGCTCGTTTCCTGGGTCGCGCGCAGGGCGCTGGGGACGCCGCGCCGCATCGCCGCGACGCGGTTGCGGACGGCGCCGCCGTGCAGGCGGCGCAGCGTGTGGCCGATCGCCCGCCGCAGCAGCCAGCTCGCGATCGAGGCGATGACGACGATCAGCAGGATCCGCGCCGGAACGTCGAAGGCCCAGCGCGCGACTTCGGCCCCTCCGGCGCTGCCGGTCCAGTCGAAGACCTTGTGGCAGAAGAAGCCGGGGTCTTCGCCGCAGGCCTGCGTCAACCTGCCGCCGGAGGCCTGGGCGAGCGGGAGGAACATCAGGTGCGCGGCTCGCGCCACATCGCCCACATCGTCGGCCCGCGCGGCAGCGAGATCTCGCCCGTGACGCGGAAGCCGTGGCGGGCGTAGAAGGCGATGTTGGACTCCTTCGAGGACTCGAGGTAGGCGGGGACGCCGTCGGCGTCGCAGATCTCGAGCACCGGCTGGATCAGGCGCGAGCCCAGTCCCTGGCCCTGCGCCGCCGGCGAGACCCCGAGCGTCGCCAGGTAGAAGTGCGGCGGCTCCGGCGGGTGCGCCCGCTCGAGCCCGAGCAGGCCGTGGGCGACGATCGGCGCGCGCGGCCAGTGGCGGGGGTGGCCGAAGGCGCGCATCAGCTGCAGGTCCTGTCGCGGAGTCGTGCGCCAGGTCTTCGGCGGCGCCCAGACCGCGGCGCCGGTCCGCGCCTCGTCGGTGTAGACGAAGCCGGCGGGGAGTTTGTGGCCGAGCTGCGTGCCGAAGAAGCGCCGCAGCACGCCGGGCCGGGCGCCGTCGTGGGGGCTCGCCCAGTTGGAGACCGGGTCGTCCCGGAAGGCGTCGGCGAGGCTGTGCGCCAGCGCCGCGCGATCGTCGTGCGAGGCGTCGCGCACCTGCCATCCGGTCGAGTCGATTTCCGCTCCAGCCATCGTCCCGGCAGGATTGCACGGGCGTCCACGGGCCGGGCGTCCGCTGGATCGGAGAAAGATCCCAAAACTGGCCAGCCAGCCAGTATGATGCGGCGGCGTGGCCGACCAGGGCGAGATCGCAGCCGGAAAGGGCGACATCGAGGATGCGCTCGTGCTCGACCGTGAGCACTGGGTCGAGGGGCCGCCGCTCGAGCTGTTCAAGCGGATGCGCAGCGAGTGTCCCGTCCACTGGACCTCGGGGCTAACCGAGCTGCCGAAGGTCAAGGGCTTCTGGTCGGTGACCACGGCCGACGATGTGCATGCGGTGAGCCGCGACTGGCAGACCTACTCCTCCGAACTCGGCGGCGTGGTGGTGGTCGACGAGGTCTTCCCGATCGAGCTCGCGCGGGCGATGTTCATCGGCATGGACCCGCCCAAGCACGACCGGCTGAAGGCGCTGTTCCAGGCGGGCTTCACGCCGCGGCGGATCGCTGCCCACGAGCAGGCGATCCGCGAGATCGTCATCGGCGTGCTCGACCGGCTCGAGGGGCGCGAGAGCTGCGACCTCGTGACCGACGTCGCCCAGCCCGCCGTCTCGCGGGTGATCGGGAGCTTCATGGGCATCCCGGAGGAGGACGACAAAATCTGGGCCGACCTGATGAACACGGCGCTGGCCGCCAACGACCCCGACTACAGCCCCGACGCCGAGGACGTCGAGGCGACGATCCAGGAGGCGATCGAGCAGATCTTCGCCCGCTGCAGCACGATGATCGCCGCGCGGCGCGAGAACCCGACCGACGACCTGACCAGTGTCCTCGTCCACGCCGAGGTCGACGGCGAGCAGATCGAGGAGCACGAGATCGTGATGGGCTTCTTCCTGCTCGTCGCGGCGGGCAACGACAGCACCCGGTCGACCTACTCGAGCGCGATGCGGGCGCTGATGGAGAGTCCCGACCAGCGCCAGATGCTTGTCGAGGACCCCTCGCTGATCCCCGGCGCGGTCGAGGAGGCGCTGCGCATGTTCCCCGCCTTCGCCCACTTCCGCCGCACGGCGACCGAGGACACCGAGCTGAACGGCCAGAAGATCAAACAGGGCGAGAAGGTAGTCATGTGGTACGCGTCCTCCAACCGCGACGCGACGCGCTACGAGGATCCCGACCGCTTCGACGTCCACCGCAACCCCGAGCACCAGGCCTTCGGCGCCGGCGGCCGACACTTCTGCCTCGGCGCCGCCCTCGCCCGCCTAGAGCTCAAGATCCTGCTCGAGGAGACGCTCGCCCGCTACCCGAACATGGAGATATCCGGCAAGCCCGTCTTCGTCGAGTCAGGCTTCCTCAACCAGCTGAAATCGCTGCCGGTCCGGCTCAGGCCTCCTGCGGCTGCGGATCAGGCCTGATCACCACGGTGTCGGCGACCTCGAGGACCTCGTCGGCGGGCATGCCGACCCGACTTGCGTGCTCGCGCACCGCCTCGATGCCGCTCGCCTGGTAGATGCAGACGGTGCCCAGGGTGCCGCCCGGCTCGGCGATCACGTAGCTGCGGATCCAGCTGATGTCGTTGGGGAACTCGTCGCCGGCGACCTGCTTGGAGCGCTCGGCCGTCGCCTCCAGCTGCTCGGGCCCCTCCCATGCCTTCTCGCGGCGGATCACGTAGGTCTTCAACTTTCTCCTCCGGTCGTCCCTTGGGATTACAGACTGTCTGTCGGTAAATGTAGTCTCAGGTCCCGTGGCTGTCAAACCGAAGCGGCAACCGGGGCGCCCGAGCACCGGGGCGAGGGAGCGGGTCGTCGCGGCTGCGCGCGATCTCTTTCTCGAGCGGGAATACGACGACGTCTCGACCGAGCAGATCCTCGACCGCTCGGGGGTTAGCCGGGGCGCCCTCTACCACCACTTCCCAACCAAGCTCGACCTGTTTCGTTCGGTCTACGAGGCGAGCGAGCGGGGAGTGCTGGAACGGGTCGCCGCGGCGGCGCTCGACGCCGCCGACCCCTTTGAGGCCCTGCTTCTCGGCGCCTCCGCCTACCTGAAGTTGGCCGAGAGCGACGAAGAGCTGCGCCGCCTCGGCCTCACCCAGAGCCGCGCCGTCCTCGGCTGGTCCGGCTGGCGCGAGGTCGCCGCAGACCTCGGTATAGGGGTCATCCGCGCGATGGTCGAAGCCGCCATCGACGCCGGCCAGCTGAAGCCCCACGACCCCGAGACCACCGCCCACATCCTCCTCGGCGCCCTGATCGAGGCAGCGATGCTGATCGTCGTAGCCGACGACCCGCCGACCGCGCGCCAGCAGTCCGAACAGGTCATCGACGACCTGCTCCGGGGGCTGCGAACTCAGCGGTGAGAGCTCGGCCTGGTCGCCAGGTACCGGCGCAGCGCTTCCGAACCTGTGACCTTCGGTTTCGTAGCCCGACCCCGCGGACCCGCTGGACTACGTGGAGCCCGACTTCAAGCGGTTTCCGGCGAATCGAGTCCCGCTGGGATCGGCTGGAATCCGTGGGGCATGTTGCCCCAATTGTTGCCCCATCTTCAGGCGCTCGGAGACATCGTGCGCAAGCCGGCGAGTCGCGCAGCAGCGGCCTGACGCTCGTCGTAAGTCACGAACGCCTCGATCGGATCGAGGGCGACGGCGGACGCGACATGGATCGCGTCGAGGGCGCGCAGAGCAGGCTCAGCAAGCGCCCCCGCGCCTTCCAGCAAAGCCCGATCGAGCGGAAGCAACGCGAGCACGTCGATCAGCTCGGCAGTGCGCCCAAGCAACAGGTCGAGGGGCAGCGCTGGGTCGTGTGCGACGGCGCGGCGCACGGCGCGGGGGATCTCGGTCAGAACCAGCTCGCTGCTGACCAGATCCGCGCCGTCGAGATACGCCCTCAAGGCATCGGACTCCGCCTCCTCGCGCACGAGCTTGACCAACGCGGAGGCATCCGCGTAGAGGACCGCCACGCTCAGCGATCGCCGCGAATGTCGTCAAGCGCCCGACTCAGGGCCCGCGGATCCCCCGCCAGCTCCAGCGGCGCCGGCAAGCTAGAGCGCCTCGGGCGCGACACCCGACCCTCGGCGATGAGCCTGTCGAGATCGGGCCCGGTGCTCGGCGCCGGCCCCAGCTCGGCGACCGGCCGGTTGCGATCGGTGACAAGCAGCCTCTCCCCGCCGCTCACCCGACGCAGGTAAACGCTCAGGTTCTGTCGCAGCTCCGCAACGCCAACCGACTCGTTCATGTACATGAAAGTAGCAGAAGTACGGATAGAGCTCCAGGGGCGGCTATCCGGATCGCGGATCGTCGCCCGCGTAGCGGGGCGCGCACTCGGCGGCCGGCCCGTTTCGCTGCCCGATCTGGATCGACTCGTCGTCCCAGCCCCAAACCGAAAAGCCAGCCGCCGCGAGTTCGTCAAGGGCGGCGTCGAGCTTTGCCTTCGCCTCTGCGATGTCCATCGGTTCAGTGCCCTTCAAAGCGCAACCGCCTCGTCGAGAACGCGATCCCGCATATAGGGCGACAAGCTGGCCTCGGTGACGACATCCACCTGGACCCCAAGGCATTCCTCCAAATCGTTGGACAGCGCGATCAGGTCAAACAAGGTTCGGCCCTCCGCCATGTCAACAAGGAGATCGAGATCGCTGGATACGTCCTGCTCCCCACGTCTGACTGAACCGAACAAGCGAACGTTGTGCGCCCCGTGGGCAGCAACAATGCGGCGCAGATCCTTCCGAATCTCCGCCAACTCCCCGATGCGCTCAAGCGCGTCGCGGTCCAGCCCGTCGGCGCGGCGCAAGCCCTCGACCAACAGGCGTAGCCCCTCCGCGTGGACGGTCGTCTCCTCGATCTCGTATCCCGCCTCCGCCTTCTTGGCGAGAACATCGATTAGACCGTCGGTGATTTGCTTTCCGCTGGCCGTCCTGCCGTAAATCTTCCTCGTCCTCGGTCGCACAGACAACATGTATCTTAGAAGGTGTGAGCTCCCAGCGCATCAAGACCGAGCAGGCCGGAGCGAAGGAGTGCCGGGCGGCAAGCGTCGCCAAGCTGAGGTTGCAAAGGGCAGCCGATCCCTCGATGACTGGGGCGACCTGGACCGGTTCAGCGCACACGCCTCGCGCGGCGTTCTCTGTCACATGACCGAAGACGAGGAAGCGGCCGGCCTTTCGTGGGACAAGATCCGCCCGGGGTGAAGCACCGCAAGGATCGACGGGCTCAGCGGCAGAGCTGACCTCGGTTTCGTAGCCTGACGCCGCAGACCCGCTGGACTACGTGGAGCCCGGTTTCAAGCGGTTTCCGGCGAATCGAGCTACGTGGAGATCGGCTGGAATCCGTGGGGCATGTTGCCCCAATTGTTGCCCCAGGGAGGTCAGGCGAGGAGCTCGTCGACCCGCGTTCGGACGAGCCCAGCGCGTCCGGCTCCCGCCGGGCCGTAGGAAGCGGTGGCACTTTGGACCGCGTAGTCAAAATAGAACTCCCCTTGAAGCTCGGCCAGCTCGTTGCGGATGTAGGTGCGAAGATCGGCCGCTGCGGACGCGACTTCCTCGATCAGCTCAGAGCGTCCATCGATCAGCGTGAGCACGTCGTGGACATCGAGGCTGGGCAGCAGGTCGCCATCACCCCGACCTTTCCAGGCGCAGAGCTTCGTCGCAACGAGCGCCGGCGGCGCTGCGGCACGTATCTCAGCACCGGATTCGAGAGTGACCGTCACGGCGCTGGAGATCGCCTCGTCGTACCAGGGATTGGAGAATCCGAGGATGTCGGGGTCGGTCGGCATGACATCCAAGACGAGTTGCGGATCGGCGCTTCTCCACCGACAGATGACGGGCGCGCCCATCGCCTCCTGAAGTCCCCGCTCTCGCAGTCGATCGCCGAGCTGGTGGTACTTCACACGGCTCGCCACCTGGCAGACCACATCGACATCTTCCGTCGCCCGCGCTGGAGGAGCGCCGGGCTCGGTAATCCAGAGGTGAACCGTGGCGCCGCCGACGAAAACGACCTCATCGAGCATAGGCCCGAGGAGCGCCGCCGCAGTCTCCAACTGAAGCGCGCTCACCGGCCTGCGACCACGGATCGCTCCCGCAGCATCTTCGAGAGAAGGTCTCCCGCTACCTTCCGGACCCGAACATCTCCGGCCCTCAGGCTGTCAAGCAGAGCGAGGACTTCACCGAGCTCCGGCCAATTCTCCACCGCCTCAGGTGCAGCAGAGTGCAGCGGCTCGATGGCCTGCCCCCGAACTCGCCCGCGGGCGTAAGGCCAGACTGGAGGCGGCTCGTCACCTGAGGAGCGGATCGCGCCCGCCATCGGCTCCGCCGCCCATGCCGCAGGGACTCCCGGCGTCAGCACGCCGAGCCGAGTGGGAGCAACGAAGCGCAATGCGTGAAGCGCAAACTCCTCGAAGTGCGGGAGATGGACTTCGCAACGGTCCACCGAATACAGATCCGCGCCCCTTGCCCGTTCCAGGGCTCGCTGTACAACCGGATGCGGAACACGAAGACGCTCGGCAAGCGACCTATAGCTCCAAGCCTCATCGTGGACGAGCAGCCCGCTGAGGACGTAGATGTCTGAATCCTTGACCATGACGGGAGGATACTGTATCAGGTATCAATACACGATACACCTGGGAGTGGCTGGCTATTCGGACTGCGGATCGTCCACCGCATGACGGGGCGTGCACTCGGCGCACGGCCCGTGTGGCTGCCCGATCTGGATCGACTCGTCGTCCCAGCCCCAAACAGAAAAGCCAGCCGCCGCGAGTTCGTCAAGGGCGGCGTCGAGCTTTGCCTTCGCCTCTGCGATGTCCATCGTTCCAGTGCCCTTCAAAGCGCAACCGCCCCATCGAGAACGTGGTCGCGCAAGTGGGGCGACAGGCTGGCCTCGGTGACGACATCCACCTTGACCCCAAGCCTTTCCGCCAGGTCGTTGGACAGTGCGATCAGGTCAAACAAAGTCCGGCCCTCCGCCATGTCAACGAGGAGATCGAGATCGCTGGAGGCGCTCTGTTCGCCGCGTCCGACTGAGCCGAACACGCGCACATTGGTTGCCCCGTGGGCGGCAGCAATACGCCGCACGTCCTCCCGAATCTCCGTCAGCCCCTCGATGCACTCGGGCGGATCGAGCTCCAGCCCGCCGGCACGGCGCAGGCCCTCGGCCAGCAGGCGTAGCGGCTCCGCGCGGTCGGGCATTCCCTCGATCTCATATCCCGCCTCCGCCTTCTCGACAAGGGCACCGATCAGATCGTCGGTGATTTGCTTGCCGCTGGCGGTCCTGTCGTAGGTCTGTCTCGTCGTCAGTCGCACAGACAACATATATCTTAGAGGCCGGTGGGCTACAGGTGGGTCAAGACCAACGCAGCAGGAAGAACGGCGGCGGAACACCGGTGACACACACCGAGGCGAGGACGAGGAGGTCTCTGGCCCTGGGACAAGTTCCAGACGGAGTGAGGCACCGCGAAGATGCGCGCGAGGTCTGGAATCGACCTCTCGGACCTCATGTTGCCCCAGGCATTGCCCCAGCGGCAATTTCGCACTGTTCGAGTGACCCTCGAAAACGCAGAAACCCGCATCACAAGCGGGTTTCACGGAACGCGCCCGACAGGATTCGAACCTGTGACCTTCGGTTTCGTAGCCTGAGGAACGCCCGCTTGGCAGAGCCGTTTGCGGTGATTGTGCGACCGATATGCGACTTGACAGTTGCGGTCGTTTCGACCGAAGGTCAGACGCCTGACCCGCTAATGCGGGACCAGCTCGCGCGAGGCCTCATCGGAGAGGCCACGTTGCTCCAGGCTGCCGAGCAAGACTCGCTGGGCCTGCGCCGAAAGGCCGATCACGACGGGGCGCAGAGCTTGGTGATCCGCCTCGTAGCGAGACGCGAATACGCCGACCAGCTCGTCGGCGAACGAGTAGCTCACCGAGCGCACGCCCTCGAAGTCGATCAGCACGTCGCGACCGCCCGCCGCAAGCTGCTCGATCTCGGCTCGAATCTGCTCCGCCCTTGCGCGGGTTGAGAAAGCCTGGCCATGGCGCCCCAGCACGTATCGCGGTGACGCTGAGGATCGTGGGATGTCGTTCTCTAGCGTCGTCATGAATGCGAGGCTACGCCAACGTCCGGACGCATGCAATCACCGATCCGGCCCGCCGATGGTCGTCCAGTCGCAGGCAATCCAAGTCCCCTGCGTGGCCGACGTTTTCCAGCCATGGTCCTTGACGTTGGCATCGACGATCTCGCGTCGGAAAGTCCCTTGACCGGCCCGAATGAACATCTCGGCCGACGAAGCAGCCGAAGAAAGGGTTTCCTTGAGCACCCAGGTGAAGCCGTAGCCCCGATCGGGCCGCTGGGTGCCGCTCACGCCTTCCTGTAGTGCCTGACCGATCGCATGCTCGTCAACCACGAACTCGGGATGGCTTCCGCGAATGTGCTCAGGAATCCCGACCCCGCAGTCACCGATGCCGAGCATGATCTGACTCATCCCGTCGACCTCCCCCCGGCTGGCCGCGACAACGCAGCCGGCATCGCTGGCGCCATGCTCAACCGCGTTCTGGCAAAGCTCGCTGATCGTCATCAGGACCGCATCCCGGACCACGGCGACATCATCGAACTGATCGATCAGCGGCTGCAGCAGCTTGTCGGCCAGCGCATCGACCTGGGTTAGCTCGCTCAAGCGGGTCGGCCGGATGATGACATCGCCGTCGTCCTCGACCAGCGCCTCATCGACACCACCGATGTCCTTCTCCAGGCGAAAGGCGCGAAAGCATCGGCGCGTCGCCTCGTCATTTGGCTCCCTGACTTCGATGCTGCACCCGGCTTGCCGATGCCGCTCCATCCAGAGCGCAAGTCTCACTGCGAAAAGAGGATGCAAGCCGACCAGATCGCCAGCGTCCAAAACCACCTCATCCGCGCCTTCGAGATCAGCATCAAGCTCCGCGGCGTAGCCGTGGTCACGTCGCCCCGTCGTGCGCGAGAGTCTCAACTCCATGAGCTGCACCGTATGACGGCATCCGGATTGATCCAGCCGTCTAACGAAAAGTCAAGCCGTGCTAGCGACTCTCGGTAGACGCTGGAGTTGAGGGTTCTCCCCGAGAATGAATCGTCCCCGAATCTCGGTTGACCGCCAAGACAATGGTCACCGCAGTCAATATTGCGACGACTACAGAAAGTCCCAGCACAGTCAACTGAAGACGAAGATTTGAAGCGGCAACAAGCGTGTCACTGTACGCCTGTAGCGACCTCACATCGTTGTCAGCCCTCTGTCGTACCTGGGTGCTCTCGCGAGCAAGGCGTCCAGCAGCCACTCCACCATCGATGGTCCTTCCGACTCACTGGACGGCGCAAGGTCCGCAGAGCCCCGCTGAAACCAGCCCTGCACATCGCGATCATCAAGCTGACCGGCCCCCATTCACCCGAGTGGGGGTGTTCGGTGTTGTAAGCGGTGAGCCAGTCGGCGAGGATGACCTTCGCCTCGGCCAAGGTGTAGAACAGCTCGACATCGAGCACCTCGTCGCGAGTGCGGCCATTGAAGGACTCGATGTAGGGGTTCTGCCAGGGCGAGCCCGGCTCGATGTAGGCGGGTTGGCCGTGGTGTTGAGCCGGCACCAGTCGCGCAGCGTGTGGGCGATCAGCTCGGGGCCGTTGTCGCATCGGATGTGCTCGGGAGTGGCGCCGCGGAGGGCGGTAAGGCGTTCGAGGGTGGCGACGGTGTCCTCGGCGGTGATCGAGCGCGCCGCCTCGCTCGCCAACGCCTCGCGGGTGAACTCGTCGATGACGTTCAGCACCCGCAGCTGGCGCCCGTCAGCTGTTTCGTCGCATTGGAAGTCGAGCGCCCAGATGTGGTCGGGCCGTTCGGCACGCAACTCCTTGCCGTCGCGGTTATCGCCCGCCCTGGCGCGCTTTCGCTTGCGGGCGGGCACCCGCAGCCCCTCATCCCGCCAGAGGCGCTGCACGCGCTTCTTGTTGACTTCCCAGCCCTCTTCGATCAGGCGGGCGTGGGCGCGACGGTAGCCCCAGCGCTTCTTGTCGGTGGAGATCTCGCGCAGCCGCTTGCGCAGGGCGGCGTCGTCTGGGGCGACCTGCGGCTCATGTCGCTGCGTCGATCGGTGCTGGCCGGCGATCCGGCACGCCCGGCGCTCGGAGAAGCCGAGCCGCCCCTGCAACATGCAGACGGCTCGGCGCCTCCGGGTCGGGCCTAGAAATTTCCCCTCGCGATCTCCTTGTAGCCGCGGATGTCGAGCTCCTTGTCGGCGACGATCTGCTTGAGCTCGCGGTTCTCTTTCTCGAGCTCCTTCAGCCGCTTGACGTCGTCGGCCTTCATCCCGCCGTACTGGTTGCGCCAGCGGTGAAAGGTCTGCTCGGAGACCTCCAGCGCCTTTGCCACCTCGGGCACCTGCTTGCCTTCGCCGAGCATCCGCTCGGCCTCCCTGAGCTTGCGAATGATCTGCTCGGGCGTGTGTCGCCTTCTCTTCACTTGCGTCGGTCCTCCTTGGCCCATTGTCGTGGGCCGGAAGAACTCTCACAAGGG
>Ga0102953_1000224_pt1 | contig 40738 bp, 63 predicted proteins | sample SalPon2A_C_D2_MG_FD_78509 | JGI IMG/M metagenome (GOLD analysis project Ga0102953, IMG submission 78509) | Soil microbial communities from South San Francisco under conditions of wetland restoration - Salt Pond MetaG R2A_C_D2_MG | ecosystem: Environmental > Terrestrial > Soil > Wetlands | place... | reverse complement strand
GTCACCCGTGCATGGGTCTACCCGCAGGAGCTCGGCATCGGTACCGTCACCGTCCGCTTTGTGGTGGATGATGATCCGGGTGGCCTGATCCCCGATGCTGCCAAGGTGACCGAGGTGCAGGATCATATCGACAGCGTTCGCCCTGTAACCGCCGATGTCACAGTGGTGGCACCTGTCGCCGATACGCTGGATATGACCATCGCCCTCACCCCGAATGACGCCACGGTGAAGGCAGCCGTGGAGGCAGAGATTGCCGACCTGATCAGACGTGAAGCCGAACCGGGTGGCACCATCCTGCTCAGCCATCTGCGCGAAGCGATCTCGATCGCGGCCGGCGAGACCGATCACGATCTCACAGTGCCGGCCGCTGATGTCACCCACACCACCGGCCACATCGCCGTGCCTGGAACCATCACATGGTCGTAGGGTTTGAAGCATACCGCGAGCAGCTACTTGCACTGCTGCCGCCCGCAGTCGCGCTGGATAGATCGGAGGGCTCAACCCTGCACACGCTGCTTGATGCCTTCGCTCAGGAGCTGGCAAGAAGCGATGCCGCCGGCATCTCACTGCTTGAAGAGGCAGATCCTCGCACAGCCTACGACCTTCTGATCAATTGGGAGAACACATGCGGATTGACAAGCAGCGGAACGCTGGAAGCGCGGCGCGCAGCTGTACACGCCAAGATAACCGAGCGCGGCGGGCAATCCATTCAATACTTCATCGATCTGGCTGCCGCCCTCGGGTTCACCGTCACCATCACCGAATTTGAAGTGCACACCGTCGAGTCGACAGTCGAGACGCCGCTCAACGATGAGGTCTGGCGCTTCTGGTTTCAGATCAATGCCCCGGCGGAAACAGTGCGCGAATTTTCTGTGAATGATGATGTCGAGACGCCGCTGCGCTCATGGGGAAATGACGAGCTCGAGGCGGCTATCAATGAGGACAAGCCGGCACACACCGGCGTGATTTACGCTTACGGATAAGGAGAGATAACATGGACAGACATATAAAATCGGGTGGTTCGGCAACGCCGCCGACCATCCCGCCAACGGCCACAAACGACTACCCGACTCCCGGTGATCCGGGTGTAGGCACACCCGCAAGCCTTCCGGGTGCATGGTGGCACCACATGATTACCGAGGAGCTGCGCAAGGTCATAACCGACGCAGGCCTGACTCCCGACGATACCGATCTGACACAGCTCTCAACTGCCATTCAGTCGATGATCGATGCTCAATCCGGAAACTATGCTCTCGACACCGGCGCGGCCGATGCATACGTGATCGCGCTCGATCCTGTGATCACCGCTTACACCGATGGCATGGTGGTGCGTTTCAAGGTGTTGAACGCCAACGCTACCGCCACCCCTACACTCGATGCAGGTGGGGGCGCGGTGACCATCGTCAACGATCAGGGCGGCGCGGTGGCGGCTGGCGACATGCCGGCCGGTAGCATCATCACGGCCGTCTACGATGCGGCGAGCTCAAAGTGGATGATCACAACATCGGTACCATCGCAGGCACTTAGCCAGGCCGTTGCAGATTCCCTTTATGAGCTGAAGCGCACCGCCCTTCAGGATCTTTCTGCTAGCCGGGCTATCAACACTATTTATCAAAACACCAAGAGCCATACCATTTTTCTATCGATCTCGATGTCGATGCCGAGCGCTAACACAGCCACGCTTTACGTTGACAGCGTGAATCCGCCGGCTGTCGCGGTAGGAAGCATGAGCAACAGCAACGGCAGCCAGGTAACCGGCAACATCTGCGTTCCGATACCACCTTTTGCTTACTATAAAATGCAAGCATCGTCTGCAACAATTATACAATGGACCGAGGAGGTTCTGCCATGAGGCATTTTAAAAACATTAATAGTGGAGAAGTGACCGGATATGCGGTCGGCGATGAAGCATTTATGCCTCTGACGCAAGGCGTCGTCGATGCAGGCTGGGTGGAGGTCACCGGTCAATGGCCGCCCACCACTTCTCTCAAATCCATAAAAGAAGGGCTTTGCGCCGAAGTCGATGACGAGGCGGAAGCCGCCCGCCTACGCTACATCACCGGCGGTTCAGGGCAGGCTGCCGTCTATGTGATCAAAGCGGCTCAGGCGGATGCCTACAAGGCGGATGGATATCCGGCCGACACAACGGCCTATCCGATGGTTGCAGCCGAGGTGGGTATATCAGGAGCAACGGCAAAGGCTGTCGCCGACCTGATCATCACCACCCGCGATGCATGGCTAACGATCGCCAGTCAGATCGAGGCGGAGCGCCTGGGCGCGACCGGGTCAGTCGGCACCATCAATGTCGCAGCTGACAGGACAGCGGCCGAAGCGGCCAAGGATACGGCTATCGCCGCCCTGCAGGCGATCTAAAATGCGCGCCTTCGCTCTGATGCTTGTCGCCATTGTTCTGACCGTGCTGCTGATCATCCCGGCAACCATCGGGCAGATCATTCGACACATGTTCACAGCGCGGTCGCTCTCTGATCTCTGGTGGGATATCGCCATCGGGCTGGATCAGCTCGGTGGTGCCGTGCTCTATGGCGAGCCGGACTGGACGGTCTCCAGCCGCACCTACTGGCTGCGATCGCGCGGCAATCGCTACGCAGCCATGTTCGAGAGGGTGATCGACCTGCTGTTCGGATCCGGACACTGCAAGCAGTCATACGAGAATGAGTTCGGGGAGTAGAAGAGAGGGAGTGCAGCGATGCGCTCCCTTTTTTATGCGTCATCAGAGCGTGACATCTCCGCTTTGATATCCTCCAGCTCTTCAATGACGCTGTGGATCCTCTCCGACAGATCACCTTCCTGATCCGTCAGCAGCGATCGGATGTAGTTGGCATATTCCGGACAGCCGGTGACGCGGGTGATGATCTCGGCCTCGGCCAGCGTGAAGCGCTCGCCATCTTCATGGTATCGTTTCTTGCGCAGTTTGCGCTCTGAGATGTCCAGTGCCGTGCAGACTGTTTTGATATCACCGCCGCGCCTGAGAAAACATGTGATGCATTTCGACAAGGCTTCATTGCCGTCCATGGGCGAAACTCCTATTCGCCCTTCCCGATGCACAGAACACTAGCATAATCTATACCACAAAAAGGGGTCGCATATTTATGCGGGGAAACTTTGAGGAGAAGTCTCCCTGCACAGGAGTTTTTCAGACGATAGAATGCCCGGTTCAAATTCGATGGGGATCGATAAAAGGGGGCAGCAATGCGGGAGAGAGAGTTTGCAACGATGGATCGGGTGCTGGATCAAATCATATCGGAGCGATATGAGGAGGCGTCCGGATCGATGTCACAACACAGAGCGGCCGGTGATCTGGCAGGCTATGCCGAGACCAGAAAAACAAAGGCCCGCCTGACGCAGATGGTCAGACAGGCCGATTTTGCAGTGGGGAATAGCTAACCTAGCAGGTGTAGCACACTTCTTTATATGTCATCACAACCCATACACGGTGACGACCTGCTGTTGCTCGTCATCCGTCATCTCTGATGTATAGGTGATCGACGTGTTCATGTTTTTTGATTCGTAAGTAAACACGAGATCAGCCGCGCACGATTTCATGCCTGTATCCTTGTTGATGTCGGTGGTTCGGATCATGTCGAGTGACAAGACAATCTTCTTCAACTCTGCAGGTGTCCATCGCGGCTCTTTCTTGATCTCTTTCATGGCGATATCTGTAACCAGCTTGGTTGTCCTGGCATCAGAACAATCTGGCGGCTCGGCTGAACAGCCGGACATCACACCCGCTGCCATGATAGATAGTAAAATTCGTTTCATCCCCTTCCCCCTGTTTATACCGCTTTGCGCTTCTCCGGTTCCTTCGCGATCTCGATCTTGTAATCGTGCACCATCCGGTCGATCCACACTTTGCGTTCCGCCCCCTTCAGGCGATCCGCTTCCGGAATATTAACTTCGCGATCGGCCAGTGTCATCTCGGCCATCTCGCGGATACGCGCATCCTCATCACGGTGCGGCACGTCCAGAAGCTGCGAAATCGCCGCCAGCTGCTTATCGTCAAGGCTTCCGACTGCTGACATGCGGATGATCGTCTCGGCCAGCTTACGGGCCGCTGGTGTGGCCAGATCGTACCCTTCAGGCATCTCGACCACGCGCCGGTCCGGCCCGCCGTGATGTTTGATGGTGGTCACGCCGGTGCGGAAGTAGTCCGGTGGCATGCCGAGATGCGGTGCGACGGCACTCAGCTCGGCATCGGTCGGTTCGCTGGAGCCTGATAGCCACTGCTCAATGGTCGCCGCACTCACCTTGCCACGGGTGAGTAGTTCCAGATCCTCGGCGTGGATGCCGTTGCGTTTCATCATGTCCGATACCCGGCGCTGCTTCACGGATAGGCTGCGCTTCGGGTCTTTGCCAGTCATTAACCATTCGAGTGAAACATTTAATGTCTTAGCAACCGGTTCGAGCATATCTTTTGGGATTGATCCACGGGTCTTCCATCCCCCAAACCGTTGTTTGCTCACCCCAATGGCCGTGTATAGATCAACATCACGAATGTGCTTCTCATTCATGCAATCAAGCATTCTATCCACCGCATTCAAATGTTTCATTTGTGAAGGGTACATTTTCCATTTACTTCGTAAGTCAATATTGTGTTGACACGGGTACACATATTCTGTACCTTCTCGGCCATGGATATCAAAACAGCAATCGAAAAGGCGGGTGGTGCGGCGGCAATATCAAAGGCATGCCGATACAGAGGCATGAACTTCTCCGTTGCCAGAATATGCAATTGGCAAGCTCGCGGAAAATTCCCAGCGTCCGAATGGACTGGGGAAACATCGGTTGTGGCCGTTATCTGTGAGTTAATCAAGGCATACACCGGCGAAGAGATAAACCCCATCGAGATTTGCCCCGGTGCCGGTCAGTACATGCAGCGACCAGACCAAGAGGCGGCCTGACATGAGTAAGGGAAGGGGATCATCCATACTCGGTTGGCTGCGCTGCTTTTTCGGCAGGCACGACTGGAGGCATTTTCCATCATCGAAAGTCTGCTGGCGCGAAGGATGCGATGCATACCGTGGCAAGCCTTCATTCACAGCGGCATTCGACAAACAGACAAAAGACGAGATCAAATCATGATCGGGCAACCCCTTCCCTTCCCCTCCCTGCCCGGTCGTGTCGGAGCACCGGCCACCCACCACCATGGGTCGGTGCTCCACCCTATTTCGATGGGCAGAACGCCCGCAGCAAGTTCCAACAGCAGAAGGAAGCAAGGCGGAGTGTTGGAAGTGCACTCCGCCGACGCTGCTGCCATCAGAAAGGAGGATTAAACCATGCCACTTGCACATAGAGTTCCACACACCGTCGGCGTCTCCGACTGTATCGAGAAAGCCGAGGCGGCAGTCCGTCATCATAAAACCATCATGCGCTGCACCAAAAGGCGCGACCCACAGGCATATATGAATGCCCGCCGCAATCTGCACATCGCCGAGAACAATCTTCGCGCCTGGCAGCAGGTAAATTCGGGCGAGGTCGCTGCATGAGCACATATAAATACATCTGTTCACGTGGTCACCTTCACAGATCACAGTTTTCAGCAGATAGCTGCCACTGGTGTCGTCGCGCTGGACGACCTCCGTTTGGCAAACAACCGAAACTCCAAAGAAAGGATGAGCCCTGCGCCATGCAGCCATCGCCAAAGAAGGAAATTGAGCTTTGTCCGCGTGGTGGTAAGCCCGCCCGCCCCGTGCGTGACGAGAGAGATGTGGCGGGCACCCAATTACTGTCCACAGGTGCGATGCAATGACCGTTAAACTCAAGTGCAGGTGTGTTGTGTGTGATCATATCGAAGTGCTGACTGACAAACAGCTAGAGGAAGCCAAAGAAGATGGGTGCCCATGCTGTTCAGAATGTCTTGGCCCAATGATTCTGGAAGAGGCGACAGCTCGCGAGGTGAGAACATGACTCGCCCAGCCATCGGATACATCCGCGTATCGACCGACAAGCAGGTCGACGGCGACAGCCTTGAGGCGCAACAGGAGCGGATCACGCTCTACTGCAAACTCTACGGGCTGGATCTGCATCTGATGTGTAGTGATGAGGGCGTCACCGGCCGCAGCATGGAGCATCGGGAGGGATTGCAGACGGCGTTGGACAAGGTGAAGAGAACCGAAGGCGCTGTACTGGTCACCACCAAGATGGATCGCATCTTCCGCAACACCGTTGAAGCGCTGCAGACCGAAGAGCTTATTCGCAAGATGGGCAGCGCCCTGCACATTATCGATATCGGTGGCGGCAGCGTCGACACCTCCACAGCCATGGGTCTCTACATCTTCACCATCGCAGCCGGTCAGGCGACCTTCGAGAGCATGCGCATCGGCGAGCGGGTGAAGGATTCGATCGATCTGAAACGATCGCGCGGCGAACAGCACTCGGCCGAAGCGCCCTACGGCTGGCGCTATGAGGATGGCAAGCGTCTGCCGAATGTCGGCGAGCAGCTGGCCATGCGGTTTATCTGGGAGGCGCGTCGCAAGGGTCTTGGTCCGACAGCCATCGCCGATGCGCTGGGCGGCACCGTTCACAAAACCCGTGGCGGCAAGAAGGTATGGGCGCCGTCGACCGTCAGCGCCATTCTCAATAACCCCGTCAATGCGGAGCTCTTTGAGCAGTGGGAAGAAGAGGAGCTGCAAATCCATGCAGAGCATTCTGCTTCTGCATGTACATCCTCAACAACGGGTAATGGAGCGGAGGATTTCCATGTGCAGTAATATGAAAACCAAACGCGCCAAGCATCGGGTGCTGGCTCACTACCACGATTCGGTGGTGCATGTGAAAGGTGGCGCCCGCTTCGCTGGGTGCGGTCGCAAGATCAAGCCGATGACCCTCGAGCTGGCAGCCGAGTCTGCAGGCATGAAGCCGAAGGATTTCCATAAACGGATCGACCCGAATCAGCAGGAGCGACCATTCCTTGAGTCGTGGATATGCAATCTGATGGATGGTATGGACAAGGCCTCGCTCGATACGCTGGAGCATGAGCTCGGGCGCATGGTGTTCACGCTGCCGGCAGAGCTGCCGGACGCCGAAATGGTCGGCGATGTGATGCGCGAAGTGTTTGAGTCCACCCGAGATGATTCAGAGAAGGGGAAGGAGCTATCCTCAAAAGAGCGCCAACGGATCGCCGTTGAGCTGCGCGAAATGATCACCGAAGTCTGCGTTATGCTCGCTGTGGTTGAGGGGGAAGGGTGATGGCCCTCTGGATATTCCTCGCCACCTTCGCAACGGTGTTCGCGCTCGGTTTTCAGAGCCGGAACGTCAACACCGGACAGTACGGCGCGGCGGCGATCACCAGTTTCTTTATCGGCGGCACGCACCTAGTGCTCTACAAGGCGCTGCCGGACGGCGGTCTGCTGGCATGCACTGCATATCTCATTGCAGGCCCGCTCGGCATCACCGCCTCGATGTGGGCACACAACCGATTCATGACACCACAAACAACAGTCGGCGATATCGCCAGCGATGCACAGGAGGGCTAAACCATGCTCCTAACACTCTACATTCTCGCAGGGCTATTCCTGCTCCTGCTGATCGGTTGGCTAGGCAGACTCTTTGTCGCCACCTGGTGCAATGCCCGGACACTCAGCGAGCACGACAGTGCCGAAGTTCGACGTATGGTTGACGGGGCTCAGGGATGACAAATTTACAGGATAGTAAATTTGCACGGTCCCCCGCCCGGATGGGTCGAGCACACGGAGGTGCGAGATGAACACAGCGCCCCAAGCCAACCCCGCCCTTTCCCGCACCTCAGTCCGTGACAACATATCCAAGTGGGAGTGCAGCCCATCTATAGAGGCAAGGTTCGATCGGTTGGAAATCGAGCTTGATCTGTTTATCGCGCGGGAGCGGATGTGGAAGCGCGCGCAGATACATGCCGATCTTGAGTTCGCCGAGATCGAAATCCAGAAGGCCTTCAACATTCTTGAACATCCGGAGAGCGCAGAGGTGCACAGCGTTGTTGCATCGTCGCGCATCCAGCTTCTGATCAAGCGCCTCGAGCGGGCCAAGCAGACGATCTATGCCCATGCGTAGTCACACCATGATCTCATGCGGCAAAGGCGGCCCTCGCCGCTTCGGCAACAACTATCAGCACCGGATCCCGCTGCAGGCATGCCTGACATGCGAGTGCCCGTTTCGCGGCCGATGCAAAGACTACAAGGCAGTCGATCCGAACATCGAAGTGGAAGCGATGGCCGATGCCTCCGCGCATGGCCACGCCGTCACCGTCGAACGACTGCCGCTACTGGAGGTGGTGAGGTGATATCTGTCGAATGTAATTGCACCGAGATGGCGGCGATCGACATGGATGACCACAAACACGGACACCATGTGAATTGCGCTACGAACACCGAGCGGATGGAGATGGCGAAACTTTGTTTCGATGATCAGTGGTGTGTCATGGAGGTTGGCGATGCTCTGGACACGCTGCGCGATCTTGAAGCCGGGGAAAAATACGAGTTTCAAAAGGTCTGGATGACAAGGAATGAGATCAATGCTCTGCCAGAGTTTCAGGGGTGGTGATATGAGTATAGGAACCCAAGCAGTTTTTGTGCATAGCGATACTCAGTTTCCGATTCATATTGGAGACCAGAAGTTCACCATCAATGCAGCGAAAGAGCTGCGAGAATCACTAGGTCGCGCTATCGATGACCATAAGGCTCAGGTACGCCGCGACAAGGCTGCACAATATGCCTGGGGAAATGGGCCAAAGATCGTTAAAGACGAAAATGGTAATGATGTCGAGCTTCAAAAAGGCGACCGGATCATCCGCTACAACCATGGGCGGAGGTATGAGCCATTCCACGCAATAGTAACCGACATCCTTGATGACAAGATCGCTGTTAACGGCTCTGGACACATTGGCGGCGCACACTATCGCGGATGGTGGGGCAACCTCCTTAGCTCAGAGCATATCGTCAAATGCAATGCCAATAGCAATGGTGAGGTGATGAAATGACCGCCTACAACTTCAAAGCCTGTTTCGCTGATGATGTGGAGTCAGGGCGGAAGCGCCAGACGATCCGCGCTGTTCGCAAGGATAAGCGAAAGCCACGACCGGGAGAGGCGCTGCAGCTCTATACCGGCATGCGCACGAAATCATGCAGGAAGCTGCGCGATGCTGTCTGCGAATACACGCAGGAAGTGCGGATGACAGAGGCAGGCATGAAGCTGGACGGTGTGGCGCTCGGTGTTGGCCATATCCAAAAGCTGGCACTGGATGACGGCTTCAAAACGGTTGAAGCGTTCCGTGACTTTTTCAAAGGAGAGTATGGCTTCCCGTTCCATGGCGTCCTGATCCGGTGGGATTGAGGTGATGACAATTTATCAGGACAGAGAAATTGCACGGTCCCCCGCCCGGACGGGTCGAGACCATGGAGGGGCGAGATGACAAAATCAAAGATCGAATGGACTGACGAAGTCTGGAACCCGGTCACCGGCTGCACCAAAGTCAGCCAAGGATGCAAGCACTGCTATGCCGAGCGCATCTGGCCTCGGTTTTATGGTAAGCAGGAGGTTTGCGTTCCAACCCCTGAAGCTGATTGCATTCCCCATGAATACATCAGACCGAAAGATGTTACTGGACATTGGACGTGCAAACGCAAGTTCACAGACGTACAGTGCCACCCAGAGCGTCTTGAGCATCCGCTACGCTGGAAGCGTCCACGTATGGTATTCGTCAACTCCATGAGCGATCTATTCCATGAGGATGTGTCGTTCGATTTCATTGAGCGGGTTTTCGATGTGATGGCTGACTCTCCAAGCCACACCTTTCAGGTTTTAACTAAACGGCCAGATAGGATGCTGGATTTCATTACGCACTTTGATAGAGAAAGAGTTTGGCCTGTTTCTTTTCCGCTGCCAAATGTTTGGCTTGGCGTATCCGTCGAGGATCAGGCAACAGCCGATGAGCGCATTCCGTTGTTGCTACAGACACCCGCCGCTGTGCGCTGGATCAGTGCTGAGCCGCTGCTTGGTGGAATTGATCTTACACTTGATGGGTTGGCGTACTCAGAATGCTCCCGCTGTGCTGAAGGTGAATATTACGAATACGACACCGGTGCGAATGGATGTCCGCATTGTTACGGAACAGGCACATCTGATGAACTGGGTCTCGATTGGGTCGTCGTCGGCGGCGAATCCGGCCCGAGGGCTAGGCCGATGCATCCCGATTGGGCGCGGTTACTGCGCGATCAGTGCGAAGCCGCTGGTGTGCCGTTTTTCTTCAAGCAGTGGGGTGAGTGGTTCCCTGTATCAAGTGGACACCATGGTCGCATCGGCGCGTGGTCTGGTGGAAAGTTCTACGAAAACGGCGCAGATATCGTAAACGTCAACAACAATATGGTGAGGGCAGGCAAGAAGTCATTCGGCTACAGCCTGCTCGATGGTGTTGAGCATAAAGCGTGGCCGGAGATTCAGGCGTGATCACCCGCGAGCATAACACCCTGACCGGAACTACCGGCGCCACATTCTCGGACTGTGAGCGCTACCGCTACAAGCTGTGGCGGGTGTGGGATAAGTCGAAAGGCATCTGCATGTTTCTGATGCTCAACCCATCCACGGCCGATGAGCTGCAAAACGATCCGACCGTGGAACGCTGCGAGCGGCGCGCTCGATCGATGGGATATGGCGGGCTGGTGGTCTGCAACCTGTTTGCCTTCAGGGCTACTCAGCCGGCCGACATGAAGGCACAGGATGACCCTGTCGGCCCTGATAATGATGCCGTGATCATCGAAGAGAGCAGGGGCGCCGCCATGATCGTCTGCGCATGGGGCAATCATGGTATTCACCTGAATCGCTCCGAGCGTGTACGGGCGATTCTGGGGCTCCACAACATCACTTTGCATGCACTTAACATCTCTAAGTCAGGCGAACCGGCACACCCCCTCTATCAGCCTTATGATCGAGTTCCCGTGCTCTGGCCCGTAGGGCGGGTGGAATGAGCGTCAGCGGCCTCCATATCACCACGAATGAATCGTTGCGTGCGGGCTGTGAAGAGTTCCCGCCGTCGACGTGTCCGGTGTGTGGTCGCGAGACGCTGTTCGTTGATTGGGTTGGTGAGTCATGTGATACGTGCGGCGCCATGTTTTATGACAACGGATGGGGCAGGTGTCTGATGGTTGTCAGAGAGAGGCTCGGGCTAACGAGAAAACAGCTTGGTACGCTTATTGGCTACTCAGGGAAGACAATTAAAAAATACGAATGGACACATCCGAGCAAGCGCTACAGCGAAGTGTTTAAGGTGTTCGTGAGAGGGCAGCTCAATGCCTGAACCATCCTATCCAACGAAGTGCCCATACTGCGCGGGCAGCGTGCGATACGTGGTCCATTCCGACGAATCGGTGACCCGCCGGTGCGAAGGCCGGTGCGGCCATCAGAGAAAAATGACAGCCCTCGATTTCGAGGCTGCTGGAATCAAAGGGGAGGCCGCCCATGGCTGATGTATTGACGATCGAACAGCGGGTGAAGGAGTCGGTTGCCGAGTGTATCCATGGTGGTCGCGCGGAGGATGTCAGGAAGGATCATCACCTGGTTGATGATCTCGGTTTTGATTCGCTCGACTTCACCATGCTGGAGCTGGATCTGGAAGAGCGTTTCTCTCTGCGCATCGCCGATAGCGATATCCGTAAGATGGAGACCGTCGACCACGTCATCGGCTACATCATGGAGAACATGAGCAAATCAAAGATCGAATGGACAGATGAGACATGGAATCCGGTCACTGGCTGCACAAAGGTTTCGCAGGGCTGCAAGCACTGCTATGCCGAGCGTATCTGGCCGCGTCTGTCGGCCAACCCGAAGCATGTGGCCTTCGGTAGAGGTTTCACGGACGTACAGTGCCATCCAGAGCGATTGGAGCAGCCTTTAAGGTGGAAGCGTCCACGCATGGTGTTCGTCAACTCCATGTCCGACCTGTTCCATGAGGATGTGCCGGATGAGTTTATCATATTGGTTTTTTCGATTATGAACAACGCTTCCCAACACACGTTTCAAGTGCTGACAAAACGACCTAAAAGAATGCACAGCCTACTATCTCAACTTCCGGTTGTTCCAAACGTCTGGCTTGGCGTATCGGTCGAAGATCAGGCAACAGCCGATGAGCGGATTCCGCTGCTACTTCAAACACCGGCATCCGTGCGGTGGATCAGTGCAGAGCCGCTGCTTGGACATATAACGCTACAAAACGATGTGTCCGGCGGAGAATCATCAAGTGAACCAAGTGCCTATGATGGTAAATATCACTGTCGGTCATATCTACGAGGGGTTACAGGCGATCAACGCCTTAATTGGGTTGTCGTTGGAGGCGAATCAGGCCCGAAGGCAAGGCCGATGCATCCGGATTGGGCGCGAAGCCTGCGCGACCAGTGCAAGGCCTCTGGCGTGCCGTTTTTCTTCAAACAGTGGGGTGAATGGTCTCCTGATGAGTCAGATGATGAAGACATTCTCTGCGGAGAGTTTCACGAAAACCCTCATGAGTGGATTCTTGGGTGTAGTTGCATCGAAGGCACTCAAAGCATGTATAGAGTCGGCAAAAAAGCCGCCGGATGCCTGCTCGATGGCGTTGAGCATAAAGAGTGGCCCAATGCCTGAACCAACCTACCCAACCACGTGCCCGTACTGCGCAGGCCCCGTGACCTATGTGGTCCATACGGACGAATCGGTGACGCGCAGATGCAAAGGGCGCTGTGGCCATGAGAGAAAAATGACAGCCCTCGATTTCGAGGCCGCTGGAATCAAGGAGGCATGCCATGCCTGAACCAGATTTTTATGCAGTAGGTGATAAAGAGCATCTGAACGCAACTACGGTTGAGGAGGCTGTGGAAGAGTTTCTTGAGGATATATTCCCGGATGAAGCGCCCGATCACGTGATGGTTCAGGGTTATGTTCGTCTGGAGCTGAAGGAAACCCATAACTCCTTTAGCCACTGCTTTGATTATATGATGGAGTGTATTGACGAGGAATACAATCCAGAGGGAGAAACTTCGCCGCCGCCGGAAATCAAGGAGGCCTTCGATAAGTTCGTTAAGGTGTTTGTTGAGAAGTATCCAGTATGGAGCTGTGAGGAACATGGCGAGCCGGTCAGGGTAGATAAGAAGGATTATCCAAATGGTTGATCAAACGATTTGCGGCAACGGCTGCTCAAGCATCGATGGTTGCTCAGGAGAATGCGACCACCAGCAGGATGCGCTCACCTCTCATGTATTGGTGTTGCTCGGTCATCAGACATGCCCGTGCTGTGGCGGGGCGCTGGTGCATGGCGAGTTCGACTGTGCGAATGATTGCGAGCTCGATGCGGTGATCTCCGGACTCAACAACAATGCCAAAGCCTTCGACGCGCACATCATGCGCGCCTATTCCTTGATCAGCCGCCTGGCTCTCGATCTTGATGCCGCCCGCGATCTGAACAGTCGACTGCAGCAGGAAGCGGGTATCCATGCGCAGGAAGCCAGAACCGCCAATGCCACCATCGCAGAAATCTATCAGCTGATCAGCGGTAAAACCGGCGAGCCCGGCAACTGGCACGGTGCCGAGCCGGTGCGTAAGTATGTTGAAAACGTACACCAGCAGATTTCGCGGATCAGAAAGAGCGCCAAGGCTATTAGTGAGGACCTAGGAGAAGGGGACAAGGTGTTGTGCCATCAGAGTCAAATACTGCATGCATGCGCTGTCGCCTATCCCGAGTGGAAGGAGGCAGAAGACAATGCCTGAACTAATCACGATCGAACAGCGGGTGAAGGAGGCGGTCGCCATCTTGTGCATCTACGGCGAGCGTGCGGAAGACATCAGGAAGGATCACCACCTGGTCGAGGACCTCTTCTTCGATTCGCTCGATATTGTCATGCTCGAGCTTGATCTGGAGGAGAAGTTCGGCATCTCCATCGCCGACAGTGCCATGGAGAGCATGTCCACTGTCGATCACATCATCGGCTACGTCATGGAGCACATGACCAACGATCCATGGCAGGAGGTTCAATAATGCAAACAGCAGAGCAAGTGTTCGAGAGGCCGGTCAGCCTGAGTGAGGCGGCGGCGCATCTCGGTATGAGTGAAGAGACCCTCCGCCGTAAGGCGAAGGCCGGAGAGATACCTGGCAGCAATATCGGAACGTGGAAATTCTTTCTGTCAAAACTGAATGAGTGGCTTGAATCGAAAGAGCCATGCACAAATGATGAGGTGGTACCATGTCAATCTACTGGACAAAAAACAAAGGCGGCTCGAAAACTGCCTACATCGACATCACCATCCCGGGCTGCGAGCGATTGCGAGAGAGCACTGGGATTAAATCAACCGACAAAGATGCGAAGAGGCTCGCTCAGGAGTATCACGACCAACGGCGTGCCGACCTCTGGCGACAAGCAAAGCTCGGCGACAAGCCCCGACGGACATGGAACGAAGCAGTCCTGAAATGGCTGGAGGAGAAGTCTCACAAGAAAACCATCGAAAACGATCGCGGCATGTTGCGCTGGCTGTGGCCACACCTGAAGGATGTCTATCTGGATGTGATCGATCGGGAAGCCATCGAGCAGATTCTCAAGAAGAAAGAGAGAGAGGCCTCGAACGTTACGGTGAACAGGCATGCGGCCCTGATCCGCTCCATCATGCGCATGGCCAAGGACGAATGGAACTGGATCGACTCAGTACCGAAGATCCGCATGCGCATGGAGGCCGACAGCCGTGTGCGCTATCTCTCGGAAGAGGAGGCGGCGACGCTGCAGGCGGAGCTGGCAAAAAATGCACCGCACCTGGCCGATGCGATGGAGTTCACGCTCAACACCGGACTGAGGGATGCCAACGTCCGCAACCTGAAGTGGTCACAGATCAACTTCCAGACCAATGCCATGTATCTCTACAAGACCAAAAACGGCCGGCCACTGGGCACACCACTGAACAGCGATGCGCTGGCGATCTTGGAGCGACGGAAAGGCACCCATCCGGTCTACGTGTTCACGTTCCGGGGCAAGCCTCTCTCCCGCTTCAACAACTCAGCATGGCGCAAGGCGCTGGTCCGCGCCGGCATCGAGGATTTCCACTGGCACGATCTGCGCCACACGTGGGCCACGTGGATGGTGATGAGCGGCTGCCCGCTGGAACAGCTGAAGGTGCTGGGCGGTTGGCGATCGATGGAGATGGTGATGCGCTACGCCCATTTCTGCACCGAACACCTGGCCCAGTTCAGCGAACTGGTAGCCAAAAACAAGCCGATATTGAAGGTGGTAAAATGAGAGTCACGTCAGAATCAAGGCAGAGTGCCAAAACAAAAAAAGAGCCAGCTATTACACTGGCTCTCCTAAACGCTTGTTTTCACAAGCTTCTTTCTGGTGGGCTGTGTAGGGCTCGAACCTACGACCCGCTGATTAAGAGTTTTATTGTCTATATCAAACACGTTGGTTTTGCTGAGTTTTTGCGGCCCCTACGCCAATCAACAACAAACAAAAACCGTTTATTTCCTGCATTCGGCTTTATTGCCCACGTCAGAGTTACGTCAGAGCAGGCATATTCATGACCAGCCTGCACATAGTCCACAAACCAACGCAGATGCGTATAAACTTCGACGAATTGGTGATCGATAACTTCGCCGGCGGTGGTGGCGCCAGCACCGGCATTGAACGTGCGATCGGGCGTCCGGTCGATATCGCCATCAACCATGATCCGGAAGCGTTAGCCATGCACGCGGTAAACCACCCTCACACCATGCATCTTTGCGAGTCTGTTTGGGATGTTGATCCCCTTGAGGTCACGCGCGGTCGCCCTGTTGGTTTGGTGCATCTGTCACCTGATTGCAAGCATTTCTCCCGGGCGAAAGGTGGCACTCCGGTAGAGAAGAAGATTCGCGGCCTGGCATGGGTTGCGCTTCGCTGGATCGCCAAGACAAAGCCTCGGATCATTTCACTTGAGAATGTTGGAGAGTTTACCACATGGGGGCCGGTGGTAGTTGGTGAAGACGGAATGGCCAGACCTTGCCCGAAACGCAAGGGGAGAGAGTTTGAGTCGTTTATCAATGCCATCAAGCGTCACGGGTACACCGTAGAGTATAAAGAGCTGAAGGCCAGCGACTACGGGGCCAAAACAATCCGGACCCGCTTCTTTCTGATCGCTCGCCGCGATGGTCAACCGATCGTCTGGCCTGAGATCACGCACGGCGATCCTGCCAGTGAAGGTGTGAAGAGCGGCAAATTAAAGCCATGGCATACAGCTTCCGAGTGCATTGATTGGAGCATTCCTTGCCCGTCTATATTTGAGCGCAAAAGACCTCTAGCCGAGGCAACGTGCCGGCGCATTGCCAAAGGCCTCATGCGTTACGTTGTGGACTGTGCCGATCCGTTCATTGTCAGGATCGGACAGAACGGCGGGAATGGCGCTTACTCCAATGACATCAACACACCACTGACAACGGTGGTATCGAAGAATGAACACCTGCTGGTGCAGCCGCTTATCTCTCGCCAGTTTGGCAAGAGTGTCGGGAGTCCGGTGGATTCACCTATCGGCTCAGTGACTGCTGGAGGCATGGGTAAGTCTGCACTGGTGTCGGCCTTTCTTGCCAAGCACTACGGTGGCCGATGCACCAAGCCGTGTTCTGGTATGGGTGACCCGGTTTCAACCATCACGCAGAGAGATCACAATTCCCTAGTCACGGCCCATATCACCAAGTTCAGAAATGGCTCGGTCGGGTCTGCGATCGATGAGCCGGTCCACACGATCACTGCAGGCGGCGAAAGCAAACGTCCTGCTGGATCGCCTCATGCGATGGGATTGGTCACATCCAACATGGTCAAGCTGCGCGGCACTAATGTTGGGCATGATATTCGAGAGCCAATGCACACCATCAGCGCCGGCGGTCTACACCATGCCGAGGTGCGTGCATTCCTGATCAAGTACTTCGGAACCGATCAAAAGCCTCGCCTCGATCATCCAATGCACACTGTCACCACAAAGGATCGCTTCGGCCTGGTCACTGTTCATGGTGAAGAGTATGAGATCGTCGATATCGGCATGCGCATGCTGCAGCCGCGTGAGCTCTACCGTGCGCAGGGGTTCCCTGATGACTACATCATCGGTGATGACGCCGAACAGGGGTTGAAACTCACCAAGAGCGCCCAGGTCCGCATGTGCGGAAACTCAGTCTGTCCTGATGTGATGGCTGCTCTGGTATCCGAGAACTTCAACAAACAAGCCAATAAAATGGAGGCAGCATGAGCAACGGATATCGCTTCAGGAGCATTCCGATCGGAGCTGTGGATCAACAGCTGTCGACCGATGCAATCGCTCTCTACGCAGCCATCTATACTTCCAGCGAGACAAATCTTTGCGGTGTCATCTATGCATCGAGAGAGCGGATGGCGGATCTCGCAGGGTTTCGATCGTTCATGCGATTAACGAGACTCAAACGTGTCGATCGAGCGATCTCCGAACTTGGGCAGATGGTTCGCTGGTGGCCAGATAAAAGCATCTTATTCATCCATGGTTTCTCAATGATGCAGGCGGCCAATCCAAACATCTGGATCGGCGCCATGAAAAACGCATCCAACCTGCCGGCATCAGTCGCTCCGACTGTTCAACAATCCATCATGAATGACTTCCAAAGCAGTGTTGATCAGGAGAGGAGCTACTTCGCGTCAACCCTTGAAAAGCTTACAAAACTAACCGTTACCGAAACCGTTAACCAACCGTTACCGAAACCGTTTAGAACGGTTCCCGAAACTCACGCGCGCGTAACACGCATGCCTGAGCGCGCGGGTATGCATGCGCCCGAAACAGAGGGTACAGAGGACACAGAGAATACAGACTCTATCTCTCTATCTACCTCTGAGATTAATGAAAGAGAGAGGGAGGTTGTTGGATGAATAATGTTCGTGAGCTATTCAAAATCCCTGAGCATCTCGACACCGAAGAAGAGTGGACGCACATAGAGGGAGAGTGTGAGTGTGATTTGTGTGAACTGAAGAGAAAGAAAGCCAGCGATGAACTTTTCTCCAGATGCAAAGAGATGGGGCTGGCACCAAAGTACCATTGCTTGAGAATGGATTACTATTGGACGGATCTACCTGGTCAACAGAATGCCATGGCACAGGCCAGAGATTTCCTCGATGGAAAATACCGGACGTTGATTTTTTCCGGAGCCAAGAGCGAACCCGGTTATGGAACCGGGAAAACAACCCTTGCCGCCATCGTATTGTACGAAGCATCGATCGTGCACAGGAAGGTTGGACTGTACTCTCTCGCATCACACCTCTTTACCGAGCTGAAGGATGCAATCGATTGTAAGTCTGGAAACACTCGGAAGATAAAAAACCGTTTCATTCGATCACCTCTTCTGGTCATTGATGAGATTGCCACCGAGCCACTGTCGGTGTATGACAAGAAGATCCTGTCAGATATTCTGGCCGAGCGTATCGAGTTTGACCGGCAGACGATCATCATTTCAAACAAGGATTGGGACACCTTGAAGTCGAACCTTCACCCTCGAGTGATCGACCGGATGAATGAGTCTTCCAGAGGTGTCGTGTTTGACTGGCCATCGGCGAGGAGAAGAGGCGCATGATGCTTCCTTTTCTCTTTGTCCAATTAGCCGAAATGGTAATGATGTTCTGTAGTTACGCTCAAACCATAAGCAAAAAACTACGGTTCGACCTACTGCCGCAACAAGGTACGATGACACCATGTCGCGCCCTTTCGGTTCTGGGACAACAAGTTTCGAAAAAAGGAAATCGGAACCACCGGAACGATTGCATAAATAGCCTTGCAAGTGGCTGTTTTTACTGTGGTTTATTGGTGCGTGGTGGTTCCACCGTGTTTGCAGGGGGTACCCCCCCATCAAAAGCTCAGGAGCAAGACCCCCACCCCCTACACTATGTGGCGCTAAATTTTCGGGCTGATATCACGTTTCGGTTTTGGGGCTTCGCCGTATGATGGATGGTATCTGGACACCCCATCTTGCGAAAGCATTCTCCGAGTATCATGTGATCACCAAAGGCTGCAGCACTACGGCGGCAGAGAAATATTGCCGCATTGCCGGTTTGTTTTTCGGTTGGGTGTACAGTCATTCGCTGCCATTGACGCGCGACACAGTTGAAGAGTGGATGAAACATCTGGCGATCAACTGTGGCAACCACTCCAATGCTACCCGCGCCAGTCGGCTTTCGTCGCTGCGCTCGGTCTGCAACTGGATGGTGGATAAAGGTCACCTCAAGGCCAACCCATGCGACGGTGTTCCCACTCCTAAGTTCAGCAGAAAATCCGCACAGAAGTTCAGCCCATCAGAATTGATCGCACTCTTCTCGGATATCGAACATCCGACCGACACCGAATTCCGCGATCGCTGCATTGTGCTGTTGTTCTATGCCACCGGCCTTCGTCGAAACGAAATGGCGAACCTCACTCTGGACCGTGTAGCCCTTGGCGCCCGCACCGGCCGCATCCATGTGATCGGCAAGGGCTCGAAGCACCGCGTTGTTCCATTTGAGGGGCCGATTGTCCCTGCGCTCAAGACCTGGCTAATCATCCGGCAGAAATATGCAGACCCAGCTTCAACCAGCCTGTTCGTCGCCCTGCATGGAAATCAGAACAGACAATCCGGACACGGTCTCGGCAATGGTGGGCTTCACTCCGTAATCAAACGCGTTGCCCGCCGTGTAGGTCTGTCCGATCAGAATGTTTTTCTACACAAGCTGCGCAGCACCTACGCCACCGATCTGTACGACGCCGATATCCCTGTCGGCGAGATTCGCATCTTAATGGGCCACGCCAAAGAGGAGACAACATGGGGTTACATCGCCATCTCGGAGAGACATCTCCAAAAAGCCCGCATTCCATCATCCCGCTGGAAGCAGCTGGGGGTCACATCATGAGCTTTACCCTTGAGGAGATGACCGCCCTGCTGGCTACCGCATCGGAAGATAGCGAGCTGGCACAACTGGGCCGCCGATACGGTGTTGAGGTGCTGAGTGATATCCTCAACACACTGGGTGGCACCCGTGGCTGCGAGATGTACGTTCCATCTGCCAACAACTTCTTTCGCAAACTAGCCCGCGACGCCCGCGACAAAGAGATATGCAATCGTCACACCGGCACCAACACCAGTCAGCTTGCCATGGAGTACGATCTCAATCCAAGCCGCATCCGCCAGATCGTTGCCTCGCAGAAAGTCGCTCGGGAGGTGTGTTGATGCCCCGCAAAAAAGGATCGCCACTCTCCGAGGCCGAACTCGCACAGCGAAAGAGTGCCGCGAAAGAGGCCAACAAAAACAAGACCGGCCCCGTCACCCAGAAGGGCAAACAGAAGAGCGCCATGAACGCATGGAAACATGGGCACACCGCCACCTCCGTCCGCTCATCGATGGTCGGCAAGCCGTGCAAGTCCACGTGCCCGAAGTTTGAGTCATGTGTTTTCGTGCTGGCAGAAAAGACCGGCCCCGGTGGCAAGTGCCTCGATGTAGGTGATTGGAATACCGTTGAAGAATCCACCGAAGCGATCATTGCTGCCCAGAATGGCGACATGGTCCCGCTTCAGGGTTTGGCCGCCACCCTCATGGGCATGAACATCTCCATCATTCAGCAGATGTTTGCTGATGTGCAGGCACGCGGCACATGGATCAGTGAAGACATTCTCAACGCCGAAGGTAAACGCGTCGGCATCAAAGAGCGCGAGAACCCGCAGATCCACACCATGATCAAAATCATGGAGAAGCTCGGCATCAATCTGCAGGAGTTTCTCGCTACGCCACAATCTCAGGCGAAGGTGGTGCAAAAGGATGATGAACTACAGACCGGTGCCGAACTGACCCGTCAGCTCTCCCGTCTCATTCCGAAGGAGATGCAAGTCCCCGCCTTCGATGAGTCCGAGATCACCGATGCCGAGGTGGTGCAAAATGACGAATCCTGAGTTTTCTACACACCAACTGCAGGTGTTGATCGCAGAGCGGTACGGTGCTGATAGCGGAAAAACGAATAAGTTCGCGGTCTTTTTTGAGCTTCGCAACGGAACAGGGTTTCCCAATCAGACCAGATCACTTGATGCTTTTGTGTTGAATCTTTACCCAAGCGAAAGGCATGCAAGATATGCATTTGAGATCAAGGTATCACGCTCTGACTTTCTGCGTGAACTGAACCAACCTCATAAGCGAATGTGGGGGATGGAAGTCAGTAATGAGTTTTGGTTCGTTTGCTCTCCTGGCATTGCGAAAACTGATGAGATTCCAGAGGGATGTGGGCTACTGGTGCCAACCAAAACCGGAAAGCTCCGAGCCTTAAAACGAGCGCAGTGGAGAGATTCTCGTGATTTCACAATGACTGAAATTGCAGCAATAGCACGGCAGTCAAAGCGCGATGTCTACACCGATCTAATTTGGCGATATGCCGATAGAAAAATGACACGTGATGAACTCGGAGAGCTGATTGCTGTGACGTTTGAAGACGAAATACATCGCAGGATAGAAGATAAATCTAAAGCCATCGCAGAGAAGCGAATAAGTGATGAATTGATGGCTATAAGATCGGCTTTGGCTGCTTACTCTTCTGCAATGTTAGAGGCTGGGGTGTCGCCTCCAGAGTGGATGTCAAACCCAGACAGGCTGATGCGTGAGTGTTTGCATTTTGGAGGTGGTGATCCTCAATACAGAAACTGGACGGCCGCTAGCTGGGTTGCGGAAAACGTCAAGACAATTGAGAGGTCGATGGCAGAGAAGATGGTTAAAATGGCAAGGGTTCATTCCAGCGATGTTATGTCACTGGCTGACCGTTTGGAGAAGGCACTCAAATGATCCGCGATGGAGAGGTGCTGGATCACAACGATATCCGCATTGTCGTGCGGGGGCATTTCACAGAAGCGGAGATGCAGCGTCTCACCGGGCGCGTTGGTTTCTGCAAGCGCACCTGGTGGAGGCATGCATACACCCCGCGCCGCCAGCGTCAGCTGATCGCCGTCAAGCGAGGCCGCTTTGTCGAAGCCCGTGCACCCGGTCGCGGTGCCTTCGCTGTCACAGTTTTGGTTATCAGGAGAGAATAAGATGAAAATTGAAGATGTAGAGATCAGCAGGCTTAACCCCGCGCCATACAACCCGCGCAGCATCAGCGATGAGATGCTGGAGAAGCTATCGCTCGGTCTTGATGAGTTCGGATTTGTGCAGCCGGTGGTGGCCAACCGTCGCAACGGCAATGTGGTGGGCGGGCATCAGCGTATCAAGGCTGCCGAGAAGCGTGGCGACAGCACCGTGCCGGTCTACTGGGTTGATCTGGACGATGGCAAGGAGAAGGCGCTCAATCTCGCCCTGAACAAAATCTCCGGAGAGTGGGACGATGAACTGCTCAAGCGCCTGCTGTCGGAGATGGACGATGTTGATCTTCTGCTATCCGGTTTCGATGAGACTGAGCTCGCAGAGATGATGGCCGAGTTCGAGGCCGACAACGCCACCTACTACACCGATGAGGATGATGTCCCGCCGGTCGAGCCCGAATGCGTCAGTCGCCCTGGCGACATCTGGATTCTCGGCAACCACCGCATCATGTGCGGTGATTCAACCAACCTTGAACAGATGGAGCAGCTTCTCGATGGCACGCCTGTCGATATGGTGTTTGTCGACCCTCCCTATAATGTCGATTATGAAGGCAGCGCCGGCAAGATCAAAAACGACAGCATGGCCGATGCCGATTTCCGCCAGCTGCTCTTGGATATGTTCACCACCGCCCACACCTTCATGAAGGAAGGCGCTCCGATCTATGTGGCGCATGCCGATGGCGGAGAGATCGGCCTTTCATTCCGCAACAGCTTTCTATCTGCCGGATTCAAGCTTGCCGCATGCCTCATTTGGAGAAAAAACCAGTTCACCCTCTCCCGGTCTGACTATCAGTGGATCCACGAGCCGATCCTCTACGGCTGGAAACAGGGTGCGGCTCATAGTTGGTATGGTGGCCGCGCTCAGACATCGATCGTCGATCTCGGCGGCGGCCGCTTCTGCCAGACCGGAGAGAACGAATGGAGCATCCAGAGCGGTGATGAGATTCTGAGGGTCACCGGCGACAACCTAATGGTCGAGATATCGGCTTCGACCATTACCAGTGTCGACAAACCGAAACGCAGCGAACTCCACCCGACAATGAAGCCGGTCGAGCTGGTGGAGAGGTTTATCGAGAATAGTTCGCGGCCGGCTCAGAAGGTGCTCGATTTCTGTGGTGGTTCAGGAAGCACTCTGATCAGTTGTGAAAAATCAGGCCGCCATGCGCGGCTGATGGAGTTGGATGAGAAGTTCGCCGATGTAATCGTCAGGCGGTGGCAGCAGTTCACCCGCTGTCAGGCAAGGCACATCGATGGGCGTCTGTTCGATGATGTTCCATCCTGCATGCGCGAGGCTGAGACGACGTGATCAGCCGAGCGTGTTTTTCGCCAGTTTCAACAGGTAGTTTCGAGCCGCCTTGTGGATGGTCCCGTCTGGAAAGATCAGCCCATGCTGCCGAAGTTGGGATATCAGTGTGAGCGCCCGTTGTGGCTGGTACATGGTGGCGCCAGCAATTGCATTGGTGACCTTCTCAGGCATCCGCGCCGGCCATAGGGATTCGAGCGATTCCGCTTCATCCGGTATCGCCATCATTCCCTTCACCAGTCTCCAGCTTGCACACACTTTGGCCGTGCTGGGGTTATCCAGAAGAATAACCGACAGCATGGCGTCTGTATTGTTACGAGCCTCGTCCAGTATATCCGACGAGGCACGCACCTATGCGAGCCTGATCTCCAGTTTTTTCCCAAGTGCTACTGCAGCACGAACCAGCGTATCAATTGTTGTGCCTGTTTCATCTGCACTAAGCACACGATCCAGTTGTGATCGGGTGGTGTGCATCTTTTTTGCCATGGCAGTTTTGTTTACATGCTCCTTTTTCATGGCGTCAGCCATCTCCATCGCAAACACTCTTTTTACAGCTACAGCAGTGCATTCTTCGAGAATGCCTTCTTCTTCGAGAAAGTCATCGAAACGACTTCCACGATATTGGTTTTCTTTCCTTGCCTCGATTTTCATGTGGTCTCCTCTGTTGGGCCTCTCAAGCCACAGACCTATCGGTCTTTTATCCTCTCCTCCATTTGTTGCGTCGATCCTTTGCTTGCTCCAAATCTCCCGCCGCCGTTTTCTGGCTCTTTTTAATGATGCCATGCAACAACACCATTTCACGGTCAATGACAGTGAAAAACACGCGAGCGATGCGTCCATCAGAAACCTTGGAACGCACTTCCCACAGTCCGGTCTCCATCTTGCGAACAAGAGGCATGCCAAGCGGCCATCTGAACTGCACGGTCTGAACATCTTCGCCAATCGACTTGCGATCAGCAGCAGCCATCTCACGCAACCATTCACGAACCGGCTCGTTGCCGGATTCGGTGCGGAAGAAGACTACATCAAGGATCATCTCGTCGTTCATGGGGAGAGTGTACCACATAAGGTACACAACGCAAGTAATATTATCAGGAGAAAATATGCCGCCGCGTAAATCAACCCAGCTGGTCAACTATACCGATCTGATGCAGCGAAGCATTGAGTCCACCCTTAGCCGCCAGCGCGCCTTTGTGAATGCATTCGGTGAGGTGGTGGATGCGCCTGAAGGGCTGCATCTCGAAGGTCTGTTGCGAGGCGACTACTACGGCACCGATGGCAAGCAGCTCAACATTGAACACTACGCATGGATGCTCACCAATGCCCGCCCTCACCTCTGGGCCAACCTCAATCTGATTGAGCCGGACACCATGCAGCCGTATGAGTTCTGGGGCTACCAGCTGGCCTCGGTCAACTATCGGCAGGGCGACTATCAGCACAAGGATGGTGCCGAGGTCGGCAAGACCCGCGAAATCATCACCAAGCTGCTCTGGAGCTCATCCACCCTGCACAATCTGGAGTTGCTCGATGTGCATGGCCAACCGATGCGCCGTGTGGAGTCGATCGTTGGTGCGCCACTGCAGGGACACCTGACCGACATCATCGACGCCATCTGCGAGCAATTTGAGCTGAATCCGCATCTGCAAAGAATGTGCAAGAAGGGGTGGCACCAGAAAGCACCCTACCACAAGATGACATTCACCCATGGAGACGGGCGCGGCATTCTCCACTTCCGACCAGGTGGCATTGCCGGCGCATCCTTTCGTGGTATCCATGTCAACGCACTCGGGCTACTTGAAGAGGCAGCCCTGCTGAAAGCATCCAAACACTGGAGCGAGTTTCGCCGCGCCCTGAAACCGACCGCCACATGGGGCACCTACTCTGTGCCGGATGGTGACAGGGACTGTGAATTTTACCGACGCAATAACGATTCCATGCCATGGGAAGAGTTCCGCAAGCGCTACCCGCATGGATTCACCGGCAAAGGTAAACCACCACGCGTGCTGTTCAACTGGGCGAAGACATTGATGCCGGAGCCGTTCTGGTCGGATGAGCGCCGTCGCGAGTTCATCAAGGATTTCGGCGGCGAGGATTCTCCCGGCTATCAGCAGAATGTACTGGGGCGAGATGGCGATCGCGCCAACTGCGTATTCCCCTATGTCACGCTGGTTTCATGCCTGGTCAACATTGTCGAGTATCGCCGCCTCAAGGTGGTCGCCAACCGCAGTGAGCGCGAGATATCGGTGGAGCTGTGTGACTTTGAACAGATCGAGGGTGGCGATGGCCGTGAGCGGATCATCTTTGAGCGCACCGAGCCAGTGCCTGATTGGGATGGCCACGAGGCATGGCGCGACATTGCCGAGCGGATCATCTTCGAGGCCTTCGGCCATATTCGGGATGGCGATCACTGGGCCGGCGCCGATCTGGGTGAATCACAGGATCCGACAGAGCTCATGGTCGGCGAGCAGCGCGGCGGCATCATGCGACGCCATACACGCATCCACATGAAAGGTGTCGACTATCACATGCAAGCCGAATTTCTCACCGCTCTCGATCACCTGATCGATCCGCATGCCGAGCGACCATGCTGGGGTATCGATGGCGGCAATGCCGGCCGCACGGTCATCGGCATGCTGCACAAGGAGGAGCGCTACCGTGATCGTGATTTCGAGAATCGAATCATGCCGATCCAGTTTGGCTCCGCCTTTGATGCTGTGGATCTCGATGGTGAGCAGATTCTCGATCGTAAATCCAACAAGCCTCTTCGCTGCAACGGCAAGGAGCTCGGCTCCGATCTACTGCTGCAATCCATGCAGCGCCGCCTCGGCCAGTACCCGCTCGATCCGGAGCTGGTGAACATCTACACATCGCAGGTCTATCGGCAGGGGCCACGCTGGAAGAGCTACCCGAACAAAAACGACCACCCCGTGGATGCCGATCGCGCCATGATGATCAATCGCATCCTCTCCGACTCCATCGGCGGCAACGATGCCTTTGCGTGTGGAAGCCAAAGGCGGTAACGTCACCACATAGCCACCGGCCGGACAAATACTACGCTGATGTAGTCCGTCCGGTGGCTTATCCGGCTTGCGCATCATTGGGCGTTAGCGTTTTCCTTATCATTAACGGGCATCTCTGATTCTCTGCGCTTCCATGCATGGGATTTTCGCGCACCTTTACCCGCTGAACACCAAGCAGTTCATCCTTTGAAGCTGCTCGGACTCAGTATCACCCGCGCCTCCAATAAGGAGGAGAGCCAGCTTGTGTCGCGCCCCGCCAACGGGCAAGGCCAATACTCCAACATTTTCAACAGTCTCAAAGCACGCACCGTCGCCCCCGGCCTCTATGAAGCGCTGCGCGAAGCAATCCCTGTGCTCGATGCCGCCATTGATCGAACCATCACCGTGGATGGCACGCCGGTCATTGTCGGAGAGGACGAGAAGATCGTCGCCTCCGCCACGGAGTGGGCGGAAAATGTGACGGTCAACGATATTCAGCGCGGCCTCTCTGCCTTCTCCATGTCGCTGCGCAATGAAGTTCATGAGCAGGGTTGCGGCATTGGTGAGTATATCTTTTCCGATGATGGCAGAGATATCGACCGCCTGCGCGTGGCCGATTCAAAAGGCATCGCCTTCAGCCTCGACGACTCTGGAACACTGAACTGGTGGTATAACCCCAGCACCCCGCTTCGCCACCGCATCCACAACACAGGCAAGGAGAGCGTCGAAGCACTCCTGCAGGATCGTACCAGCGCCAACATTTCCTCTACAGTTTTAAGAAACAGCAACGCCTCATATCAGCAGCTTGACCCGATCAACAAGGTCTATCTGGCCTACCGCACCGAGAATGCCGACCCCTACGGCGTGTCGATGTTCCGCTCCATGCCTTTCGTTGCCAAGATTCTACTGACCATCCAGAACAGCATCGGCAACACCTTTGAACGCTTCGGCGATCCATCCTACCACGTCAGCTACAAAGCGGCCGGTCGTGTGAGCAGCGACGTGCTCGAAGAGCGCCGCACCAAGATTGCAACGGACTTTCTCTCGGCCATCACCAGTAAACGCACTGGCCAATCCGCCGATTTCGTCACCGCCGTCGATAAAGACAGCGACATGAAGGTGGAGATCATCGGCGCCAGCGGCCAGACCCTTGAGGTTGAGATGCCCGCCCGTCATGTGCTGGAGCAGATTGTTGCCAAGTCAGGGCTGCCTGCATGGATGCTCGGGCTCCACTTCTCCACTGCCGAACGCCTGGCCAAGTTTCAAAGTGAGATGCTTCGGCAGGAGAGCGACACCCGCACCGAGATCGAACGCCTTGAACTTGATCGGATTGTTGCCGCCATGCTGCGTGCCCGTGGCTTCACCTGGTCAAACGAAACGATTGAGGTCGAGCGTAACGGCCATAAAAAGCGGGTGCGCAAGGCATGGCGCGTCGAGTTCATTAAACCGAACCTGTCGGACATGGAGGCACAGGCACGGGCCAACTTCATGAATGCACAGGCTGAGGCGGTTCGTGCAGGAGCAGGCACCGCGCCTGTAGCGATCGAGAGTCAGACATCTGATGGAGCAAAGGCCACGATGAACTTCCCTGCCATGCTTCCTCGCTCATTCATGGTCAACACTGTCAAAAACCTAGAGACCCGCCCTCTCGAAAATCCGGCGCTGGACAAGATCGAGAGTGATGCGTTGTCAGCAATCTCTGACGAATGGAATGAAACGACACTCTATCTTGTCCGGGCGCTGGGTCTCGAATCAGCACCGGAACAGAACGCGATGACCAGTGACGGCTTCACCTTCACCTCCGCAGACAAGCAGCTCATCTCGGCCGAGCTGGCCGCCTTTGTCACCACCATGATGGAAAATGACGGGCTGGCACAAGGCGCATTGACGCAGGCCTATGTCCGCGCATGGGCACAGGGCGTCATTGATGGCTATAGCCGCAGCAACCTTACCGAACCGGCCGGCGAGCTCTCCAATGCCGCCGCTGTTGAGAAGCTTCTGCAATCCTCAAAGGCATCATTCGCCACCTTTATCGATAACAAGTTGACCGGCCGCATCCACCGCATCCTCGAAGCTGGCGCCGCTGCCGGTGAGAACCCGATCAATATCGCCGCCAACCTCAAGCGCGAGCTGGGTGGCGCATCATGGAAGTGGGAGCAGATCGCCCGCTCCGAGATCGCCATGGCGTGGGACGATGGCAAGCGCGGCGAATGGTTTGCCGAGATCGCCGACGATCTCATTGATGATCTGTTCGATTTTATTCCGGCACCCGATGGTTGCCCGCAATGCCAATCCCAAGCCGTGGGCAATCCACGCACCCTCGAAAAAACCCCAAGGCCGGTGATCAACACCCATCCATCATGCCGATGCGATGTTGCGCCGCACATTTAGGAGTAAGTCATGAACGATGAAGTGAAGAACGAAGAGAACACCAACGAAGAGGCAGCAGCCTCAACCGAAACAGGTTCTACAGATGTTTCTGAACCCGAGACCGGCACCAGCGAAGAGCAGAGCAATGATGCAGATGCCGAAGCTCGCACAGAGCTTCTAAAGTCGCTGGATGGCAACGTGAAGCAGGTGACCAAAGCCCTTAAAGGTAAGACACCTGAACAGCTGCAAGTGCTTCTACAGGCAGAGCAGGATGGCAAGACTCGCTCCGGTGTAGTTGATGCGATCAACGCCATTCTTAACCCCGATGCTCCGAAAGAAGCAGCACCGGCCAAGCCCGCCGCCAAGCGCAGCGTCAAGGATATCGAGAAGGATCTGGAAGAGGCCGAAGCCGGCCCGACCGATGTCACCAATGCTCGCGTGGTGATGCGCTTGCGTGAAGAGCTCGCCGAAGCGAAGGGCAAGAAGTAAGTCATGGCAAAAGCAGCCGGAAAGAATAAACAGCGTAGCTGGTACAGCATTAAAAATAGTGCTGACGATGTGCCGGAGATTTTCATCTATGATGAGATCGGCGGCTGGGGCATTTGGGCATCAGAGCTGATTGCACAACTGAACAACATTGATGCTCCACGCATCAGGGTTCGCGTATTCTCTCCTGGCGGCTATGTCGATGAAGGCATTGCCATCTTCAACGCCTTTCGTAAGCACCCTGCCGCTATCGACATGGAGGTCGATTCACTCGCCGCTTCAATAGCAACTGTGGTTGTTATGGCCGGAGATACCATTCGCATCGCAGAAAACGCACGTTTTATGATCCACGATCCATGGGGGGGCGCAGTAGGCACCGCTGAAGAGATGCGCAAAGCCGCTGATGTGATGGACATCTACCGTGACTCTATTGTTGCGACCTACGCCGCGCGCACAGGCATCCAGCGCGACGAGATCGAGTCCATGATGTCGGCAACAACATGGCTCACCGCCGCAGAAACCGTGGAGATGGGTTTTGCCGACAGTATTGATTTCATTGCCCGTCAGGATACAGCGCAGAACAGCTTCTCTAATCGCATCATGAACAGCATTAAAAATGTTCCCGAAGAGTTTCAGGGAATGTTCAAGGCAGGCAAGAGGCCTGATAACCAGATGATCTCACCCGCAATGAAACAAGCGTTAATCGACGGAAAGCCAGCAGAGTTGCTTATTCCGCTCGATACCACTTCCGTTGGCTCCGGCCAGCGAGATCAAGGGCACAAAAAGGAGGAACCAACCATGTTGGAAAAACTGAAAGCCCAGTTGAAAGAGGCCGGAGTAAATATTGATGAACTTCAGGCCAAGGCGGACAAGCTCGACGACGTAGTCGCCAAGCTTGAAACCACCAACACCGAGCTGACCCAGCTCAAGGCCGCCATCGGCGACACATCTGTTGACGATATCAAGGCCGCTCTGGCCGCCCGCCAGAGTGCCCGCGAAGCCGCACTGGACAGCATCGTGTCTGCCCGCCGCGCTTTGAAGATGACCGGTGACTCGGATGATGATGTCGCAGCCGCGAAAGCGATCTATGCCGGCTTCTCTGATGAGCAGCTTGCTGCCGAGGCCAGCCAGCTGAAGAAGCTATCTGACGCCAAGGATCAGCTGAAACCTGATGGCACTGCCGATGATTCGGCAGCCAAAGACAAAAACAAATATATCAACGAGGAAGGAGAGTAAACCATGGCACTTGCAACCGTAACGTCCGGCCTGAACCGGAAAACCATGAAGTTCGCCCATACAGCAGAGCTGTTGGCAACCCAGATCGAACTACTGCGCGCTCGCGTGTTGGTGGCATTGAATGCTACCGCCGCTAATGCGGAGAACGTGTTCGTTCACGAAGCCGAGATCGAGGCACCCAAAGAGGCTCCACTGGTGATCAGCGCCGGTGACACCCTCTACTGGGACAACACCGCCAAGGTGATGACCAAGACCTCTACGGCCAACACCAAGTGTGGTGTGGCCACTGAAGATGCTGCTTCGGCTGCCACTGTGGTGCAGATGCATCTAACCAACGAAGTGAATCTGTAAGGAGGGTTCAGAATCATGAAAAAGTTTAAAGGTAAAATGGGCATCGATATCGCCGCTGCGGCGCGCGACGGTGCATTCGCAGGCAACGAGGAAGCGTTAAATCTCTTCATCGGTGCCGTCAACAAGCAGTTTAACAAGCTGCGCAGCCCGTCGATGAGCATCCGCAATGCGTATGATCCGAACCTGGCAGGCCAGCCATCAAAGGTGCTGGTTACCGAGTCTCTCGGCGAGACAGGTCTGCCTGACTTCGGTTTCCGTCGCCTGTTTGATCATCTTGACATGACAGACTCGGCCGCGCCGACCTTCGATGTGCTGGATGTATCCAACGGCATCACCTTCGCCCAGATCAAGCCGGGTGAAGAGTCGAAGTCTCGCAAAATCACCACCGCCACCAGCTCTGTTGGTTTCCTTGAATATGCCGCTGGCATGACCATCGAAGACAACTGGCTGCGCTTCAACCAGTTCTACAAGATCGACCAGCTGTTCGCATCTGCCGTTCGCAAGTACGCGCACCTTGAAGCGAGCAACCACTACGGTCTGCTTACTGCACTGGGCGCTGGTATTGATGTCGCTTTCGATACCACAGTTGAGAAGACCATCGACAAGGCTGCTGATGCAATCCTGCAGGCAGTCGGCGACAAGTTGGGCGTGGATGAGGGTGTTCCAATGAAGATCGTCACCAACAACCGCATCAACGGCGGTGTGGTTGCTAAGGCGCTTGCGGCTCGTTTCGAGAATCCAAACAACAACAACGGGCAGGTTATGACCGATATCGATGAGATCATCATCTCTCGCAAGGTTGCATCCACCTACGTTGTGTTGCCTGGTCACACCCTGCAGTCCGCAGAGTGGGAAGCGCTGAATGCCGAAGAGGCACGCAACGCCAAGGTACGTGGTACCGAGTACGACTGGCGCGGCAAGCACAATGCCGTGATCGGTGACTCCGGTCAGGTACGCCGGATCGCGCTGGCATAAGAGGGGAGAAACGGAGTGGCCTTCGGGCCGCTCCTATCCCTGTTAAATAAAATCGAAGGAGAAAAGCATTGAAAAAATCACTTTTTAATCCGCCACTACTGATCACGCTGTTGCTGTTTGTAGCCGTTGCGATCATGGCATGCACGCCGCAGCCAGCGCTTGCTGGCGATTGCATCGTCTGTCACTCAACAGGTGACCCGACAGACACCATTTCCATGTCGATGAAAAGCACTGGCGAATCAACACGACTGGCCATGAGTGACACCGATGAAGGTTTCGGCATGGCATTGGCCGCCACCCAAACGATGGGAGGCCTGCCCTCCATCCGCGACCTTACAAAAACTGTCGCTCTCGATCCTGCTCGCAAAACATCAGTTGATCGATCTGCGCATATTGGCGCTGGCTCGGAGAACTTTAAGAGCATGTCGAAACACTCAACCGCCGTGGCCATCGCATCCATCGGCCTACCAACTCCTGATCACTGACTCATCGGGACAGCGTCGCCCGGGCAACCGGGCGGCTTCTCAAAGCGCGCCGAGGCCCGTTTCGAGAAGTCAGCACCAAAGGAGAATGCCATGTCTGCATTGATGAGAGCCAAGATGGAAGTCACTGGAGTGAAAGAGATCCTCGACCATGAAGAAAAGAAGTGTTCCGAGGATGTCTCATTCCGCGCCGTAAGCCGCAGTGAAGGCTATCCGGACGACGGTTCCGATGAAAACAACACCTTCGCCAGATTCACGCCAACTGCCGATCTGCAGATGACGATCGCCAACCCTGCTCTGTTCGGCTCGCTAAATGTCGGCGATCAGTTCTACGTGGATTTCACGAAGGTATAAAAGGGCATGCAGCAGATCATTCGCGACATCATCCGCCGAGAGGGCGGCTTTGTGGACGACCCGGACGACCGGGGCGGCGCCACAAATCATGGCATCACACAGGCGACGCTCTCCGAGCATCTGGGTCGCCCTGCTACCCGTGCCGATGTCGAGAACCTCTCCGAGATGACCGCAGCCATGATCTACGAAGAGCGCTACATCAAGGATCCGCACTTCGATCGCATTGAGAATGAGCCACTGCGCGGCCTTGTGGTCGATTGTGGTGTCAACCACGGCCCGTCACGCGCCGCCAAGTGGCTGCAGCAGGCTGCGAAGGTAACCGCTGACGGGAAGATCGGACCGGTCACACTGATCGCAGTTAATCGCGGTGATGCTGGCGAGATCTATCTCGCCGTGCTCTCCCGTCGCATCCGCTTCTACGGTCAGATCATCAGCAACGATCACTCACAGGCGAAGTTCGCCGCCGGCTGGCTCAACCGAGCCGCCGAGTTTCTGGAGGTATAGCCATGCCGCTACCGCTTATCGGAATCGCCGCATCCATCCTCGGCAATGTCGCCCCCACCATTGTCGGCAAGCTGTTTGGGGATGGCGGCGAGAAAATTGCCGAACAGGTGGTCGATTTCGCACAAGAGGTCACAGGCACCGGCAGCCCTCATGCTGCTCAGATTGCCATCTCCGAAAACCCTGAACTTGCCGCCAAGCTGCAGGAGAAGCTGATCGAGGAGCGGATTGTCGATAAGCAGGAGGGCACCAAGCGAATTGTGGCTGTGAACGAGACCATGCGCGCCGAACTCTCCAGCAAAGATCCATACAACAGCCGCTGGCGCGCCACCTTCGGCTATATCGTCGCCATCTCATTCGGCGTTCAGATGATTGGTGTCACGATCCTCATTCTCTGGAAGCCCGCAGAGGCCGCCGCCGCCATCAATGCCATTGCCGGATTAACCATGCTCTGGAACGTGGCTCTGGCCGTTCTCGGCATCACTGTTCACAAGCGCAGCCAGGACAAACAGACCGCCGCCGGATCGAAGCCATCCAGCCTTCTATCTACCATCGCTTCAAGGATTGGAGGCGGCAATGCCTGAGAAGGATCCAGCCACCTACTCTCTGATCACCTATATGTGGATGAGCGCACTGGCGGGCATGGGTGGTTTCGTGAGTTACTACCAGAAGGTGAAGACTGGGCTGGTATCACGCTGGAGCTTCACTGAGCTGATCGGTGAGCTGTTCACGTCCGCCTTTTGTGGCGTGATCACCTTCTGGCTTTGCGAGGCTGGCAACTTCGAGCCTCTGATCACAGCCGCTTTTGTCGGCATCGCCGGACACATGGGATCGCGCGGCCTGTTCGCGATCGAAAACATCATGGTTAAGAGGTTCGGCTGATGGCCACGAAGAACGGCCCCGACGACCTGCTGGCCGAAGGCTTCAGCGCCGAGCAGTTCGGTGCTGCCGCCACTGCTGACTGGTCCACGTATGGCCAGGCGCTGCTCGATCGCATCACCGAGACGGTGAAGGAGAGAGCCGGCGCTACGCAGTACGCCTCATCCGATCCTGTAGTTGCCATGCATGTGAAGAGTGCAGAGCTCTATCTGGCCTGTGCACAGCTATGCCGGCGTCGTGTCAATCGTATCGACAACAGCGCCTCATCCGGCCATGAGGATTCGGCAGTCGCCGCTCTGCTCCGTGAGATTCGTGCCAGCAAGGCGCAGTACGAGGCTGATGCCGAGCGCGAGTTCGCCGCCATCCCATCGGCAACAGCCGCCTCCGACTCATCCACATCAACGCCCGGCTTCGGCGCGGTGACATCCTCACCGTTCGATAAGAGCGCCACCTGATGCATATCAACGTCAAAGGGCCTGACACCCGCGAGATTGAGGACTACCTGAAAGGGTTGGAGCCAGCTGTCTTTGGCGTTGTCGAAAAAGGCGTGCGTGGATGGGTGCTGCGCGCGCACCGCGCATCCAAGGCCAACCTTTCAGGCTCAAACAGTGATGCACCTGGTAGCTATCCCGTACCGGTGCGCACCGGCAACACCCGCCGCAGCGAGAGCTATATCCTGCCGGGACAATCCAAGCATGGCCTCTCTGCAGGGCCGCTTGAGGGTTTCCTTGTCAATACCGCTGCCGCTGCCGGTGTTATTCACGAAGGCACCCACACCCAGCGCGCCTTCGGCCCTCGCCCGTTCCAGTCTGATGCTGTTGAGGATACCCGCGACGATGCCATGAATGGAATGCTGGTCGGCATCCGCAGGGTGACAGTCCAATGATTGACGATTTCACCGCCGCCATGCTGGCCATGAAAGATGCGCTGGCCGCAGACACCGATCTCGCCGCATGGTGCAACACGGCCTTTAAGCGCGCTCCGACAATCATGGTCGGCAATCGCGCCCCGAAACACATGGGAGCCGATAAGTATCCGCTGCTGATGCTGGTGGCACAGGATACCGAGTCCACAGCCGATGAGATCAACGTCGGCATCGGCTTCGGCATCTATCAGGATGACTACGACACCGCCCTGCAGCAGATCGGCCAGATGCAGAAACTGGTGATCGATGCCCTGAACAAAAACGCGGTGTTCGCCGTCAGCCTCGGCACCGTCCATCCGGACGGCCAGATCTGGCACCCCAAGCACCACATGGTGATCGACACCACATGTTTCGACTTCGCCATCGATCTCGCATCCATGAACGATTTGGTCACCTTCCACGCTGAAACGCAGCTGGATGCGGATGCTGAACCCGAACTGATCTCAGAGGAGGACAATCTCAATGTCTGACACATTCAAAATTAAACCGACCGACCCGTCCGTGACCGTCCGCGATCCCGAGACACGTCGGCCACTCGCCAATAAAGGCGAAAGCAAACCGCGCAACCCTTACTGGATCCGTCGTCTGAATGATGGAGACGTGGAGATCGTACAAGTTAAATCTGGAGGAAAATCATCATGACTGGAATCGCATTCTCACAAATACCGGCGGCGCTTCGCCTTCCCGGCGCTTATATCGAGTTCGATGCATCACTGGCAGGTCTGGCACAAGCCAGCCACAAGCGCCTGATCATCGGCCAGCGGCTTGCTGCAGGCACTGTCGCTGCCGGCGTACCGACCCGCATCACTTCGGCCGCCAATGCCGAGACCTACTTCGGCCGTGGTTCACAGCTGGCCAACATGCTGGCACTGGTCATGGCCATCGACCCATGGACAGAGACATGGGCGGTTGCGCTGGATGACAATGGTGCAGGTGCTGCTGCTACCGGCACGATCACCGTCACCGGACCATCCACCAAGGCCGGCACACTGAATATCTACATCGGCGGCAAGCGCGTGCAGGTTGCAGTCGCATCCGGTGATTCAGCCACTGTGATCGGCGATGCCATCGCCGCCGCGATCAATGCCAACACCACGCTGCCGGTCACCGCCGCCAACGTCACCGGCACGGTCACCCTCACCGCCCGCCACAAAGGCGAGTGCGGCAACGATATCGATGTCCGCATGAACTACTACGGCGAGCAGACACCGGCCGGCGTCGGCACCACCATCGTCGGCATGGCTTCCGGCACATCCAATCCGGACATTGCCACCGCCATCACCGCGATTGCCTCCGAGTGGTTCCGCTGGATCGCCATGCCATACACCGACACCGCCAATCTGGTGGCGCTGGAGACCGAGCTCGATGCGCGCTACGGCCCGATGCAGCAGATGGGCGGTCGTGCCTTCTCTGCCTACAAGGGCACCCACTCGGCAGCCCTCACCTTCGGCGATGCGCGCAACTCAGCGCATGTATCCGTACTCGGTGTGCAGAACTCACCGACCGAGCCATGCAACATTGCCGCGATCTACTGTGCCCGCGCCTCTCAGTCGCTGGCCAACGACCCGGCCCGCCCGCTGCAGACGCTCGAGCTGACCGGCATGCTGGCTCCCGCCATCACCGATCGCTGGTCTGATACCGAGCGCAATCTGGCGCTGTTCGATGGTATCTCCACCTACAAAGTGGCAGCGGACGGCACCTGCAGCATCGAGGCAGCCATCACCCAGTACCAGACCAACGATGCCGGCGCTGATGATGTTGCCTACCTCTATGTCAACACACCGGAGACTCTCGAAGTGCATCGCTACAACGTGCGCTCCGAGATCGCCCTGCGCTATCCACGCCACAAGCTGGCCATGGATAGCCAGCCGTTGAAGCCGGGTGCTGCGATCGCACGGCCGAAGGATATCGCCTCCACCATGCGCGCCGTCTATGGGCGCGAAGTGGATGCCGGAATCATGGAGGATTTCGAGGCCTATGCCGACTCGCTCTATGTCGAGATCGATCCAGCCAATCCGAACCGTGTCAACGTGGTCGACCAGCCGAATGTTGTGAACCAGATGCGCGTCTTCGCCAACCTGGTGCAGTTCAAAGTTTAAGGAGTAAATCATCATGAGTAATCCAAACCAAGTCGGTGGCCGCGCCACCATCTCAACAGCCTCTCTCGGTGTGCTGCGCTCCAAGCAGGGAGCCACGCTCGATTTCGGTGGCGATAAACGTACAGGGCAGACGGACGATCAGGGTGTCGCCGGCTACTCGGTTGAGCCCGGCATTCCATCGATCGATGCAACCTTCACCCAGAAGGGAGGCGTCAGCCTGAAATCGATCGCCGCCATTAATAACGAAGATATTTCATTCGAGACCGATGTCGGCAGCCACCATGTGTTGCGCGGTGCTTGGTGCTCCGAGCCTCCGACACTGGTCGCCGGCGAGATCAAGGCCAAGTTCGAGGGCATCTCATGCGATGAGGTGACAGCATGAGTGAGCCAACCGTTATTAAACTCGATTATCCTGTCGATGCTGGCAGCGAGACCATTGATGAGCTTCGCCTAACACGCCCGAAGGTGAAGCATCTCAAGCAGATGGATGAAATCGAAGGAGATGTTGCCAAGGCAGAAATGATGATCTCTGTCTTGTCAGGCGTTCCTCTGTCCGTGATCTCCAATATGGATGCTGTCGACTTTGCCAAAGCCGGTGAGGTGCTGGATGGTTTTTTGGGCAGTGCCCTGCCGATTGGCGGGAAATAGCCGCCGATCTCGCATGGTTCTTCCACTTCCAACCATCCGAGTTGATGAAGATGGAAGGCAAAGAGCTTTTTCAATGGTTTGAACAAGCCAGGCGCATTCAGGGTAAGGAGCAGTAGAGCATGAGCACTCAGCACGTCAAAATCATTGTATCCGCTATTGATCGCATGACTGCTCCGATCAAGCGGATGAATGCATCTGTCGATAGACTGAAACGCCAGACTGCAGGGCTGGCAAAGATCACTGCTGTTGGCGGCGCAGCTGCAGGCCTGCTGTTGCGCAACCTGAATGGTACTGCTGCAAAATTCGAGAAGTATCAGGTGATGCTGGAGTCCATCGAAGGGAGCGCGGAAAAAGCCAAAAAGTCGATGGATTGGGTATCTGATATTGCCAACAATTCAACCCGAAGCATTGATGAGATCATGGAATCGTATGTCAAACTAAAAACGTTTGGCATGGACCCCACCAACGGCATGATGAAGTCACTACTGGATATGAATGCGAGGATGGGCGGTAGTAACCAGACGCTTGAAGGCATGGTCCTCGCAGTCGGGCAGGCATGGACTAAGCAGAAACTACAGGGAGAGGAAGCGCTGCAGCTGATCGAGCGCGGTGTCCCGGTGTGGGATCTTCTCTCTGCCCGGACGGGCAAAAGCGTACAGCAGCTTATGAAGCTATCAGCGCAAGGGAAACTCGGGAGAGATTCCATTGCCATGCTGGTCGAGGAGATGGGTAAACTCTCCGAAGGCGCAGACATTAAACAGGCACGCACATGGAGCGGCATGGTCTCCATGCTTTCTGATCAATGGCAACGATTCTCACTGCTCATTATGGGTGGAGGGCTGTTTGACTGGATGAAAAACAAGCTATCGAACTTGCTCGGCAAACTGAATCGCATGGCCGCCAGCGGTGAGTTGGCAGCTTTGGCAAAAGAGATCGGCAGCAACATCCTCATCACACTGAAAGGCATTTATGAGGTAACACGCAGTATCGTGAGCATGGCATCGGGCATGGCCAACTTTGTTGGCGGCTGGAAAAACCTCTTTTACATCATGATTGCCATCAAAGGGCTACAGCTCGCCATCACCATCGGAGCCATTATCCGTTCCATCTACGGCATGATTGCCGCCCTTGTCGGTCTCAAGGCTGTCGGCGCTGGCTCCATGCTCACCAGTATGGCCGGTGCGCTCGGCACACTGAGCAAGGCATGGAAGGCCGCAACACTTGCCGCAGTGGCTTATGATATTGCCAGTTCGGGAGCCATGAAAAAGGGTGGCTTGAAATCCATCGGCGCGCTGGCTGGTCGCTTTGGCATGGTGGGCGCAGCGGGTGCAGCCGGATACGGCATCGGCACATTGCTCAATTCAGGAATCAATAGCCTGGTATCTTCATCTACCGACGGGAAAAACACATCCCTCGGTGGCCTGATCTACGACAAGTTACATCCGCAACAGCAGGAGGTCGGCGGCACGCTCAAGATTGAGTTTGTTGGCGGACAGGCGCGGGTGAAACAGTTGCAGGCTAAAGGTTCCATGAACATCGATGTGGACACCGGCCCGATGCTGGCAGGGGCTAACTGATGCGCTGGCAGGATCAGATGCAGAAGGGGTCCTTTCGAGGGGTTCCGTTCCGCTGCAAGTCCAGAGAGAAAGAAGGTGGCCGTCGTGTGGCGCGTCATGAGTATCCCGGGCGCGATGAACCGTGGGCTGAGGATCTCGGTCGTAAAGCCAACACTGACAGGCTTGAGCTACACATCATCGGCGCTGACTACATGGCCGGCCGAGATGCCATGCTTGCTGCGCTGGATCAATATGGCCCAGGCCTCCTTGTGCATCCTTGGGATGGACAAAAACAGATCCAAGTCGAAACCTACAATCTGCGCGAATCATCGCGCGAGGGTGGCATGGCCATCTTCACCCTCACCTTCACCGAGGCGGGCAAGCAGCAGTTCCCATCGGCGACAGCAGACACGGCATCAGCCGTCGATGCAGCTGCCGACAGTGCCGTGGCGGCCAGTGTCGATGACTTCTCCAACACCTTCGATGTGATTGGCAAGCCCGGATGGGTGGCTGATGAGGCGGTGGCTGTGATGGGCAAGGCTGCCGATGCGATCGATGCCGCTGCAGCTATCCCCGCCATCCCCTCCGAGATCACCGGCTTCTATGGCGCGCTGACCTCCCTGCAGGGCTCGCTCAATGCGCTGGTGAGGAAGCCTGCCGACCTCGGCAATGGCATGGCCTCCATCATTGGCGGAATCGGCAAGGTCTTCTCCGATCCGGTGCCGGCCCTGCGCAAGCTGACAAGCTTCGGCGATGATCTGAACACACCGCCATCCACCACCCCCGCCCGCAAGGCACAGGCCGCCAACCAGAGCGCCTCGATCGCCCTGACCAAGCGCGTGGCGCTGATCGAAGAGGCTCGCCTGAGTGCATCCACAACACCGGAGAGCAGCAGTGCTGCGATGGCCAAGCGCAGCGATCTGGCCGACCGCCTCGAGGCCGAGGCCGAGACGGCTCCAGACGCGGTCTATCTGGCGCTGGTCGATCTGCGTGTCGCCGTGGTTCGCGATCTCACCGATCGCGCCGCCCAGCTGCCGAAGGTGAGCAGCCATACCCCGAAAGCCACCCTCCCCGCCGTGGTGATCGCTCACCGCATCTACGGCGATGCAGGCCGCGCCGATGAGCTGGTGGCCCGCAACAATATCCGGCATCCCGGCTTTGTGCCTGGCGGCACGCCGCTGGAGGTGATCCATGTCTGAGGCCGGTGTGGAGCTACGGGTCAACGGCGATCTGTATGGGGGCTGGACAGCCATGCGCATCTCTCCCAGCCCGATGACCGAGCTATGTGGATCGTTTGAGCTGACTGTCACCGATCGCTGGAGTGGACAGGATATCGCCCGGCCGATCAAAAAGGGCGATCTATGCCACCTGTTGATCGATGGCGAGCAGATCATCGCCGGTATTGTCGATGCACGGGTTGTCAGCTATGACAAAGAGTCGCACTCCATCTCCATCAGCGGCCGCGATGCCACCGCCGACCTGGTCGACTGCAGCGCCAAGGTTGTGCAGATG